>Ga0181525_10001593_pt1 | contig 19266 bp, 17 predicted proteins | sample PEATcosm2014_Bin_48_FD_121100 | JGI IMG/M metagenome (GOLD analysis project Ga0181525, IMG submission 121100) | Peatland microbial communities from MTU Mesocosm Facility, Houghton, MI, USA - PEATcosm2014_Bin06_10_metaG | ecosystem: Environmental > Terrestrial > Soil > Wetlands > Peat | place...
ATAAAAGTTTTTGCGCGCTTTTTTCAAAAAGCGCTGCTTCCTTGCTTAACCTTTCTGCCTCGCGCGGTTCCCAGAAGGGGTTTCAAAAACCGCCCCGTATGGCTCTCCTTATTCGCAACGATATCTTCCGGCGTGCCGGTGGCGACGATGCGGCCACCGCCGTCGCCACCTTCGGGGCCGAGGTCGATGACGTGGTCGGCGGTTTTGATGACTTCGAGATTGTGCTCGATGACGATGACGGTGTTGCCGGTGTCGACGAGGGCGTGGAGGACTTCGAGGAGTTTGCGGATGTCTTCGAAGTGCAGGCCGGTGGTGGGCTCATCCAGGATGTAGAGCGTGCGGCCGGTGGGGCGTTTGGCGAGTTCCTTGGCGAGTTTGATGCGCTGGGCCTCGCCGCCTGAGAGGGTGGTGGCTTGCTGGCCGAGCTTGATGTAGCCGAGGCCGACGCGCGACAGGATGGTGAGGCGGTCGCGGATTTTGGGGACGGCGGAGAAGAAGGTGAGGGCTTCTTCGACCGTCATGTCGAGCACGTCGGCGATGGATTTTTCGCGGAATTTCACCTCCAGCGTTTCGCGGTTGTAGCGTTTGCCTTTGCAGGTGTCGCAGGTGACGAAGACGTCCGGGAGGAAGTGCATTTCGATTTTCAGCACGCCGTCGCCCTGGCAGGACTCGCAGCGCCCGCCTTTGACGTTGAAGCTGAAGCGGCCCGGCTTGTAGCCGCGCGTGCGGGCTTCGGGCATTTCGGCGAACCAGTCGCGGATGGGGGCGAAGAGGTCGGTGTAGGTCGCCGGGTTGGAGCGCGGGGTGCGGCCAATGGGGGATTGGTCGATGTCGATGATTTTGTCGAGCTGTTCCAGGCCTTCGAGGCGCTCGAAGGGGGCGGGGACTTCGCCGGAGCCCATGAGGCGGCGGGAGACGGCTTTATAGAGCGTGTCCACCACCAAAGTGGATTTGCCGCCGCCGGAGACGCCGGTGATGCAGGTGAAGACGCTGAGGGGGAAAGCGGCGGTGACGTTTTTGAGGTTGTTGCCGGTGGCGCCGATGATTTTTAGGGCGCGTTTGGGGTCGGGGCGGCGGCGTGGCGACGGGATGGGGATGGCGCGGCGGCCGGAGAGGTAGTCGCCGGTGAGGGAGGCGGGGTTGGCGGCGACTTCCGCCGGGGTGCCCTCGGCGACGACGTGGCCGCCATGCAGGCCGGCGGCGGGGCCCATGTCGATGAGGTGGTCGGCGCTGCGGATGGCGTCTTCGTCGTGCTCCACCACCAGCACGGTGTTGCCGAGGGATTTCAGGCGCTGGAGGGTGCCGAGCAGGCGCTCGTTGTCGCGCTGGTGCAGGCCGATGGAGGGTTCGTCCAGCACGTAAAGGACGCCGGTGAGGCCGGAGCCGATTTGGGAGGCGAGGCGGATGCGCTGGCTCTCGCCGCCGGAGAGGGTGGCGGAACCGCGTGCGAGGGTAAGGTAGTTGAGGCCGACATCGACGAGGAAGTTCAGGCGCTCGTTGATTTCGCGCAGGATGCGGCGGGCGATTTCGAGACGCTGGGGGGTGAGCGTGTCGGCGACGGTGGTGAACCAGTCGCGCGCGGTGGCGATGGAGAGGTCGGCGATTTCGGCCAGGTTCTTTTCCGCGATTTTGACGGCGAGGGCTTCGGGTTTCAGGCGCGCGCCATGGCAGACGGCGCAGGGGCGCTCGGCCTGGTAGCGGGAGAGTTCTTCGCGGGTCCAGGCGGAGTCGGTTTCGCGCAGGCGGCGTTCGAGGTTTTTGATGACGCCTTCAAAAGGTTTGGTGACGGTGTAGGCGCGGGCGGTGTCTTTGTAGGTGAGGGAGACTTCCGTTTTGCCGGTGCCGTAGAGGATGCCGTTTTGCGCGGCTTCGGGCAGCTCTTCCCAGGGCGTGGAGGGCTTGATGCCGAAATGCTTGGCCAGGCTGGTGAGGGTCTGGTCGTAATACGGGGCCTGGGCGTTGGCCCAGGGGGCGATGGTGTTGTCGTTCAGGGCGCGTTGCTCGTCCGGGACCACCAGTTTCGGGTCGAAGAAGACTTCGTGGCCAAGGCCGTCACAGGCCGGGCAGGCGCCGTGGGGGGAGTTGAAGCTGAAGAGGCGGGGTTCGATTTCCTCGATGGTGAAGCCGCTGACCGGGCAGGCGAAGCGCGAGGAAAAGACGGTGCGGGCGGCGGTGCTGGCGTCCTCGGTGTAGACGATGCCGTCCGACAGGGTGAGCGCGGTCTCGAAGGAGTCGGCGAGGCGCTTCTCTAAGCCGGGTTTGATGACGAGGCGGTCCACCACGGCTTCGATTTCGTGTTTCAGCTTTTTGTTGAGCGCGGGGACGGCGTCGAGCTCAAAGAATTTGCCGTCGATTTTGGCGCGGGTGAAGCCCCGGCGCTGGAGTTCCGCCAGCTCCTTTTTGTACTCGCCTTTACGGTCGCGGATGACGGGGGCGAGGAGGAGGATGCGCGTGCCCTCCGGCATGGCCATCACGCGGTCGACCATCTGGGCGACGGATTGGGCCTCGATCGGCAGGCCGGTGGCGGGCGAGTACGGCACCCCGGCGCGGGCCCACAGCAGGCGCATGTAGTCGTGGATTTCGGTCACCGTGCCGACGGTGGAGCGGGGGTTTTTGGAGGTGGTTTTTTGCTCGATGGAGATGGCGGGGGAAAGGCCCTCGATGCTGTCCACGTCCGGCTTGCCCATCAGCTCCAGGAACTGGCGGGCGTAGGAGGACAGGCTTTCCACGTAGCGGCGCTGGCCCTCGGCGTAGATGGTGTCAAACGCCAGGGACGATTTGCCCGAGCCGGAGAGGCCGGTGATGACGGTGAGCTGCTCGCGGGGGATGGCGATGTCGATGTTTTTAAGATTGTGCTCGCGCGCGCCGCGGACGGTGATGAAGCCTGCGCTGGTGGGTTTAGACATGGTGCCCCGGATGTTCGTGCATTGTTCTGGCAGGATAGGGGGAGTTGGGGGGGATGGCAATTGGGGGTATATTGGTTGACGCTTTAGGTGTCTCTAATGGCGATATGGTATCAGGGACATCGATATCATATTCTGCGGATTTGTAATTCCGACTGTCGTTAGCGCATCGGCAATTGCGTCTCTCACCTGTAGGGGATGTTCGCACGGCCCAATGATCACTCGATTTAGCAATGTCTGAGGAGCGATACCATTGATGCCGACTTGCGGTTCGTCCCTAAGGTCGAGTTTCATTAATAACTGCGGCACGCCGCGAACAATCTCAGTTGATTTATTTATCCAACGCGATTCCCCTTCCAAGGGCAGTAGGTCCATCTGACAGCCGAACGTAGATTTGCTCATCTTGTGATTGGGGGCCAGCGACCAAACGGTCTCAAGCCATGCGGTTCATGGCGCAAGAGGCCCATGTTGGTTGGTCCGGGCAATAGCATGATGGTTACGGCCCGGAAGCCCCCGAAAAACAAACGGGGGTCTGGGGCCTCAGGCCCCAGCCGCCGGAGGCTCTTGCTTCCCCTCACGAATACCTGTTGCGCGCCGAGAAAATTTTGTGTTTCATAGGCCATGGCCAAATTTGCAACAAGTTACGGCGGTGAGACATTCCGCTTCCCCGATTTAAAAACCGTATTGGCGTGTGCTTCGCCTCGGCGGTCGGGGGATGAGTTGGCGGGGCTGGCGGCGGGGAGTGATGCGCAGCGGGTGGCGGCGCGGGCGGTGCTGGCGGATTTGCCGCTGACGGTGTTCCTTGAGGAGCCGTTGATTCCGTATGAGACGGATGAGGTGACGCGGCTGATTTTCGACCGGCATGATGCGGCGGCGTTTAAGCGCGTGGCGCATCTCACGGTGGGGGGGCTGCGGGACTGGTTGCTGTCTTATGAGGCGGATGCGTTGGCGCTGGCGGCGTTGGCGCCGGGGCTGATGCCGGAGATGGTGGCGGGGGTGAGCAAGCTGATGCGCAATCAGGATTTGATTGCGGTGGCGCGCAAGTGTGTGGTGGTGACGCGGTTCAGGAATACGCTGGGGCTGGCGGGGCGGTTGTCTTCGCGGTTGCAGCCGAACCACCCCACGGATGATTTGCGCGGCGTTGCGGCGTCCACGCTGGATGGGCTGCTGTATGGCGTGGGCGATGCGGTGATTGGGATTAATCCGGCCACGGATAGTGTGCAGAACTGTATTTCCTTGTTGGATATGCTGGATGGGCTGCGGACGCGGTATGAGATCCCGACGCAGACTTGTGTGCTGACGCATGTGACCAATGCCATCGAGGTGATGAATGCGGGCGGGGCGATGGATCTGGTGTTTCAGTCCATTGCGGGGTCTGAGTCGGCGAATGCGGGGTTCGGGATTAACCTGAACGTGCTGCGCGAGGCGCGGGAGGCGGCGTTGGCGCTGGGGCGCGGGACCGTGGGCAACGACGTCATGTATTTTGAGACCGGGCAGGGGGCGGCGCTGTCGGCGGATGCGCATTTCGGCTTGGATCAGCAGACGATTGAGACGCGGGCTTATGCGGTGGCGCGGGAGTTTAAGCCGCTGCTGGTGAATACGGTGGTCGGGTTTATCGGGCCGGAATACCTCTACGACGGCAAGCAGATTATCCGCGCCGGGCTGGAGGATCATTTCTGCGGCAAGCTGCTGGGCGTGCCGATGGGCTGTGACGTTTGTTACACCAACCACGCCGAGGCGGATCAGGATGATATGGACACGCTGATGACGCTGCTGACCGTGGCGGGGGTGACGTTCGTCATCGCCGTGCCGGGGGCGGATGATGTGATGCTGAATTATCAGAGCCTGTCCTACCACGATATTTTGTATTTGCGCGCGACGTTCGGGGTGAAGCCGGCGCCGGAGTTTGAGGCGTGGCTGGAGAAGATGGAGCTGGTGAATAAGGCCGGGCGGATGCGCGTGGCAGCACCACTGATGCAGAGGTTGATCGATGCTGCCGCCTAAGGTGGACCCGTGGGCGCGGCTGCGCACGGCGACGCGGGCGCGCATCGGGCTGGGGCGGGTGGGGGATGCCATGCCGATGGGCGATGTGCTGGCGTTTCAATTTGCCCATGCCAAGGCGCGCGACGCGGTGCACACGCGGCTGGATACGGCTTCGCTGCTGGCGGCGATTCCGGGGGCGGTGCAGGTGCGTAGCGCGGCGGAGACGCGGGAGGTTTATCTGCGGCGGCCGGATTTGGGGCGCCAGCTCCACCCGGACTGCGCGGCGGTGCTGATTCCGGGGGATTATGACGTGGTGTTCGTGATCGGCGACGGGCTTTCCGCCACCGCGATTACCCGGAACGCCGTGCCGATGCTGCAGGCGGCGCTGGCCCGGCTGGGGGATTTAAAGGTGGCCCCGGTGGTGGTGGCGACGCAGGCGCGGGTGGCGCTGGGGGATGATATTGGCCAGGCGCTGGGGGCGCGGCTGTGCGTGGTGCTCATCGGCGAGCGGCCGGGGCTGACAGTGGCGGAGAGTCTGGGGATTTATCTGACTTATGCGCCGGAGCGCGGGGTTATGGACTCCGCGCGCAATTGCATTTCCAACATTCATGGCAAAGGCGGGCTCTCCTATGAGGTGGCGGCGGATATGCTGGTTTGGCTGATGCGCGAGGCGCTGCGGCGCAAGCTCACCGGGGTGGGGCTGAAGGAAGCCAGTAGGCTGACGGCACCGCAAGGCGTTCCGGCGCTGGGGTAAATGACCGGCGGCTTAAGCGGGTTGTGTTTGCGTTACCGGATTATAAAGGAAACTCTGCTAGAGTAGGCTCGGAAGGGGCTTGGCTGGCGATGATCCTGGGGATGGTGTGAATACGATTGGGGAAGTGGCTATTCCGCCGCCGAGACGCCTGCGCATTGCCTGGCTACCGGACGGAAAGCGGCTGCATCTGCAAAATGGGCCGATTGATCTGGTGATACGCGCCTTTGGCCGGCCAGGGGATATTGCGCGGGCGTATGACGCCGCCATCGCGCGCACGCGCGGGCTGCTGGATGAGCTGTATAGCGAGCTGATGATATTGCGCGAACCGGCGCCGCAACTGCTGGAGGGCCGGGTGGCGCGGCGGATGAATGCGGCGGTGGTGCCGTTCTGCGTGGGCCATGTGATTACGCCGATGGCGGCTATCGGCGGGGCGGTTGCCGATGACGTGCTGGCCGCCATGCGCGAGGCAGCGCCCCTGGAGCGGGCATTTGTGAATAATGGCGGGGATATCGCGCTGCATCTGGCCTTGGGCCAGAGCTTTACCAACAACATGGCGGTGCGGCCCAACTGGCCGGGGTTTTTGAACGAAATTCTCATCGAGGCGGCCAGCCCGACGCGGGGGATTGCCAATGCGGGGTGGAATAATGGCAGCTACTCCTGCGGCATCGCCGATGCGGTGACGGTGACGGCGCCCTGCGCCGCCAGTGCCGATGCGGCGGCGACGATTATCGCCAATGCGGTGGATCTGCCGGGCCACAAGGCCGTGCGGCGGGTGCCGGCCAGCGTGCTGAGCCCGCATGCCGGCATGGGCGATGTGCTGGTGACCACCGCCGTGGCGACGCTCAGCGCCGGGGAGCAGATGCAGGCGCTGGAAGCAGGCGGCCGGGCGGCGCGCGGCTTTTGCGAGGCCGGGCTGATCACCGGGGCGGCGATGCGCGTTAAAGGGGAAAGTTTGACGGTGGGGGCGGTGCGGGAGTTCGTTTTAGTATAAAAATTGAAAAAATAGTAATATAATTGCGAGAATAGATTGTTTTCTTGGGGGGCGTCTTGCAGCCATCGGGGATAGGCCCAATAAATTAGAGAACGCCGTCTCCTGAAATTTTTACATAAGAAGCAAAAAATGAACGACGCGCCGTATATTTTGGACGATCAGTTTGGCTTTGTGTTGCGGCAGGTGTTGCAGCGCTATGTCAGCGTTTTTGCCGGGCTGGTGCCGGGAGAGCTGACGCCGCCGCAGTTTGGCGCCATCGTGGTGCTGTACCAGAACGGCCCCTTGTCGCAGAACGAGCTGGGTAGGCGGATCGCCACGGATGGGGCGACGATTAAGGGGATTGTCGACCGGCTGACCAAGCGCGGGATTACGCAGACCGCGCCGGATAAGCAGGATCGCCGGATGCTGACTGTCTCCCTGACGCCGGAAGGTGCCGCGCTGGCCGAGGCCGGGATAGCGGCTGGGCCGCAAGTGACCGAAGCCGCGCTGAGTGCGCTGAGCGGGCCGGAGCGGGTGCAGTTGATGGAGTCGCTGAAAAAGCTGCTGCGCTAAGGGCAATATGTGTTCTGGTTGAACCGGCAGGCAAAGGCGGAGTGAAGGGAAGGAAGCAGCGCTTTTTTGCAAAAAAAGAACTGCTGCCTACGCTAGGGGCGGGGCAGAAGCAGGATGTCGATGAGTGTCTCGCCGCTGTTCGCGGGGAAGTCGTGGATTTCGTCGTGCGGGCTTTCGGCGATGACGGCGCGGTAGCCGCGCGCGGTGAACCAGGCGATGAACTCCGCCGCCGAGACGTTGGAGACTTTGCGTAGCTGCTTGGGGAAGAGCTCGGTGAAGATGACCGGGCGGTGCGCTGTGAGCGTGGCTTGCGCGCCGGACATGACGCGCATTTCGGCGCCTTCGACGTCGATTTTGATGAAATCGACGCGGTCGAGGGCGAGCGAATCCAGGGTTTGCAGGCTGACGGGGTGGGTTTCAACGCCGGGGGCTGACGCGGCGGTTAAAAACGCGTGGCCGAGATTGCGCTCCTGCGGCATCCTGCCGAGATGGCCCTCGCCGGGGGCGGCGTCGAGCGCGAAGCCGTGCACGGTGACGCGCTCCTCCAGGCAGTTGAGCGCGATGGAGCGGCGCAGGTAGTCCACCACCGGGCGCTGCGGCTCAAAGGCGTGGATGTGGCCCGCAGGCCCGATGAGGGTGGAGGCGAGCAAGGTGAACCAGCCGATATTGGCGCCGATGTCGAGAAAAACGGAGTCGGGGCGCAGGTATTGGCGGATGAGCGCGGTGCCGTGCGGGGCGTAGTTGTTGTGCAGGCAGCCGGCGGAGACGTATTTGTCGTTGAGGTCCAGCCAGATCAGCCGGCCGCCGAGGATTTCACTCACCACCCACTGGCTGCGCAGGTTTTTGGCGGTGCGGAGCCAGTGGAACTCGGAGAGTTTGAGCATGGAGTGGCGCAACGCCGGCCAGTCGGCCACCGAGGCGATGTGCTGCGCGATGACGGCTTCACTCTCCGGTTCGCGGCCCAGGATGTAGCGGTAGCCCCAGATGACCTCGTCGCGCGTCAGCATTGTTGTTAACATTTCCTCATGTTCCGGCCATCTTGAATAGAGGGTCAGGCGCTTGAGGGCTAGCTACCGGTTGCCGAAAATGTCGCCCAAAATGCTGCCCGCGATGGCAGCGCCGCCGATCTGCGGCGCCGCCGCCTGGGCGCTCTCACCGCCGAGGTAAGGCTGGAGCGCGTGGGCGAGGTTGGGCACGGTCATGCTCTGGAGCCAGACTTTGCCGGGGCCGGTGAGGCGGGCGATGAACAGGCCGTCGCCGCCGAAGATCGCGTTCTTAATGCCGCGCATGAACACCATGTCGAAATTCACCGTGTCCTGGAACATGCCGACATGGCCGGGATGCGCCTGGATGGATTCGCCGGGGCGCAGGTCATAGACCACCGTTTCGCCGCCGAGTTCGACAAACGCCGTGCACGGGCCTTCCAACTTTTGCATGATGAAGCCGTTGCCGCCGAACAGCCCGGCGCCGAGCTGCTTTTGGAAGCCGATGGACAGCGTCACACCCTTGGTCGCGCATAAAAAACCGTGTTTGTGGATCATGTAGGAATGACCGGCCGGCACGTCGAGCTGGTGAATGGTGCCGGGGATCTTCGCGGCAAACGCAATCAGCCCCGCAGCACCCTGCGGCGAATATTCCGTCATGAACAACCCGCCACCCGAAAGCGCGCGGCCCAGAACGCCAAACAACCCCTTGGCACCCCCCGTCTGCGTCGTGGTGTTGAGCTGCATGTTGTCACTCATCCAGGAAAACTCGCCCGGCTCGGCAACAATCACCTCCCCAGGATCAAGACCAATCTGAAGCACAGGCATCGTCGTTCCGGCAATCGTATGCTGCATGATAACCTCCCGTGTTTTAGCCGCCCCCAATCTGCCACCATCGGTACGCCGGGCCAAGGAAAAAGCGCTGGGTTTGGAAGCGGTGCTTTAGCAAGCAAGGCCAGGGGCTCTGCCCCTGGACCGAGCTCAAGGGCTCGCCCTTAGAACCCTTTAATTAGGGTCATTGGGCGGGAGGGGGTAATTCGCCGTCACCGTCCGTCATCATATTCCCAACATTCCGGGGGCGAATTACCCCCTCCCGCCCAATGACCCTGAACTAACGCGGATCCAACGGCGCGTCCGTTGGCGGGGGTCCAGGGGGCAGTGCCCCCTGGCCTTGCTTGCTTAAAGCACCGCTTCCAAATCCAGCGCATATCCTGCGGCGCGGACGGTGCGGACGATGTCGATTTCGCCGGGGCCGTTGATGGCTTTGCGCAGGCGGCGGATGTGGACGTCGACGGTGCGGGGTTCGACGTGGATGTCGCGGCCCCAGACGGCGTTGAGGACTTCCTCGCGGGTGAAGACGCGCTTGGGGTGACGGAGGAAGAATTCGAGGAGGCGGAACTCGGTGGGGCCGAGATGCAGGGCGCGGCCGTTGCGCAGGACGCGGTGCGAGGACGGGTCGAGGGAGATGTCGTGGAAGTTGAGTTTGAGTTTGGTGGGCACCGAGCCGGCGCGGCGCAGCAGGGCGCGGATGCGGGCGATGAGGGCTTCGGTGGAGAAGGGCTTGGTGATGTAGTCATCGGCGCCGGTATCCAGGCCGCGCACGGCGTCCTGTTCTTCGGCGCGGGCGGTGAGCATGATGACGGGCAGGGTGCGCGTGGCCGGGCGGCGGCGGAGCTGGCGGCAGAGTTCGATGCCCGACATGGTGGGCAGCATCCAGTCCAGCAGCAGCAGGTCCGGCGGGGCTTCGGTGATGCGGGTGAGGGCTTCGCCGCCGTCACCCGCGTCTTCGACCCGGAATCCTTGTTTTTCGAGATTGTAGCGCAGCAGGGTTACGAGCGGCGCTTCGTCTTCGACGATGAGGATGTAGGGTTTGTTGGGATCGCTCATTTACTGCCCGGCGAGACTGCTGTGACCGTAGACGGAAGTGTTGTCGCCTTTGGGGCGAAAGTCCGGGAGGGCTTCGCCGGTCACGGCGTAGTAGGTCAGCTCGGCGACGTTGGTGGTGTGGTCGCCGATGCGCTCCAGGTTTTTGGCGATGAAGAGCAGATGCGTGCAGGCGGTGATGCTGCGCGCGTCTTCCATCATGTAGGTGATGAGTTCGCGGAAGATGGTGTTGTAGAGATCGTCCACCATCTGGTCCGCGCGCCACACGGCGATGGATTTCTGCGGGTCGGATTCGCCGATGGCGTCGATGCAGGATTTGAGGTTTTGCTGCACCAGGCTTGCCATCTGGCCGAGGCCGGAGAGCGAGAAAGTGCTGGCGACCTGGTTGATGACCAGGCTGCGCTTGGCGATGTTGGCGGCGTAGTCGCCGATGCGCTCAAGGTCGGTGGTGACTTTCAGCGCCTGGACGACACGGCGCAGATCGTCGGCGACCGGCTGGCGCAGGGCCAGGAGGCTGACGGCGAACTTCTCGATGGCGTGTTCCTCGGCGTCGATCTGCGGGTCCATTTCGACCACGCGGGCGGCCACGCCGGCGTCGTGCTCCAGCAGGGCGATGGTGGCGTCGGCCACGGCACGCTCCACCAGGCCACCCATGACGGAGATCATGTCGCGCAGTTTTTTCAGGTCAGCTTCGAAGCTGGCAACGATATGCTTGGTGTCATCGACCATGATTATTTCCTTAGCCGAAGCGGCCAGTGATGTATTCTTGCGTGCGGCGTTCGCGCGGAGTGGTGAAAATCTGGCTGGCGGAGCCGCTCTCGACCAGTTCACCCAGGTAGAAGAAGGCCACCTGATCGGCGCAACGCCCGGCCTGCTGCATGTTGTGCGTGACGATGACGATGGTGAAGTCTTTCTTCAATTCGTCCACCAGTTCTTCGATTTTCAGCGTGCTGATCGGGTCGAGCGCGGAGGTGGGTTCGTCGAGCAGGAGGACCTGCGGGCGCACGGCGATGGAGCGCGCAATGCACAGGCGCTGCTGCTGGCCGCCGGAGAGGCCGAGTGCCGAGCTGTTCAGGCGGTCTTTGACTTCGTTCCACAGCGCGGCGCGGGTGAGGGACCATTCCACGCGCTCGTCGAGTTCCGCCTTGGAGAGTTTCTCGTGCAGGCGGACGCCGAAGATGACGTTTTCGTAGATCGATTTGGGGAAGGGCGTGGGTTTCTGGAACACCATGCCGACATTGCGGCGCAGCTGGTTCAGATTGTAGTTTGGCGCGATGATGTTGTGGCCGCCGATCAACACTTCCCCCTCGGCACGCTGGCCGGGATAGAGGTCGTACATGCGGTTGAGCACGCGCAGCAGGGTGGATTTGCCGCAGCCGGACGGGCCGATCATGGCCGTGGTTTTGCGGTCCGGGAAATCAATGGTGATGTTCTTCAGCGCATGGGTCGCGCCGTAGTAAAAGTTCAGGTCCTTGATGGAGACCCGTGTGGCGGGGTTCCCACCGGAGAGACCTAGACCGCCGAGGGACGCCGATTCATGCATTGGATGACTCATCTTTTCCATGGGTGCCTCATAGGCGTGTTGTGTGACGCTACGATGACACTAGCGTGAAGCTTCCATGGCAGGAAGACGCTGTTAAGCAGGTTCTGATTTTCTGGGGCGGAAACCCTGCTCCGCCCCAGGCTTGGCAGGTTTTAGAACGTCCAGCTCACCGCGCCGGAGACCTGAACGTCGTTGCCGTTGGACTTGAACGCCGTGGCGGCGAGCTGGGCCGAGGCCGAGATGTTGGGGGTGAGGCTGGCCGTGGCGCCCGCGCCGAACAAGGCCCAGGCGGTGGGTTGCGGCGCGTAGGTGTTGGTGAGGGGCACTAGCGGTTCATCGGTGAAGGCGCTGGTGAAGCTGCCCTCCTTGCCGGAGAGGCGGATTTGCGCCGCGGCACTTAAGTACGGCTGCACCTGCACCCCGGCGAGCTGCAGGCTGGTGGCGGCGGTGGCGCCAAGCGTGGTGATCAGTTGCTGGAAGCCTTGGCCGTCCACCTGCTGGGTGAGCAGGGCGTCGCCGGATTCGGTGTAGGATTGCAGCGAAGTGTTGTTATAGCCCAGGCCGATGGCCGGGGTGAGGCTGATGCCGTCCTCCAGGCCCAGCGTGTAGCCGCCCTCGGCGTATCCTGTGTAGGTGGCGCCCTGGGGCTTGGCGGTAACATTGCCGGGGAGAACGCCGGGGCGCCGGGTCTCGTACCAGTTGTCGCCGTAGCTGGCTGAGACTTTGAGATAGGCGTTGCCCTGGGTGAAGAGGCCGTACACACCGGCGTTAAGGGCGGTGTTGGTCACCGTGCCGCCGGATTTTACGTTGGCGTGGTCGTTGCCGTAGCCCAGCGCCAGGCCGCCGATGAAGTTGGGGCTGAAGCGGTAATCCAGGCCCAGGGCGGCGATGCCGTTGGTGTAGGTGTAGCCCAGCGTGTTGGCGCTTTTGTTGCCGCTGCCGAAATCCCCGCCGGCGGAGACGAACAGGCTGAGCGCCTGGTCCGGCGTGGCGGTGCCGCCGCTGTCGCCGTTCACGCTGTAGGCAAAGCCGCTGGCGCCGTTGAGCAGGGCCTCCATGCGGTTGTCGAGCTGGTTGGCGAAATCCTGCGCGCCGGTGCTGCCGAGCTGGGCGGGAATAGTGAGGCCCTCCAGCGCCTGGAGCGAGGCGGCGGCGTATTGCGCGATGATATCCTGCGCATGGGTGGTGGGGTGGACGCCGTCCCAGAACAGGTAAGTGTTCTGGGTGGCGGTGGAGCCGCCGACGCAGGCGGGGGTGGCGGTGCAGGCGTCGGTGACGTTGGTGAAGCCGTACGTGCCGGGGTGGGCGATGACGTCGGTGAGGAGCTGCTGCTCGTTCAGGACGATGATGTTGGCCCCGGTCTGGCTGTGCAGCCCGGCCATGAAGACCGGCAAGGCGGTGTCATGCGCGGTGCTGAAGGCGTCGCCCAGTTCGGTGCCTTGGAGCGTGGTGTTGTAATCCGGCGTGGCGCCGAGATTGGGGATGTTGGGCACCAGGAGGGTGCGCGCGCCGAGGTTGATAAGGGCGGTGGTGTCGGCGGTGAGCTGGGTGAGCGTGCTGGTGACGCCCGCCGTAACGATGGCGGTGGCGGCACCTGGGTCGCCTTCCGCGATGGTGGCGTATTCAAAATAATTGTTCGCCCCGCCCCAGAGGCTGACCACATCGGCGCTGGAAAAATGCTGGCCGGTGGCGGTGAATTGCGCGATTTCCGTGGTGATGCCCGGCAGCGCGGGGTTGTCGAGATTGGTGCCGTAATCGGTGCCGCCATAGGACAGATCCCCGGTGAAGGCGCCGCCCACGGCGTAGTCATTGGCGGAGGTGAAGCGCAGGCCGGTGAGGCCGGGCAGGTATTCCACCCAGACCGGGCCGTTGGAGAAGCGGCCCATGTAATAAGGCGGCGCCGGCTCGCCGATGAGTTTGTAGAGATTGCCGTCGTCGGAGAGGCTGTCGCCAAACACATAAAGACTGCCGGCCTTTGCCGCCTGGCCGGAGAGTAAGGCAAGCACCGCCGCGCCCGCGAGAAGCTGGGTTTTTTGCATGAAACGTATCCCCTGATTTTATATGCCTGAAGGCTTACTTACGATTACGTTAGCCTCCAAACCTAATAAGGATGTTGGGAAGATGTCAAGAAAAATGGCGCGGGACGGCCCAGACATGAAAATGGGGCGTTGGTGTCCCCAACGCCCCAGTCCAAAAGTCTCAAAAAGTTTTGCGCGCTTTTTCTAAAAGCGCTGCTTCCTTCTAAACCTTCACCACTTTCGGCGGCAGCGCCAGGGCCAGCGAAAGCTCCTTCAACCGCGCCGGGGCGATGGGTGCCGGGGCGTTCATCATGAGGTCTTCGCCCTGCTGGTTAAGCGGGAAGGCGATGACTTCGCGGATGTTGGGCTCGTCGGCCAGGAGCATGACGATGCGGTCGATGCCAGGCGCGGAGCCGCCATGCGGCGGGGCGCCGTAGCGGAAGGCGTTGAGCATGCCGCCGAAGCGGGCTTCGACTTCTTCCGGGCCGTAACCGGCCAGCTCGAAGGCGCGGAGCATGATGTCCGGGCGGTGGTTCCGGATGGCGCCGGAGGAGAGTTCGATGCCGTTGCAGATGATGTCGTACTGGAAGGCTTTGATGGTGAGGGGGTCCTGGTTGTTCAGGGCTTCCAGGCCGCCTTGGGGCATGGAGAACGGGTTGTGGCTGAAGACGGTTTGTTTCAGCTCCTCGTCGTACTCGTACATGGGGAAATCGACGATCCAGCAGAAGCGGAATTCGCCCTGGGCGATGAGGTTGAGGTCGTGGCCGAGCTTGGTGCGCACGGATCCTGCGAATTTGGCGGCATCCAGTTCCTTGCCCGCCGCGAAGAAGACGGCGTCGCCAGCCTGTGCGCCGGTGGCGAGGCGGATGGCTTCCGCGCGCTCGGGGGCGAGGTTTTTGGCGATGGGGCCTTGGGGGCCGGCTTCCGAGAAGGTGATGTAGCCGAGGCCGCCAGCGCCTTCGGAACGGGCCCATTCGTTGAGCTTGTCGAAGAAGCTGCGCGGGTTGGCGCCGGCGCCCGGGGCCGGGATGGCGCGGACGATGCCGCCGCCTTCGATGATTTTGGCGAACAGGCCAAAGGAGGAGTCGCGGAACGCCTCGGTGACATCGGAGATGATGAGCGGGTTGCGCAGGTCCGGCTTGTCGGAGCCGTATTTGAGCATCGACTCGTCATAGGGGATGCGGATGAAGGGCGGCTTGGTCACGGCGCGGCCGTTGGCGAATTCCTCGAAGACGCCTGCGATCACCGGCTCGATGGTGCTGAACACGTCTTCCTGGGTGACGTAGCTCATCTCGAAGTCGAGCTGGTAGAACTCGCCGGGCGAACGGTCGGCGCGCGAGGCTTCGTCGCGGAAGCAGGGGGCGATTTGGAAGTAGCGGTCGAAGCCCGCCACCATGAGGAGCTGTTTGAACTGCTGCGGCGCCTGCGGCAGGGCGTAGAACTTGCCGGGGTGGTTGCGCGAGGGGACGAGAAAGTCGCGCGCGCCCTCGGGCGACGAGGCGGTGAGGATGGGGGTCTGGAATTCGGTGAAGCCGGATTCGATCATGCGGCGGCGGAAGGAGGCGATGACGCCCGCCCGGAGCATGATGTTTTTGTGCACGCTCTCGCGGCGCAGGTCGAGGAAGCGGTATTTGAGGCGCAGCTCGTCCGGGTAATGCTCGGTGCCGGCCACCTGGATGGGCAGAACGTCGGCGGCGGATTGGACGACGAGGTCTTCGACGCGCAGTTCAATCTCACCCGTGGGGAGTTTGGCGTTGCTCGTGCCGGGGGCGCGTTCAACGACCGCACCGGTGACGGTGATGACCGACTCCACGCGCACATGCTCGGCGGCGGCAAACGGGGCGGAACCGGCGGCGAAAACGCATTGCGTCAGGCCGAAATGGTCGCGCAGATCAATGAAGAGCAACCCGCCATGGTCGCGCTTGGCGTGGACCCAGCCGGAAAGGCGAGCGGTTTGGCCGATATTTTGCGCGCGCAGGGCGGCGCAGCTATGGGTGCGGTAGGGGTGAAAATTTTCCATGAACCGGGAAAGAAACCGCGCCCTCTTTCCTGTCAAGCCGTGGGGGCGCTAAGAAACCGTATGAACGAGATTGAAACTGCCTTCATCACCACCACCGAAGCCCTGGCCGCGCTGTGCGAGCGCCTGGCGACCGAGGAATTTGTCACGGTGGATACCGAGTTTATGCGCGAGCGGACCTATTACCCGGAGCTGTGCCTGGTGCAGCTGGCGGGCACGCAGGACGTGGCGGTGGTGGATGCGCAGGCCAAGGGGATCGATCTGGCCCCGCTGGGCGCATTGCTGGCCAAGCCGGATGTGGTGAAGGTGTTCCATGCCTGCCGCCAGGATGTGGAGATTTTTCTGCTCCTGTTCGGCGCGGTGCCTACGAACCTGTTTGATACCCAGGTGGCGGCGATGGTCGCGGGGTTTGGCGATCAGGTGGGGTATGACGCGCTGGTGCAGGCGCTGACCGGCGGGCATATTGATAAAGCGCACCGGTTCTCGGACTGGTCGGCCCGGCCGCTGACCAAGGCGCAGGTGGATTACGCCGCCGCTGACGTGACCTATCTGCGCGCGGTGTATGAGAAGCTGATCGCGCGGCTGCGCGTGGATGGGCGGCTGGAATGGCTGCATCAGGAGATGGGCGCACTGGCGAACCCCGACACCTACCGCGTGGACCCGGAGCGGGCCTGGGAGCGGCTGAAGCTGCGTACCGGCAACCGGCGCCAGCTGGCCATGGTGAAGGCGATTGCCGCCTGGCGCGAGCGCGAGGCGCAGCGGGTGAATATTCCCCGGCAGCGGCTGGTGAAGGACGAGCAGATCCCGGAAATTGCCGCACTGGCGCCGTCCACGGCGGAGGAGCTGACGCGGGCGCGGGGGATTTCGTCGGGCTTTGCGCAGGGTAAATCCGGGACGTCGCTGCTGGAGGCGATTGCCGGGGCCAAAGGCCTGTCCGAAGATGATTTGCCCAAGGTGGAGCGGCCCCGCGATGCGCCGCGCGCCTCGCCCGCCCTGGTGGCGCTGCTGAAGGTGCTGCTGAACGCCGCCGCCGAGCAGAATAACGTGGCGGCGCGGCTGGTGGCCAGCTCGGACGATATCGAGGCGCTGGCGCTGGATGAGAACGCGGAGAATCCGGCGCTGGAAGGCTGGCGGCGGGACATGTTCGGCGCGGATGCGGTGCGGCTGATCCGCGGCGAGATTGCGCTCTCGGCCCAGGGCAAGCGGGTGCGCATTGTGGAACTGGCGCAGGCGGAATGAAGCTGGCGGCATTCGACGCTTTTTGCGCGTCGTTGCCGGGGAGCGGGTTTGTCGTGCAGTGGGGCGGTGCCCATGTGCATAAGGTTGGCGGCAAGGTGTTCGCCATCGGCCAGGAAGGCGCGTTTGTGTTTAAGGCGACGCCGCTGGCTTACGAGGTGTTGCGCGAGCAAGGCGTGGCGGTGCGGGCGCCGTACCTGCCGCGTGGCAACTGGCTGAAAGTGGGCGCGATGCCGGACGCCGAGTTGCGGGAATTGCTGGCGCAGTCTTACCGGCTGGTGACGGCGCGGTTGACCAAGGCCGTGCGGGCGCAGCTGGGGATTTAGCGGTAAAGCTGACCTAAGAAGCGGTTCTTTCTTGCAAAAGAGAACCAAAAAACTTCTGTGAATCTGGGACATGGGCTGTGACGCCGTTTCAGCCCATGTCCCAGATTCATAAGCGTTTTTTGCGCGCTTTTTTGCAAAAAAGCGCTGCTTTCTTATTTTGCTATGTGTTTTGGCGGTAAGGAATTTTCTGGGGACCAAGGTTTTTCCGGGATGTAAGGAAAATTCTTGTTTTTCGGCCCGGCAGGTAAGGAATTTCAGGGTTTGTAAAGGTTTAGCCGTCACAACACGCTTGTGTTGCGAGGGGGGACCGGAACTTGATTACCAGTAAGCTGACATCAAAGGCGCAGACGACCATTCCACAGGCGGTGCGCCGGCATCTGGGGCTGAAGGAGGGCGATCTGCTGGGCTTTGCCATCGAGGGCGGGCGGGTGATGCTGTGCAAGCCGCTGACCACGCCGCATGAAGCCCGCACCGTGTTCGGCGAGTGGGAGAGCGACGCGGACCAAAAATCCTATGACCGTCTTTAAACGCTGGGACGTGGTTAAAATCCCCACCCCGCGCGGGGAGCGCCGCCCGGCGCTGGTGATTGTGGCCGGGGAGATTTTTAAGAACCACGGGCTGCTATGGGTGCTGATGATTACCAGCGCGCGTAATCGCGGCTGGCCGGGGGATATTGAGCTTGGGGATACGCTGGCCGCCGGGCTGGGCGTGCCGTCGGTGATCCGAACCGCCAAAATCCTTACGGTGGAGGCAAAGGATGCCGACATCACCGGCACGCTGCTCGGGCCGCAACGCCGTCAGGTCAGCGAGCAGGTGTTCGCCAATATGGGGCTCACGGGGGCGGTGTAGAAGCAAGCAACGCCCCCTGGCCTTGCTTTACGTCTTCGCCGGCATCAGCGCGTCGTCCATGGCGGCGGCCCGCACGGCGGCGGGGCGGGCGGCCAGGCGGTTCCAGTAGGCTTCGAAGCTGGGGCGTTTTTCGATGGAGCCGAAGCGCAGGCCGAAGCCGATTTGGGAGCCGAGATAGATATCGGCGGCGGAGAAGGTGTCGCCGAGGATGTAGGGGGATTGGGAGAGGGTTTGGTCGAGCACGTCCATGACGGTCTCGAAGCTGCCGTAGCCGACCATGCCGGTGCGCTCGGGCGGGACGGTGACGCCGAGGGCGTGGTTCAGCACGGCGGCCTCAAACGGCCCGGCGGTGAAGAAGAGCCAGCGGTAATACGGGCCGCGGCGCGGGTTGGCGGGCGGCGGCGCGAGGTTGGTGTCGGGGAAGGCGTCGGCGAGGTAGGCGATGATGGCGGCGGTTTCGGTGATGACGGCGCTGCCGTGGCGCAGGGCGGGGACTTTGCCCATGGGGTTGATGGCGCGGTATTCCGGGCCTTTCATCGGCGGGCCATAGGCGATGATTTCGGTTTTATAAGGCTGGCCGGTTTCTTCCAGCATCCAGCGCACCATGCGCCCGCGTGACATCGGGTTGGTGTAAAAGACCAGTTCCATTGGCGTTTCTCCCTTGGTTGGCGGGAGCCTAGCGCCAAGCGGGCGGCGGCGGCAATTTTAAATTGCCGCCGCCTTTTGGGTCAGGCCGCCTGCTTGGCCAGCATGTTATGGGCGACGAGGTATTCGGCGATCTGCACGGCGTTCAGCGCAGCACCTTTGCGCAGATTGTCCGAGACGCACCAGAAGGCGATGCCGTGCGGCACGGTGGGGTCCTTGCGGATGCGCGAGACGAAGACGGCGTCTTCGCCCTGGCATTCGGCGGGGGTGATGTAGCCGCCGTCCTCGCGCACGTCCTGCACCACCACGCCGGGGGCGTGGCGCAGGGTGGCGCGGGCTTCGGCGGCGGTCACCGAGTTTTCAAACTCCACCACCACGGATTCCGAGTGGCCGATGAACACCGGCACGCGCACGCAGGTGGCGATGACCTGGATCTTGGGGTCGAGCATCTTGTGGGTCTCGACGACCATCTTCCATTCTTCCTTGGTGGCGCCGTCATCCATGAAAACGTCGATCTGCGGGATGACGTTAAAGGCGATGTCCTTCTGAAACACCTGGGGCGCGTTACGGTCGTGCACGTAA
>Ga0181525_10001595_pt1 | contig 19251 bp, 16 predicted proteins | sample PEATcosm2014_Bin_48_FD_121100 | JGI IMG/M metagenome (GOLD analysis project Ga0181525, IMG submission 121100) | Peatland microbial communities from MTU Mesocosm Facility, Houghton, MI, USA - PEATcosm2014_Bin06_10_metaG | ecosystem: Environmental > Terrestrial > Soil > Wetlands > Peat | place...
GCGGCGCGCCAGCGCCGCCAGCACGCCGAAGGCGAGCAGATAACCGGTGGCGTGATCGAGCACCTGCGCCGGCAGCGGCCGCGGCTCGGCCGCGGCGAATGCTTCTTGTTCCGCGCTGTTGAAGCCGCTCGCCGTTTGCACGAGCGAGTCGAAGCCGCGTCGCGGCGCCCACGGCCCGTCGTGCCCGTACGCACAGAGCGAGGCATAGACGACGCCCGGCCGCAGGCTGGCGGCCTCCATCGGACCAAAGCCGCAGGCGGCGATCGCGCCGGGCCGATAGCCTTGCACGAAAATGTCGGCGCCGCGCAGCAGCGCCGCGAGCGTCTCGCGGCCGCGGGCCGCGCGCAAATCGATCGCGGCGGATAATTTACCGCGGCCGGTATCGATGACCAGCGGCAGCATCGACGCCAGATGCGCTGCGGTGATGAGCAACACGTCGGCGCCATGCGCCGCCAGCGTGCGGCCACAGACCGGGCCGGCGATGATACGCGTCAGGTCGAGGACCTTGACGCCGGCGAGTGGGCGCTCGGCCGGGCCGAACGGTTGCGGCGGCGCGTCGCCGATCTTCTCGATGCTCAAGAGCGGAAGTTTCGCCACCGCACGGCCCTGCGGATGACGATCCCATTCGGCGAACGACCGGCACGCTGTCACGACAAGACCGGCCTCTGCCGCCGCGGTTTCCAACGCCTCGGCCTGCCAATGATCCAGCGCGCGCTGCACCGCCGTCTTATCGTGCTCACAACCGAGCAACTTGAGGAGACCACTGCAATGATGCGGCAGATTGGTATGCAGCCGCGCCCAGCGGCCGTCACCGCAGCGATAAAGTCCGGCAATCCCGTCGTGATGATCCTCCGGCACTTTGCCGTCGACGCGCAGATAGCGCTCGCTGCGAAACTCGATCGCGGCGCGGCGCATATCGACGCCGACGCTCTGCCGCCGGCCGGTCCGCAGCCGCCATATTTCCGCGGCGGCGAGCGCCGAAGCGCCGATCGTCACCTGCGCGGCCGTGCCGACCTTAAATGACGACGGCAGCACCGGCTCGGCACCGGTGAAATGAATCTGCCGCAACGCCGCGCCATCGAGCCCGGCATCACGCCACAGCGCGGAGATCGCGTTCATAGGATCCGTCGGCGAATGGGCGAAAGCTTCTTGCTCGAACGGCCTAGCTTAACACGCTCTTAAGCCTCCTGCCGCAAAGTGCCCCGAAACGGCACAGCGTGCGCAAAACCAGGCCGCCGGAGACCTTATGAGCATCCTCATTGTCGACGACGATCCGGTGCAATGCCGGCTGCTCGAGGGCATGCTGCACAAATTCGAATACGAGACGTTGACGCGCGACAACGGCGACGCGGCCTTGTCGCTCTTGGCCGGACCCGAAGGCGCGCGGATCGATTGCGTGATCCTCGATCTGGTCATGCCCAATCTCGACGGTCTCGGCGTGTTGGCCAAATTGCGTCAGGCCGCGATCACCGTGCCGGTGATCGTGCAGACCGCGCACGGCGGCATCGACAATGTCGTTTCCGCCATGCGCGCGGGCGCGGTCGATTTCGTGGTCAAGCCGGTCGGCGCCGAGCGTCTGCATGTGAGCCTGCGCAATGCGCTCAATGCGAGCGCGCTCGAAGGCGAACTGGCGCGGATCAAGCACAGCCGGTCCGGCACGCTCGGCTTCGCCGATATCATCACTAAAGATGCCGACATGCTCGCCGTGTTGCGCATGGCGGAGAAGGCTTCGGCCTCGACCATTCCGGTACTGATCTCCGGCGAATCCGGCGTCGGCAAGGAATTGATCGCGCGCGCCATTCACGGCTCCGGCGAGCGGCGCAGCAAGCCGTTTGTCGCGGTGAATTGCGGTGCGATGCCCGAGAACCTGGTGGAATCGATCCTGTTCGGCCACGAGAAGGGCTCGTTCACCGGCGCTACCGAACGCCATACCGGAAAATTCGTCGAGGCCTCGGGCGGCACGCTGTTCCTCGACGAGGTCGGCGAATTGCCGCCGGCAGCGCAAGTGAAGCTGTTGCGCGCGATCCAGGAAGGCGAAGTCGAGCCGGTCGGAGCGCGCAAGCCGGTCAAGGTCGATGTGCGGCTCGTCTCCGCCACCAATCGCGATCTTATTGCCGACGTGAAGGCGGGCCGCTTCCGCGAGGACCTGTTCTACCGCCTTCATGTCTTTCCGATCACCGTGCCGCCGCTGCGCGAACGGCCGGCCGACATTCCGGCGCTGGCCCGACATTTCCTCGCGCGCTTTGCGGCTGAAGAAGGCAAGCGCATCCGGCTGGTGACGCCCGAGGCGCTGCGTGTGCTGATGGCGTTCCGGTGGCCCGGCAATATCCGCCAGCTCGAAAACGCGGTGTTCCGCGCCGTGGTGCTTGCCGAATCCGATACCGTCGGCGTTGCCGAGTTCCCGCAAGTGACGGCGCAAGTCGGCAATCCGGTGTCGGCCCAGGCCGACGGTTCAAGTCCGGACGAGGCCTGCACGCTCCAGGCGGCGGCACTGGCCGACGAGCCAGGCCTCGTCCCAAACGCCTACGAGAAAAGTGCAACGGACCCCTCGCCCGATTTCATGACAAGGCTGGCGCCGCGGGATGCGCTACCCCTGCTCGATGCCGCGGGCGAGGTGCGACCGCTGGATGAAATCGAGGCCGAGCTTATTGGGTACGCAATTACCCACTATCGTGGGCAAATGTCGGAAGTGGCGCGGCGGCTGCAAATCGGCCGCTCGACGCTGTACCGCAAGCTCGAGGCGCTCGGCCTGAATAGTGAGCGCGGCGAAGCAGATAGCGAGGCGGTTCCAAGCGACGTTGCCGCAGAGCGACAGCCAAGCAAAATTGTTTGATTTGATCGAATTCCCCCGTTGATCACGGCGACAAAATTCGACAGCTAACGTAAGGTAACGCCGCCGCGGCGCTCTTTGCCGCGGTTCGTGCCATAATTGGGGCTCATAATCCCCAAAAGTGAGAGCTTCGCGGCCGTATTCGCTGGCTCTGTAAGGAGACGCTGCATGCCCGGGTCTCGTGTCGACCGGTTTCTCGCTTCGACTGCCCTCGTGCTCTTGCTTTCCGCCTCGGCCGGGGCAGCGCTTGCGGATCCGAAAATTGACGGCAGCGCCCCCGTTGCAACACCGGCCGCGCCGGCGGATGCGAACAAAGCGGCCACGCCGCCCGTTCCGGGGACAGATCAGCCTCAAATCGCGACCCCCGCGACAACCACGCCGGCACCCGCTTCGGCGCCCGTAGCCGCCACGCCAGCGCCTGCGGCATCCACACCGGCGGCAACGGCGAGCGAACCGGCAGCGAACCCCGCGGCAACCCCGGCGCCTGCCGCTGCCGCCGCAACTTCCACCGGCAACGCGCTCTCGGCGGCCGATGCTCCGGTGGCCGACCAATTGCGCGACCTCGCCAACGGCAAATTCGACCGCGTCATCGGCAATAAGAAAGACCGCACCCAGATCGACGCGTTCTATTCCGGCCGCAACTACGCGCCGCTGTGGATCACCGACGGCAAGGCGAATGCGCGGGCGACCGCGACGATCGCCTATCTCAGCCACGTCGACGCCGACGGTCTTTTTCCCTCAGACTACCCGACGCCGAATTTCGCCGCGGCGACTAGTCCCGCCGAACTTGCCGACGATGAAATGCAGCTGACCATGTCGGTCATTACCTACGCGCACCACGCCAGCATCGGCCGCGTGCACTGGTCGCGCGTCAGCGCCGATATCGAATATGATCGGGCCGCGCCGGAGCCGGCCGACGTTCTCGCCACAATCGCCGGCGCTCAAGACCTTGGCGCGGCGCTCGACGGCTACGAGCCGCAGACGCCGGGCTACCTGGCACTCAAGGCCAAGCTCGCCGACATTCGCGCCGGCAAAGTCGACAAAGAAAAGCCGCCGATCGCGAGCGGGCCGGTACTCAAGGTCGGCATGCAGGACGATCGCGTGCCGCAATTGCGCGAGCAGCTAAACGTGCTCGGCGACGGCGGCATCACTTTCGACAAACCAGTCGCCGACGCCGTGAAGAAATTCCAGCAGGGGCATGATATCGCCGCGACCGGCACGCTGACGGCCGCCACCCTCGACGCGCTCAACGGCCATAAGCCGGATCACGTCGACGACATTATCATGGCCAATATGGAGCGCTGGCGCTGGATGCCGCACCAGCTCCCCGACACCTACGTCATCGTCAACCTGCCCGATTTCACGTTGCGCGTGATGCACGACAACAAGCTGGCTTGGATGACCAAGATCGTGATCGGCAAGCCGGATATGCCGACGCCGCTCATGACCGCGGACATGAAGTTCATCACCATCAATCCGACCTGGAACGTGCCGCCCTCGATCATCAACCACGAATACCTGCCGGCTTTGCAGCAGGATCCGACGGTGCTCGATCGGATGGGGCTAAAGCTCACGCATAACCCGGACGGGTCGGTCCGCATCTATCAGCCGCCGGGCGACAAGAATGCGCTGGGCCGCATTCGCTTTAACTTCCCCAACAAGTTCCTGGTCTATCAGCACGATACGCCCGACAAATACCTGTTCGCCTCCGACAAGCGGGCCTATAGCCACGGCTGCATGCGAGTGCAGGATCCGCAGCATTACGCCGAAGTCCTGCTGTCGCTGGTCCGTCCGAACGACGGCTACACCGAAGACCGCATCAAGAAGATGATCGCCGAAGGCGCCGAGAGCGATATCCAGTTCCCGGCCTTCATTCCGGTCAACCTGACCTACCAGACCGCTTTCGTCGACGATGACGGCAAGCTGCAATTTCGCGACGACGTCTACGGCCGCGACAAGGCGCTCATTGCCATCTTGAAGGGCGATGATCGCAAGGTCGCGGATATCCCCGTCCAGCACCAACAGGACATCTCTCACCTGGAAGTGCTGGCGATGCCCGATCAACCCTCGCTGTTCGGCCAGCGCAGCATTTTCGGCGGCGGCGCGGCCTATTATCCTAATGGCGGCGGCTCGTCCGGCGGCGGTGGCGATAACTTCTTCTCGCGGCTGTTCGGCGGCTTTGCCGCGGCACCCCCGCCCGCACCGCATAAGAGTGCCCATCCCAAGAAAATCAGTAGTTCTGGCAATACCGTCGAGCGCTAAGGGGCTAACCCCGCGATATTAACTACTTTTTTCCCGCCCCGACGGCGAAAACCGCTTGGGGCGGGCATCCGGCCATATTTTGCCACACTGGAACGTTAGCCCTATAACCAGTCGGGGGTGGGGTGGCAGCGTCTGGTTAACCCTTCCCAAATTAGCAATGCGTTAGCGTTATCCGGCGCGGCCGTAAGCCGTGGCGGGGAAGCGCCCTCAACGCGTCGATGCGGGATCGCCAGTGCACGTTGGTAACGCGCGCCTGAATGCTCGTCGATTGTTCGCGGCACGCGCCGGCTATTCGTGCGGTCTTGCGCTACTTGTTTTCCTCGTCGGTTCTAGATCCCTGCAGAACGCGGTCGCCGAAGGCGACACGCGCACGATCACGCTGCACCACATACACACCGCCGAGGACATCACCATCACCTTCAAGCGCGACGGCGTTTACGACGAGGCTGCGCTCGACAAGTTGAACTGGTTCCTGCGCGATTGGCGCCGCGGCGAACAGACCCGCATGGATCCGCACTTGATCGATCTGGTGTGGGAGGTGCAGCGCGAAGCGGCGCCGAACACGCCGATCCAAGTCGTGTGCGGCTACCGCTCGCCGGAAACCAACGCCATGCTGCGTCATCGCAGCGCGAGCTCGGGCGTCGCCCGTTTCAGCCAGCATATGCTCGGTCACGCCATGGATTTCTATATCCCGGGTGTACCGCTCGAGCAGCTTCGCGAAATCGGGTTGCGGCTGCAGCGCGGCGGCGTCGGCTTCTACCCCGAGTCCGGCTCGCCCTTCGTTCACATGGACACCGGCGGCGTTCGCATGTGGCCGCGCATGACGCGCGCCGAACTGGTGCACGTGTTCCCGGACGAACGCACCGTCCAGATTCCGATCGACGGCAAGCCGCTCGCCGGCTATGCGCTGGCGCTCGCCGATATCAGGCAGCGCGGCAGCGTTCCGTCAGAAAATTCGCTTGAGGCGGCGCGCACCGCCGGCGTCAATGTCGATACGATGTGGGCGAGCAACGATCATCCGGCCGCCAATCCCTTCGCCAAGCTTTTGGGCCTGGCGAGCGATAATGAGGACGAGGACTCCGCGGAGCCTGCCCTCCCCGCTCCCGCGCGTTCGCAAACAAAGCAAGTTGTCCTGGCCGGTCTCACGCCTACTCCCGATAAAAAGCCGGCGGCTCCAATCGCTCAGCCGCTTTCAGCCAAAGTTGCGGCCGCGGTTGACAAGCTGAAGCTGGTCCACGTCGCCGCATTGGCGGCGCCGGCGGCATCGACCGCACCAAAGCCGACAATTAATCCCGCACCCGCTGCGCCGAGCGCGAACCAGATCATCGTCGCCCGCGGCTACTGGGAAGGGCCGGCTGACGGCACGAGTGCCGCCGATCCGCTCGCGGCCTCGCTCCAGCACCGCGCCGCGGTGGCCGACGCCACCGGCTCGGTCGGCCCCTTTGCCAACCCGCCCGACGATCACGCCGGCGCCGCTCTGGCGTTGGCCTATGCGGGCCCATCGGGCAGCGATCCGGCCGCCGCCGCGCCGACCGGCATTGATGTCCTTCGCGCCGCGGCGCTTCCGGCCCAGCCGCAGGCAGCCGCGCCTGCCGCCCGGCAAGCCGCCGTGATCGGCACGACGATCGCGGTGAAACGCGCCGCCGATCAGGTCGCGTCTTCAATCATGACGGCCAGCGCGACTTCGGTGGCTGTGGTCAAAGCAAGCGTGCGTCTCGACAGCCCTTGGCTGCGCGCCGTCGTGCTGTCGCCGAGCGTGCACCAATTCCTCACCACCGTGGCGCTCGGCGAGCGCGATTTCCGCTCGCTCGCTGCATTGATGGTCAAGCCGAGGAATTCGGTGATGATGACATTCGCGGCCGATCCGAATCCCGGCCTCGACCACGAGCATTTCAGCGGCGCGTCGATCGTCTTCGTCTCGACCGTGAGCTATACGGCGCGCACAGCGTCGCTGCAGTAACTACCCCAACATCCCTAATGCGTGCAGGTAGGTCTCGAGAATGGCCTCGTGCTCTTTGCGTTCGTTGACGTCCTGCTTGCGCAACCGCACCACGACGCGCAGCGTCTTGACGTCGAAGCCGTTGCCTTTGGCTTCGGCGTAGACGTCGCGAATGTCGTCGGCGATCGCCTTCTTCTCTTCCTCAAGCCGCTCGACGCGTTCGACGAACGCCTTGAGCTGATCCTTGGCGAAGCGGCGGGGCTGGTCGTCCTTTTGATCTTCTTTGGCGGCGGCTGCGGTAGCCATCAGGCACTCCTCACGATGAACGCGGGAAGAACGTTTCGAAATCGCGAGGCTTAACGTCAAGTCAGGAGCGCGCTCATCCACGCTCTGCACAGGACCACGGCGTAAATCCCGCGGCGTCAGTGCTTTTGGCTTGCTTTTTCGAATGCCGTCTTTTGATCGGTCGAGGCCTCTTTCTGGTGTCTGGCGCGCCATTCGTCATAGGGCATGCCGTAGACGATCTCGCGGCTTTGGTCCTTGCTCATCGGGATGCCCTTGGCGTCGGCGGCATCCTTCATCCAGTTGGAGAGGCAGTTGCGGCAGAAGCCGGCTAAATTCATCAAGTCGATATTTTGCACGTCGGGATGCGAGCGCAAATGCTCGACCAGGCGGCGGTAGACGGCGGCTTCGAGTTCCGTGCGGGTCTTGTCGTCGGTAGCCATGATCTCCTCCGCGGTTTAGCTATGGATAGATAAAGCTGCGACCCGAATCATTCCATAGCCAGTCTTTCCATTACCTGACTCACGGAGGCGTCTTGGCGACGCAATCGCGCGAATTGCTCGAATCCCTGTTCCGGAGCGCGGTCGGCGCTGCGCACCCGCCGCGCTGCTTGCCGCCGAACCTGCCGGAACCGCCGCCACAAGGACGCCTGATCGTACTTGCCGCCGGCAAGGGGGCGGGCTCGCTCACGGCCGTAGCGGAACAGCATTATCTGGCGCTTTTGCCCGAGAGCCGGCTCGATGGGATAGCCGTCACCCGCCACGGCTATGGCCGGCCGACACGGCGCATTCCGGTGGTCGAGGCCGGGCATCCGGTGCCGGACGAAGCCGGTCTCGCCGGCACCGAACGCGCGCTTGCGCTTGCGGACGCGGCCGGCGCGCCGGACTTGGTGCTGGTTCTGCTCTCCGGCGGCGCCTCGGCAAACTGGATCGCCCCGGCTGCCGGCATCTCGCTCGCGGAAAAGCAAGCGACGACACGGGCGCTGTTACGCAGCGGCGCCAATATCGGCGAGATCAACTGCGTCCGCAAACATCTGTCCCGCATCAAGGGCGGCCGCTTGGCGCGGCGCGCCCATCCGGCCAAGCTCGTCACGCTCGCCATATCGGACGTGCCCGGCGACGACCCGGCGGTCATTGGCTCGGGACCGACGGTGCCGGATCCGACAACCCTTGCCGACGCCCGGGCGATTGCCAGCAAATATCGGCTCGATTTGCCGGACAGCGTGACACGGGCGCTGGCCGATCCCGGCAACGAATCGCCAAAGCCCGACGACCGGATATTTGCCGGCACCAGCTACCGGATCATCGCCCGGCCGGCGGATGCGCTGGCCGCGGCGCAGGTCCGGGTGCGGGCGGCCGGCTACGACTGCGTGGTGCTGGGCGATCGTTTGCAAGGCGAGGCCCGCGAGGTTGCCGCCGAGCACGCCCGGCTCGCGCGCGAGGCCGGCGCGCTGGGCCGCCGAGTGGCGATCCTGTCCGGCGGGGAGCTTACAGTCACGCTGCGCGGCAAGGGCCAAGGCGGCCCGAACCAGGAATATGCGCTGGCGCTTGCTATCCATCTCGATGGCGCCAAGGGCATTACGGCGCTGGCCGCCGATACCGATGGAACCGACGGCGGCAGGGGCCGTCCCGACGACCCCGCCGGCGCCTTCGTCGACGACACCACATTGTCGCGGGCAAGGTCCGCCGGCCTCGATCCCGCCGCGTTTCTCGCCGAAAACGATTCCACGGGGTTTTTCACCGGCATCGGCGATTTATTCATACCCGGCCCGACGTTCACCAACGTCACCGACTTCCGCGCCATCGTCGTTGACAGACCGGCATTTTGACGCGGAATCTGCACCGGAAATGAGGCTTTCGGCTTTCACCAGAACGGTCGCTGGCGCGCTCTTGCTCGGCGCGACGGCGGCGTTCACGCTGTTGGCTTCGGCCAGGCCTGCAGCGGCCGATTTCCGCCTCTGCAACAATACATCGAGCCGGGTCGGCCTCGCCGTGGGTTACAAGGACGCGCAGGGCTGGACCACGGAAGGTTGGTGGAACCTGCCGGCGCGCACTTGCGAAACCGTACTCAAGGGCAATCTTGTCGCACGTTATTATTATGTCTACGCCATTGATTACGACCGGGGCGGCGAATGGATGGGACAGGCCTATATGTGTACGCGGGATAAGGAGTTCACGATCCGCGGCATCGGCGATTGTCTCGCGCGCGGCTATGACCGCAGCGGCTTTTTCGAAGTCGATACCGGCGAGCAGCGTGCCTGGACCGTCCAATTGACCGAATCCAGCGAGCAGCCGCTGCAGAAGCCGCCGACGGCAGCCAACCCCATCGGTACGAGCCCGACCGCCGGCGGAGCGGCTGCGGTCCCGCCGAACGCCGGCATGCCGCCCTCGAGTCTATTGCCGAGCGGATCCAAGACTCCATGAGACGGCAACGGCGCACCAAGGTCGTTGCGACGCTGGGGCCGGCCTCCTCGGATCGCGCCGTCATCAACCGGCTGTTCCAGGCCGGCGCGGATGTTTTCCGCATCAATATGAGCCACACCACCCATGAGCGGATGCGCGAACTGGTGACGACCATCCGCGCGGTCGAGGCCGAGAACAGCCGGCCGATCGGCATCCTGGTGGATTTACAGGGGCCGAAACTACGGCTCGGCACCTTCAAGGACGGTACAGCCGAGATCGACAAAGGCCAGGATTTTATCCTCGATGACGATCCGGCACCCGGCGACGCCAAGCGCGTGCAACTGCCGCATCCGGAAATCTTCGCCGCGATCAAGCCGGGCGATGCGCTGCTCATCGACGACGGCAAGCTGCGCCTGGTCGCGACCGAAGTCGCCGCGCGACGCATTGTGGCGCAGGTCGAAGTCGGCGGCAAAGTGTCGAACCGCAAGGGCGTCAGTCTGCCCGACACCGTCGTGCCGCTGGCGGCGCTGGCGCCGAAGGATATTGCCGATCTGGAAGCAGCCCTCGACGCCGGCATCGATTGGATCGCGTTGTCGTTCATTCAGCGCCCGGAAGACATCGCCGAGGCGAAGAAGCTTACGCGCGGCCGCGCCGCGGTGATGGCCAAAATCGAGAAGCCGCAAGCGGTGGCGCGGCTCGGCGACATCCTCGAACTCGCCGACGCGCTGATGGTCGCGCGCGGCGATCTCGGCGTCGAAATGCCGTTGGAGAAGGTCCCCGGCGTGCAAAAGGAAATGACGCGCGCTTGCCGCCGCGCCGGCAAGCCGGTCGTGGTCGCCACCCAGATGCTGGAGTCCATGATCTCGAGCCCGGTGCCGACCCGCGCCGAAGTTTCCGACGTCGCCACCGCCATTTTTGACGGCGCCGACGCCATCATGCTGTCGGCGGAATCAGCGTCCGGTCAATATCCGGTCGAAGCGGTCACCACCATGAACCGCATCGCCGAGGAGGTCGAAGACGACGCGGCCTATCTGCCGTCGCTGCACGTCTTGCACACCGAACCGGAGGCGACCGGCGCCGACGCGATCGCCGCCGCGGCGCGGCAGGTCGCCGAGACGCTCGACCTCTCGGCCATCGTGTGCTGGACCTCGTCCGGATCGACCGGCATGCGAGTGTCGCGTGAGCGCCCGAAATGCCCGATCGTCGCCATTTCGCCGATGGAAGGCGCCGGGCGGAAACTATCGATTGTTTGGGGCATCCACTGCGTGATCGCCGAAGACGCGCACGACCAGGACGACATGGTGGAGCGCGCCTGCCGCATCGCATTCAAGGAGCGGTTCGCCGCGGCCGGTCAACGCATCATCGTCGTTGCCGGCGTCCCGCTCGGCACGCCGGGCGCCACGAATTTCATGCGCATCGCCTATGTCGGCGACGGTACCGGCGGCGAATAGCCGCCGGCGACGAGCGCTTCAATCGCCGCTGCATTCAGGTTTGTATGGTTTTGCCGTCCAGCCAGCGCGCGCCCTGCACATACAGCGCATCAAGATCCGGGCCCGCCATGCCCGGCATGTCGGTCTTCACTTTGTAGCCGATCTTGCTCTGCAAATATGCCAGATGGCGGTAGCCTTCCGGGAATTGCTTGAGCAAATCCCGATCGAGAACGAGTTCGGCCGAAGGTTCGACGGGGTCGAGCCGGTCTTTCTCATAGATCAGCCGACGCAACACCAATCCCCAGCGTCCATCCCGCTTCTCGAAGAAATCATAAAAGCGGCCGGTGCAGACCACATCGCAGATCACGCCGTCGACCGGCGCCCGCTGCGAGATGGTCATTTTGGTCTGCGCGATCGCGCGCGCGGCGGCCAGCTCGATCACGCTACCGCCGAGAAAGTGCAGGATGCGCACGCCGCGCTTCCAGCCCTCGTCATTGGCTTTGATGAAGTCCTCGAAACTGCCCTGGAACCAGGTCGCCCACATGCGGCCGTCGGGATGCCACACGGTGCGAAACTTTTCCCACAGCCGCGCGTCGCGCCACACCGCCCAGTTTTCAACCAGCTCGCGGATCGTCACTTTGTCAGCGGCGATATCGGCCATTTCATTATTCTCCCGGTCTGGCACGGCAATGCGAACAGCCGGGATTTATATCAGATATCGCGACCCTCGACCTTCTCGGACAACGTCTTGACGACGTCGGGGATGTTCTCGAGATGCGGATCGACCGCGAGCGCCTTGCGATAGGCTTCGAGCGCGTGCTTGTCGTCGCCGATTTCCTGCAACATCATGCCGAGGCCGGCTAAGGCGCCGAAGTGGCGCGGCTCGCGCGCCAACACCTCGGCGATGTCGGCGATCGAATGGGGATAGTCCTGCTTCAGATAATAGACCGTGGCCCGCCGGTTCCAGGCTTCGACATAGTCGGGCTTTATGGCGATGACGGCGTCGAGGAGCTTTAGCGCGAGATCGTAATCTTTGTCGTCGGTCGCGTCCTTGACGCGGCTCATCAACAGATTGCAGGTGTCGCTGCCCGAAGTGACCCACAATGCCCAAATGCGATCCTCGATCGCCTTGGCGCTGGTCTCGTTCGGCGCGATTTTCAATGCGCTGAATAAGGTGTCGAGATTATAAGTCGGGTCGCCGCGCTGGGCGCGCGGCAGGTCGTTGGGAGGCGACAGCAAGTCCTGCGGGCTTTGCGCGAAGGCAGACGTCGATAGCGGCGCCACGACAACGGCGGCAAGGAGCAGGACCGGGAATCGCAGCTTCATGCGCAAGAGTCTATTCCCCCGCCGCGACGCGGCAAGCCGGAAAAGCGCTCAATCTCGCGTGCAGAATGCGGCGGAAATGGGCAGCCGGATCAAGCGGCCAAGTCAGCCTTGGCGGGCTTTGAAGCGGCGATGCGTCTTATTGATGACGTAGACACGGCCCTTGCGGCGCACGATGCGATTGTCGCGATGCCGGCCGCGCAGCGATTTCAATGAATTACGGACTTTCATGGAGCTATTCCTCGGGCTTGGCGGTTGATTAAGGAGGCGCCATGCGCTTGTCAATGTCGGGCGGCAAAGGCGCAACTAGGGAACTGAAACGCGATGAGTAAAGCTTCGGTGCGGCTCATTTCCGGCGTCGGCAAAAAGGGGCCGGCTTGCTTTTTGCTCGAAGCCGGCGGCAGGCGGCTGGTGCTCGATCTGGGCGAAGGTCCGCCGCCGGGATGCCTGCCGGAGATCGACGGTTTAGGCCGCGTCGATGCGCTTGTTTTAAGTCACGGGCACAGGGACCATATCGGCGGCCTGTCGCTCCTGCCGAAACTCGGCAATCCGCCCGTCTATGCGACCGAGATCGTCGCGCGCGGCCTGCCCGAAGGCATTGCCGCGCGGGAGCTGCCGGTCGGCGGCAATACCGACGTGCTCGGCATCGCGGTGCAAACCGGCCGCAATGGCCACGCGCCCGGCGGCATCTGGCTTCACTTCGCCGTCGGCGGCGGCTTTCTGTATACCGGCGATTATTCGGCGGAATCGATCCTCTACGCCTACGACCCGCCGTCAATGACGGCGGCCACCGCGTTGATCGATTGCTCCTATGGCGGCTATCAAAAGCCGCTCGCAGAGTGCCGCGAAAGGCTTGTGTCGTATCTGGACCGCGGGCCGCTTCTTCTGCCGGCGCCGCCCAACGGCCGCGGTCCGGAGATCGCGCTTGAGCTCATGCGCTATGGCATCTCCGACATTTTCGTTGACGACGCAACGCAGAAGGCGCTGTGGCGACTTGGCGACATCGACCGTGTTTCGCTCAATCCGGGCGTCGGCGATGAAATCGAGCGCCTGGCGCAAACGGTCAAACCGATCGATGGCGCGCGCGGTGTCATGATCGCCGGCTCGGCCGACGGCACGGCCGGCGCGACCAGGAAGCTCTTCGCCGAATGGGAGCACCAATCCGATCCGGCGATCCTGTTGACGGGCTATGTGAACCCGACAACCGCCGCCGACCGATTGGTCAAGAGCGGCCGCGCGCAAACGATGCGCTGGAACGTGCACCCGCTTCTGTCCGATACCGTTGCGCTCGCGCGCGGGATAAGAGCGGAGACGGTGATCCCGGCGTTCTGCGATCGATCGCAGCTTGCCGGGCTCGCGGCGGCACTGGCGCCGGCGCGCGTCACGATGGATGAACTGGTCGAGATCGGTTGATCCGGACTACGCCGCGCTTACACGTTCGGGCTCGGCGCCGGCATCCGGGCTGGCCGCCAGCGGATTGCTGTCTTCGTCAGGGGCGCTCAAGATGGCGACGAGTTTCTTCCACGCGCGCAATGCGAATCCGATCGGAGGCGGCACGGCGTGCCGGCAGAACGCCAATTTTCTCACATCCTTGGTCACGTGCCAGAGACTTGTGCTGCCGGCAGGGAAAAAGACCATGTCGCCTGCGCCGAGCCGGCGGCTCTGGCCTTTTTCGTCGGTGACAAAAATCTCGCCCGAGATGATGTGCAGAGTTTCGTCGACGTCGTAGTGCCACCGAAAGCGGCCGGGCGTACACGACCAGGCGACGACCGACGACGTTCCGTCGGCGCTCGTCGCCAAGCGTTTGGAGTGCGCCCGCGGCGCGCCTTCGATGACCCAGTGGGGCGGAATAGGCGCGGGAAGAAGTTCGACCTCGGCGGGGGCAGCGAAAACCACGGGCTGTGACACGGCATACTCCAGGCATTGGCGCCGCGATTAGAACCCGGCACTCCCGAAGAAAGTGTAAATTCCGTGGCGAATTGAAGCAGTTAGCGAACGGTCCCGTCCGCAGCCAGGCGCATGCCGGCAGGCCAATCACGCCAGGCCCGCCGCAACCTCGTGCCGCGCGCCGCGACGGGCATGATCCGCCGTTCCGTCTTACGTGCCGTTAAATAGGCGACCCATTTCGCGTAGACGCCGATCGCGGCCTGGCGCCAAGGGCATTGGAGGCCCATTTCGAGGGCGTTCTTCGGGAAATCGGCGATGAGTTCAGGCGTCCGCTCGGCAAGCGCCCGGGCGCGGAAGGCGCCGGCGCGCATCACCGCCTCGTCGTTGAAATAGCCACGCGGTACGGCTGGGTAACGTTCGCGCTCGCCGGCGAGGAAGCGCACGGCGTCTCGGCGGTACTCGCGCAAGAGCGTGTCGGCCTCGTATTCCGGATGGCCCTGGAAGAACAGAAAGAAGCTGCCGTCCTGTTTGGCGAAAGTGTCGACGCCGGCGACGGCGGAGCGGGTGAGGATCCGATAGCCGCAGGAGGTGAGCGCGCGTTCCGGCAAGTCGTTGTAGCGCGAATGCGGCACCCAAAGCGGGTCGGGAAAATGCGCCGTCATTGGATGCTCGGCGGTAAGCTTGCAGTCGAACACTCCGAACAGCTTCTCCTTGAGCGCCCGGCGCTCAATGCCGTCGCCATGAAGAACGGCGGCATGGGCGGCGAGGCACGACCAGATCGTCGAAGCGGTGTTGTCCCGCGCCCAATCGACGACCTTGCCCAGCGTTTCCCAGTACGGTTCATCCTTCAGGTCTTTGGCGCGCGGCTCGGTGCCGGTCACGATCAAGCCGTCGAGCGGCGTATTCCAAAGCTCGGAAATGTCGCTATACCGCCCGCCAAGCTCGGCGCGCATGGCATCGGCGCGCGGCATTTCCGGGATCGCAAACAATTTCAGAAGTACGATCGAATTCGGCGTTGCCGCGCGAATGAGATCGGTGAATTGCCGTTCGGTCGCCTCGAGTGCCGCGTCGGGCATATTGTTGACGAGCCCGATGGTGAGGCAATTGCCGGCATCGGGTTCGACAGTTGATCCCAAGCGACCTGAGTCCGTAAAAACCGGCATCGGCTTTGCTCTATTCCGCGGCGATCAGTGCCGAGCGGCGCGAGTTCGACACAGCCAGCGCCTGATCGAGATCGGCGATGATGTCGTCGATGTGCTCGATGCCGACGCTAAGCCGGATCATTTCCGGCCGCACGCCGGCTTTGCGTTGCTCCTCGGCCGACATTTGCCGGTGCGTCGTCGACGCCGGGTGGCAGGCCAGCGATTTGGCGTCGCCCATATTGACCAGCCGCTTGAACAGCCGCAGCGCGTCGTAGAAATTCTTGCCGGCGGCAAGCCCGCCGCTAATACCGAAGGTCAGCAGCGAGCAGGCGCGGCCGCCGAGATATTTGCGCGCCAGAGCGTGATACGGGTTGTCGGCGAAGCCCGCATAATTGACCCACTCGACCCGCGGATGCTGCCGCAGGAATTCGGCGACACGCCGGGCATTTTCGACATGGCGCTCGATGCGCAGCGCCACGGTCTCGATGCCTTGCAGCAACAGAAATGCCGAGAGCGGCGACAGCACGGCGCCGGTCGCGCGCTGATAGACGCTGCGGCAGCGCGCGATATAGGCGGCCGCGCCGAAATGATCGGCATAGACCAGGCCGTGATAGGACGCATCGGGCTCGTTGAACATCGGAAACCGGCGGGCGTTCGCCTTCCAAGGAAACTTGCTGCTGTCGACGATCGCACCGCCGATGGTCGTGCCGTGCCCGCCCATGAACTTGGTCAGCGAATGCACGACGATATCGGCGCCGTAATCGATCGGGCGGAGCAGAATCGGAGTGGCGACGGTATTGTCAACGATGAGCGGAACGCCATGCCGCTCGCCGACCGCGGCGAGCGCTTCGATGTCGCAGATATTGCCCGCCGGATTGCCGACACTCTCGCAAAAGATCGCGCGCGTTCCGTCGTCGATGAGCTTTTCGATCGCCTCGGGCCGGTCGGATTCGGCGAAGCGGACGTTGATGCCCTGGCTCGGCAGGATATGGCCGAATAGCGTGTAGGTCGTGCCGTAAAGCTGCGGCACCGACACGATGTTGGTGCCCAACGCGGTGAGATTGAGCACCGCATAATTCAGCGCCGCCTGGCCCGAAGCGACGCACAGCGCCTCGACGCCGCCTTCCAGCGCGGCGACGCGGCGTTCGAGCACCGCCGTCGTCGGATTGCTGATCCTGCCATAGCGATAGCCTTCGACTTCGAGATTGAACAGCGCGGCGCCGTGATCGGCGCTGTCGAACTCGTAGGCTACCGTCTGGTAGATCGGAACCGCGACGGCCTTCGTCGTCGGATCGGACTCGTAGCCGCCGTGAACGGCTACCGTTTCGTTCTTCATGTTGTCCCGCCGCCTGTCAAAATAAGCGCTATTCTAGGCGGATAGGGTTTCTTATCCGTGGCCGGAACGGCGAACAACGCGAGCACTGCGAATTAGAGGGAATAACCTTAATCGTTTGCCATCATCGCGCCGTCGGCGGAACGCACCGGCGGCGGCGCGGCATTGGTAAATCTCTCAAATTTTATCGAACGGCGAAGCGAAAGATTCACTTTGTTGGGCCATGTTCAAGCATGGCCCTTCTCGAGCTCGAACGCGTAACGCCGGCAAGCCGCGCTAAGGACACCGCGCTGCGCGATTGGGTGCGCGCGCTCGAAGCGACGGCGCCGGTCGCCGATCATCCGCAACGCGTGCTGCCCTGTGTCATCGAGGAGCTGGCGCACAGCCAGGGCGACGCCCAGGCACTCATTTCGGCGGGCGTGACTTTGACCTACCGCGCGCTCACGGAACGCGCCAACCGTTACGCCCGCTGGGCGCTTTCGCAAAACCTCGCCAAGGGCGAGACCGTTTGCCTGGTGATGCCCAATCGGCCGGAATACATGGCGATCTGGCTCGGCATCACCTCCGTGGGCGGGGTCGTTTCGCTCATCAACACGCAACTTCGCGGCCCGTCGCTTGCGCATTGCATCGACATCGTGGCGCCGAAGCACGTTATCGTCGCCGCCGAATTGGCGGCGCAATTCCGTTCCGCCGAACTTTCCGGCCGGCCGATAGTCTGGTGGCACGGCGGTCGCGAGCTCCCACGTATCGATCACGAGATCGAGCGATTTTCCGGCACGCCGCTCACGAGCGCGGAACGTCGCGCCGTGACGATCGCCGATCGGGCATTGACGATCTACACGTCCGGCACGACGGGACTGCCGAAAGCCGCCAATGTCAGCCATCGCCGGCTGATGCAATGGAGCTTTTGGTTTGCCGGCCTGATGGATACCGGCCCGGACGACCGCATGTACGATTGCCTTCCGATGTATCATTCGATCGGTGGCGTGGTCGCGACCGGTGCCTTGCTGGTGAAGGGCGGCTCGGTCGTCATCCGCGAGAAATTCTCCGTCGGCGAATTCTGGGACGACATCGTCACATGGGATTGCACGCTGTTCCAATATATCGGCGAACTCTGCCGCTATCTCGTCAACGCGCCGGAACATGCGCGCGAACACAGCCATCGCCTGAGGATGTGTTGCGGCAACGGACTGCGCGCCGACGTCTGGGATGAATTCCAGTCGCGGTTCGCGATCCCGCGAATTCTGGAATTTTACGCGGCGACCGAGGGCAATGTTTCGCTCTACAACGTCGAAGGCCAAACCGGCGCGATCGGCCGAGTGCCGTCGTTCTTGGCACACCGCTTTCCGCTGGCGCTCGTTCAATTCGATCCCGCCACCGGCGAACCCATGCGCGACGCCAACGGGCGCGGCATCCGCTCCAAAGCGGATGAAATCGGCGAAGCGCTCGGCAGGATCGGCGCCGGCGGCGAATTCGAGGGTTATACCAGCGCCGCGGAGACCGAGCGCAAGATCCTGCGCAACCTGTTCGAAGACGGCGATGCCTGGTTCCGCACCGGCGATCTGATGCGCGTGGACGCGCGCGGTTTCTTTTATTTCGTCGATCGGATCGGCGATACCTTTCGCTGGAAAGGCGAGAACGTTGCGACCTCGGAAGTTGCCGCGGCGCTGACGAGCTTTCCCGGCGTTGCCGAGGCGAGCGTTTACGGCGTTGCCGTATCCGGTACTGAAGGCGCGGCCGGCATGGCGGCGGTCGTTGCCGATGACGCGCTTGATCTTGCGGAACTACGCAACCACCTTGCGCGCCGGCTGCCGGCTTATGCCCGGCCGTTGTTCCTGCGGCTCAAGGACCACATCGACGCGACGGGCACCTTCAAACACAACAAGACCGCGCTTGCCGGCGAAGGTTTCGATCCGGCCGTGGTTCGCGACCCGCTTTATTTCGATGATCCGGCCCGGCAGGCCTACGTGCCGCTCGACGCCGCGCTCTATGAGCGGATCAACGCCGGTAAGGCGCGACTCTAGCCGCAAAGCTTCGACTGAATCCCTACGCCGTCGCACCGGCATCGACGGTAAGCACCGTGCCGGAGACGCTTTGCGCCTTGTCGCTCAGTAAAAACTCGACTGCATGAGCGACATCGTCGACGCTGGCGAGCCGGCGCAGCGCGCTGCGCCGCATGACTCGCTGGCGCTGCTCGCCGGCGAGGCCATGCGTCATGTCGGTATCGAGGAAGCCCGGGGCCACCGCATTCACGGTAATACCGAGCCGGCCGACCTCGCGCGCCAAAGAGCGGGTGAAGCCGAGCATCGAGGCTTTGGTCGCGGCATAGACCGAAAGCCCGCTATAGCCGGTGAAGCCGATGATCGAAGCGACGTTGACGATGCGGCCGGCACGCTCCGACATCATCGAACGCACCACGTA
>Ga0181525_10001598_pt1 | contig 19230 bp, 19 predicted proteins | sample PEATcosm2014_Bin_48_FD_121100 | JGI IMG/M metagenome (GOLD analysis project Ga0181525, IMG submission 121100) | Peatland microbial communities from MTU Mesocosm Facility, Houghton, MI, USA - PEATcosm2014_Bin06_10_metaG | ecosystem: Environmental > Terrestrial > Soil > Wetlands > Peat | place...
GTGTGGAACAGAAAATTTTTCTCCAGGGCGAGCAACAGCATGAAGTTGTGCTCGGCGACGGTGGTGTGGTTCACGCCGGGCGTGAAGAGCAGCGGGATGCCGAACTCGGTGCAGGATTTCACGTCAATTTTGTCCACGCCGATGCCATATTTGCTCAAGACCTTCAGCTTCGGGCGCGCCCTCTCCAAGACCTTGCGCGTGATGGCGTCGTCGCCGCAGATATAGCCATCCACATCACCAACGAGCGCGAGTGTGTCCGCCTCGTTCAACGGGCCGCGCGCGGTGATGATTTCCCAGCCGGTCTGCTTGAGCAAATCGTGATGTGCACCGGGCGTGTCCTGAAAGGAAGTTGTCGTCAAAAGGATTTTCATGGAGGGGAAGTTTAGAAAATCCACCGCGCCGGGTCAAAAAAATTAACCCCGAACATTTGTCCGGGGTTTGCTTTAAAGCCCGATGGTATTAACCCGCACCCAAGTCGGAATGCGCCATGGAATTCAGGCGAGCCTGCGCATGTTCGGAGATATGTGTGAAGACCATGGAAACACGATAGCCAACGTGCTTGTTGCCGGAACAGGCGATGACGACACCGCTGCACTGAAGCTTGCTGCCGTCATGCGGTGATTGCAACGCAACGGTCATTTCAGTCCATTCGTTGAAGGGCGTCGGACTGCGAAACTCAATTCCACTTTTATGGACAGAGACCGCGTCGGTGGAAAGTTCCAACCGGGATTGGCGGCCTTCAATGGTCAATTGGTGTTTTGTATAACCAATACTGTCAATTTTTCTCGCACTCATAATCAATTTAAAGATAACACCCTCCTGCCAATCGTCAAATGACATTCACCATTCAATCACGGCCGCACCCCAGGTTAATCCCGCGCCGAAAACAACGAGTAAAATCAAATCGCCGCGAGAAACTTTCCCAGCGGCAACGGCTTCGTCCAGAGCAATCGCCACGGAGGCGGCGGAAGTGTTTCCATATTTGTGGAGATTGACAAACAATTGTTCCGGCGTCGCTTTCAGGCGTTCGCCGACGGCATCAATGATGCGCTGGTTGGCCTGATGCGGGATGACGCACTTGATTTTGGTGATGTCTACATCGCAACGGCGCATCGCCTCATTTGCTGCGGAAACCATGGCGTTCACGGCATTTTTAAAAGTCTCCTTGCCGTCCATGCGGAGAAAATGCAGACCGTCCGCAACGGATTTCGCAGTGGCCGGACAAGCGCTGCCGCCGCCGGGCATCGAAAGCAAATCGGCCTTGTTGCCATCCGCACCCATCACAGCAGTGAGCAGGCCGTGGGAATTTTCGCGGTGCTGCAAAACAGCCGCGCCCGCGCCATCGCCGAAGAGAACGCAGGTGTTGCGATCTTTCCAGTTTACGATGGACGAAAGCTTTTCTGCGCCGATGACGAGAACCGTTTCATAGCTGCGAGACAAAATAAATTGCTGGCCGATTTCCAAAGCGTAAATGAATCCGGAGCATGCGGCCTCAATGTCGAACGCCGCCGCGCGCGCCGCGCCAATCTTGCGCTGCACGAGGCATGCGGTCGATGGAAACGGCATATCTGGCGTGAGCGTGGCAACTATGATCAAATCGATATGGTCGGCGGTAACGCAGGCCATTTTCATTGCGCGTTCGGCGGCATTCGCGGCGAGATCGGAAGTAAACTCATTCGCGGCGGCAATGCGGCGTTCCTTGATGCCGGTGCGCGAAGTAATCCATTCGTCAGAGGTCTCGATCATTTTTTCGAGTTCGGCGTTCGTGAGAATTCTCTCCGGCACATACGAGCCGACGCCGGTGATGGAACAGGGACGGCCCTGAAAATCGTGCTTGGCGCGCGGATTTTTGAATTTGGCCTTCATGCGGGAACTACGGCTCTGGGATTGTCGGCGGCAATTAATTTTTCGTTCGCGCGGGCAATTTCTGCCGCGATGGTCTGGTTGACCTGATGCTGCAAAGCTTCGACGGTCACGCGCAGGGCGCTGGCAACGGCGCGTTCGCGCGCCGAAGCGTGCGCCTTGAAAACCATGCCGTTGAAACCGAGCAAGGGAGCGCCGCCGTGGACTTCCGGATCCATGCGCTTGCGAATCGCCTGAAACGCGTCCTTCGCCAGAAAGGCCCCGATTTGCCGTTTGGCATTACTCATCAGTTCGCGCTTGAGCATCGAGAACATCGCGATGGCCAGGCTCTCGGAAGTTTTCAAAACGATGTTGCCAACAAAGCCGTCGCAGACAACGACATCAACGTGATCTTTGAACAAATCGTGCCCCTCGACGTTGCCAATGAAATTCAAATCAAGCTTCTGGCAGAGCTTGAAAGCCGCGAGCGATAGGTCATTGCCCTTGGATTCTTCCGTGCCAATGCTCAAGACGCCGACGCGCGGTTTTTTCCGGCCGAGAACGTCGCGCGAATAAACGTTGCCCATCACCGCAAATTGCGCGAGGTGGAACGGCTTGCATTCGACATTCGCACCCGCGTCCAAGAGAACAAATTCATTTCCCTGGCGCGGAATGACCGTCGCAATGCAGCCGCGATCCACACCGTCAATACGCCCTACCTTGAAGGTTGCCGCTGCAAAAACTCCGCCTGTATTGCCGAGCGAAATCAGCGCATCTGCCTCGTCATCGCGAACAAGCTCCGCAGCGCGGGCGATGGAGGAATCTTTTTTCTTTCGAAGCGCGACGACCGGCTTGTCGTCCATTGTCACAACCTCACTCGTGTGGATGACCTTGACGCGATGGTCACGAAAGCCGCGCGGCGGCAGTGAGGCGTGGATGGCAGACTGATCACCGACGAGATAAAGCGCGGTAATTTTTTTACTGGCCTCAAGCGCCAGTTTTGCGCCTGCGATGACGACCCCGCAACCGTGGTCGCCACCCATGACATCCACTGCGATTCGCATAGCGAAATAGCTTTAAACTTTGGGTTGGAAAAATCGGACGGCGTCTTTTCTTCAACTCAAAAACCCAAAACTAGAAACAAAAAACTCACGCGCCCGCCGTGACGGTCAAGACCTGGCGGCCTTTGTAAAAGCCGCACGCCGGACAAACGCGGTGCGGAATGTATGGCTCGGCGCACTGCGGACATTTGCCTATCTGCGGCAAAGCCAATACGCTGTTATAAGCGCGGCGCTGACGCATCCGGCTTTTCGAAGGTTTACGTTTTGGGACGCCCATAAAATCAATTCAAATTACAGTTTCAGTTTGTTCAGTTCAGTCCACACGGACGGTTTAGATCCGTGCTTGTCCGCATTTTGCATGGACTTGCCGGCTTTTATCTTCAATCCGCCACAGTCCGGCTTGCACAGCGGATGTTGCGGAAACTCAAGTAGAATATCTTCCCGCACGAACGACGTCAAGTCCACGCAATCGTTCTCCACGGACACCTTTTCGTCGCCTTCAAGCGGCAATTGCAACGTCCAATTGTCCATATCCAGCCTGCGGCTGAATTTTTTCAGGCAGCGGACGCACTCGCATTCGAGCGCGACGCGCAATTTGCCCTGAAGCAAAAGCGAGGCGTCCAGTATTTCAACCTCGATTTCATATTCAACCGGCTGCGTGACATGAATCAATTCATCGCGCACGTCCAAATCCAGTTCCTGAGGCGACAATTCGCCCCGCAATGTGACGTTGCGAGTTTCCAGATGACGTAGATTGACATTCAACGACATGTTTTGATTGTGCCACAAAACACTGAAGCCCGCAGAGAAAATGTTGCCTCCGATCTCTGCGGCTAGTTTTAGCTGCAAAATTTTTTCTTCAACGCCGTTTCAACATGTGCAGGAACAAACGCTCCCACATCGCCACCAAGACGCGCAATTTCTTTGACGATGCGCGAACTGATGAAGGTGTATGTATCTTTGGGCATCATGAAAATCGTCTCGATTTTTTCGTTCAAATTCCGGTTCATCAAGGCAAGTTGAAATTCAAACTCAAAATCCGACACGGCGCGCAAACCGCGCACAATTGCCTGCGCCTTTTGTTTCGCGGCGTATTCCACAAGCAGGCCGTCAAAGCTGTCAGCCTGGGCGTTTGGCAGGTGAGCAATCGCGTGTTTTACGAGCTCAAGCCGTTCGCCGGGCGTAAACAACGGGGATTTGCTTTCGTTTTTCGCAATGGCCACGATGACACGACCAAATAATTTCGTGGCGCGCTGAAGCACATCCAGATGGCCGTTGGTCAGCGGATCAAAACTGCCGGGATATATCGCGGTGCGCATTTGCTTAATTAAAAACTAAAAATTCAAAATTCAAAACTTATTATTCAATTGCTCTCGCGCTGAATGATTCCGGTGAACGACGTTCCTTCGCCGGGCTTGGTGGAGGAGAAAAGTTCCTCATCAAACGGCGATGCACCGGGCGGACGCCACGGCACCTCGTAAATTTTTATTTCGGCGACGATGCCCTTTACTTTCACCGGCGGCAGCGCGATACAAGTCGCCGCCAGTTCGGGGTCGTCGCGGAGTAAATGCTTGTAAGTCGCCTCGCTGATGACGATGCGACTGCGTCCTGAAACGGCTTCAAGCCTGCTGGCAAGGTTCACTTCGCGTCCAAAAACGGTGTAATTCAAAAGATGTTCGTTCGAACCCATCAAGCCTACTGTTGCCATGCCGGTGTTGATGCCGCTGCCAAGAGTCAGTATGGCCAGCTTGGATTTTGGGCGATCTCCGCCGCCCATCATGTTTTCCAATTCACGTTTTTGATTTTCCTCAACCCGTTTGAGGTTTAATTCATAAATCGCACGCTGTGCGTCAACCGCCGCGCGCACGCATGCGGCGGCGTGTTGCGCATTGGACATGGGCGCATTCCAGAATGCCATTGCACAGTCGCCGATATATTTGTCGAGCGTGCCTTTGTGCCGCTTGATGGCGTCGGCGACGGCGCCAAGATAAAGGTTCACGGTGGCGAGCGTTTCATGCGCCTCGTCGTTGATGGCGGTCTCAGCCTGCTCGCCAGACAGATTGTGTTCTCGGATGAATTCGAGCGCCTTCGCCTGACTCTCGTCAGTGAATTGGGTAAAACCACGCACGTCTGAAAACCAGACCGTAACCTCCTGCCGCCCGCCGCCAAGCGAAAGTTTTTCCAGCTGCAGCAACTCATTGACGACATCTGGCGAGACGATTTTTGAAAAAACGGTCTTGACGTGACGTTTTTGACCTTCTTCAAACACGACGCGGTAAACAACCAGCATCAAATGCTCAATGAACATTGCGCCGCAGAGCGGAAAAACTAACGGCAACCAGAACCGGAATTTCACGAACGCAAAAAATGCGACGACAATGTAAATCGCCGCAAGCAAAACCGTGGCGCCCGCCGCCGTGAACGCACGCAATTGCCACGTGAGAAACGCCGTAAGAACACCTAGAAAAATAATAAGCGCCAGTTCCAGCGGCAATGACGCGCGCCGGATGAACCTGTCAGTAAGGACGGAATTGGCGACGTTCCAATACTTGCTAACAAGGAAGGTGTCTTTTTCCAGCGGCGTCGCGCCACGATCGGTCAAATCATTTCCCTGCGCTGTCGAGCCAACGACGACGAGCTTGCCGCTAAAATCATCGCTCAAGCCGTTTGTTTCGCCGGACAATCTTTGCTTGTCCTGCTGGAGCAGCCTTTCTATAGGCGCTTCCAGCAAATGCGGGTCGTTCGGCTTCAACCGCCAGTCAATGTAAAAATAGCCATCGTGGTCAACGGGAATTGTCCTCACAATTCCATTCGCGCCGCGCAAAACAATTTTTCCGTGCGGCAGATCAACTTCGGCGTTTTCCAAATCGAGTTTCAATTCCTGCGCGGCGAGGACGATGCCCATCTGCCAGACGCGCTCGTCGGTGAAGGCTTTGGCCTTGGGAGCGGCGCCGGGCGGAAGCTTGTCGCCGACGAAATCGGCGACTTCAAAATTATTTTCCGCGTCCACGGGAATTTCAATCGTATTGGTCATCCCGGTTTGCGGCAGGATGATTTTACCGGACGTGAATTTTGCCTTGCTCAAATCCACACCGTAGTCAGGGTTGGCCTCGACTTGTTTGAAAAGCGGATGCCAGTTGCGATAAATGCGGAAGGCCTTGACACGGCGCAAAACGCCGTCGGGATCTTTTTCCGTCGAAATGTCGCCGTGCGCGAGCGCGTTGGTGGCAAACAAATCCGGCAAGGTCGCGTCGGCGGTCGTGGCGAGGATGACGTTGGTGGCTCGGCGTATTTGCAACGACAGAAAATCGTCAGATTCAATCAGGCTGCCGTCGGCCATCTGCACTGGTGCATGGTCGGGACGCAATCCGTAGAACAGCACGTCGAAGGCGACGGCTTTCGCACCTTGATCTGAAAGTTCCTCGACGAGCCGTCCATAAATCCAGCGCGGCCAATAAAGTCCGTACGGTCTTCCAAGCAATCCATGTTGGATGGCGTCAATGCTGGAATCCTCGATGGTGACGAAGGCGAGGTTTGTGGCGACGGGAGCGGAGAAATGAAGGGCGGCTTTCGCACGCAGATCGTAGGTCATCCACTCCGGCCGCTCCAATAAATCCAGCCGCAGCAACCGAAGTCCGCAGACAAGCACAAGCACGGAAACGGCCAAAATGACCGGCGCGCGTTTGATTGGCTTGAGCGTCACACCATCGGATTAAACAAAAAACCAGCGCAACTCAAGGCTGCGCTGGCTTTTTTGAAATTTTTACAATTAAAGTTTAATGGTAATGGATCCTGAAGTAGGCGATATGAGCACGGTGGTTGTGTCTGAACCATTCGCAGTCGTAGTCTCAACCACCGTGACGGGACCGATTGAAGCAACGATTGCAGTAACATCGCTGACGAGCTGTCCAATATCCTGCCTAATTTCCCTGCGCGTAAGTTGACCCACAGACTGACCTGTCTGCAAACTGGTTACAGTTCCAGTCCTTAAATTAGTCACATTTCCAGTTTGAGGATCAAATGATTCGCCAGCTGATACCACACCAGTTACCGGCTGGCCATTGGAACCAACAAACGAAACAACGACTGAACCGAAAATGGTCGTCACGGAGCCATCCGAACCCAGAAAAAAGCTCGTTCCACGAACACCAGCCACACCTGTAGGCATCTTGATTATATACTGCGAAGCGGCGGAAACTTTTTTAACATTCCCGAAAATTTTCCCCTGGCGCAAATTTAATTCAGTATCGCTGACGGTGTCAGGACCTGCCTGTGAAAAAGTGAACTTGTCTATGGCCAACACCGTGTCGGCCTGCAAACGGATTATGTTTTGTTCAGGTGCCGATTGTCCCGCGCCAGAGATTGGTTTTATTGGAAGACCGGCAATGTTGACGGAACCGCCAGGGCCAGCACCAGCGCCGGATTGGAAACTAACATGTGCCGCCTTGTCAGCCAAAACCAAATCCACAGTGGAGTTGGCTCCAGACTGAACAACGTCGTTGGCAGTCAGTGTTGCGCCCAACTTCAAAGGATGCCATACGTTGTCGCCGTTGGAATATCTTGCCTCGCCCTGAATTCGAACGACAGTGACGACGCCCTGCTTGGCGTCTTGAGCCGACGCGGTTGATGTCAACGTCAGGACAAAAGCGCAAATTACCGTGGAGACCAAAGCTTTAATATATTTCATAACAATTTTCAGGATTTTCTATAATTTCTCTACCTGCAGGACAATATAAGGTTTGACCAACAAATGTCAAACTGAATTTTTCCGATGTTCAGGCTCAAAAACCGCCGCTAAACGGTTCTTTTCCAGACGCCTTTTCGGCTAATTTCTGCTCAACGATTTCAAAATAAGAGCGGGCAAAATCGTTATCTTCATGCCATTCGAGCCGCAGCGAACGCTCAAACCAGGACTTGGCCGCCGCGTAGTCCCCAGCCTGCACATAATGCCAGCCGATATTGGCAACAGTGTAATAACCGTTGGGGTCAAGCTCCTCCGCACGGCTGAAATATCCCGCCGCCTCGTCATGCCGCTCCAGCCAGTCGAGGCACATACCATAACGCATGTAATTGTAACCATCGAAACAATCGAGCTTCATGCCGCGCGAATACCAGTCCATCGCGGTTTGCGCCAACGCCTCGTTATCACTGCCGCCTTCAAAACTCTGAATCCGATACGCCTCGCCGATATTGTACGAAATTTCAAAATTCATCGGCTCTGCGGCAAACGCCTTTTCCAGAAGCTCCGCGCGGTCAGGAAAAGGAACCGGCGACTGCTCCGCTCGCGCCAGCCAGAATTGTTCATGGCCGCGACGCCATTCCTGCCAGCTTAAATACGCGACCCCGCCGGCCAGCGCGGCGGTCACCATGATTTTCACCGGCAGCCGGATGTTCAGCCAGTAGCTTTCCGTGGCAAAACGCAGGTTGCTGCTCAGCAGGGCGAGCAGAGTCACGCCCAAAATTGCATTCGCAGGGATGTGCAGATTGAAATCCACGACGGAATGGATCGCCAGCGCGAGCAAACCCATGGACGCGCCAAGAAAAAAGGCGAGCCGGTTGCTCTGGCCGCTCCCAAAATCCTTCTCCGCGCGGCGGACATGATTGCGTGTCCGCAACAGGCCGCTTACAAAAACTGTCATGCCCGCAAGCACGATGATTCCGCCGGTTGTTCCCCAGTCGGCCAGCAAGTTGAGGTAATCATTATGCGCGCGGTCGGGCCGGCCCTGGACATGTTCCGGGCGATACTGCCGGAAGCGATAGTCATAATGGGCCGGACCGACGCCCCACCAGAAATTATCCCGCCACATCTCTTTAGCCGCAGCCCACATGCCGCGCCGGAAATCCAGCTTGTCCTGTTTGCTGTCCAGCGTTCCCTCCACGCGGTTCATGTAAGGCAACGACTTCTCCAGATAATTTTTCGTGAAATATGTTCCGCCCACGACCAAAACAACCAGCAGCAGCAACGCCGGAATCCGGTGATTCCTGTGAAAAATCAAGATGACGAGCAATGCCAGCAACGCCACCGCACACGCAGTCCAGCCGCCGCGCGAAAACGTCAAGGCCAGCCCGATCGCCGGGCCCAGGGTCGCGTAGCCAAGTAAAATCCGCGTCACCGGCTTGATGCGACCGGCCAGGATGTAAGCCACCGCCAGCGGCAGAATCATTTCCAGGAAACCCGCAAAATCGTTCGGCGAAAAGTATGTGCCAGAAGAACGGCCCGTGTAAGGCGAAGTGTAAGACCAGACCCGGTTTGTATGCCTCAAATACTGGTAAGCCGCATATATAGAAATCCCTGCAGCCAGAAAAACCAGCGTGCAGGTGATGACCTGTGAAAACTCCTGCCGGTATAAATTATTGACGATCGCATAAAACAGGAACCCATACATCACCACCTGGATCATTTCCAACCGCGCCACATATTCGATGTCTGCGGTGAGATAACGCACGACGGCGTAGATCATGAACGCCAGCACCACCCAGCAAATCGGCGGCCAGAGTAGTTGCGGCTTGCGGCTGCACCAGAGCCTTGCCGCCCACAAAACCATCACGCCGATCGTCAATCCCTGGACGACGAGAAACGCCCACGCATCCACCGCGCCCATCGCCAGCGGCCCGAAAACCAAAATGGCCAGCACGAGCGCCAGGATTCCGCGCTCGAAAAATTTGTCCATTGCCTCACGGTTCATTTGCGGTTCACAAAATGACTTGAAGCAGGGGGAAATTCAACCACGGATAAACACAGATGGACACAGATTAAGAAAATCGAGCAATACAAATTAAAATTCCCATCCGTGTTTATCCGTGTTAATCCGTGGTAGGAACATTTTCATTTGGGGGTTCTGCCCGGTATTCCAAAATGTCCCCCGGCTGGCAGTTCAGGTGTTTGCAGATGGCTTCCAGCGTGGAAAAGCGGATGGCTTTGGCCTTGCCGGTCTTGAGGACGGAAAGGTTCTGCGCGGTGATGTCCACGCCGTCGGCCAGGTCGTTCAGGCGCATCTTGCGCTGGGCGAGGACCACGTCGAGATTGACGATGATGGGCATATCAGGGGAAATGCAGAATGCAGAATGCGGAATGAAGAAACGGGGCTTGGCTTGGTGGCCGCTTTATTTCTTCATTTTTCATTTTTAATTCTTCCTTTGCTTCACACCGTCAATTCCTGTTCCTCCTGAATCTTCCGCCCCTCGTCCATGATCCAGGCGATTAAAATAATCACCGCTCCGGCCAGCAACGGCCCGAAGTCAATGCCCGTGCCGAAATCAAAAGTAAAAAAGCCCATGCGAATGTGTCCTGTTGTTGTCTGCGTAACTCCGGGCGGCAAAACGGGCGGTGGCGGTTTTGGTAAATAATGCATGGCGGAAGTGCAAACCCAGCCTGCCACCCATAATATCCCCAGAGTCTTGATGCAGCGGATGGTTTCCGCCGCAAATATCAATCCCCGCTCATACAATTGAAATAGCCTTGTCAGTTTCCAATACCAAAGCACTAGGACAATTTGAAACATGGCCATCAGCAGGACAGACCAGACACTGACTGTGGCGGGAGCAAATGACCGCGATTGAGCAGAAGACAAAAGAAACAGGGCAAGAACGGTGGAGATAACCAAAAAGACCAAGCAGAGACACTTTGCAATCCGGCTGACGAGTTGAATCCGTTTTAAGCGGGAATTGATGCTTTTAGGGGCTGTTTCAGTCGCATTCATGCCGCCCATCCTAAATCCAGCCATCACCAAAGTCAACATATTTTTATTGATAAACGATAATCTATTGCCGTTTTGCGTTTAATACGCCTCTGACCAGCCCAATCATTGCCATCTGAAGCTTGGGATGGTCCTGCTGGTTTCAAGCAGCCGCGTCGGAGGCTTCGGATGGTCTTGCTTGTTTCAAGCAGTCACGTCGGAAGCTTGGGATGGCCTTGCTGATTTCAAGCAGTCGCATCTGAACGTTCGGATGGTCATTGCTGATTTCAACATGCCACGTTTGAAGCTTCGGATGGTCATTGTAAATATACACATGCCGCGTCCGAAGATTCAGGTGGTCGTCACTCCGCCACGACTAACCATATATTGTCATTTTTGCCCGAAAACTGAGCAATCCATGTGGAGACAGTTTTCAGGGATGGAGCGAACATGGGCGCGAAAATTCAAACCAAAACCGGCAATCGTAAGGATCAATATGATTGAACTTCACAAATATCTCACGAATCCCTTCAACGACATCCACATCAGCACGAATGAGTTGGTGGCCTTTAGCACCGACCATCTGGCGCGGCTCATCGCCAACAACCCGGCGGCGGTGTATGCCGCGCGCATCACCGCCACCACCACGGCCCTGACCGCCGTGGGCGGCGCGTTCACGGATGACAAGACCAAGCTGGCGCTGCGCAAGTCCAAGAAGCAGGCCAAGGGCGCCTTTCGCAAGGCGTTGCCGGCGGCCATCGGCAAAATTTACGGCGCGGTGCAGGCGCAGTTCGGCGACGCCGGGGTGCAGATGACGGAATGTTTTCCGAAGGGGCGCTCGGTGTTCACCAGTTGCACGGACGGCGCGCTGGCGGGGGAATTGCAGACCCTCGTCAACGGCGTGACGGATTATCAGGCGCAGCTCGGCGCGCCGGTGGTCGCGGCGGCCACGGCGCTGCTCACCAACTGGAACTCTGTTTATCAAACGAGTGAAACTGCCACGGGCAACAAGTCCAGCACGGCAGGAGCCAAGGGCTCGGCGCGGGCGGCGCTGCAACTGGAACTTTACAAGAACCTGCTGACGCTGGCGCTGAATTTCCCGGACCAGCCGGATCAACTGGATGTTTACATGCAGCAAAGCTTGCTCTCGCCGCACACCCAGACGTCCGCAACGTCCGCGCCCGCGCCGGCAAACTCGGCCACGCCGCCCGCTGGCAAATGATTTTTGCCGCCATTGTTCGCATGACGGAGAGGGCATCGTTCCAATGAAGTGTGGCGGCAACGGTGGTCATTCCGCTTCATTGGTTTCCTGAAAACGCCGCGGGCGACGGTGGTAATGTCCTCATCGCCCAAATTTTTTGAACCGCCGGCAGCGGCATGATTTGCCGGGCGGCGGACGGCGGCTCACAGAGACGCGCTCCGAAGCCAGGTCGTTATCACATCCATCACAGGTTTGATTCTTCGCGCGATTCGATTTAAACTTTCCAAACTTATGACCGACCCGCGTTACACCAAACTGGCCAAACTTCTCGTGAACTATTCCACCGCGCTCAAAAAGGGCGACCGCATCCTGCTCGACATGATTGACGTGCCGGACGAGTTCACCGTGGAACTCATCCGCGCCGTTCGCGCGGCGGGCGCCACGCCGTTCGTCGAGACGCGCCACACACGCGTCGGCCGCGAGCAGTTGCTCGGCATCACCGAGGCTCAGGCCGCCGATGTCCGCGACATCGAAATGTTCCGCATGAAAAAAATGCAGGCCTACGTCGCCATCCGCGGCGCGGACAACATGAACGAGAATTCCGACGTGCCGAGCGACCGCGTGCAGCTTTATTCCAAGGTCATCCGGCCCGTGCAGGATTATCGCGTGAACAAAACGCGCTGGTGTGTATTGCGCTGGCCCACGCCCAGCATGGCGCAGGCGGCGGGCATGAGCACGGAGGCGTTTGAGAATCTTTACTTCGACGTTTGCACGATGGATTACGTGAAGATGGCGCGTGCAATGTCGCCGCTGGAAAAATTGATGAAGAAAACCGACCGCGTGCATTTGAAAGCGCCGGGCACGGATTTGACTTTCAGCATCAAAGGCATCGGAGCAAAAAAATGCGAGGGCACGCGAAACATTCCCGACGGCGAAGTTTTTTCCTGCCCGGTGAAAGATTCCGTGAACGGCACGATCCAGTTCAACACCCCGACGCTTTATTCGGGAACGAAGTTTGAAAACGTCCGGCTGGAACTGAAGGCCGGCAAGGTCGTCAACGCCACGGCAAACAACACGAAGCGGCTCAATGAGATTTTGGACACGGACGCCGGGGCGCGCTACATCGGCGAATTTTCGCTCGGTTTTAATCCGTATATTTTAAGCCCAATGTGCGACATCCTGTTCGACGAGAAAATCGCCGGCTCGCTGCACTTCACACCGGGCCAGGCCTACGAGGATTGCGGCAACGGCAACAAGAGCGCGATCCACTGGGACATGGTGCTCATCCAGCGCAAGGAATGGGGCGGCGGCGAGGTGTGGTTCGACAGCGAACTCATCCGCAAGGACGGCCTTTTCCTGACGAAGGAATTGAAGCCGCTGAATCCGCAAAACCTGAAGTGAGCAGGGCCCGTGCTCTGTTTCAATTACAATTTTTTTACAAAAAACTGCTGGCGTTTGCGCACAAAAGGGCGTCGAATGGCTTTGTATGAAAAACCTCCTCGGACTTTTTATTCTTTGCGCCGTGCTTGGACTCCGCTGCGCCCAAGCCGCGAATGCCTCAAATGAATCCGCCTGCCGGTTGACGGTTGAATTGCGCGACGGCTCGCGCGTGGTCGGTGACAGCGTTGAAAAATATTTCAAATTTCATTCCATATTGCTCGGCGACCTGAAGCTTGAATTGAAAGACATCCGCTCGGTGGAATGTGTTTCCAGCAATTCGGCGAAATTGTCCACGGTCAACGGCGATGCGCTGACGGTTTCATTCGTGGATTCAGAGTTCGCCGTGAAAACCAGTTTTGGCAAGGTGGATTTGCCGGTGGATTTGGTGCTCAAATTTTCGGTGACAGCGGGCGGCTTGGGTGGACATCCTCCGGGATTGGTTGCGCTGTGGTCGGGTGAGGGTGGCGGCATCGATTCGGTGGGCGGCAACACCGCGATATTGACGGATATTTCCTTTGCGGAGGGCAAGGTGGGGCAGGCGTTTTCTTTCAATGGTGAGAGTTCGAGCATCAGGATCCCCGCCAGCCCGGCATTGGACATCGGAGCGGGCGACGGGTTCACCATCACGGCATGGATCATGCCGGCTGATGTTAACGGCTATCATCCGCTGTTTTCATGGATGGACGGTGTTCCGGTGAATGCCTCGATTTGTTTTAATTCCACCCAAAGTGGCGCGCTGATGATCTGCATCACGGATGGAGAGGGAAATCGTTTTTTGGTTTCCAATCAAGGAACGCTGGCAAGGGACGTCTTCCAGCACATCGCCGTCACTTATGACAAGTCCAGCGGCATCGGCACATGGTATTTGAACGGAGTCGTGGTGGCTCAACGCCATTTGAGCGGCCAGGTAAACAGCACCAAGGGCGACTTCTGGATCAGCCATCGTGACACCAACCAAGGCAACTGGTCATCCAATCGCTCCTTCGTAGGCTTGATGGATGAAATCGCCCTCTACAACCGCGCGCTTTCCGCTGCGGAAATCCAGTCGCTTTGCTCGGCGGAAAACCATGGTGAACCGCTGTCGTCGCCAACTCCTTCGACCGGCTGGTATGAAAGCTGGATGAGATAAATAAAGATTGAATTTTTCTGACGGAGGAATTGAATCCTCAGAACCGTGAAATAACGGCGGCGCGCATTGTCACGCGGCTATTCTTACTTGAAGAACTCAAACAATGCCGTGTCATGTCCAAAATCGGCACCTTCTGCGGCCAATAAAATAAAACTTAATTCGATTCCTTGAGATGACTCAGAAATTGCTTGATGGCCGGTGAAAGAACCTTGCTCTTCTTGTAGAGCGCGGCGGTCGGCCGGAAAAAATCACCGTCTTCAATCGGCAGTGCGGCGAGCGTCTGCTTGGTAATTTCCTGCCTGACCGTGCCCTCCGGCACGATGGAAATGCCAGCGTCAATTTCCACGGCGCGCTTCACTGTCTCGACGTTGTCGAATTCCATGATGTGCCTCACTTCAACACCGTGTTCCTTCAAAATCTTGTCCAGAGCCTTGCGCGTGGGAATGTCTGGTTCAAACCCAATGACTTTTTGATCAGCCAGCGTCTTGAGTTTCACCGTTTTCTGCCTGGCAAACGGATGCTGGGGATGGCAAATCACGACGAGCGGCTCTTTGCGGAGCGGGATGATTTCCAGTTTTGAATCTCTGGTCGGGTACGCGACAAGACCGATGTCAACCACACCGCCCAACACATCCTCATAAACTTGGTTCGCGCGGCGGTATTCGACGTGAATGTTCACCGTCGGATAATTTTTCAAGAACCGCTTCACATACGGCGGCAAATCGTGAAGCCCGATGGAATAGATCGTCGCGATCCGGATCGTGCCTGAAATGATGTCTTTCAAATCCTGAAACTTGCTGTGCAGCGATTCAAAAGTCTGCATCATTTGCTTGCTGTATTCGTAAAGAACCTGTCCTTCGGGCGTAAGCCTGATTTTTTTCTTGCTGCGCTCGATGAGAAGAGACTTGAAAATGCGCTCCAGCGCGCTGATCTGCTGGCTGACGGCGGATTGAGTGACGTTGTTGACCAGCGCGGCCTTGGTGAAACTTCCAGTCTCGGCCACGTCGCAAAAAACTTTTAAACTCTCAATCTGCACATGCGCAAACTAACCGAAAGACCTGATTCAGTCAACAGTAGCCGCGCTTGGGTAGTGTCCTAATTTGCTTTTTTCGTGATTTCCTCTCCAAAAATAAAAAGTTGGCATGGACAGCCTTTGTCCACCCCTCCAATGCAAGTTATTCACAAAAATGTTAATAACTTTACTAGCAAGCCATGAATAACCCTGTGCATAAAAATGCGGATAACTTTTGGGGTCAAAATTATTGCGCAATTGTTAATACTGGCCGTAAGTTTTACAGCCGATTTGTTGACCGTTTTCATTTTGGTCGTCATGCTCGCCAGCAACAATTCGACATCATGGCAACAATTCTCAACGACGAAGAAATCAAAAAACTCATTGGAACCGTCATTGTAAATGGAACTGCGGCCAGCGTTAAGCCAAATTCTTATGCGTTAAGACTTGGCACTGCCGGAGAGTTTTTGAATTGTGACAAAGAATTTACTCTTGGTGGAGCAAAAAAAGGAATCAAGGTTCAACCGGGTCATTCGGTTGCTTTGACTGCATTTGAAATTGTTGATTTTAGCCGTGAGACGGTTCACAAGATTTATCCCAACCATGACCTTCATGCTTTCATAAGCCCATTGACAGATTTATCAAGGGAAGGAATTGTGGCCCCCACAACACAAGTGGATTCAGGTTATAACGGAACGCTGAATTGGACGATCACAAACACGTCGAACATGGTGCGTGGCTTTTTATACCAAGAAAAATTATTCAGGCTGACTATTTTCAAACTCGCGCCGGGCGAAACGCCGGTAAATCCATACAAAGGAGATTATCACGGGAAAACAGGTTATGTTCGTTCAGAGCGCAAGGGTGCGCCGCAAGGAATGAGGGACAGCGAATGGGAGAACGCGACGGTAGATGACAGTCCAGAGGCAATGTTGGAAAGCCTCATAAAATCAGGCTATCCTTGGAATCTTCTTGGGCAAAGGTTAAAAGTAATTGATAACCAATTTCAAACTGTAACAAATGAATACGGCGATATTAAAACTGCCATTGACGGCCTAAACCGCGAAGTTGATGCGCTACGCGAGGATTCAAGAAGCCTTCCAAGTGTAATTGGGAAGGTATTGGATGAAAAAATGTCCACGCATCAATTGCGTTGGGTGACTGCCACAGCTTCCGCAATTGTTATGCTTCTTGGAATTGTTTTAACAATTGTTGTAAGCGACCAAGCTATGAAATTCCTCAAGAATGAAGGCGCATTGATTGGAATTTTGCTGTTTTTTATTGCCGGCGGATTTCTAATTTTTGCTCTAAAAAAAACGAGGAAGTGAACTAAAACAAGTCGTCGCGTTTTTTCAAATCAGCAGAGACATATACGCGCACGGCGGTTTCGGCTGATTTTACAGGCGGAATTTCAAGCACGTTGACATATTGCGTTTCCCCATTGTCCTGAAAGCTCCATGCGTAACAGCGTTTAGCCTTTGGGTGTCCAGTCAGGGCAAACGATTCAACAACGCCTTCCCATACGGTTTCATGTCTGAACTTTTCCACGATCACGGCAGAACACTCATGCTTCGCCTTGCATCCGTGCATGGTTTCAATCGCCGTGCGTAAATTTTCAATCCGTTCGCTCATGCAGTTGCCATTTCGACCAAATCTTGCACCGTCCACGCAGAACTTACAACACCGGCTTCCATCGCTGGAGTGCAACGAATGGAAGTGTGAGATTTTACGAAATTGTAATAAGCGTAGTGCAGCGCAATCGCCGCCTTGAAATTTTCCAGCTTTTTGCTGAAAGCGTTTGTCAGGCGGGACAGGCGACGGCAGTGCATCCTCAATGTGTGATTTTGTTTTTCAACGTGGCTTGTGGAAATCAGGTCAATTTGGGGATTGCCTTGCACTGGTATTCTTTCCGTCTTTATTACTTCGGGCGGGGAATATCTGCGCTGCTCCGCAAGTTCCGTGTGTCCGTACGTTTTGATAATTGAGCCGTAGTCCACCTCTGCGCCAAATGCACGGTCAATTGCGCCCTGATACGCTTTCAGGGCGTCGCTGGAAATCTGGACGCGATGCGCGAGCCTCGCCGCCAAATCTTCCATGAAACAATTCGCCATGTATTGTGTTCTGTCGCCAACTGCGAATGTCGGCACAAGTTTTGTTTCGGGGTCAATTGCAATCCATGTCCAGATGTCGCCGACACCTTCGCCAATTTGATTTGTGCGGTGAGCCGTCTTTTGCTTCATGCCGATAAATCCCCACACTTCATCAACTTCAATCAGGCCGCATTTCAGGTTGCGGAGTTTTTCGTCCATTATGCGTTTGCAGCCTTCACCAACGCGGACGCCCAAACGCATGATTGTATCGCGGTGAACGCCGGTCATGCGCTCAATGCTGCGAATGGAATTGCCTTCCGCCAGCATGGAAACTGCCAGCGCCTTCGTTTCGGATTTTAATTCGTTTGCCATAAAATAATCTTGTTGACATAATGTTTAGCATAAAGTATCTTCTTGTCAATACTTTTTGCTAAACAAAATGAAAATGGGCAGACCGAAAATTCCTAAAGCAGACAGAAAGGGGAAAATGACTGGCGTTAGGCTCACTCAAAACGAGCGCAAAGCCATTGACTCCGCCGCTCTTAAAGAAGGTTTGGAATTGTCAAAATGGATGCGAAAAACACTTTTAGATGCCGCAAAAAGCGTGCTGGATTTCGGCTCAAAAAATGGCATAATGAAAGCATGAGCAATGCAGCGCCAATATCTGACAAACTCGTGCCGGTTTATCCGCTGGCACAGGTTGCTCGCATTGTCGGATGCAAGGCGGGAACGCTCCAAACATGGATTCGCGGGAGAAATTATGTTTCTGGCGGAGAAAAACGCAGGGCGAAGCCACTATTTGGAAACTCCAGCCATCCGCGCGCAAATCTCACTTTTTTGGATTTAGTCGAAGCTCATATGCTGCACCTAATCCGCAAAGGATATGGGATTCCAATGAAGAATTTTCGAGCCGCAATGGAATATCTTCATGGTATCGGTGGCGACACGCATTTTCTAGCGCATCAAGACTTTGTTCACGATAAAAAACACCTATATTTGAAGGCAGATGAAAAGCTGATTTCTCTTTCCGAACGGGGGCAACACGTCAACACCGTTGTCATTAACGACGGGTTGAAACAGTTGCTATATGGTGAAGATGGCTATGCAGATAGTTTTTTCCCGCTGATTGGCGGCAAACAACAAAAAGTTGTAATGCTAAATCCTGTCGTCGGATATGGGCAGCCAACTATAACGCGCTTGGGCGTTAATACTGCCGCAATTTCTGCTCGTTTTGATGCCGGGGAACACCTCGCAGACCTCGCATCGGACTACGGTGCTACAAATGAAGAGTTGGAAGAGGCACTGCGTTACACTCGCGCATTGTGTGCATAATTTCAGCCATTCAATTTTCATTGACAGAAATTCGGGAGGAAAAAATTTTCGCGCCATCCTAACGGCGGCTGGACTCAAGGTTGTATTGCATGACGACATTTTCAAAAATGACACTCCAGATGAAGTTTGGCTAAAAGAAGTCGCGGCTCGCGGACATATCGTTGTGACCGGCGACAAAGATGTAACGCGCCGCATTTTATTTCTAAAGCAATTGGCCGTATCAAAGGCGTATGTTTTTATCCTTTTGGGGATTAACGGCGGATCATCCCAAGCCAGAGCCGGGTGCGTGCTTTCAGCCATTGATAAAATGAATGAACTAATGAAATCTGGCGAGCCTCCTGCACTTTGGAAAATTGGCAAAGACAATCGCTCCGCCAACAGATGTGACCATGATAAAGTTCTAGCTAAAATGTATTCCAACCGGCGGGACGATATTTCAAATTAGGA
>Ga0181525_10001604_pt1 | contig 19194 bp, 9 predicted proteins | sample PEATcosm2014_Bin_48_FD_121100 | JGI IMG/M metagenome (GOLD analysis project Ga0181525, IMG submission 121100) | Peatland microbial communities from MTU Mesocosm Facility, Houghton, MI, USA - PEATcosm2014_Bin06_10_metaG | ecosystem: Environmental > Terrestrial > Soil > Wetlands > Peat | place...
CGGCCCAATAAGAGCCGGCTCACGGTGAACTGGCCGTCCGAAATCATCGGGGAAGTAGCCGCCTTGACGTCCCGTTTCCCGTATCTCGCCCGTTACTCGCTTATCGATTGATCTGCGCTTACCGATCTGCGCTTACCGATCTGCACTTACTGCTCCGCACTACTATTGGATGGGGAGATAGGCGTCCGGCGACGCGTAGCTGGCGCCCGTGGGATCCACTACGGCCAGGCTGACCGGCTGCGCCGAACCAGCGGCGGTACTGGACGGGATCTGAATAGTAACAGCATACACTCCGAGAACACCCGGCTGATACACGGCCGACACCACAGCGACGCCCGCATTATTCACACCCGCATACACGGTGTCCGAAACTACCTGGCCCGGCACGCCCGGTACATTCGTGGCCGGAAGCGGAACCGTCAAACCAAGACCGGTTGCGAACAGAGTGATGTTCTCGCCGCGCTGCGCCGGATTGGCCGCTGTGACGTAACTTCCATTCGGACGCAGCGCCACTGCCTGCGCGCTGCCGCCGGCTAAGGTTCCGCTGCTGAAGATCCCCGGAGCCAGCGAACTCACCATGACACCGTTTACGGTCAGCGAACCTTGAGGAGTTTGAATCGTCACCGTGTTCGCTCCGGGCACCGCTTCAAAAGGTACTTGGATGCTGATCTGTTGCACACCGTTCTGATTCACCAGTGCGATGATCGGCGCGACGGTTGAACCGAACGTCACCGAATAACCAGCCATCTGCGAAGAACTTGTAACCGCGCCCTGGATGGTAGGAGCGAGTCCAGATCCTAGGATGGCCGCCAGCCCGCCGGGCGAGATGTTGGCGGTAAAGCTGGCGGCATTGAGAATCACAACATTATTAGGACCCAGGGGTAGAACCGTAAGCGAGAAGGTAGCCGACGCATTTCCCGAGGCCGCAACGATGTACACGGGACCACTCACCGAACCGGCTATTGCGGTAATGGAGGCCGCGCCATTTACGTCGGCCATGACGGACGTGGCGCTCAGCAGTGCCGAACCTTGCTGCACGGTAAAGGAAACCGAGGTGAAAGAGGCTGGGTTACCGTTGACATCCGCCACTTGCACTACCAGAGGCGCGCTAAAAGGCTCATTGATGGCGGCACTCTGTCCAGTACCGGACGTAATCGTGATGGATGCCGCCGGAACGGTTGCCAGAGCCGTAAAGGTGGCCGAACCTGTACCCGCCGTGACCAGAACGGTATCGTTTCCTGCCGCGCCGATCGGCGTTGCAGTAGCTGACGCAAGCCCTGCTGAATTAGTAGAAGAGCTCACTCCGCTCAGCGTCATCGATCCGGACGCAACTTGCCAGTTCACCGGCGCTCCGGAAAGCGGGTTCGAGAAGGCATCCGTCACTTGCACCACGAATGGCATCGGTAAGGTTACGCCGACGGTTCCAAATTGTTGATTGCCACCGACGATGTTGACTTGAGTAGGCGGACCCGGCGTTATCTTTACCGATTCCCCGAGGAAAGTTACCACCCCGCCAATGGAGATCGTGAGCGGCATCGTTCCGAGGGCGCCGTTCAATAGCAGATCGCACTCCGCCATCCCGTTGGCATTGGACAACGCTACACCGCCGGCAGCCGGGTTGGAACAGCTTACGTCGGAAGTGGAGGGGGCCGTTCCCGTGTATACCTGTAGCGACACATTGGGAATCGGAACGCCGGCAAACGTGGCGATCACCACCTCGATGGCATCCGGCAGCGTACTTCCGGCGCCACCAGAAAATACAAAACCCCGGAAAGGAGGCTTGAGCAGCGTGGCTCCGAATGCGAGAGCGGGAGGGAGAGGGGACGGACAAGGGGTGGTGGCTGTGGGTATGCAAGTCCCGGGTATCTCGGTCACTCCAGTGACGTAAAAGTTCACGCTGTTGATGCCTGTCAGGCTGGCAGTGATGGTATCGGTTTCAAATGCATTGGTTCCACCGATGGTGGGGGGCGGCAGGAAGGGACTAGAAGCGTGTCCGGTACTATCGGTGGCTACTACCAGTGAACTCTGGCCGGAGCCGACGCCGTATCCAGCCCCGGCGAGATTGATGCCAAAGCCGGATGTCCAGGTGAACGTGACCAATGCATTCGGAACCGGATTGCCATTGGGGTCGGTGACCAGGACAGTGAACGGAGCGAGGGTGTTCACCGGATTCCCCAGGGATGGGTCTCCCAGCACGATTTGCCCCTGGCCCGATACGATACTCATCTGGGCCGGCGTGGGACCGGAGCTGGTTGTGCTGCTGCCCACATTAATCGTAAATGATGCGGAGGAACCTCCCACCGTAATGGTGAAGGAGCCGATATCGGCGGCTGTGGTTCCGGCGGTAAACCTGGTTTGGACAAAGCCGTCCGCGCCAGTGGCTGCAATCGGCGGGTTGAAAGTTCCCGTTCCGGCACTGACGGAAAAATCCACGGGAACTCCGGAGACCGGTACTCCATTTGCGTCTAGGAAGCGCACCACAAGCGGTAAGCTGGTGGCGCCGGGAGCTATGGTCTGATTATCGCCGTACTGTAGAACTGTGACGGGAGTGTTGCCAGTAGCTGTCGGGCTCCAATACGCCAGATCTCCAGGGTTTGAGCTTAGCGTCACCTGCTGGCTCATGATGGATGTAGCTGGATCAATCCGATATAGAATGCCGCCGGACGCCACAAAAAGAAACTGCGGGTAATTGCGTCCGGGTATTCCAAAATCGTTCGACAAGCCTTCCGCTGTCACTCCCGTGAAGCTGACGCCGGGCACGTTCGGCACGGTGAGAATGATACCGCCCGTAGAACCTATCTGCAGCGTATAGAGCGATTGCGCGTAGCTGGACCAGGCATAGATCACACTGCTGGAAGCCGCCATTAACTTGTCAATGGGGCCCGCCAGCCCATCGGACGGCACAGTGCCTGCCACCTGATGGGTGGTCAAGTCGATCAGCGTGATAGCCGGCCCCGCGCCAAGCGCCTGATTCGCAACTACCGCATAGTGCCCATCCGGCGTAAAAACCGCCCTTTCAGGCTGGGGAGCGTTGACGTCGATTGTTCCGGCGCTGGTAGCGATCAGAGTGGCTGGATCTATCTCGAGGATCTGGTTTTGAGCGCTGACGTACAACAAGCCATTCGGGCCGAGAGCCAAACCATGGGCCGTCTCGCTCAGGTTTAGGATTTTTGAAACTGAGTTTTGCTGGAGGTTAATTGAGGTGAGGAAAGCCTTCCCCTGACCTACGTTTCCTAGAGCGTAAGCTGTTTGGCTGTCGTAGCTGACGGCGACGTCCACCACACCGGCGGACACGGCAGTTACAACCGAAAGACCCTGCGGCGCTACGGGAAGGTCAGTGGATGTACTAAAAACGTACACCGCTGAGGTATTACCTCCGCTGGTGGGCATCGGCGCGGTCGCCACTACCAAGCGGCTGCCATCCGGTGTCAGGGCCCCGGCTCCCAGTGCGCCTTGAATATTTCCGACCGGGTAGGGATTGGAAAAGGTGTTGTCAACAGCCGTTATCCCCGCGCCGGGAGTATTTGAGACAAAGTAGTGCTTGGTGCCGTTTGCAAGACTTAGGAACTGAAACGCTCCCGGCACGGTAAACGACGAAACGGTGGAAAAGTTGCTGGGATCGAAGACTGTTACCGTGGGATCTGAAGAGCTGGTTCCCTGGTACGTTACAACATACTGAGCATGTAGCGCCGAGGCGGAGCCTAGAAACGCCGTTAGCGCCAGGCCAACACAGGATGGAACAGAAGCGCAAAGAGCGCGCCACGCTCCTTTTTGGGCGAGTCCCTTAAAAAGCCGCCCGCGCATCAACGTGAGTTCATCCGTTTGTTATGTCTCTGTAGCAAATCCGACTCTTACAGATTACTGCCCGGATACGGAACCAATTGCCGATGTTGGCGTAAGTCCCGATGAACGCTCAACATTTGTTCGATACGTTTCAAGGGCGCGTGAAAGTCAGTCCGTAGCTTCACAGCGCCTTTTCACTATGTGCGTCGCCACTAAGCCGCTCAACGATACTACTATAAAAGCCCCGGCTGAATATTAAGGTTCGATAAATATTTGATGACGGTGAAAGGATCGGATCGGGATGACTTAGTAACCGCAAGTTGTATCGGGGGGAGGCTCGGTCGGTGTAATCTGATAAGAACGTCTTGTAAGTGGGATTGTTTTTAATGAACTGGACGAACTCATGAACCTTCTTACGACTGAGGAACTTTCTGGTTGGAGGGACCGGGGCTATCTGGTGCTCTCGTCGTTCTTTGCCCCGCGAGAGGTGGAAGCCGTCAACGCGCTGATCGATCGCCGGATGGCAAATCCATCTTCCTTTGGGAAGGCTACGGTTGACGTGCTCCATGGCGCTCTCGTGGGCCAACGGCTGCGAGCCGTAGAAGCGCCTGCGGAGGCGTTTCGCGGACCGATTAAAATTAACGATCTCTTCATCGACGAGCCGGAAGTCCGCGATCTGGCGTTGAACCGGAAGTTGACGCAGATTCTATCCGAGCTGCTCGACGGAGCCCCGATAATTTGCAACTCCTTGAACTTCCTATGGGGCAGCCAGCAACCGGATCATTTCGATACCTGGTACATGCCGCCTCCAGTTCAGAACAAACTGGCCGTAACCTCGATCTGTCTGGAAGATGTCAGCCCGCATGCCGGCCCGCTGGCGTATTATCCGGGGACGCATAGAATTCCACCGTATCGGTTCTCGCATGGAGGCATCCATGCCATCGAGTCTGAGATGCCGGCCGGCCGGGCTTACATTGCTGAGCAGATGGCCGCAATGAAATCCGAAAGGAAAGAGTTTATTGGACGCCAGGGGGATGTGTTCCTATGGCATGGGCAGCTTCTGCATGGGGGAAGTAGAATCACCGAAATGCGCCAGACGCGGAAAACGCTGGTCACGCATTATTGGCGCGCACAGGATGTGGAGCCTCACTTTGCGTTCCAGGTCCACGAGTCCGGCTACTACTACCGGCGCGGACATTCATCGGCTGGCTGATCTCGCGATAGAGCCTGAACCAGAGATCCCACCCGACGCAACCTCCCCGACACAACCTCCTCGACACAAGCTCGTCGACACAACCTCCTCGACACAACCTGGACATCCCAGGCTCTAACGGTAAGAGCGGCCTTCGCGGAAGCCGTGTTCCAGATAATGCTGCACCGGATCCGCACCCGCGGCTGCGACGTCCGGGTTCAGCTTCAGATACTGGGACGGCGAGAACCCTTTCGGCAAACCCTTGAGCGGCTCCGGCGCGTTCGGCCGCGTGCCTGTGATAAACCGTTCCGGCACCAGCTTGCCGCCGGCCTTGTTCTTGATGGTCTCGCCGGTAGAAATGTCCGTCGGTTCCCGGAACAGGATTCGGCCATACATAGGGTAGGAATCTAGCGGAGTGTAATAGCAGCACTCGTCAAAGTAATAGTGGGTTACCTGGCTGTGCCTGGTAAGGTGCAGATCCGCCTGCTGGTCGCCGCCATGCAGCAGATTTGCCAGCCAGATAAGCGCTTGTCCCCGGCGCGCCAGAAAACGTTGTGGCGGGATGCCGCGCGTCTCGACAAGCTTTTCCCATAGTGCCATGAAGGCCGGGTAGCTTTGACCGCCGCCTCTTTGACCGTCCGGATTGATGCCCAGATGCTCAAAGGTATAAATCGGCCAGCGGTGGCTTCCCGGATAATAAATGAGCGGCCCGCGATTGAGATCCACATCTTCCAGCGCCACCCATACGCCGCACATGAAGCGTTCCGGTACGCAACTGAAATGAACCGAGTCCGTATGAAAGTGTTGCTGGGTTCCAACTGGAAAGTTTAGGGTCTGGAATGGGAAGGCGCGGCGTCCGTACAGCCGGCTCAGTAGGGATAGCACGGCGGCGTTACAGGCAATCCTGCGAACGTCTTTCTGTTTTGTCCATGCGTCTTGAATGCGTAAAGAGCTAACCGTGCCAGTGCGCCAGGATTTCCAATCGTATTGTTGGTCCAGATCGCGAACGATCCGGTTCGCCATTTCAGGAAGGCCTGGCTCGGGAAAATCGAGCACCGCGAATCCATTCTCGTGGAGCTGGCGCGCAATGAGCAGGGTCTCTGCGTCGGTAGATGATGCGGGGAAGGCCTGGTCGAAAAAGGGGGACTCCACCAGCGGAATACCAGGCGGAATACCAAGCGTAAGATCAGTACTCGGCTTCATTGCTGTGGATCCAACCATCTGACACACTTCCTCCCTACGAGAGTGTAACGCGTCTGGCAGCATTCGGCGGCGGAAATCCACCAATTTGAGGCGGAAATACAGCCTGCTCTGTTACTCTGATTCAGCGTTAATTAAATGCCGCCCAAGCGCATCCTGGTCGCCGGTCCGATGAAGTGCGGTTCCACCTATGTCGCTCAGTGGCTGGCGCTCTATTTCGGCCTGGAACGGCGCTATCCGTTAGCATATTGGGGCCGCAAAGAGCAGAACCTTGACCCCGCCACAATGGAATCGCTGAAAGGCGCATCCTTCGTCCTCCAGCTCCATAGCAAACCTTATTTGCCTCTGATGCGCTGGCTGACGGAGGCTGAAGTGCAACAGGTGTTTCTTTGGAGAAACATCGCCGATGCGCTGGTATCGCTGGACGAGCACATCCGTTTGGAGGACCATCGCGTGCCGGCCTGCTATATTCACGATCGCGCAAAATATTCTTCCTGGCCCGCTGAGGAAAGATATGCATTTCTTATCCGGCACGCCGGACCCTGGTTTATCCAGTTTTACCTGATGTGGAAACAGGCCGACGCGACTTTGCGGATTTTCAAAGCGCATTACGAACAACTTCTGAATTGCCCGTCCCAATTTTTTGAGCGACTGATCACAGCCCTGGCAGGCGAAGTTGACAACGCCTTCCTGGCTGCTCTGGCCGGCCGAAGACTGGAGAACACGCGATTCAATCAGGGCGTTTCCGGCCGTTCAATGCGGTTATTTTCCGCACGGAACAAGTGGCAATTAGAGCGCCTGCTCAGCGAACACCCCGAAAATCTCACGGCCCTGGTAAATGAACTTCCCTGGAGGGGCAACCGCTGGGAGATTGAGGTATTTCAGTACAACGAACGTGAGGCTTCCACCGACTTAGTAATATCCAATGAGTTCGCACACGCGCCAGTGGGAGTGATAGGCGAGAACTCTTTGGTGAGACAGACTTTCTCTTGCCGCCGCCCGGGCCTGAACACGGTAGAACTGTTCTGCGCAACTTATGGGAAAAATATTCCGGCGGGCGTCGTCAAAATACGGCTGGAACAGCGAGGGCGCACGCTTCGCCAGTCGGAGGCGCCCTTGAAAGACGTCAAAGATAACAGTTGGTTACAAGTTTCATTTCCGCCGGTTGCGGATTCGGCGCTTAGCGAATTCGACCTGATCGTCACCGTCGCGGGCATACCCGAGGGTTACAGCTTTACGATCTGGGCTAGCGATCTAAATCCTCACGGCGGCGAGCTGCGTTTTGAAGACGAGCTCCGAACCGGCGCGCTTTGCATGCGCACCCTATGTATCGCTCCCTAACCAACAGGTGATGAAAAAAGCCCTTCTTATGCCGGCGGAGCGCCTACGCCACACTTGCAATCAGCGGTTTATGACGCCCCTGCAGCGCGGACTTTAGCTCCGTCCGCCGGGTCTAATCCCAGCGCCTTCCAAGCGGTCCGTTACCAGCAGGATTCACCTTTTGGTCCCAGCTTCTTGTGCGCTCGATGTGCCGCCGTTCTCAACCTGCTGTGTTCGCGGACCCTAAAGCCTTCACACGATTGTGAACGCGGCACGCAGGAGTGCGTGCGCCACGCCCGTCCACCCGACTTTCAGTCGCATTGGATTACGCTTTTTCAACACCCTGCTAAGAATGGAATCTCGAATAAAAACTCGGGGGATCTAATTGCCCACCGTGATATAAGCGCCGGCTTCGCTTGAAACGCCGTCAATCTTTATCACCAACGGTTGATTCCCGGCGCTCAATCCCGCAGGCACCGTAAAGTCCAGTTGGTATAGGCCTGCGTCTCCCGGCGCTAAACCTGCATACAAAACCTTGGCCGGCATTCCCCCCAAGGTCACACTATACGAACCGGTTAATGTGGCCGCGCCAGAGGGGATGGTGCCAGGAGTATTCGATGGGTTGGTTGGTCCCCAGCCCACTCCGAAGGCCTCGATCACGTCTCCTGCCTGAGCGGGCTTAAAATTCAGGCTTGGATACAATCCTGGAGCACCCACGTATATTACGGGGTTGCTTCCATTGACGACGGCGGCCACGGGATTCTGACCGTTTGAGTTATCGATGAAATAGAGAAACTCCGGCGCAACAGGCGCGACTGGGACATTCATCACCGCCGATCTGGATTCATTTGCTGTACCGCAGTTGGCGACCACCGTCACAGGCACTGTCCCGGAAGCGGGGAGCTCGCCGGCGAGGGCGTTGATCTGGCCTGGAGCAACGAAGAACAAGCCCCATTTCGTCGAGCCGCTCTCTACGCACGTTCCACCCAAATTAGTAGGCAGTTGATTGTCGACGATATCGCCTGCCGTAAGAACCGCCGTCTGGGAAGCCAGTTCACTCCCAAAAATCGCGAATAGACCGTTGGGGGAAAGACTGGTGATGGGGGGCGAACTGAGTCCTGCGCCAACAATACTCTCGATGCTGGGGCTCAGCGCAACAGTCATGGGGCTTAGCAGGAAGGCGTGTTGCAGCCCGTTGAACAGGCCGGTCCCGACAATTTGTCCCGAGTTGTTGATCTGCGTAGCGTACGAGAGTTCCCAGCCGGCGCCATTGACCAGTTGCTCATTCAGGTGATACATCTTGCCTCCGCTATAAATAAACGCGTGATACTTGCTGGCGGGAGGAGATAGCAAGGCGGCCAGTTGCAGGGTGAAGGTTGGTGGCGCGGTACTGCTAAAGCCCACTACCGATCCAGCGTTATTGATTCCGGTGGCCATGCTGTTGGCGTCGCCGGGGAGCGCGCCCAGATCGGTAACGGATCCGTTGGTGTTGAACAGCACGGCGTGAGACATCGCATTGGCATCCATCAGTTGCGTGAAATCGATATTGAACGCGATGCCGGCTGCGACGCCGGAATCGTTCACTGAGGTAGCCACTGCGTTGGTGTAATTGGCCAGCAACGGCAAAGTCTGGGGCGTTCCATTACTCTGCCACAACAGCGGCGAGGTGTTCGTGGCGCCTTGCAGAATGACGGCTCCGGCCACGGTCCCGGTCGAATTGATGCCAAGCGCCGCCGGCGTGCCCACGCTGTCCGGCGAAAATAGTTCAACAGTAGCGCCCGAGACCGGCAGCAGGAAGGCGCCGCTGGCCTCAAAATAATTCCAGCTGCCTGGGATGATTTGTAGGGTGGTGGCAGCCGTTTGCCCCGTGTTGTTCAGCGCCAAAGGGAGAGCGTTGGCGAGCCCCTCCGGAGGCGGCTGCAGTTTCCCGTTTGCGTAGATAAAGGCCGATGAAGTCACGTTTACATTGGTGATATCCGACAAGTCCTTGGCCGCGAGAGCCCCCCCCACCACCGCGTTGGAATTGTTTATTCCAGTTGGAAACGCGGAGGCCGGGCTACTGATATTCAGGTCTTTCATGGCGCCATTGGCATACAAGAACACATGTGTTGTTGGGGCGTTAACCAGCAAGTCCTGGCCGGCTTGGCTGGTGCAGTATCCTACCACGGCGCCGGATTGGCTCAGGGCCGTTCCATTGCAAGCGGGCAAATTCGGCAGCGTTCCCAGATCCTGAATCGTAAACTGCGGCGCCTGGGCTGTAAGATAGGAGGGTCCAAGCAGGCCGGCAGCCAAAGAGAAAAGCGCCAAGGGTGCGGTGCGCACAAAATGAACCAGGAAATGGCCTCCGCCGCGCTCAGTTTTGCGCGAGTTCCTTAAGAGAGTGTTGCGCATTTGTTTTCGGACCATGGGAAAAACGCAATCACTGGGATTCGCGAAGGACTCGCTACCGGGCATTCAGAGTCTCCTTAACAGGCATCGGTGAACGGAATTGAAACGGTGAACGGAATCGACGATGAACGGAATTGAAGCGATGAACCCCATCGAGACGGTGAAGCCGCCGCTGGCGCCGTTTCCAAATTAGTCATTTCTCTCCGGCAAAAGAATATGCAGCAAAAGGGCGCGAACCTCGGCTGCAACCCGCGACGGGGAGCAAATCTTTCGAGAAGGCATCCCAAGCCAGAGAAGGCATTCGCCACCTGGTTCCCGCGCCGGCGTTGTTAGAGAGGAAGTGCGCGCCTGCGTCAAGCGCCAGGGTGCCATGCAGCCTAGTCATTTTGGATGCGTTCGTGTATTGCTCGGGCTTGATGTTGCGTTACGAGTATACACTCCAATTTTTTCAAATCGACTACAATACGTTGAATCTCGGAAACGATCTTCGGTTTTTTAAAACCCGGGGGATAAGGGAACTGCTGCCTCCAGCACAAGTCCGGAGGCAGCAGGATGAAAGGAACGGGCGCGGTCGCTAAACGTTGCACTAAGGCAGCGGGAGATGGGGAATCAATTGCCCGGTCACCGTGCCGGACGACAGCACTCGCGTCAGAGTGCCAATCGTCTGGACCGTGCTGTACGTACCCTTGAACGTGCGGGCTGTAGTGGTGTCCATCACAACAAACATGGTGGTCACATTCTGGGCATACAGCGCCCCATCTGCGTCCAACACCAAACTGATGTATTGCACGAAGAGAGTTTCCGGTGTGTTAGCCAGTTGCCAGATACCGTGGCCCGGAGTGCCGGCCTTGGCCGCTACTGCCGTCGCAGACGAAGTGACGGCGAACTCCGATCCATCCGTCTCGATCACCGAACCGTCCGTCGTGAACGTGGCAAGGCCTGGAATTTCAACAGCCGGTGTGCCTGTGATGGTCGCGGGTGTCAAAGTAAACTGCCACGACCCTGCCAATGACGGCGTCGCGGCGGACATAGGCTGAACTGCGATGGCGATCAGCCCTGAAACAAGCAATGCAAAAAGCGCTGTCCTCGACATAGAAGTTTCCTCCGCGCTAATTGTAAGCCGGTAGGCGCCGCAGTGTGCCTCTTTTTTGGGCCGATGGGTACTAGTGATCGCGGAATGCTTCATTCGTCGCGTTCAGGGCCCGCCCGACTCAAGGCCGCGAGCATTCCTCTTCGCGAGCATTCCTCTTGAAGACGTGCTGCGGCGGGCGCCGAGCACGGTCAATTTCTGCACCCTTCGGAAATCCGTGCCTCGATTCGGGCGGCCCGGCGGATTCCGGTGCAGCGCGTCACAACCTGCCTCTAGCGAGTGCTCGAGCAGATTCATTGCCAGCACGGTTGACGCTCTGATTCTGGACCTGCGCGAATGGCTTGCCAGCGGCGAGAGAAGCTAGAGCGAAGTGATGAACGCGTGGCCCACTTCGTGCTTCCGGTTTGGGAGGACGCGAACGATCGCGGACTGGTGCGCACCGAGGAGGTGGAAGGACGTTTGATTGTTAGGATTACGGCGCGCCGGGCCGCGTGTTGCTCGCCGAACACCGGCGCAGGTTCTAAGGCGCCTCCTTCTCATTAGCCAGCGGACATATCGACTTCGAATCCGCAAGCACCGCGAATGCCCGCAACTTGCTACCGTGTGCTGCTGTGGCTTCACCATCCCAGCCGGTCCGCAAATCGGAAATATCTTTTCTTGCAGCCGGGATATCGGTTCTGGGAGCACCCACTTCGCCGAAGCCTACAATAAGTCCGCCCGGCAAAGCTAAGAGGACTAACTGGGGCGCCCGGCGCCTGGTCTGGTCCCATGCCCAACCCCGCGCCGCAACCCGGTCAGTCCCCTTGATCCGTTCCACACCGTCCAGAAACCCGGAACATTTATCCGTGCTTACCAGTTGGTAGCCGCCCCAATTGGGCGAGGTCTGCAAAAGGCGCGGCGAGCCGTGAGAAAATTCCCAGGCGTCAGGTCCCAGATTATGAGATCGCAAGTACCCGTAAAGAGCCGGTAAAAATTCAGGCTGCGGAAAAAGTTGATTCAGCGCTGCAAGATTGGGGGCATCGTAGATTAAGGTCCTATATGCATTGGCAAGGCTGGCCTGATGGTCTTTGGCACGGCCTGCCATGCTATGGAACTGACCGGCTATTGCGGCCATGAGAATTACTAAAGCAAGCTGACTGGCGACTAAAGCAAGACTTCGATAATGCTCTTTTGAGATGGACGTCAGGATGAAAGCCGCTAAAGAAGCCCAAAACACCAACGTAATGGACTGATAGCGGCTCGAAGTGGCTTCCCGCATACCAAAGTTCAATCGGCCAAGACCGGCTAACACCGCGGCAAGAGCCGTAAAGAGCAGATTTGCCCCCAGGAACAATCGCAGCAAATTCGGAGCCGCGGGGCGAATCAGGAGCGAGCGAATAGCGTATCCCAGGACGAACCCGATAGCCAGCACGGCGATCGATTCGGAAACCGTAGGCCAGGAAGAGGGGGATGGAAGGGAGGAATCCAGCGTAGAACCCAAAAAAGTAGCGACATATTTGGCGATAGCGAATGGATACCGAATTGTTATCCACGGCTTGGCATGCTCGGTGGGCGAGTGATAGCCGAGGAAATAGAGTTCAATGGCTATGAATCCCGTTCCAGCAATTAACGCGAGGGCGCGTTTAGGAAAACGCAGTGAAACGCCGAGCCATAGCAAGATCGGCCAGACCATCAGGCCATCCGCCAGGGAGCATTCGGATAGAAAACCAGCCGCAAAGGCCAACCCCAGGGGCCACGTAATCCAACCCGTTCTTGTATCCTCAGAGGCCCTCTTGGCGTGGGAGACCATCTGGGCGTGCCACAGCAGGGAAGCGAAGGAGACGGCCGCCGCGAATCCGGCGAAAACAAACGCAATCTGAAAGCCCCAATAGAAATTCTCTATTTGAAGCGGGCAAAACATGCAATAGCTGAATAAACCGGCGGCGGTGACGAGCAGGACCCCGCGAAACTTTCCAAAATAACCAACCATCCAGATGAAAAGCAGCGCAAAAGCGAGCTGGACAAGATAGATCTCGATCAAGAGCGAAACGTTCCTACCGCCAAAGAATCGGAGGTCGGCGAGCATGGCAATGCGACCTACGGGGATTCGATGTTCGTTGTGCTGCGCCCATAACAGAGGCAGCGACACTGTACCGTCCGCGCGCTTCAATTCGTCAATGAAACCCCATTGATCGGAGAACATCACCGGACTAAAAGAAAGCCGAACCGTGCGAGCCGTGAAAATGGCCGTCCACACGCCGAGGCCGAGAATAATCAAAGACATCGCCACCGAAGACCAAAACCGAATGCGGTAAACGGCGCCTTCCGATGGTTCCGATAAATGAACTGCTGAGGTCTGCCGAAGCATTTCAGCCTTTGACTATACTATTGCCGCAGATTATTTATTGCGAAAGCTGCTAAGAATACCAGCATTCCCATGTCCGATGCTATTTGTCAGGCGCAAGGTTCGAGGAGCAGCCTCATTGCGAGGCTGAGCTTATAGCCGTGGGATGTTCCAGCGCAACCCTTACCCTGGGTCTTTTGCCGGCCGCCATGTCGCATGGAATAGGGTGGGACTCGCCAGCGGCCCTTCGCCATCGTGGTTGTGGGCGGTTTGATCTCCGATCTGGTGATGAGCATTTTCCTGCTGCCGACTCTGTATGTCTGGATGGCCGGTAACCTGGATTTCTGGTAACAATGACCTGCTGCCGGAGCAGGAGGGCGAGTTCGATGAGCATGTGTAGCAGAAAAATTGAGCAACTCGGCTATTTTTCCCTGGCGCCCGCGGGGACGACGTCCACCTTGAGCCCTTCCCGCACGGTATCGCCCGGATTGGAGACGATGGTGTCGCCTTCGCGCAGTCCACTGACAATTTCCACACGGTCGCCATAGTCCCGCCCGACAAGAATCTTCTGAAGATGCACCGTGCGATCGGGACCAAGCACGGCGATCTGCGCGCCGTCGCCGCGAACGATCATAGCGTCGCTCGGGACCAGAAGGGGCGGTTCCGCACGGACGCTGCGCAGATCAACCTGCGCATACATACCCGGCAGAAGCACGTTGGCAGGATTCGGCACGTGTACCTCGACCAGTAACGTGCGGCTGCTGGGATCGAGTGCGCTGGCGCTGCGGGCTACCTCGCCCTGGAATTCGCGTCCCGGCAGATTTGAAACCGTGAGCACGGCGGGCTGGCCGGGCTGGATGGAATCCGCGTAGGCCTGCGGGACGTTGACGTAGGTTCTGAGCGTGCTGATCTGCGCGATCCGATACAACAGCGTGTTGCCGGAGTTCACCAGCGCGCCCACATCCACATTGCGCAAGGTGATCACGCCATCGAAAGGAGCCTGCACCACGCAATAGCTCTGCATCTTTTCCAGACGGCCAAGATTCGACTGCGCGGCGATGATATTGGCGCGCTGGACATCGATCGCTTTTTCTAAAGATTCCAAAGCCGCCAATTTTGAATTGTATTGAGCCTGAGACTGATCGTCGTCCTGCTTGGATACAGCTCCCTTGGCGACTAATTGGGCGGAGCGGCGCGCCATCACGCGGGCCAGCTCCATATCGGTTTTGCCTTGTTGAACGTTCGCAGTGGCCTGTTCCAGCGCAGCCTGCGCCTGCCGTACCGTGGCTTTGGCCTGCGACACCTGATCGCTAAGCTCGGGCGCGTCGATTTCTGCCAGTGTCTGTCCGGTCTTCACGCGGTCGCCAATATCCACTAATCGCTTCTCGATGTATCCGTCCGCCCGCGCCAGCACTGGAGCTTCGGTGATGGGCTGGATGTTGCCGGGCAACTGGAGACCGCTCTGCCTGGTGGATCGCCCCACCGTGACTACTTCCACGCGCGGCAACGACTGTTGCTCCTCCTTGGCCTCGCCAAGAACCACCGCGCGCCGTTTCTGAAGCGGGATATAACCCGCGAAAAATGCGATCGCGATCCCTACCAGAGCCGCCAGGGTGATGGCCCAGATGGTGGTGGAGGAAGGATGCCAAAGTTTGTTCGGCGGCCCCGCGTGGCCGGGACCTTTCAACGCTTCGAGCTGGCGCTTGAGTTCCCAGTTTTCTCTGCGGAGACGTTCTTCTACCGTTTCGGCGGGTATTTGTGGATCGGGCTCGGTGTAATGCATCGTTTCTGATAAAGTTCCCCAGACCTGATAAAGTTCCTCAGACCTGATAAAGCTCCTTAGCTGCGTATGTCTAAACCGGCTCCCTCACGGTCGCGGCTCGTTAACGGCATGAAACCACTGAGCCGCGCGCGTGAGCAAGCGGTCTTTTCGGACTTACGACCCAGGCTGTTAGAGCACTTCCCGCTCCCGTTCCACCAGACGCCGCTCGTAATCCACCGGTGGTTTGCGGCGCAGATAAGTATAGATGATGGGCACTACAAACAGCGTGGTTACCGTGGCGAACATCAGACCTCCAATAACCGCACGGCCCAGCGGAGCGTTCTGCTCGCCGCCTTCGCCCATTCCGAGCGCCATGGGAAGCATGCCCAGGATCATGGCCGTGGCCGTCATCAGGACAGGCCGCATGCGCGCCTGTCCTGCGGCCAGCATCGCGGCCCGCGCACTCACTCCTCCTTCGCGTTCGTCGTTGGCGAATGTCACCATCAGAATGCTATTGGCGGTGGCCACGCCAATGCACATGATGGCGCCCATCAGCGAAGGCACGCTCAGCGTGGTTCCGGTGACGAATAGCATCCAAAGGATCCCGGCCATCGCACCGGGCAGTGCGGTCAGAATAATAAATGGGTCCACCCAGGATTGGAAATTCACCGTGATGAGCAGGTAGACCAGCACCACGGCGAAGATCATTCCGAGGCCCAGCCGGAAAAAGGACGATTGCATGGTGGCCACCTGTCCGCGCAACGCGAATGTGGTTCCACGCGGAAGATGAGGCGTCTCATCCTGCATGATCTTGCGTACTTCCGCGCCGATACCGCCTAAATCGCGCCGGTCCACGTTGGCATAGACGTCGAAAACGGGCAGAACGTTATAGTGGTTCACGATTACCGGAACATAATCGCGCTGCACGGTAACCAGATTCGAAAGAAGCTGGGTGCTGCCTGAAACGGCGCCGGGGTTTCCATATGCCAGGGACGAGCCATTCGGTGACGCGGCCACGAACGAGTTGCTGCCGCCCGAGGCGCCCGACATTGAGGTCGCGGTGACGCCATTCACGGCATCGTTGGCCACCGAAATTGGCGTGCGAAGCAAGGCGTCCATTGAATCGATGCGGTACTGCGGAGTCTGGACGCCGATGTTGTACTGCACGCCGTTAGTCCAATTCATCCAGTAATTGGGCGCGAAGGTGGAGCTGCCGCTGAGGGAGATCAGCATGCTGTTGGTGACGTCGCGCTGCGTCAGGCCTAATTGCGAAGCCTTCACCCGGTCCACGTTCAAATTGATTTCCGGCTGCGCCGCCACTTGATGGACGTGGACATCGGCGGCGCCGGGGATCATCGAGATCTTTTTCGCCAGCTCCTGAGCGATTTTGTAATTCGCTGCGGCGTTACCGCCCACCACCTGCAGATCGATTGGCGCGGGCAGTCCGAAATTGACGATCTGGCTGGTGATGTCGGCCGGTTGAAAAAAGAACGTCATGTCCGGGAAGTTTGCGCGCAGCCGTTTCCTCAGCAGCACTTCGTAATCCCGGGTTGGCGCGTGGTGTTCTTTAGTAAGCGAGATCAGGATCTCACCGTCGGCCGAGGAAATAGTGGGAATGTCTCCCTGGGCGATGCTCGTCCAGCTATTGGGGATTCCGATGTTGTCGATCATCATGTCGAGCTGATCGGCCGGAATCACCGAACGGATTTCGCGCTCCAGCTCGGCAAATTTCAATTCCGTCTGTTCTATCCGCATGCCTGCCGGCCCACGCGCGTGCAGACGCATCTGGCCGGCGTCGACAGCCGGGAAGAAATCTTCGCCGATCAGTGCCGTCAGCCCGAAGGAAGCAATAGATACTCCCATGAAGGCTGCGAGCACGCGTCCAGGATGAGCCAACGACCAATCCAGCAGGCCGAGATACCGATAGCGAAGCTTCTCAAAAAGCGCGTTGAACAGGTGATGAGCTCTCCAGATCAACCCTCGTCCGCCCACCGGCGCCCCATCGGCCCCCTCGCGGTAGGCGTCCAGTTCGGACTCCAGAAGATACGCCATCATGGTCGGGACCAGGGTGCGCGACAGCAGATAGGACGCGAGCATCGCGAACACCACCGCCATGGCAAGCGGAGTGAATAAATACCGGGCGGTCCCGGTGAGCAAGATCACCGGTACGAACACGATGCAGATGGAAATGGTAGCGACAAAAGTGGGGACGGCAATCTGCGAGGCGCCATCCAGTACCGCGCGTACCAGGGGTTTGCGCATCGCGATGTTGCGGTGCGTGTTCTCAATTTCCACCGTGGCGTCGTCCACTAATATGCCCACCGCCAGCGCGAGGCCTCCCAACGTCATGACGTTGATGGTCTCCCCCAGAAGGTTCAAGATGCAGAGCGATGTGAGGATGGAAAGCGGAATGGAAATGCAAACGATGAGCGTGCTGCGCCAGCTCCCCAGGAACAGCAGGATCATTAAGCCGGTGAGCCCGGCTGCGATCAGCGCTTCACGGATCACACCTTGAATGGATGCGCGCACGAAAACGGATTGATCCGCCAGGGCGGTAACCTTCAGCTCCGGCGTCACGTTGGCCAGGATGCCGGGAAGCGCGGCCTTCACGGCGTTGACGATGGACAGGGTGGACGCTTTGCCATTCCGCGTGACGGTCATCAGAACGCCGCGTGAGCCGTTGGTGCGCACGATATTGTTCTGCACCGAATAGCCGTCGTGCACCTGCGCAACGTCTTTGATGTAAACCGTGGCCCCATTCACCGTCTTGATGGGCAGATTGTTGAGATCGTCCAACCGCACCGGGCTGCTGTTCACGCGAACCTGATACTCCGTTTTTGCGATCTTGGCGGTGCCGGTGGGCAGAACCAGATTCTGCAAATTCAAAGCGTTCGAAACGTCGCTGGGCGAAAGCTGCTTGGCGTAGAGCTCGTCCAGATTGAGATCCACCATCACGCTGCGCTGCTTGCCGCCGAATGGATAAGAGACGGAAGCACCTTGCACGGTGCCGAGCGGAGTCCGGATAAAGTTGTTGCCGATGTCGAAGATTTCCTGCTCGCGTAGCGTTTTGCTGGAAAGGCCGAGCTGCAGGATGGGAACACTGGACGCGTCGTATTTCAGCACGTTGGCGGGAAACATGCCCGTCGGCATGTTGCGCAGCGCCGTCTCCATGGTGGCGGTAACCTGCGCCACGGCCATGTCGATTTTGACGTTGGGGTGGAAGTAAACCCGTTGGACCGCGTAGCCGCTATAGGCTTGCGACTCGATGTGTTCGATATCGTTTACGTTGGAGGTGAGGGTGCGCTCAAAATTGGTGGAGACGCGCTTTTCCATCTCCTCAGGACCCAGGCCCGGATAGAACCAAAGCACGCTGACGATCGGAATATCGATATAAGGAAAAATGTCCACCGCCATGGTGAAGATGGCGGCGCCGCCCAGGATGGCGATCAGCACCGCCATCACAACAAAAGTATAAGGGCGACCGAGAGCCAGCCGGACAATCCACATAATCTATTGCTCCGAAACACGTTCCGAAAAGGGGATCAACCCTGGTAAAACGACGCGGACATCCTTTACAGGGGAGTTGCCGCGCTGAAGCTCCGGTAAGGACAGTATACATCGCTCGCCGCCTTCCATGCCCCATTCGCCGCTTCCGTGGATTGCCGGCCAAATCGCGGCGATGGCCAAATCGGGGCGATCGCCAATCGGGGCGGCCGGCGCGCCTAATTGAGTGAGGTGGAGCCCTCGCCCCTGGGTTTGAACCGGCGCGCCAGGCGATCTGGGGACTGGTCAATAGACCGGGCAGATGCGGAGGCGCTGCTGCGCAGATTCCGGGCTGAATTCGAGAGGGCGGAAAGCTTGATTCGGATAGTGTTGTATGCAAGGCCGCGGCCCGCGAGGGACTCTCCGTAATCCACGCTGAGGAGCCTTAGCCGATCGGATTCACAGTCCATCGATCATAACGGCGGGATGCTGCGTCCTTCCCCTTCCTTCAAAACCCAGATGAGGTCCGGTTGATGAAGTTCATTCAAACGGCTTCTCAAGCGGTCCACCGGTTCCATTTGGCCGTCGTCCGCTAAAGCGAACGTTCCGAAGTGAATTGCAATTGAGGCGCGGGCGCACAGGATTCTCTGCGC
>Ga0181525_10001605_pt1 | contig 19180 bp, 19 predicted proteins | sample PEATcosm2014_Bin_48_FD_121100 | JGI IMG/M metagenome (GOLD analysis project Ga0181525, IMG submission 121100) | Peatland microbial communities from MTU Mesocosm Facility, Houghton, MI, USA - PEATcosm2014_Bin06_10_metaG | ecosystem: Environmental > Terrestrial > Soil > Wetlands > Peat | place...
ACGCGTGCTGGGAATCGTGCTCGCCGGTGGAAAGGGTACCCGGCTGTACCCGCTGACCAAGGAACGTGCCAAGCCCGCTGTCCCCTTCGGCGGGAAGTATCGCATCATCGACTTCGTCCTGAGTAATTTCATCAACTCGGGGATCTATTCCGTCTACGTGCTCACGCAGTTCAAGAGCCAGTCGCTGCTGCAGCACCTCAGCGAGGGATGGCAATTCGGCGGCCTGCTCAAGACCCAGTTTGTGATCCCCGTGCCGGCCCAAATGCGCTCGGCCGGCGAAACCTGGTACCAGGGCACGGCCGACGCCATCTACCAGAACATCAACCTGGTGGAGCAGGCCGATCCCCACGTGGTGGCCATCTTCGGCGCCGATCATATCTACCGCATGAACATGAACAGCATGATCGAGTACCACGAGCACAAGAGCGCCGCCGTCACCGTCGCAGCCATCCCCGTCGACAAGAAGCATGCCACGGAGTTCGGTGTCATCGAAGTGGCGCCGGACGGGCGGATCATCGCCTTCCACGAAAAGCGCGCGGACGCTCCCACCATACCGCGCGATCCCGACCGCGTCTACGCCTCCATGGGCAACTACATCTTTTCCACGCGCACCCTGCTGCGCGAACTTTACGAGGACGCCGCCAACGAGGGCAGTTCCCACGATTTCGGCCACGACATCCTGCCCAAGCTGGCCGGCAACGCGGAGATGTACGCCTACGATTTCCAGACCAACGTGATTCCCGGCGAAGCATCCGATTCGTCCGCCTACTGGCGCGACGTCGGCAGCATCGATGCTTACTACGACGCCAATATGGACCTGCGCGCGGTGAAGCCCGCGCTCAACCTGTACAACCGGAAATGGCCCCTGCGCACCGCCAGTTTCCCGGACCCGCCCGCCAAGTTCACTTTCGACGACGAAAACCGCCGCGGCGAGGCCATCGACTCCATCTGCTCGGGCGGCTGCATTCTCTCCGGCGGCGCCGTGAAGAATTCCGTGCTGTTCCGCGGCGTCAAGGTGCACGCCGGCGCGCAAGTGGAAGATTCGCTGATTCTGGATAACTGCGACATCGGGCGCCGCGCCCGGGTCCGCCGGGCCATCCTCGATAAGAATGTGCGCGTGCCGGCCGACGCCTGCATCGGCTACGATCTGGAGCAGGACCGCCGCTTTCATTACGTCACCGAATCCGGCATCGTGGTGGTGGAAGGCAATCGCTCCCAGGTGGATGTCTCCACGCTAGTCGTCTAGTGCCACAATCCCGCCGGCCATGGAACATTACGTCCTCGACTGGATTTCGCACTACGGCTATCCGGCGATCTTCTGCCTGCTCATGCTGGGCATTGTGGGCCTGCCGGTTCCCGACGAAACGCTGCTCACGTTCACCGGGTACTTGATCTTCTCGCATCATTTCAGCCCGGTGCCGGCCTTCGCCACCGTGTTGGCCGGCACCATCTGCGGCATCACGGTGAGTTACACGCTCGGCCGCACCTTCGGCCTGGCGTTGATCCATCGCTTCGGCAAATACATCCACCTCACCGAAGAACGCTTGGCCAAAGCGCACCGCTTCTTCGAGCGTGTGGGCCATTGGAGCCTCACCTTCGGCTACTTCGTTCCGGGCGTCCGCCATCTGACGGCATATGCCGCGGGCGTCTCCTACGTGCAGCCGCACATCTTCGCCCTGTTCGCCTATCTTGGCGCGCTGTTGTGGGCCGCTACGTTCGTGTCGCTGGGCTATTTCCTGGGAGACCGCTGGCAGGTGGTTTCGGCGCAAATCCACCATCACCTGGTGGTCGCCTCCTGTGTGCTCGGCGCGCTTGTCGTGCTGTATCTGGTCTGGCGGAAGCTGCGGTCGAAGGAGACCTACTCGAAGAATTGATTCACGCGGGCCTGGAAACCGGGCAGGATGTCGGAAGCTTCCAGAACCTGCTCTCTGCGAAACTCCATCACGCCCGATTGATCGTAGACCGCGACGACTCGCAGCTTGGGATACACGGCCCAAACGGCCTTGGAGCCGGCATCCAGGTAGTCCTGGATTTTCTGGCGCAGCTCCAGGGCGTTCTCGCTGTCAGAAACCACCTCAATCGCCAGATCCGGCGCACCTTGAAAGATCCGCTCCGGGTCGGCCTTGGCGGCCAATTCGTCGCGCAAGAACGCGACATCCGGCGCGCAAACGCGCGAAGGCGACAGCGCAAACGAGGATTCGGAATAGATCTCCCCGATCGGGTGCTGCAAAATGTACGCAATCAGACTGCGCTCAATTCTGAACTTAGTCCTCTCGTGCCCGGCTTTGGCATTGGCCATGGTGACGAGTTCTCCACCCTTAAGTTCGTACCGCACGCCGTCTTCGTGCGGTAATTGCTCGAACTGTTCCAAGGTCAGCAGCGTGGCGGTGCTCATGGCTTCGATTGTACCAGCTTACTCAAGATCCGGTCGTGTATCCAGTGCGCATCGAACCACTCCACCGGATTCACCTGTACGCCATCCACCTGCATGCTGAAGTGCAGATGATCGCCGCCGGCCAGGCCCGTCGAGCCGCTATGGCCCATGGCCTGTCCCTTCTTCACCACATCGCCCACCTTCACATCGATCTTACTGAGGTGACCATAGATCGACTGCAGCGCATACCCGTGGTCGAGCACGATGCAATTCCCGTAAATGCCCAGGTCCGACGCCCACACCACGCGCCCGTCGTTGGCCGCCACCACCGCCACATGCGGCGTCACCGCGAAGTCGAATCCCAGATGTACCTCCTGGTCGACTTTCTTGCCTTTATAAACGTAGCTCCGCACATCGGCGAAGTGCGCCTCCACCTGCGAATTCGCAAGCTGGGAAAACGGCCCGTTCCACAAGACGCGTTCTTCGGTCTTCAGCCGCAAGTCCGCCAGCGCCTGATTGTTCTGCTTGCGCAGGTCGCGGTTGATGCGCAGGAAGCGGGTCAGCAAATCGCCCGACCCACCCGGATCGATCTGATTCACCACCTTGTCCAGAAACGCGTCCGTGATCTCCAGGTCGCGCGTCCGGAATGGCTTGGGAAACACCTTGAACCAGAATCGCCCGGTGACTTCCGTGCCCGCCGCGTTGCGCGCATACACATGCGGCACGGTGTCCACCGGCAAATCCCACGCGAAGCCGAACAGCGAGAAGCGCTCGTTCTTCGGCCGCCCGGGCATCGGAAAGCTGCGGAACGTATAGGGCCCCACCTTCACGCCCGCCTCGCTCCAATCGCCGGAAACGGTGAAGGTCACCAGTTCGCTGCCCCCCTGGTTGATGTAGTGCTGCGCTTCATCCACCTGCACGCGCGGCGGTTCCAGAATCACATCCAGGTCGAAGGTGGCGCTAACCGTGCGGCCCAGAAAGTCGTTCGATTGCGCCTCCACGATCAGCGTGGCTTTCCCGGCCTTCAGCGCGGGCGCCTGTTGCTTGCCTGCCGCGAAACTAATTGTGTGAGGGGCTTCGTGCAGCCGCATGAAAAGCAGCCTGCGCGCCGGACGGTGCTGCTCGGAAACCGGATACCGCGCACCATTTTGTTCCAGCACTGCGGTAAACCGGCGGAGCCCATACGGTCCGGTCACTTCGACCTTCACCGGCGTGCTGGCCCCGATCGCTTTCACAATCGGGTCCATGGTAATCGCCGGCGTGGCGGAGAGCGCCGCCAGCACCACCGCCGCCGCGACTAACAAGACCACCAAAATCGCAAGAATGAATTTCACTTTTTGGTCCAGGAATCGATCCAATCGATAAACGTTTTGTACCAGAGCAGGCTATTCTGCGGCTTCAGCACCCAGTGCCCTTCGTCGGGAAACAGCAGCAGCTTGGAAGGCACCTTCTGCAGTTGCAAAGCGGTGAACAGTTGCAGCCCCTGGCCCACCGGTACGCGATAGTCCAGCTCGCCATGGATTACCAGCGTGGGGGTGTGGAACTCCCGGACGAACAAGCTGGGCGACCAGCGACCGTAAGTCTCGGGATTGTCCCACGGCGCGCCGCCAAATTCCCAAAGCGGAAACCACAGCTCCTCCGTCTCGCCGAATTCGCTGCGCAAATCGTACACGCCGTCGTGCGTAACCAGGGCCTTGAACCGTTGCGTATGCCCCAGGATCCAATCGATCATGTAGCCCCCGTAGGATCCGCCGGCCGCGGCCATGCGGCTGCCATCGGCGTATGGCAAGCTGGTCACTACATGATCGGCAACCGCCATAATATCGTCGAACGCGCGTCCGCCCCAGTCGCCGTTGATCTCGTCGATGAACTTCTGCCCGTAGCCCGTGGACCCGCGCGGATTCGGCATCACCACCACGTATCCCGCCGCGGCGAACACCTGCGCGTTCCAGCGATAAGTCCAGCTATGTCCCCATGCACCTTGCGGTCCGCCATGAATCAGCATGAGCACCGGATACTTGCGGTCTTCGCGAAAGCCGTAAGGCTTCACCACGAAGCTTTGCACCCGCGCGCCGTCCGCGCCATCCACCCAGAATTCCTCGAGCGGCGTCATCTCATGGGAACTCAACACGGCGTCGTTCAGGTGCGTCAATTCCACTGCGGCGCCGCCGCCTGACGACGCGCGGTAAATCCCGGCCGGCTGCGCCCCGCTCTGCTGCGTATAGATCAGCGTCTTGCCGTCCGGCGTGAACTGCATCTCGTCCAGGTGGTTGTCGCCGCTCACCGCGATGCGCGTCTCGCCGCCTTTCACGGACTTGAACTGAATCGACTGGCGTCCCCGATCCTCGGACGTGAAAAACAGAGTGGCGGAATCCGTCGACCACGCAAAACTGCCCACCCAGCGGTCCATGTTGTCGGTCAAATCCGTGACCCTGCCCGTGGCCCGCTCCAGCGTCCATAGCCGCCAGCGGTCGCTCTCATAGCCCGGCCGCACCTGCGCGCGCCATGCCAGATACTTGCCATCCGGCGAATACTGCGGCCCGCTATCGGCCCCCGGATTACTGGTGATCTTGCGCGGCGGGCCGCCGCCGATCGAAACCGCGTAGAGGTCCGTATTGGTGCTGGTGGCCGGCACGGGGTCGGCGTTCGTTGCATAGCAAACTTCGGAGCTATCCGGCGAGATCGCGTAATCGTCACCGCCGCCCAAGGAGAAGGGCGGCACATCCAGCGCGCCGGGCGTCAAGTCCTTGGGCGCACCGCCCGATACTGGAATCACCAGTAAATGGCTGCGCCGCGCGCCTTGCCAGCGATTCCAATGCCGGTAGAGCAGACTGGTGTAGATGCGCGCCTTCACTTTGTTGTTCTTCTCGTCTTCCAGCGCTTTCTTGTTGCAGGCGTCGTCCGCGCCGCATTCCGGGAACACTTCGCTCGTAAAAACCAAGTTCTTCCCATCCGGCGAGAACAGAACGCCGCCCGCTTCGGTCGCCAGATTGGTCACCTGCCGCGGATTCGCGCCATCCGCATCCATCAGCCAGATCTGCGGCGCGCCCCCGCGGTCCGAGACGAATGCGATGCGCCTGGAATCGGGCGACCAGCGCGGGCGCTCGTTATCCTCGCCCGCCTGCGTGATCTGTCTGGCGGCGCCGCCCGCCAACGGAACGATATAAATCTGGGTGATCTTCTTATTGTTGGGCACGTCGATGATCTGCGCCTGGAAGGCCACCAACCGGCCGTCCGGAGACACTTGAGGATCGCCGATGCGCGCCAATTGAAGCAGCGCTTGCGCGTCGAAAGGAAGCTTCTGCGCGAACAGGCCGGTGGCCGCGAGAAGCGCGAGTAAGACTCGATGCATAAACGAATTGTAGCGCCGCGTGTTAGCATGGTTTTCATCCCACCAGTTCGGCATCTCGATATATGGAAACGCAACTCGATTTTCTCGGCGACCTTAGGCGCACGCACACCTGCGGGCAGTTGCGCGCCGCCGACGCCGGCGCGCGCGCCCTGTTGATGGGCTGGGTTCACCGCCACCGGGATCTCGGCGGCGTGATCTTCATCCATCTGCGCGACCGCGATGGCGTCACGCAGATCGCCATCCGTGCCGACGCGGATGAAGCCGCCCATCGTAAAGCCGAGCAGGTCCGTCCGGAGTATGTGATCGCGGTGGAAGGCGCGGTGACAATGCGCAGCGCCGATACCGTCAATCCGAGCCTGGATACCGGCGCGGTCGAGGTCTTCGCGGAAAAAATCTGGATCTTCAACGAGTCCCGCACCCCGCCTTTCCCCATGGAAGAAACCGTGGACGTGGCCGAAGAAGTACGGCTGAAATACCGCTACGTCGATTTGCGCCGCCCGCACATGCAGCGCAACATCATCCTGCGCTCGAAAATCTCCTTCGCCGTGCGCGAGTGTCTCACCGGCCAGGGTTTCCTCGAAATCGAGACGCCTTTCATGACCCGCTCCACGCCGGAAGGCGCGCGCGATTACCTGGTGCCCAGCCGCGTGCAACCGGGCAGTTTCTACGCGCTGCCGCAATCGCCGCAGATCTTCAAGCAACTGCTGATGGTCTCGGGCTTCGACAAATATTTCCAGATCGTGCGCTGCTTCCGCGACGAAGACTTGCGCGCCGACCGTCAGCCGGAGTTCACCCAAATCGATTTGGAGATGTCCTTTCCGCAAGAGGAGCGCATCTTCGAAGTGATCGAGCCGCTGGTACAGCGCGTGTGCCAGGTGGCTGGGTTCGACGTGCGGACGCCTTTCCCGCGCCTGACGTACGCGGAGGCCATGCGCAGCTACGGCAGCGACAAGCCCGACCGGCGCATTCCGCCCATGTATCCGGTGGATCGTCTTTTCCCGGAAGGCAGCCTGAGCGCGCACGGCTTGCCGCTGGTGGCCATCCACATCCCCGAGACCGGCGCGCTCAGCCGCCGCGAGCGCGACGAGCTGAAAGCTTATGGGGTCGAACGCGGGCTGCGGGTCTACGACGATCCTAAGCGCGTGGAGCGGGATCACGCCGAAGCAATGGCCCGCGTGCGCGAAGTGACCGGCGCCGCCGAAAACGACCTGCTGATGCTGGCCTGCTGGGCCGGAGAGCCGAAGGGCCATCGCCCCGAGGAGACCGTCTACCAGGCATGTGGCCAGTTGCGCCTGTTCGCGGCCCAGAAATACAACGACCGCCACAAGCTGCTCGACCCGCGCCGCTTCGAGTTTCTCTGGGTGCTGGATTTCCCCATGTTCGAATGGGATGCCGGCGAGAATCGCTGGAACGCGGCGCACCACCCATTCACTTCGGTGCACGACGAGGATCTCGACAAGCTTACCAGCGACCCGGCCCACTGCCGCGCCAAGTCGTACGACTTGGTGTTGAACGGCACGGAACTGGGCTCAGGCTCCATCCGTATTCATCGCCGCGACGTGCAGGCGAAGGTGTTCGCCGCGCTGGGCTTCAGCGAAGAGGAGGCTCGCCGGCGCTTCGGCTTCCTGTTGGAAGCCTTGGAATATGGCGCGCCCCCGCACGGCGGTATCGCCCTAGGCCTCGACCGCCTGGTGATGATCCTGGCGGGCGAAACGTCCATCCGCGACGTCATTCCGTTCCCGAAGACCGCGCGCGCCACCGACCTGATGTGCGACGCGCCGGCTCCCGTGCCTGATAAGGCGCTGAAGGACCTGGGCATCGCGATCCGGCGATGACGCTCGCCAGGCTAGTCGCGTCCTATCCCGATTCTAAACTGCTTTTCGCAGCCGCGCCGCCAGCTCCGCGCCCCGCGCAAACCCATCCCGCGCCTCCCGCGTGCGCAGGTTCTCCCGAAGCTGCTCCAGTTCGTTGATATACGCGGTGAGCGCCTGTTCGATCGATTCCGTATTCGTCGCCAGAATATCCCGCCACAGCTCGTACGCGCTCAGCGCCAGGCGCGTACTGTCGATGAGCCCCGGTCCCGCCACCTGCAAGTCTTCCGGCGCGGTCAGATTTTCCGCCACCGTGGCCGCCAGCGCCGTGGAGGCCAGCTGCGGCAGGTGCGACGTGAACGAGACCAGTGCTCTACCGCGCCCAGCCCGCTTGCCGGGTCTCTTCTGATACAATGCGTACAATAGGTACACAACATGGAAACAGTGAAGGTGGGTATCCGGGATTTCCGCGAAAACCTCGCAGGCTATCTCGAATCCGGTGCGCCGCTGGCGATCATGCGGCACGGCGAGACAATTGGTTTCTACATCCCGGCGCAAAAGCGAAGCCGGAAGGCTGAACTGGAAGCCATGCGCGCCGCCGCCAAAGACCTGGACGAAATGATCGCGTCCTGGGACTTGCCTGAAGATGAATTGATGGAGGAATACAACAAGATCCGTCGGGCCGCCCGCGAGAACAAGCGGCATGCCAAATAAGACCCTGGTCCTGGACGCCAACATTTTGGTTCGAGCCGTACTGGGCAAGCGGGTTCGTGAAGTGCTGGAGACATATTCCGAAAAGTCGGCGTTCTTCGTGCCCGACGCCGCGTATGCCGAAGCCGAAGAACATCTGTCGACGCTGGTGCTCAAGCGAGGCGGCAACCCGCAAAAGGCGCTCGTCTTCCTTCATGCCTTGATGGGTCTGGTCAAACTCATCGGGAGGGAGGCTTACGGTGAGTTCGAGGCCGTGGCCCGCGAACGCCTGGGCCAGCGCGACCCGGACGACTGGCCGACCCTTGCCGCTGCACTTGCCCTCGGCTGTCCAATCTGGACGGAAGACACCGATTTCTTCGGGTGTGGTGTGGCCACGTGGACATCCGGCCGCGTCGCCATGTTTCTGAGGGAGTGACACCCGCCCTTTCCGCGGACGGTCCCGCGCCGACGGCCTGGTGGCGACGGCACCCGCGTCGGCGTGGGTAGCCCTGATCACACGAAATGCACGAGGGCTGGTAGAATTGTTCTCGTCCCGCCAAGCATGCGGCACCTCGGCACGTGCGCGCCCGACAGCATGACAGCTACTCCCAGGACGTCCCTTAGCTTGACCGCGCTGTTTTCTTGCGCGAACCCGGCTGGCCGGCGAAAAAAACGCGCCCGCCACATCTCTCCCTCGCGCGCCTGACTGGGGATTCAGGAGCCCTGCCGCCCGCGTAGCCGCGCAGCCAGCGCCGCACCCCGCGCAAACGCGTCCCGCGCCTCCCGCGTGCGCAGGTTCTCCCGAAGCTGCTCCAGTTCGTTGATATACGCGGTGAGCGCCTGTTCGATCGATTCCGTATTGGTGGCCAAAATATCCCGCCACAGCTCGTACGCGCTCAGCGCCAGGCGCGTACTGTCGATGAGTCCCGGTCCCGCCACCTGCAAGTCTTCCGGCGCGGTCAGATTTTCCGCCACCGTGGCCGCCAGCGCCGTGGAGGCCAGCTGCGGCAGGTGCGACGTGAACGACACCAGCCGGTCGTGCTCGGCCGCGCCCAGCACCACAATCTTCGCGCCGATGCGGCCCAGCCATTCGGCAAATTCGCGTGCCGCGGGCGTCTGCAGATCCTCCGGCCCCGCGGGCGTCAACACATAGGTGCGGCCGCGGAACAGGTCCGCCTCGGCTGCCGCCGCGCCGCGCTTCTCCTTCCCGGCCAGCGGATGCCCTCCCAGGAACTGGCACCGCCGCACCAGCTTGCGCGCCGCCGTGACGATGGCGTGCTTAGTGCTGCCCGCGTCGGTAATCAGCGCATCTGGCCGCACCAGCGCGTCCAGATGGTGCAGCGTGTCCAGAATCCGTCCGATGGGCTGCGCCAGGTACAGCAGATCCGCCGCGCGCGCCGCCTGCTCCAAAGTCGCGCCGCGGTCGATCGCGCCGCGCTCCAGCCCCGCGCGCAGCGCCGTTTCCGAGCTCACCCCCAATATCGTGCCCCGGAAGCCCGCCTGCTTCAGCGCCAGCCCGAACGAGCCGCCGATCAGCCCCACCCCGACGATGGCAACCGTCTCCATCCACGCGCCTCTGCCCGCCTCAAATGGTCCGGCCCACCGCCGGCGCGATCATACGCAACTGCCCCATCAGTTCTTCGAACTGTTCCGGACGCAGCGATTGCGCGCCATCGCTCAACGCGCGGTCGGGGTCCGGATGCACCTCGATCAGCAGTCCATCGGCGCCCGCGGCTACGGCGGCGCGCGCCATGGGCGCAACCTTATCGCGCCGCCCGGTGCCGTGCGAAGGATCGGCCATCATGGGCAAATGCGAAAGCTTCTGCACCACCGGAATGGCCGAGATGTCCATGGTGTTGCGCGTGTAGGTCTCGAACGTGCGGATGCCGCGCTCGCACAGGATCACATCATAGTTGCCGCCCGCCATAATATACTCCGCCGAAAGCAGCAGTTCTTCGATGGTCGCCGCGATGCCCCGCTTCAGCAGCACCGGTTTGCGCAGCTTCCCCAGCTCCCGCAGCAGGGTGAAGTTCTGCATGTTGCGCGCACCCACTTGCAAAATATCGGAATATTCGGCCACTAGCGGAATCTGGGTCTGGTCCATCACCTCGCTCACCACCAGCAGGCCGTTGCGGTCGGCCGCCGCGCGCATCATCTGCAACCCCTCCGCGCCCAGGCCCTGGAAGCTGTAGGGCGAAGAGCGCGGCTTGAACGCCCCTCCGCGGATCACGCGCGCCCCCGCGCGCGCCACCACCTCCGCCGCGCAATCGATCTGCTCGCGGCTCTCCACGCTGCACGGCCCGGCCATCACCACCACCTGCTCGCCGCCGATCGAAACCCCGCCGATCTTCACCACCGTTCCACCCGGATTGAAGTTCCGGCTGGCCAGCTTGTAGGGCGAGGCGATGCGATGCGCCTCCTTCACGCCCTCCATCACTTCGAAGATCTCGAGGTCCACATCCACCTTGCCGCCCACGCCGCCCAGCACCGTGTGCATCACGCCCGTGGACCGGTGGACGTCGTAGCCCTCCCGCACCATGCGGTCGATCACCGCCTGAATCTGGGCATCCGCGGCCCCTTGCTGCATCACCACTAGCATTTATGAATCTCCGTCCGTTCCGGTTTCCATGCGAATCCTCTGTATGGTGCGCATTTCGTCGATGATGCGTTCAAAAATGCGCTTGACCGCATCCGGCGTCAGCGGGCCGCCGTTATGCGTCGTGATGTTTTCGAATACCTGCTCTTCGCGGCGGGGCTCGTATATGGGCAGCTTGGCGGCGCGCTTCACCCGGCCAATCTGCTGCACCACGCGCGTGCGCTCGTTCAGCAGCGCCAGCAACCGCAGATCCAGCGCGTCGATGGCCAGGCGATACGCTTCCAGCGCCTCCAGCGCGTCTTCGCGCGTCACCCTGCCTCCGCCCTCTGCGTATCGAAGCCGTGCTTCAACTCGCGCGCGAACGATTCCAGTTGGATTTCGAGCGACGCGTTGTTCCCATAGCGTTCAATGATGTCGACGATGGCGCTGCCCACGACCACCGCTTCCACCTGCCGCCCCAATTCCGCCGCGTGCTCCGGACGCGAGACGCCGAATCCCACCGCCAGCGGCAAGTCCGTCACCGCGCGCACCGCGGCCACCAACGGCCGAACGGCGTCGGAAAGCGACTCGCGCGCGCCCGTCACGCCCGTGCGCGAAACCAGGTACACGAAGCCGGTCGAGTATTCCGCCACGAGGCGCAGCCGCCGCTGGGTCGAGGTGGGCGCCGCCAAAAACACGGTATCCAGGTTATGCCGGCGCATGGCCGCTACGTACTCGCTGGCTTCTTCCACGCTGGCATCCGTCAGAAGGCAGCCATCGATCCCGCAGGCCGCCGCGTCGCGCGCCAGCGCCTCCAGGCCATAGCGCACCACCGGGTTCAGATACGTAAACAGCATCAGCGGAATCTCGGACCGCCGCCGGATCTCGGCCGCGATCTCCAACACTTTGTGCAGCGTGGTCCCGGCCGCCAGCGCCCGCTGGCCCGCGCGCTGGATCACGGGGCCATCCGCGATGGGGTCGGAGAATGGCACGCCCAGTTCGATCAGGTCCGCGCCGCCGCGCTCCAGCGCCGCCACCAGCGCGGGCGTACGCTCGGGCGATGGATCGCCCACCGTCAGGTACGCAATCAACCCCTTCCTTCCCGTTCGCCTCAGGTCCTCGAACAGATGTGCAATCCGCGACGTGGCGCAGGCACTCATGCCTGCCCGCGGACACTCCTGTCCGCGCCGTCCAGTTCCTTCAAGTTCTCCCGGTAAATATCGATGTCCTTATCCCCGCGTCCGGACATATTCACAATGTAGATCTGTCCGCGCGCGCCCGGCGCCCGCCGCACCACCTCCGCCACCGCGTGCGCCGATTCGAGCGCCGGAATCAGCCCCTCGATGTGGCACAGCAGCCGCGCCGCGTCCAGCGCTTCCGCATCGCTGGCCGCCACATACTCGGCGCGCTTGCGATCGTGCAGCCAGGCATGCTCCGGCCCGATCAGCGCGTAATCCAGTCCCGCCGAAACCGAATGCGTCAGCGAGACCTGGCCATCCTCGTCCTGCAGCAGATAGCTGCGCGCGCCATGCAGCACTCCGGGCGTCGCGGTGCGGAAACGGGCCGCATGCTCGCCCAAATTCGATCCCCGCCCGCCGGCCTCCACGCCGATCAGCCGGACCGCTTCATCCGGCACGAACGCGTGAAAGATGCCGATGGCGTTGCTGCCGCCGCCTACGCACGCCACCACCGCGTCCGGCAAACGCCCCTCGATTTCCAGGATCTGGCGGCGGGCTTCCTCGCCGATCACCTTCTGAAAATCGCGTACCATCACCGGATAAGGATGCGGCCCCAGCGCCGACCCCAGCAAATAATAGGTGGCGCCTACGTTGGTCACCCAATCGCGCAGCGCTTCGTTGATGGCGTCCTTCAGCGTGCGGCTGCCGCTCGACACGGGGATTACTTCGGCGCCCAGCAGGCGCATGCGGAAAACGTTGAGCCGCTGCCGGCGCATGTCCTCCTCGCCCATGTAGACCACGCAATCCAGGCCCAGGCGCGCGCAGACGGTCGCCGTGGCCACGCCGTGCTGCCCGGCGCCGGTTTCGGCCACGATGCGCCGCTTGCCCATGCGCCGCGCCAGCAGCCCCTGCCCCAGCGTGTTGTTGATCTTGTGCGCGCCCGTGTGCAACAGGTCTTCGCGCTTGATGTAGATCCGAGCGCCACCCAAATGCTCGGTGAGCCGCTGCGCAAAGTACAGCGGCGTGGGTCGCCCGGCGTAATTTCGCAGCAGATCGCTCAACTCCGCCTGGAACGCCGGATCGCCGCGCGCTTCCAGGTACGCGGTCTCCAGTTCCTCCAGCGGCGCCATCAGCACCTCCGGCACGAAACGCCCGCCGTAAGGCCCGAAATGCCCGCCCGCGTCCGGCTGCGTGGCCGTCATGGCGCAGCCGCCAGTGCTGCTTTCAGAAATGCCGCCATTTTGAAACGATCCTTGCGCCCCGGAGAACTTTCCAGGCGCGAGCAGGCATCCACGCCCCATGGACGCACTTGTTCCACTGCCTCCCGCACATTGCCCGCGTCCAGGCCGCCCGCCAGGATCAAGTGGGGCAGGCCCCCGGCCTGCAGCGGCCTCACAGGCCGCCCTGCTTGCGTGGCTGTCACCCGGGCCCAATCGAACACCTGTCCCGATGCCGGGCCATCTAATAACACGGCCTCGACCCCAGCTGGCGCTGTGACATTTCCGCCTGCCAGCATTCGAATCGCCTTCCAAACCCGTATGCCCCGCGGATACTGTTCCGGCGGCTCGCTGCCGTGCAACTGCGCGATATCCAAACCCACCTCCCCGGCGGTGCGCAGCACGCTCTCGGGGGACTCGTCCACGAACACGCCCACCTTCCACACGCCCGCCGGCAGTCCCTCCGCGATGCCCGCCGCTTCCGCCGGCGCAATATATCGCGGGCTGGCCGGACAAAAGTTGAAGCCCAACGCCGCCGCGCCGCCTTCGATGGCCGCCAGCGCATCCTCGCGATTGGTGATGCCGCAGATCTTCACCATCATGCGTTCACCCAACGGTAAGTAAAGCCCGCAAGGCCGCAGCCGGATCCGGTGCCTTCATCAGGTGCTCGCCCACCAGAAAAGCTTGATACCCCGCCGCGCGCAGCCGCGCGATATCGCGCGCCGAGCCGATTCCGCTTTCGCTCACCATCAGCACTCCGGGAGGGATGCGCTCCGCCAGGCGCAGCGACGTTTCAATCGTCACCTCGAACGTGGCCAGATCGCGGTTGTTCACTCCCACGATCTCCGCGCCCGCGTCCAGGGCTTCGCCCAATTCCCGTTCGTTGTGAACCTCCATGATCGCAGCCATTCCGTACCCGGCCGCCATGTCCGCCAGTTCGTGGATCTCGCGCGCGTGCAGGATCGCCGCAATCAGCAGAATGGCGTCCGCGCCGCCGGCAGCAGCCTCCAGAACGTGATCCGCATCGAGCGTGAAATCCTTGCGCAGCACCGGCAATCCGCAGGCTCCGCGAGCCGCCGCCAAATCCGCCAGGCTGCCCTGAAAAAACGCTTCGTCGGTGAGCACGGAAAGCGCCGCCGCGCCGCCCGCTTCATATTGGCAGGCCAGCCGCGCGGGATCGAAATCCGCCGCCAGCAACCCCTTGCTGGGCGAGGCTTTCTTGATCTCGGCAATGATGGCCGGCGCCCGCGCCGCGAGCGCCCCACGAAAGTCGCGCCGCCCTGCCCGCGCCAGTTCCGCCTGCCGCTCCCATTGTCTACGCACACCAGGACCCGGCGAGGCAAGCTCCCGCTTATGCGCGACAATACGAGCCAGGATGTCCGGAACGGTTTCGGTCAATTCCATTTATCGTAGCAGACCCAAATCAATCGAACTCGCGCCGCGGCGGGGTCTGCCCCGCGCCCACCCGCCCGGAAACGATCTCCGCCCGATGGTAATTCTCGCCGCGCATCGGGCATCCCGCCAAGCGGCGCAGCATCGCGATCTGCCCGGCATGCGTCAGCGCGTCGGCGATGGGCCCCTGGAACAGCTTTTCCGCCGACTCATGCAACGGCGCGTCCGAAGCCAGATACGCATCTAGCCGTTCCAGGGAGGTGAAGAACCGCGCCAATTCCTGCTCCCAAGCGAGCGGCTTGGAATTGTGCCACTCCTCGCTCCCCTTCGCCACGGAGAGGGACCAATCCAGCAGATCGCCTACGTGCGCCAGGATCTGGCCGGGCGTGCGCGATGTTTCCCCTGCGCGATACGCCGCGAATTCAGGCGGAGCCCCGCGCACGGCCTTGCCGCCGCGATAGGCCAGCGTAGCTACGGTGTGCCGCAAAAGTTCGCGCTTCGGATCGGATGCCATCCGACATATTATGGCAGATTACTCCGGCAGTCGCGCCGCCAGAGCCGCGGCCAGCGCCGCTGGATCGTGCCCTTCCCCGACGTTGGCGTAGCCCGCGATATACGGCCCTTTGTGGACAAAGCAAAGGCGGCCCAGATACCGGTCCGTCAACTGCAGCGGGTCGCCGGTCTGGCCGAAACGCGCGCGCAGCTTATCCATAACTGCCGTGGCCGCGCCGGGGGAAGGCTGCTGCACCACGAACGCTTTGCCGAATTCATACTCAGCTACGTAGCCGCGGGCCAGCAGGCGCAGCCCGAGCACGCTTTCCGGAATCAGCCGGACGGATTTCTGCCCCTCCGCTGGGAACCAGGCCAGCGCGGCGGGCGCGGCAGTTCTGCCGGGCAGCAGCTTTTCGATCGCCGTCGAGAAAGCGCGCAAGGCCGGCGTGTGGTCCTTGTCCGGGTTCGCCGCCAACTCCGCATAGTACGGACCTTTAGTGAAGATCACTCGCCGCGCGGTGAGCTGCCCGCCCGCTCCCAGCGCCTCGGCAGGCAGCCGTAGATCGCGATTGGCGCTGAACATGCCGTAAGCCGAATCGGCGTCCGCGAATTCCGATACGTCGATCAGAATCGAATCGCCGCCCTGCACGCAAGTGACCCCTTGCATCGCTACGAAGCCGTAGAGCAGATAGCCTTCGGCGTTGCCGTCCATGTATTCGAAAAGGTTCGAGGCTTCGTAGGCGCGGGCCGGGCCTTGCTGCGTCCAGCCCGCCGCCAGGTCGCACCGCGGAGTTTGCGCCGGCAAGAGCGCCAGCGCGAAAGGCAGGAGCGCCCAACGCCACATACTTTTCCCACCTCCGAACACCGGCCCTCGTCGGCCTGCCTCTGTTGTCGAAAATCGTTGATTCAACGAACACAAAGGCGGGTCCGTGGGGACCCGCGCGGACCTGGGGGTCCGCCCCACAATTTGTGCAGAATTCCGGTTTCGGGAAAAGTATGTGGCGACAGGCAGGAGCGCCTGCGCCACGAACAGGGCCCTCACGCGAACAGTTCCTGCGCCCGCCCCAGCCGCTCGGCGACGCGCACTCCATGCGGGCAATGCACCGTGCAGGTGGCGCACGTGCCGCAACGCACCTGCGCTACCTCCGCCGGCAATTCAAGGAATCGCTCCCGGCCAAGCGAAAACTGCCCGTATCCATCCGCGTAAGTGAGGTAGCGCAGGATCTCGGCCACCGGCAGGCCCTGGGCGCATGCGCCGTCGCACTGGCCGCACATGCGGCAGTAGAGCGGCGCGATGCGCTCCAGTTGCCTGGCCAGCAAAGTCTCGTCGGACCTGCTGAAGCCGCCGGTCGTGGCTTTCAGATTCTCTTCGAGCTGGTCCATATCCGTCATACTCGGAATCGTGGTATCGACATCCGAGCTTCGCAGCACCCAGCGCAGGGCCGCCAGCAGCGCGCCATCCCGCTTGAAGGTGTTGTACACCTTGTCGCCGGGCTTGGTGTTGCGGAAGCCGCCGGCCATCACCTTCATGGCCACCACGCCTTTGCCCGCCGCGTGCGCCGCGGCGATTACCGGATCGAGAGTCTGGCCCATGCTGAAGTTGTACGCCGTCAGGATCACGTCGATATGCGGATTGGCGGTCAGCGCGGGAATCAGCTCCGCCTGGCCCTTATGCGTGCTGACGCCCGCGAAGCGGATCTTGCCCGCCTTCTTGGCGGTCTGCTGCGCGTCGATCAGTTCGTCGGTCACATCCGCGGGCTTGTCCTTGGCATGCAGATACCAGATGTCCAGATGGTCCGTGCCGAGTTCCCGCAGGCTGGTATCCAGGTCCGCCAGCGCGGCTTCTTTGGTCTTGGACGGCGTCTTGCTCGACAGCGTGATGTTCTGCCGCTTGCCTTTGAGCGCGGCGCCCACCATGCGCTCATTGTTGCCGCTCTGGTAGCCCCGGGCAGTGTCGAAATAGGTGATTCCGAGGTCGGCGGCGCGTTCGATCACGCTGGCGTCGGAGGTGATCATGCAGCCGAACCCTACGCTGGTCACTTTCAGCCCGGTCTGGCCGAGTATGCGGTAGCGCAGTTGCGGCGAGGCGGGCGCGATGCGCGGCGGAGCGTCGCGTATGGGATCGTCCGCGGACGAGCGGGCGGCCGATGCCGCGGCGGGCGCGGCCAGCCCGGCGAGCAGAAAATTGCGGCGGGAGGATTCCGGCATAGATATTCTCTTAATCAGATGCTAAAATCTTATTCTATACCGGAGCGACTGTTTATGCCAACAGATTTTTCGCGGCGTTTGTTCCTGGGCGGCTCGGGCGCACTGCTGGCCCAAAGCCTTCTCGCAACCAGAACTCAACCGAAACCGGCGCCCGCCGGCGCGGCGGTTTCCCTGGTCAAGGGCGACGACCGGCGGAAAAACGTGCACGACGCGCTGGAGGCCATCGACGACCAGATCCGGCCGGCCCTGCGCCGGAAGAAGTACGTGGTCGTCAAACCCAACAACGTGTCGACGGTGAATCCGTTGGCGGCCACCCATGCGGATGCGCTGCACGGCATACTGGATTACCTGGCGCCGCGCTTCAAGGGGCCGGTGATGATCGCTGAGGCATCCGCGGGCGAGACTCTGGAAGGCTTCGAGAATTTCCACTACGACCGGGTGGCCGCCGAACGGCGCGCGCAGCACGTGACCCTGATCGACCTGAACCAGGAAGCGCGCTATCAGACCATGCCGCTGATCGATTTCGACATCCATCCGGCGCCCGTAAGGCTGGCGGCGCGGCTGCTCGATCCGGATGCGTTCATCATCTGCGCGGCGATCCTGAAGACGCACAATACCGTGGTGGCCACGCTGTCGGTGAAGAACATGGTGCTGGGCGCGCCGCTGCATTTCGCGCCCAAGGAAACGCCCCACTGGAACGACAAGCGCCGCTACCACACCGGCCTGCGCCAGACGCACTACAACATGTTCCTGACCGCGCAGAAACTGCGGCCGTTCTGGGGCGCGACGGTGATCGACGGCTTCGAAGGCATGGAAGGCAACGGTCCGGCTTCCGGCACGCCGGTGCCATCGCGTGTGGCCATCGCCTCCACGGACTACATTGCCGCGGACCGCGTGGGCCTGGAAGCCATGGGCATCGACCCCAAGTGGATCGGCTATCTGAATTTCTGCGGCCAGTTTGGTTTGGGCCAATTCGACCTGGATAAGATCGAGGTGCGGGGGGAAAAGATCGCCTCGGTGCGGCGCAAGTACCAACTCCACAAAGACATTGAGCGCGAGTTGCTCTGGATGGGCCCCATGACGGATCTGCCGCCCAAGCTGGGGTAGCAGGTCGCGGCGTCTCCGGCTTTGATCGTTCAAAGCGCCCCACGGTATGATCGTAAGCAGGATGCGCTTATCTTTCGTCATTGCCCTCCTCCTGCTCGCCGCCCTCCTCTGCTCCCAACCGGCTCCGCGCGAGCAGGTCGGCCCGCTGCCCACCGGCGGATTTCTGCTCAACTCCGGATGGCGCATCGAAGCGGCCGGGAAGCAGATCCCGCTGGATACTTTCCCCATGTCCACGGCCCTCTCGCCCGACGGCCGCTACCTCCTGGTGTTGAACGGCGGATACAAGCCGCCCTCCATCAGCGTGCTGGACGCCGCCACCGGACGCGAGCTTCATCGCGTGCCCGTGGCCGACGGCTGGCTGGGCCTCACCTTTTCCCCCAAAGGCGACCGCGTGTATGTCAGCGGCGGCTCCCGCGCGGCGGTCTTCGAATTCTCCTTCGCCGAGGGCGCCCTGGAACCCACCCGCACTTTCCCGGTGGTCACGCCCGATAAGCGCACGCATGAGGATTTCATCGGCGACGTGGCGCTCACCCCCGACGGCCGCCTGATCTACGCCGCGGATCTGTATCACGACTCGGTGGTGGTTATCAATCCGCAGTCCGGCATGATCGTCGACCGCGTCAGGACCGGCCGCCGCCCTTACCGCATCCTCTTCCATCCCGATGGAAAGTCCTTCTTCGTCACCAGCTGGGCGGACGGCTCCGTAGGTCACTACGATACCGACTCCGGCAACCAGCTTGCCAACGTGCGCCTCGGCCCGCATCCCACCGACATGCTCTGGCTC
>Ga0181525_10001608_pt1 | contig 19169 bp, 17 predicted proteins | sample PEATcosm2014_Bin_48_FD_121100 | JGI IMG/M metagenome (GOLD analysis project Ga0181525, IMG submission 121100) | Peatland microbial communities from MTU Mesocosm Facility, Houghton, MI, USA - PEATcosm2014_Bin06_10_metaG | ecosystem: Environmental > Terrestrial > Soil > Wetlands > Peat | place...
AACATCTGCGACAAACCACTCTGTACCGCACCAGACTCAGTCATCGCCCTGGTGAGTATTTAGTGAGTTTCGAATTTTTGATTGTTTTAGGTGTTTTTCCAACCCCTTAAGAGCATTTGTAGATCCGACGCGATTCGAACGCGTTACCTTCCCTTTCGGAGGGGAGGCCATCGCGTCCACTCAGGCGATCACGGACGCCAGATGCAAGGTCTACCTTATCCGGTTTTGGGCGAAACCGCTTTAGTTTACCAAACTCAAACGGTTTTTTGAGTTAACCCTCGGAAAACACGTGGTGCCGACACCCGGGATTGAACCGGGGACCTACTGATTACGAATCAGTTGCTCTACCGCTGAGCTATGTCGGCCTCGTGGCTGCAGGCTATATCGAAGCTGCAGCCCCGCCGCAACTACCCACCGCCGCTCTTGGCGATGGCAATGCCCACAAACAGCGCCTGACCCTGGCGGATAATGCGCAAAGCCACGGCGGGGTTGGAGGATTTCAGCGCCGTGGAGATGTCCGCCACCGCCTGATCGGGCGAGGTCACGTCCTGCGAGCCCACGCCCACCAGCAGGTCGCCCGGCTGTAACCCGGCCATATCAGCCGGTGAGTTGGGCTTCACGTCGGTAATCACCGCCCCGGTCGCGTCTGCGGGCAGGTTAAGCTGGCTGCGGTCTTCCGGCGTCAGCGGCGCCAGCGTCAGGCCCAGGGCTCCCTGGCTCGGCGCGGGCGAGGCTTGCCCCCCGCCTACCTGGAATCCGGCATCCGGGTTAACCGGCATCGTCGTCACCGCCACGGTTACGTCGTGGTCCTGTCCGCCGCGCAGAAAGCTGATCGCCGTGCTCTGCCCGGGCTCAACATTGGCGATATCCGCCGCCAGATCCTCCGGGTTGGTCACGGTGGCGCCGTTCACCTTGGTAATCACATCCATCGGCTGCAAGCCGGCATGCTCCGCCGGGCTCCCGGCCGAAACCGCCGCCACCAACGCACCGTCCGTCGCCGGGTCGTCCGTCGGCAGGCCCAGCGCCTGCGCCATCTGCGGCGTAATCTGCTGCGCCGCCACGCCCAGATACCCGCGCACCACCTTGCCTCCGGCAATCAGCTGCGTCACCACGCGCTTGACCATGTCGGACGGGATGGCAAAGCCAATCCCCACCGAGCCGCCGGTCGGGCTGAGAATGGCGGTGTTGATGCCGATCACCTCGCCATGCTGGTCAAACAGCGGCCCGCCCGAGTTGCCCTCGTTAATCGGCGCGTCGATCTGGATAAATTTGTCATACGGCCCATCGCCGATATCGCGCCCCAGCGCCGAGACAATGCCCGCCGTCACCGTGCCGCCGAGGCCATAAGGGTTGCCCATGGCCACCACCCACTCGCCCGGCTCCACATCCGCCGACGAGCCCAGCTCGACATACGGCAGCGGATGCCCCGCGCTGATCTTCAACACCGCCAGATCGGTCTTGGGATCGGTGCCGATAATCTTCGCCGGATAGCTCGTGCCGTCGGAGAGCGTGACGCTCACCGTCTGCGCGTCCTTCACCACATGGTTGTTGGTGACGACAATGCCGGACGAATCAATCAAAAACCCCGCCCCCTTGGCCTCCACCGCCGGCGGCTGCCCGCCCTGCTGGTTGCCGAACGGAAAGCCCGGCGGCATCCCGGGAAGCTGCGGGAATCCTGGAGGCACCGCATTCTGCCCCTGATCATCGCCCTGCTCATCCGACGTCTGATCCAGCTTCAGATGCACATCAATCGACACCACCGCCGGCGTCACCTTCTTCACCAGATTGGTAAAATCCCCCACCGGGACAAAATTGCTCTGCACGGCAGCGGTCTCATTCAGCGCCGCATCCTGCGCCAGAGCCGGCCGCGCCCCCAGACTTCCCAAAGCAGAGACCCCGAGCAACACCAAGGTCAGCGCCGTGCCACGATTGAGTTTTGTACGCATCTGTAAATATCTCTCCTACGGCGTGGTCATCAGTAACAGGATTAGAGCCCGGTATAATGCACGCTTTATGAACGGCGGTAAGACCCCCGGCCCGCAACATTTGTTACTTAAATGTCACAGCCACCGGAAATCCTCGTGCCGCGCCGTGCATCGTTACAATTTATAACCCGGCGGCAACACTGCGTCCCTCACGCCCGCACATCCACCAGCACAATCTCGGCCCCTTGCGCGGCCTCGATCTCAATCTCCTTCTCCTCATGCAGCGCCACGCCATCGCGCGCATGGGCCGGCACGCCGTTCACTTTAATGTCTCCGCCCGTCGCCACCAGATACGCCGCCCGCCCCTGGCCCAGCGTATAATGCGCCTTCTCGCCCACCCCCAGCTTCGCCGCCAGCACGGCGGCATCGGCGTAAAGCGGCAGTGCGCCGGAGTCTTCGTCCTCCGCCCGGCCACTGGCCAGCACATGCAGGCCCTGACCCGTCTCGCGCGGAAACTCCCGCGTCCCCCAGCCCGGCTTCACATCTTCCTGGTCGGGAAAAATCCAAATCTGAAACAGCCGCGTCAGCTCCGTCTCGCGGTTCAGCTCGGCATGAATAATCCCGGTCCCGGCATGCATCACCTGCACATCGCCCGCCCGCGTCACGCCCTCATTGCCCAGCGAATCCCGGTGCGTAATCGCCCCCTGACGGATAAACGTGACAATCTCCATGTCCCGGTGCGGATGCGCGTCAAACCCGGTGCCGGGGGCAATCTCATCGTCATTCCACACGCGCAGGGCGCCGAACCCCATGCGCTTGGCATCCCGATACCCGCCAAAACTAAAATGATGCTTGGCGTTCAGCCACTCATTGCGGAACGCACCCAGCGAGGAAAACGGACGAACTTCAATCATGGGAACCTCACGGTGATGGAGCCACCTTATGTAGTGTATTCGCGCGCCAAAGCCAGGAGGGGAAGGAGGCGGTTCTTTTTTGAAAAAAAGCACCAAAAAACTTCTGATCCCCGTGGGCGTTGGGGCGGACGGCAACCATATGCAACGGCGCCATTCCGCTAAACGTCCCGAACACGAGCGAGGAGGCTAAAATGGATGACATGATGCGAGACGAACCCGGCGCCCCTGAGATCGCCGATCGGCGCACCTTCCAGGCAGAACTGGACGCCTTGCGGGTCCGGGAAAAAGCCCACACCCGAGAAGGCGACGCCATCGCCGCCGCCTGGCGCCGGCTCCCCATGGTCGAGGTGGACGGCTCCCTCCCCCTCACCGGCGAACATGGACCAGTAACACTCCTCGACGCCTTCGAAGGCCGCCGCCTGCTCATCGCCTATTACTTCATGTGGCGCCCCGGCCAGCCCGCGCCGCAGCAGTGCGAAGGCTGCACCTGGGTCACATCGCAGGTCCGCGAGCTGTCCTACATCCACTCCCGCGACGCCACCTTCGCCGTATTCTGCAAAGGCCCCTACGAAGAAAGCGCCCGCTACCGCGCCTTCATGGGCTGGGAAATGCCGTGGTACGCGGCGCAAGGCCCCGCCCTCGACACACTGCTCACCGGCCGCCCCGTAAGCATGATGTACCTGGTGTGCTACCTGCGCCAAGGCACCAAAGTCTTCGAGACCTACTGGACCACCGTCCGCGGCGTCGAGGCGATGGACAACAGCTACCGACTGCTCGACCTAACCGTCTACGGACGCCAGGAGGCATGGGAAGACTCACCCCCCGGCTGGCCACAGCGCCTTAAAGGCCGCGAAGTCTTCCGCACCGATGGCCGCCCCACCGCCCAATGGTCCCGCCTGAAGGCCGGGCATTCCGACGACCTGGGAACGTCACGCTGAGCGCAAGCGCCCGAGAGGAGGAAGGAAGCCGTTCTTTTTTGAACCGTTTTGCGCGGCCCGATTCAGACTTTGCTGACGCTCAGTCATCAGGGCGCGGCGAACCAAAAAACTTCTATGAATCTGGGCCGGTGCCTGTGGTGCCGCCACAGCCCCCGTTTAACAAAACTTCTAAACGTCGCCCGGTGCCCATGACCTGGCCAAATCCCACGATGAGCAGAAGTTTTTTGCTTCTTTTTTTCAAAAAAGAAGTTCTTCCTACCGATTCATCAACACCGGCAGCGTCGCATTTTCCAGCACATACCGCGTCGTCCCGCCCAAAATCAGCTGCCGCAGCCGTGAGGCGGTAGAATACGCCCCCATCGACATCAGGTCCGCGCCAAACCCTTCCGCCGCCGCCAGCAGCCCGGCGCCCACCCCACGGTCGATGGGCGCAAAGCGCACAATCTGCGCCCCCACGCCGTGCTGCGCGATATATTCCGCCACCTCCGCCCCGCTCGGCCCCCGGCGCATGTAATCGTCCGACACCAAAATCCCCACCGCCTCCGCCTGGCGCACAAACGGCATCACCGAGGCCAGCGCCGAGGCCGCGTAGGACGTCCCGTTCCACGCGATCGCCACCCGCTTGCCGATATGCGGCGCGGGCGCCACCGGGGCCAGCAGCACGGGCCGGCCGGAATCAAACAGCACCGCATGCAGCGCCTCAGCGGCGGCCACGTCCTCGCCCGCCGCCGGATGCGCCACAATGGTCAAATCCGCCAGCCGCGCCTGATACGCGATAATATCCTCTTCCCGCCCGGTGACGGTGGCAAAGCTCGCACTCGGCTCATTACTGCCACGCCGCGCCTCCCCCACCGGCACTTCCTGCGCCAGCGCCGCCACATCGAACATGTCGCGCAACGCCCGCGCGCACGCCCCGCTCTCGCGCTCCGTGGCGGTCATCATTTCCTCGATCATCGCCCCGCTCAGCCCTTCTCCGGCCAGCGGCGCGATATCGCGCACATCGGCGCGGATATGCAGCACCTGCAAATGCGCGTTCCACATTTTGGCCAGCAACAGCCCGGCCTGGAGTGCCGCCTCCGCCGAGGCGGGGCTACTGACGGGGAGCAGGAACTTCCGGACCGACATGCAGCACCTCCTGTTACCCGCGCAGCATATCACATGTTATTGCGGTGCCAGAAACGCAATATCCCTCGGCCGGTGCATCAAATGCTCGCCGCCATCCACCGTCAGCGTCACCCCGGTGAGCGACGGCGTTTTCACAATAAACAGCGCCGCCGCCGCGATATCCTCCGGCGTCGCCCCGCGCTGGAGCGGATTAGCCCGCCACGCCTGCTCAAACCGCTCCGGGCTCTGCTTAGGCCCCGGCAGCGTCAGCCCCGGCGCAATCCCGCAAACCCGTATCCTCGGCGCCAGCGCCAGCGCCAGCATATCCGTCGCCGCCGCCAGCGCCGCCTTGGCCAGCGTATAGGTGAAAAAATCCGGGTTCAAATTGCTCAGCTTCTGATCCAGCATATTGATAATCACCCCAGCCTCCGGCGCCTGCCGCGCAAACGCCTGCGCCAACAGCACCGGCGCCACCAGATTCGGCCCCATATGCGCCATCACCCCCTCGGCCGTGGCCGTGTGCGCCGTATCAAACACAAACCGCGACGCATTATTCACCAGCCCCAGCAGCGGCCCCGCCTCGCCCATTACCCGCTCCGGCACCGCCGGATCCGCCAAATCCCCCAGCACTACCCGCGCCCCCAGCTCCTCCGCCAGCGCCTGCGCCTCCGCACCCGAGCGATGCGCATGAATAATCACGGGATACCCCGCCTGGGAAAACGCCCGCGCCATCGCCGCGCCGAGGCGCTTGGCGCCCCCGGTAATCAAAATTGGATTCATGAATGTAGCTTATATTTAGAGGATGATGGCGACAAGTTTTCCAAGGAAGCAGTTCTTTTTTGAAAAAAAGAACCAAAAAACTTCTGTGAATCTGGGCCATGGGTTTTGTCCGCGCCAAAGCCCAAGTCCCAGATTAACAAAAGTTTTTGCGCGCTTTTTTTAAAAAGCGCTGCTTCCTTCCTCTTAAAGCATATCCCTTAGCCGGAAATAGCTCGTCGCCAACAGCAGCGCAGGCACTCGCAGCCGCCGCCCGCCGGGGAAGCGCGCATGGGGGATTGCCGAGAACACATCGAACCGTTCCGCCTGCCCGGCCACGGCTTCGGCCATCAGCTTGCCGGCCAGGCCGGTCAGCGCCAGGCCATGCCCGGAGAATCCCTGGGCGAACAGAATATTCCACCCCAACCGGCCAAAATGCGGCGCGCGGTTCGCGGTGATGTCGACATTCCCGCCCCACAGATACTCCACCTTTGCCCCGGCCAGTTGCGGAAACACCCGCACCGCGCGCGCCAGCATGGAGCGCCCCAGGCTCGGCGGCGGCAGGGTGGAGTAGGAAACGCGCCCGCCAAACAGCATCCGGTCATCGGCGGAGCGCCGGAAGTAATCCAGCACGAAATTCAAATCCGCCACCGCCTCATTGCCCGGGATCATCTCCCGCACATCGGCGCGCGGCTCGGTGGCCATAATGTAAGTCCCCACCGGCATGATATAGCCGCTGAGCGGTTGCATCAGGTCGCCCAGATACGCGCCCCCCGCCACCGTCACATACTTCGCCGTCACCTTGTGGGCTGCCGTATGCAGCGTCACCCGCTTGCCGGGTTCCAGCCGCAGCACCGGGCTCTGCTCATACAGTTTGGCCCCTGCCGCCTGCGCGGCCGCGGCCAGCCCCAGCGTATAATTCAACGGGTGAATATGCCCGGAAACCGAATCCTCCAACGCCGCCAGATAGCGCGGGCTCGCCAATCTCGCCCTTAGCTCCTCACCTTTCAGGATTCGCCCCACCGGCGCCCCCAGCCCCGCCAGCTCCTCGCGTGCCTCCTCCAGCTCGCGCACCTGCCGCGGCTTTATCGCCGCGTGCAAATACCCGTTGACCGGATCGCAAGGAATCGAAAACCGCGCGACCTGCTGGTGCAGCAGCGCGACGCTTTCCATCGACATATTCCACAGCTTCCTGGCTTGTTGCGCGCCCACCAGTTCCTTCACCTTGGTCTGGCTGGCGCCAAACCCCGGCAACACCTGCCCGCCATTACGCCCGGAAGCCCCCCAGCCGATCTTCTGCGCCTCCAGCAGCGCAACGTTATAGCCCCGCTCCGCCAGATGCAGCGCCGCCGAAATCCCGGTAATGCCACCGCCGACCACGGCAACATCCACATCCAGATCGCCTTCGAGCACCGGCGTGGTTAACTCAACCCGCCGCGTCGCCTCATAATAATTTCCCAATGTCATTCGTTTTTGCCCACGACCAAATTAACGGGGGTCCGGGGCCTCAGGCCCCGGCGGGTGCAGGGCTGAGCCCTGCGTCTTTTCTAGACATTGAGCAGCAAATGCTCCCGTTCCCAGGAACTGATCACCCGCAAATACGTCTCATATTCCAGCCGCTTCACCGCCACCAGCACATCGACGATTTTCTCGCCCAGCACCTCGCGCATGGCCTCGGAGCGGTCCATCACATCCAGCGCCTGAGAGAGTTCACGCGGCAGCGTGTACTCGCCCGAATACGCCGAGCCGATTTGCACAGGTGTCGGCTGCAATCCTTCCACCATGCCCATATACCCGCAGGCCAGCGTGGCGGCGAACGCCAGATACGGATTGGCATCCGCCCCCGGCACCCGGTTTTCCACGCGCATGGCGGAGGGCTCGCCAAACGGCACGCGCAGCCCGCAGGTGCGGTTATCATACCCCCACTGCAAATTAATCGGCGCGTTGGAGAATCGCGTGAGCCGGCGATAAGAGTTCACATTCGGCGCAAAAATCGGCATGGCCGCCGGAATATATTTCTGCAGCCCCGCAATGTAGGAGAGGAACAGCGGGCTCGCCTTGCCATCTTCCCCGGCGAACAGATTCCTCCCCGTCTTCGGGTCCACCACGCTCTGATGCACATGCATCGCCGAGCCCGGCTCCGTGCCCATCGGCTTGGACATGAACGTCGCATAAATATTATGCCGCAACGCCACTTCCCGCACCGTGCGCTTAAACAAAAACACCTGATCAGCCAGGTTCAGCGGATCGCCATGCAGGAAATTAATTTCCACCTGCGCCGCGCCCTCTTCATGGATCAGCGTATCCAGGTCGAGATTCTGCAAATCGCAAAAATCATACATTTCCTCAAACAGCGGATCAAACTCATTCACCGCGTCGATGGAGTACGACTGCCGCCCCGTCTCCTGCCGGCCAGAGCGCCCCACCGGCGGCACCAGCGGATAATCCGGGTCCGTATTGCGCCCGACCAAATAGAATTCCAGCTCCGGCGCCAGCACCGGCTTCCACCCTTTGGCTTCGTAAAGCTTCAACACGCGCTGCAGCACTTGCCGAGGCGCCATCGGCACAGGCGTGCCGTTCGCGTATTGGCAATCGTGAATAATCTGCGCCGTCGGCTCATGCGCCCAGGGCACCAGCCGCACGGTGGACTCGTCCGGGATCAGCTTGATGTCGATAATCGCCGGGTCCGTCAGCGCATCCTGCGGGTCCTCAGGGTATTCCCCCGTCACCGACTGAATAAAGATCGCCTCCGGCAAACGCGGTGCGCCACCCTGAAAAAATTTCTGCGCCGGCATAATTTTCCCGCGCGGAATCCCGGTAATATCGGGCACCAAGCACTCAACTTCCGTGATCCGATGTTCATCGAACCAGTCATGTAAATCTATCTTTTCACTCATTTTACCCTCGAAAAATTGCGGCGCCCAGAAATATGGGCGCCGCGCACAGGCTTATTGCAAAACCGTCGTCCAGATATCGTTAAACAGCTTATACTGCGCCCCGCGCAACGGCGCCAGGAACTGCAGGTTCTTCAGGTCATCATCTGTCGGATCAATCAACCGTGTGCTCATAATCCCGGTCAGATATTGCTGAGACGCCTGATTCGGGCTGGCATATTGGTTAAAGTTAGAAAGATCAGCCCCGGTATGCGCGCCCAGAATGAAGTTGATAAACTGCTCGGCCAGCTGCGGATTCGGCGCATGGGCGGGGATCGCCATTGTATCCACCCAAATCTCCGAGCCCTGATCCGGCAAATAGTATTTCAGCGAGGCGCAGCTGCCATCCGCATAGCATTCCGCAATATCCCCATTATACGCCATGGAGGCTGCAATCAGCCCGCTCTTCATCTGGTCGCGCGCCGGCGTCTCATCCACAAACCCGGCAAAATTCGGCCGCTGCTTAGTTTGCTCAATCAGCTTCGCCGCTGCCAGCCACTGGCTTTCCTGCGAACAGTTAAACCCATAGCCCAGATACGCGCAGGCAGCCCCTATCTGGTCCCGCCCCTCGCCCTTGGGCAACACAAACGGGAAATTCGGGTTCACCGCGGGGTCAAACAAAATCCCCCAGCCCGTCCCCGGATTGGTAATTTTCGCCGGATCATACACTATCCCCGTCGTGCCCCACTGATACGGCACGGAATACTTATCCCCGGGATCATAACCGGGATTCTGAAACTTCGCATATAAATTGCCGAAATTCGTCAACTGGCTATGGTCGACCGGCTGGATCAGCCCCTCATCGGCCAGTTCCGGCACGTAATAGCTGGAAGGCACCACGACATCATACTGCGCATCGCCGCCCGCCTTCAGCTTGGCCGCCATTTCCGCATTACTTTCATAATCGGTCTCCACCACTTTGCATCCGCATTGCAGCTCAAACCCATCGATAATGCTCTCGGAAATGTAATCCGACCAGATAAACAAATTCAACGTCGGCTCATCCGCCCGCGCCAGCTTCGGTGCCGTGGCGCCCAAAACCATCAAGGCCGCCGCAGCATAATAAGGAACCTTCATAGCACCCCCCCTTTAAGCAGAATATTCGTCCGCACCCTCGCGGCCCTTGGTGATCAAGAAATGCACGACGGCAAAAAGAATGATGGTGCCAATCATCAACGTCCCCAGCGCATTAATCTCGGGCGAAATCCCTTTCCGCGCGATCGCGCTATAGATATAAATCGGCAACGTCACGCTTCCAGGCCCGGCGGTGAAAAAGCTGATGGTAAAGTCGTCGATGGAAAGCGTAATCCCCAGCATGAACCCGCCAATAATCGCCGGCTGCACCACGGGCACAATCAGATAGAAAAAGCTTTTAACCCCATCCGCATACAAATCGTTCGAAGCCTCGAACAAATTCGGGTCCAGCCCGGCGAGGCGCGCAAACACCGTGAGCGCCACATACGGCACCTGAAACGTAATATGCGCGATCACCATCGTATCCAGCCCGGCGCCCAGCAGCCCCGTCGTCCGATGCACAAAGTTGAAGAAAATCAGCTCAGAAATCCCAAACACCAGGCTCGGCATGATAATCGGCGTATAAATGACCAGGCTCGGAATATTCGCCAAAAAGCCGCGTGCATTGGCATTGCGGAAGCGGCACAGCCCATAGCCCAGCAGCGTCCCCAGCATGGTCGAAACCGTCGCCGAGCCCAGCGCCAGAATCAGCGAACGCTGCAACGCGACAAACACATCGCCATCGTGGAACAAAACATTATACGCATGCAGCGAATGCCCAACCCCATTGGGCTCCGGCGCAAAGGAATAAAACGCCACCAGCGCCAGCGGCGTATAGAGCAACACATAAACCGGCCAGGAAATCCCCGCCAACACGGCCCGCACCCGGCGCGGCACAACATTGCTCATATCGTCGCCTCCCCGGCGCCGCCGAGCTTGCGCGTCAGCACCCGGAACGCCACCAGCCCCGCCCCGGTAAACACCAGCATGATAATGGTCAGCGCCGCGCCATAAGGCCAGTCCGGCGTCTCGGTAAACTGGTTGGCAATCAGCGAGCCGATCATCAGCGCCCGGTCCCCGCCCAGCAATTGCGGCACCACGTAGTCGCCGAATGCCGGGATCGCCACGAAGATGACGCCCGAGAGCAGCCCCGGCAGCGTCTGCGGAAACACCGTATGCCAGAACAGCCGCAGCCCGGAGGCGTACAAATCCCGCCCCGCCTCCACCAGCGTCCAGTCCAGCTTCTCCGCCGAGGCATAAAGCGGCACCATCATATATGGCAGATAGTTATACGCCAGCCCGGTCGTCACCGCGAAGGTCCCCGGCGCAATCCCCAGATCCGGCGGCACGATATGCAGCGCATGCGCCAGCCAGGAGACCGGCGCATTCGGCCCCAGCAGCTCCAGCCATGCGTACGTGCGCACCACCTGGTTGGTCCAGGAGGGCAGCACAATAAACAGCAGCAGCAGCGGCCGCAGCGCCGCCGGGCGCGTCATAATAAAAAACACCAGCGGATAGGAGAGCAGCGCCGTCACCGCCGTGGCAATCCCCGCCTGCGCCAGCGAACGCAGGAAAATGATGATATTCCCATCATCCCACCCCAGCAGCGAGTACCCCGCCACCTGCTGGAACGGTTGCAGCGTCACCGGCAAAATCGGCGAGCCGTAATCATCGGCGGAGAAGAAGCCAATCCCCAGCAGCACCGCGCTCGGGATCAGCAGAAACAGCACAATCCAGAACAGCCCCGGCCCGGAGGTGATCCACAGCCGTAGCCCCTGGCGCCGCGCCTCGTTTTGGACCTGCGTTCTCATCCCTCGATCAACATGATGTTATCCGGCTTCAATTCAACCGCCACCGCCTCGCCCGCGCGCCAGCTCCGTTCCGCGGCGGCATTATTCGTATCCAGCGCCAGCACAATCGCCCCCCCGGTCAGCTCCACCCGGTACTGCGTCGAGGCGCCCATATAAATCGCCTCCCGCACCACGCCGGAGAACACGTTGGGCCGGTCGCGCGGCGCCTGACTATCGTTATACAGCCAGATCTTTTCCGGCCGGATCATCACCTGCCGCTCCGCGCCCATCGGTGCGGTAATCTGCAACGGCCCAATCGGCGTCTGGCCCACGCCGCCGCCCGCCGCCGTCATCGGCCAGATGTTGGACAGCCCGAGAAACTCCGCCACAAACACATTGCGCGGCTTCTCATACACATCCAGCACCGGGCCCACCTGCTGCAACTGCCCGCGCGACATCACGCCAATCCGGTCGGACATCACCAGCGCCTCATGCTGGTCATGCGTCACGAAGATAAACGTCATCCCCAGCCGCTTTTGCATGCGCAGCAGTTCAATCTGCAATTCCGCCCGCAGCTTGGCATCCAGCGCCGAGAGCGGCTCATCGAGCAGCACCACTTCCGGCTCATTCACCAGCGCGCGCGCCAGCGCCACGCGCTGGCGCTGGCCGCCCGAGAGCTGCCCCGCATTGCGCCCGGCAAACGCGCCGATCTGCAACAGCTCCATCATCGCATCCACGCGCTTCTTGCGCTCCGGCTTCTTCACCCCGCGCATGCGCAGGCCAAAGCCGATATTCTCCGCCACATTCAGATGCGGAAACAGCGCGTAGGACTGAAACACCGTATTCACCGCCCGCTGATGCGCCGGCACATCCTGCATTTCCCGCCCGGAGATGAGGATCGTCCCGGCATCGGGCGTCTCAAACCCGGCGATCATCCGCAGCAGCGTGGTCTTGCCGCAGCCCGAGGGCCCGAGCAGCGTGAAAAACTCTCCGGCGCGGATTTCCAGATCAATCCGGTCCACCGCCGGGATCATCCCGCTAAAGATCCGTGTAATGCCTGAGAGCGAGATCGCCCCGCGCGCGGCAGTATCAGACATCCGCCACCGCCCTAAGGTTCACAGCCCGTTGCCCGCCCCAATATCGCAGCACGCAAACCCCCGCCCTTTGTTGCGCCCCCAGTCTCGCCTACCCGCCGCAGCCCCGTCAAGAATAAGCGTAACCCCCACGGATTTCCGTTGCTCCCCCTGCCCTGAGCGCGTAGCAATGTTGAATATCCTAAACACCCAGAACGATCACCCCATGTCCGACCCCTCCGCCTCCGACGACATCGGCCCCCGCCTGCGCCTGGTCCGGCAGATCTACGGCCTGACCCAGCGCGAGCTCGCGCGCCGCGCGGGCGTGACCAACGGCGCCATCTCGCTCATCGAGCAAAACCGCGTCAGCCCCTCCATCTCGTCACTCAAAAAAATCCTCGACGGCATCCCGCTCTCATTGGCGGATTTCTTCACCCAAAACTTCGCCGATACGGGTGAAGTTTTCTTCACCGCCGCCGATCTCACGGAAATCGCCTACGGCCCCGCCATCTCCATGCGCATGGTCGGCCACCGCATTAAAGACCGCGCCCTGCAAATGCTCCAGGAAACCTACCAGCCCGGCGCCGACACCGGCGAGGAAATGCTGCGTCACCAAGGCGAAGAATCCGGCATCATCGTCTCCGGCACCCTCACCGTCACCGTCGGCACCCAGGAGAAACTCCTCCACCCTGGCGACGCCTATTATTTCCGCTCGGACATCCCCCACCGCTTCCGCAATCCGGGCACCGAGCCCTGCATCCTCATCAGCGCCAACAGCCCACCCAGTTTTTAAAACCCGGATAGCCGTAATGGGCCGGGACGGGCCTCCAGCGGCACATTTGGGCGCAGCTTACGTGGGGCCATCCGCCTTTTGTTTTGGCCGGAACTTAGCCACATGAATCTCGACGTCCAGATTGGCTGCCGACAGCATGTTCACCAGCGTGTCCAGGCCAAACAACTCGATTTTACCCCGCATCAAATCCGAAATCCTGGGCTGCGTCACGCCAAACAGCTTGGCGGCCTGCCCCTGGCTGAGCCCCTCGCCGATAATATGCTCCTTCAGGACCATCATTAACGCGGAACGCAGCTTCATGTTCTTTGCTCGAACGGGGGTATCCTCAATCGCATCCCACACGCTCGAAAAGCGTTTATCGGTCACCAACTCACCCCTCAATCTTCCAGCGACGCCTCACTTCCGATAAGCGGGGCCAGCCTGCGCACCTCATCATTTCCCATCGCAACCAACCTCATATGGGTTCACCCGCAGCCTTCAACGAGGTGGAGCAACAAGGTCATCTGGAATGCGTGCACCGAAGGCTCTTCATTTTGTGTTCACCTTATAGTGATACTAACGAAAATTTCATATAGGAATCCTAACAATTATCATTCCAAAAGCGCACCCAATGCACCGCAATTTGAGACATCCCGCGCTAACAATGGCCAGTTTTATTTTAAAAACAAGGTTTCCCCTGCGGAAACCACAGCGGGATTCGACCCGCGACCACAACCCTAAATACCCAAGTCGATTCCTTAACAAAACTTGCACGGTAATATAAAATTTTGTATAACGTTGCCTAATGAACGAGCGGCCAAATCTTATGAACAAGCGGCACAAATCCATTGAGTTCTTAGGTAGTGCCTTGGACGATCTCCGGTTCTTCCCTGCTTCCACACGCAGCGAGATCGGCCATCAGATAGACTGCGTGCAGCGGGGATTAGGGGCATACACCTGGAAGCCCCTGGGCTCTGGCAACGAGGGTATCCGTGAGATGAAGTTTTGCGACGCTGACGGCACCACCCGGATCATTTACGTGGCCGAAACCGCAGACACACTCTACGTCGTGCGCTGTTTCTAAACCGCACCCTGTAAGCGGGCCACATCCCAGACGGCGCCATTCCGGCAAACCAACGGCCTAATCGTTTCAGCCCAAAGCTATGCCTTTTGGAGGTGCTCATGCGTGAAGACACATTAAAGCTCTTGTTATCAGACCTGAACGGCCGCTCCACGGACATTGAAGGTTCCGCCCTTGTTTCCAAGGATGGCCTCATCATCGCCTCTTACCTGTCCCCCGGCATGGCGCCAGACCGCGTCAGCACGCTGGTCGCCGCCCTGCACGCGCTTGGCGACCTTGTCTCCACCACCCTTCATCGCGGCGCGGCGGAACACATCCTGATCAGCGGCAAACAAGGTTACGTCCTGATCAACCAGACCGGAGACGACGCGATTTTGTGCTTAATCGGCAACAAATCAGTCGATCTGGGATTGCTGTCCCTCGAAGCCAGCCGAGCGCCAAGCCCCGCGACGGCATCCTTGCAGTAACCCCCCAGCCCAGGGAGATCCGCGCATGAGAATTCCAACCCGTGACCCGAACCTGCGGATTTTTTTGCAAGTCGGCGGCCTCGCCAAAGACGAAGAAGCCGACATGCTCGCCGTCCGCGACTACATCCGCCCCCTGATCCCGCATTTCACCGAGTATTTCTACAAAGTCCTTCTCTCGGAGCCGCAGATCGTCCCCTACTTTGAAGGCCGCATCGAGCAACTCAAGAAAACCCACATCCTCTGGCTGGAGAGTCTGTTTAACGGCGAATATGGCGCGGAGTTCATTCTCGCTCAGGAAAAAATCGGCGCGGCTCATCTGCGCATGCGCATCCCCCCGCTCTTCGTCACCGCCAGCATGAGCTTTCTGCGCGGCGCCATGCCCCGCATCCTGGCCGCCAGAGTGCCCGATGCCGGTGCCGCCGTCGCCGCCACCGCCACGCTGCTCCGCTTGCTGGACCTCTGCCAATACCTGATCGACCGTGCCTACGATCAAGTCTTAACGGACAATCTCGGCATCAGCCCCGCCCTCCTCATGCGCCTGCAAACCGCGGGAAAAGCCTTCGTCGTCCGGGCCGAAACTTTCCCTTAAAACACATCCTTCGCCGCGCGCAGCCGCCCCAGCTCCTCCGCATCCACCGCGCGCAAAAACGGATTACACTTCATCTCACTCGCCAGCTTCACCGGCAGCGTCGGCTCGCCATGCGCGCGCAGCGCCGTCACCTCCGCCACCCTTGCCCGCAGCGCCACATTCCCCGGGTCCACGGAGAGCGCGAATTTCGCATTCGCCTCGGTATATTCATGCCCCGCGCAGACCAGCGTCTCCCCCGGCAGGGCGGCAAACTTGCGCATGGCGCGGAACATATCCTCCGCTGACCCCTCAAACAGCCGCCCGCATCCCAGGCTGAACAGCGTATCGCCCGGGAACAGCAGCCCGCCTTCGGGAATGTAATAGGCAATATGCCCCCTGGTATGTCCCGGCACTTCCATCACCCGCAGCTGCGCCTTGCCAAACGCCACGCTGTCGCCTTCCAGCACCGCCAGGTCCAGCTGCGGCAACCGGGAGGCATCGCCATAACTCCCCACCACTTTCGCGCCATACCGCGCCACCAGCTCCGCCGTCCCGCCGATATGGTCGAGATGGTGATGCGTCAGCAGAATCAAATCCAGCCGCCCGCCCATCTCCTCGATCGCCGTCATCGCCGGCGCGGCCACAGCCGGGTCCACAATCGCCACCTTGCCCGTGCCCGGCTCGCGCAACAGCCAGGAATAATTGTCGCTCAACATCGGGATCGCCCGCGCCGTCACCTTCATCACTGTCGCTCCCAAGCCATACTCGTCTATATACGATATATGGCCATCGACGCGCGAGATGCGGAAGCCTTTTACACCACCGCTTTGGGGCGCCTCACCGCGCGCCTGCTGCGCCGCAAGCTGCTCGCCTGGTGGCCAAGCTGCGCCAACCTCTCCATCCTCGGCCTCGGCCACACCGGCCCATACCTGCATCTGTGGCGTGAACAAGCTCAGCGCAGCATCGCCGTCTCCCCCGCGCAGCTCGGCCTCGCCCCCTGGCCCTTGGGCCGCCCCAGCCAGGCCTGCACGGCGGAGGAAGACGCCCTGCCCTTCCCGGACCTCACCTTCGACCGCATCCTCCTCGTCCACGGCCTGGAGCAAGCCGACCACGCCAGGCGCACGCTGCGCGAAGCCTGGCGCCTGCTTAAGGACGACGGCCGCCTCATCATCGTGGTGCCCAACCGCCGGGGTCTGTGGGCCCATTCCGAGAGCACCCCCTTCGGCCACGGCCAGCCTTACTCCCAGGGCCAGCTCGCCCGCCTGCTCGCCAGCCTGTTCTTCCAGGTGGAACAGCAGGACTCCGCCCTCTTCATCCCGCCGCTGGACTGGCCCCCGCTCCTGCGCGGCTTCAACCTATGGGAGCGCGCAGGCCACGCAATCGCGCCGCAATTCGCCGGGTTAACCCTGGTGGAAGCCAGCAAGGACATTCACGGCATCATCCCGGTTCACCAGCGCGCGGCGGGGCGGCGGGTTCTGGTGGATGCTGGCCGCTGAGCAGCCCCGGCTCGATGGTAAACACCTGATTATTATAGGGGATCGAAATCCCCTCCTCGCCAAAGCGCTTGAGCACCCGCCGGTAAAACTCCCGCCGCACCGCCCAATGCTGCCCGGGTGCCGTGCGGATCTGCCCCGTCACCACCAGCGCATCGGGGGTAAACGCATCCAGCCCGAACAGCTTCAAATCCCCGCGCATCACCGTCGCCCAGGCGGTTTCAGCGTGCATCTTGGCGGCAATATCCGTCAGCACCGCGCTCACCCGGTCAATATCCTCGCCATACCCCACATTGATCGAAATCTGCGCATAGCCAAAATCGCGTGTCATATTGGTCACGGTAGTCACAGCGGAAAATGGAATAATATTCACCGAGCCATCCGCCCCGCGCAGCCTGATGGTGCGGATGGAAAGCTGCTCCACCGTCCCGCTCATCCCCGCCAGCGAGACAAAATCCCCCACCTGCATGGCGTCCTCGAACAGCAAAAACAGCCCGGTAATAATATCCTGCACCAGCTTCTGGCTGCCGAAACCCACGGCAATGCCCAGCACACCGGAAATCGCCAGCAGCGGCGTGGTATTCACCCCGATCTGCCCCAGCGCGATCAGCCCGGCGACGAGAAATATCGCCGCCCCAAACCCCGCCCTGAACATCGGCAACAGCGTGCGCAGCCGTGAGGCCTGACGCACCCTCCCGGCCTGGGAGAGCCGCTCAACCCGCCCGTTGAGCAGCACATTCGCCGTCTCCCACAGCACCAGCGCCACGCCCAGCGTCACCGCCACCGAGCCCGCCGCGCCAATCAAGCTGCGGCTCACCGCATTGCTCATCAGCCAGTCCAGCGCATCCACGCCCCAGCCCTGGAGGACAAAAACCACCACCACCCCGGCGATCCCCACCCGCACCAGCACCCGCAGCAGCGGATTATACGCGTGCGCCCGCGCATAAAGCATCGGATGCCGCGCCGTAACCGTCGCCGGGTCCGGGAACACGCGCTCCAGCAGCACCGCACTGCCCACCCAGGCCAAGCGCCCCACCACCATGGCCACCACCAGCACCACCACCACGCGCAGCAGCACTAAAAACGCATTCTGCACGCCGCCCGCCCAGGCAATCCACAGCGCCACAATGTAAAACAGGGCAAAATAATGCCAAACCGCCCCCAGCCGGTGGCGCAGCCCGGCATAAACCCCCTCCGCCTGCGGATCGCCCGCAATCCAGCCGCCCACCACGCGCCGGCTCCGCCACACGGCAAACGCCACCTCAATGTGGATGACCAGCGAAATCAGCCGCACCAGCACCCCGGCCCCATCCTGCGGCAGCCCCAGAATCTCACCCACCGAGACCGCCACATACCCCAGATACCCCGTCCCCAGCAGCACCCGCACCTGCGCCACCAGTATCCTCGCATGGCGCGAACTCATGCTGATCACCCGCAGCGCCGCCGCCCCCGGCGCCACCAAAAAGCGCAAAGCCTCCAGCACCAAGCGGCAGAACAAATAGCCATTGGCCACACCGATCACCGCCAGATTGGCCGCCCGCGTGGTAACTTCCCCATCGGCGACAATCTGCTGAATCATCAGCGCAAACCCGGCCAGCGGCAGCAGCGCCAGGCCCAGATGCAACACCCCAAACCCGCAGCGCCGCACCCATGCCCGCAAGGATACCCGCCGCCTCGGCAGCAGCTCCGTCCCCCCGGCCTCGGCATCCTCCAGCCCGTGCGCCTCCTCGTCCGCCTCCACCACCGCCAGCGGCGCCGCCCTCTGAATAAGCCCCGCCCGTGGCCGCAGCAGCAGCCTGCGCACCGCCGCCTCAACCGCCAGCCCCGGCACCATCGTCAGCAGCAGCGCCTCAACAATATCCACCAAATGCGCCCGCCGGACCGGCGCATAGGCAAAACTGCCCAGCCAATCCACCACTGGGGTCAACCGCGTGGATTGCTGCACCGCCCCGGTAAACTCCCCAAACGTCCGGCTCGCCTCCGCGCCAATCGCACTGGAAATCGAAAGCCCAATCCCCGTCGTGCCAAACGGCGCCGGCGCATTGGCATCCGTATCCACCGCCACCGGCTGCTTGGCCGCCGCCGTCAGCACCGCCAAAGGCGAGCCTGGAATAATCGCCGGCTTTGCCAGCGTAACCCCCACCCCCGGCTTCTCATGCGTCAGTAACGCACTCTGCCCCAAAGCAGGACCGCCCAAAGCCAGGGCCAAAACCAAAACCGCCAATGAGATAAACCGCATACCCCCAGCCACAACGGGTTCTCCCCTAACTGTCAACCCAACCCCCAATATGCACCCAACCCCAACCCTGCTTATATGACAGCTATGAAACTCTTCATCACC
>Ga0181525_10001609_pt1 | contig 19163 bp, 16 predicted proteins | sample PEATcosm2014_Bin_48_FD_121100 | JGI IMG/M metagenome (GOLD analysis project Ga0181525, IMG submission 121100) | Peatland microbial communities from MTU Mesocosm Facility, Houghton, MI, USA - PEATcosm2014_Bin06_10_metaG | ecosystem: Environmental > Terrestrial > Soil > Wetlands > Peat | place...
CGGCTTTTGCGTGCTGGCTGCGGTGACGGCGCTGGGCGCCATGTACTTCCAGGGTTCGACGCGGGTACTGGGCGCGCTGCTGTTCGTGGGCTGGCTCGCCAGCGGCACCTTCCCCCTGTTCATGGGCGTCATCCCGGGCGAGTCCATGCCGCGTCAATATGCGGCCACGGCCATGGGCCTGGTGGTGTGCTTCGGCGAGGTTCTCGGCGGCTCTGTACTGGTGGCGCTCGCGGGCAAGGTCGCGGACCTCACGCAGCTGTCGACCGCCGTGCTTATGATGGCCGCATCGGGCGCGATCGGCGCGGTGCTGTGTTTCTTCCTGGTGGAAACGGCCCCGGTCAGGATTCGGGCCGCCATGGCGCAGGCAGGGTAAGACAGAGGCAGGCAGATGGCGCAGCAACTGGTTGTACTGCAATCGCTCTGGGCCATGGAACGCCGGCATACCGACGGGGTGGAGCGCTCGCTCGAACAGAACCTGGCGATGATCCTCGAGGCCGGCTTCGATGGGGTCAGCATGACCTGTCTCGATCCGGCCGCCGCGAGACGCACCGCCGCTGTGCTCAAGCCTCAAGGCAAAGTGATGGAAGTCCAGTGCTTCCCAAAATCCGTCGATGATCTCAAGCCAGTGCTCGAGTTGTGCACCGAGCTCGGCGTTTACTACCTGGACATCCAGGCCGATGTGCGCCCGCGACGCATTGCCGAATGCATCCCTTTGCTCGAGGGCTGGCGCCGGCTCGCCGAGCAAGTGAGATTTCCGGTGTACTTCGAAACCCATCGCGACTGGATGACGACGGATCTGTACTTCACGCTCGACCTGCTGGAATGCTTTCCGGATCTGAAGCTGCTGGGCGATCTCTCGCACTTCCTGGTGGGGCGCGAGTTTGCCATGCCCATCTCGGCGGAGAACCAGGCCTAAATGCAGCGGATCATCGATCATTGCTGGGCGTTCCACGGTCGTGTCGCGAGCCGGGAGCAGGTGCAGGTGGAGATCAGCTTTCCCCATAACAGGATGTGGATGGATCTGTTCCTGTCGTGGTGGGAGTATGGCTTCAGGAGTTGGAGCAGGCGCGCGAAATCCGATGAATCGCTGGCCTTTGTCTGTGAGCTGGGCCCCAAGCCCTACGCGATCGCAGGCCCCGACGGCAATGACGCCTCCGATCGCTGGATGGAAGCGCTCATGATGAAGGATGCGATCAGGGCGCTCTGGGACCGGGTGGTGACGGCAACATGAATCGCCCCATCAAGGTCCTGCTGCAGACCACGATTCCGCCGAGCCCGGATGATTGGTCGATTGCGCGCTTCAGCCTGCTCGCACGGTCGCTGGGAGCGGAGCGCGGTGCTGACGGCCGGCCGCTGTTCGAAGTCACCGCTCGCGACCGCGATCCGCCGGGCGTAGCGGACTCCGTACTCTCCAGGTTGGATCAGAGCGATTTTGACCAGCTGTGGCTGTTCGCGGTCGATGTGGGCGATGGACTCATCGACGAGGATTGCCGCGCGATATCGAACTTTCACCGTCTCGGCCGCGGCCTGATGGTCACGCGGGATCACATGGATCTTGGGTGTTCGATCTGTGCCCTGGACGGGGTGGGCGCGGCACACCACTTTCACACCAGGAACATCGACGCGAACGTACCTCATGTGAGGGATGATCCGTATACCACCAGCATCTCCTGGCCCAATTTTCACTCCGGCGCCAACGGCGACTACCAGAGAATCCAGGTCCATGCGCCGCTGCACCCGGTGCTGTCAGATTCCGCATCGCCCACGGGCGCGATCCGGTTCTTGCCGTCTCACCCTCATGAAGGTGATGTCAGTGCCCCGCCCGACAGTGGTGCCCGTGTCATCGCTTCGGGGACCAGCAAGGTGACCGGCGTGTCTTTCAATATCGCCGTGGCGTTCGAGGCTCGCGGCGGCAGCGGTCGCGCCATTGCTGAGAGCACTTTCCATCACTTTGCGGACTACAACTGGGATACCCGCGCCGGCGCCCCGAGCTTCGTCAGCGAGCCGCCGGGTGACGCCATCCTGCGCACGCCTGAGGCGTTGGCCGATACCCGCCGCTACGTCCGCAACGTGGCGCTGTGGCTGGCGGGGCGGGATCCCTGACGTCAGCGAGCATCGAGAAAGCCGCGAACCAGGTCAGCGATCTCATCAGCGGCCAGCCATGCCTGCCACTTGGGGTACGCGTCCACGTTGGTGCGGTAGTCGTAAAACAGGTCGCTTTGAAGATCGGCCTGGCCGGGCTGGCTCAGAAACGCTACACCGTTCGGCGTCAGCCTCCGAATCACCGGGAGCGCGGGGGGATTCTCCGGTGCTGCTTTGAGGCGGAGGGAGCGGCGGCAGTCGAGCGCCCGATCACCGCGAGGATGATGAGCGCCGTGAGCGTCAGCAGTCCGGCCGCGCTCAGGTAGTAGCCCACCGCGTCCACGCCGTACTGCGTGGCCAACCGCGTGGCGATGTAGGGTGCCAGCGAGGCGCCGACGATGCCGGCCAGATTGAAACTCAGCGAGGCGCCGGTGTAGCGAACCGTGGTGGGGTAGAGCTCGGTCAGCGCCGTGCCCAGCGGTCCGTAGGTCAGGCCCATGAGAGCGAGACCCAGTGATAGAAAAAGCAGCATCCCCGCGGCGCTGCCCGGGCCGAAGAGGCGGCCGTACACGAGCCCGTAGAGCATGATGCCCAGCGTCGCCGCAATCAGTGTCCGGTAACGGCCGTAACGGTCTGCCAGCACCGCCGAGATCGGAATCGTCAGCGCAAAGAACAGCACTGCGACCATCTGCAGAATCAGAAAGTTTCGTCGGTCATAGCCAAACTGCGTAATCGACCAGCTCAGCGAGAACACGGTCATCAGGTAGAAGATGACGAAGGTTGCCACTGCGGCAAACGTTCCGAGCAGCACCGTTTCGGGCTGATGCTTCAGGAGCGTCAGCATCGGCACGCGCTCGCGTTCATGGTTCGCAATCGCGCGTGCGAACACCGGCGTCTCGGCCAGGCGCAGCCGCACATAGAGACCGACGAACACCAGCGCCGCACTGGCCAGGAACGGGATTCGCCAGCCGTAGGTGAGGAATTCCGAATCGGTCAGTCGATCGGTCAGCAACAGGAATATCCCGCTCGAGCAGAGGAATCCAACTGGCGCGCCGAACTGCGGGAACATGCCGTAGCGCGCGCGTTGGCCCTCCGGAGCATTCTCCACCGCTAGCAGCACCGCGCCACCCCATTCGCCGCCCAGCCCCAATCCCTGGCCGAACCGGCACAGCGACAGCAGCAGCGGCGCGAATACCCCGATCGAGGCATAGGTCGGCAGCAGGCCGATCAGCACGGTCGAAAGGCCCATCGTCATCAGTGATGCGACCAGCGTCTTCTTGCGGCCGATGCGATCACCGAAATGCCCGAACAGCACCGATCCCACCGGCCGGGCAAAGAAAGCCAGCGCGAAGGTGGCGAGCGATTGCAGTACCGCCGCGGTCGGGTCGCCGGCGGCGAAAAACAGCCGTGGGAATACCAGCACCGCCGCCGTGGCATAGATATAGAAATCGAAGAACTCGATCGTGGTACCAATCATGCTGGCAAACAGCACGCGTGCCACGGGCCCGGCGGTGTAAGTCACAGTTTAAAATTCGCCACGCGTCGCAGCGGCCGTAATCGCCTCAAAACCCGAGGTGATTGTAGCCCTTAATCACCTCACGGGAGGTGAGCGGGTGCGCAACGACTAGAACCGGGCGGTCACACTCAAATCAAAGTCACGCGGCGGCTGTCGCGTGATGAAATCGTTGCCGTAGAACGGCACGTCGTTGGTGAGATTGCGCTTGTTGGCCAGGTTGTAGATCGAAAACTTGACCTGGTATCGCTGGAAGCCATAGAACACCGCGCCATTCATCGTGTATTGCCAATGAATCACCGGCGACTTGTAGTAGCCGCCATTGGCCGCAAAAGTGGCCAATTGGGACGCCGACAGGCCCGGGAACCCAAAATTTGCCGGGTTCGTGATGGCCGCCAGGTCGAGATAACCGGATTGCGTGACCTCGACGGGTCCTGTGACCTGGATGTTGCCCTGAACGCCGAGACCGGATTCATGCTTGTAGTTGGCCAGCACGTTGAACAGATGCTCCGGTACACCGGGGTCATTGAAGGTCTGATTCGGCTTGAACATCTCATTGGCCGGGAACAGCGTTATGCCGGCGCCGTCATTGTTGAGGCCTGGCTGCGCCGGAAAATTGTAGAAGGGCGAAGGAGCGTCGGTCGTAGTGTGCAGATACGAGTAACTGGCCGTGGCGAAAAAATGCGGATCGGGCTGATAGTTCATCTCGATCTCGGCGCCATTGATGTGTGCCAGCGTACTGCTGAGGCCGCCGGCGCCCGTGGTGATGGTGCGCTCCTGATGGAAACCCGCGGTGGAGACGAACAGGCGCTTGTCGAACAGGTCGACTTTAATGCCGCCCTCTATGAGCAGAGTGTTCTGCCGTAACTGATTGGTCGGATCCTCGCCCCAGGTGGCAACCGCGCCGTCATTGCCGGTGGGCTGCACGTATTGCGCTTTGTTGTAAGTCAGGTACGTCGAGAGGTGCAGGGTCGGGCTGTACACGAGACTGACGTTGCCATTGTACAAACCGTACCAGGCAGTGGACGCGCTCTGGGCGAAGCCGTCGTACAGACCGGGGCCCCCGAGCGGGTCGGAATAGTCCAGCTGCACGATATCGCCGCGCACGCCGTACAGCAGACTCAGCTGCGGTGAGAACTGCATGCGGTGTTCGAGAAATATCGCGGCGTCCTGCAGATTGGATTCGGCAGTGCCGTTGAGAAATCCGCCGATAAAATATCCCCCGGGGACGCCCTCGAAGCGCCCCGGCAGGCCGTATTGCACATGACCGAAGGCCGCCGTGTAGGGGACTGCCCCTGAATAAAATTGGTCGGAACCGGGGAATACCCAGGTGCTGGGATTAGCGGACAGGTCGAAGATGCTCACCGGCTCGTTGACGAAATTCTGAATGCTCAGCACGTGCGCGTAACGGTAGGTGAAGCCCGCATCGATGTCGTGATTGGCCCAGCCGGTCGCGAATTTCAACTTGAAGTCGGTCTTGTTCTCGATCGTATAGCTGCCCTTGGCGGTGTCGGCGTAATAATCCTCGGTCTGGTTGTAGCGGTTCATGTAATCGTAGAACGTGTTGTTGACGATGGAGAAACTCTCCGTCGCATTGAACGTCTGGATGATCTGCCCCTTGGCGTGCAGCGCATGCGCGCCGGTGCCGGCCGGCTCGTCGATGATGGTCCGTGGGTTGAGCTGCGTGGATCCGGTCAGATCGATCGTGGTCCCGAAGCCGAGGTCGGACGGACTCTGCCCTGGCACCGGACCGCCCGTCAGATAGGTGCCATTGTCGATGAGGCCCTGATTGACCCGATTGATACCGTCGTTTTCGCGGTAGGTGGTGTTCTCAAACCCACCCGTCAGCAGCACCGAGTACCGCGGAGTGATCTGGTCGATCACGGCCGCAAACAGCGACTGCTGATGGAAAAACATGTCGTGGTAATAGCTGCCGCTGCCGTCGTCGGTAAAGCTCACGCGCCAGCCCAGATCCTCCGTGATCGGGCCGCCGATATCCAAGGAGCCGCGACGCTTCTGCTGGGAGTCGAATTCCAGGTTCGCCTCCGCCGCGAATTTGGTCAGCGAGGGCATCTTGGTGGCGATGTTGATCGAGCCCCCCACGCCCGCCCCGGGTCCGGCCTGCACGCTGGCCGGTCCCTTGACGATATCGATGGAGTCGACGCTGTTGAAACTGATCGGCGCTCCATAGCCGTTGAGGGTGAAGCTGTCACGCATGCCGTTGAAGAACATGTCGGCGTACTGACCGCGGATGCGTGGCACGTTGGGCTGGCCGAAGGAGGCGTCCGAGTAGCTGCTCGAAGTCAGGTAGGAGAACCCACCCGGATTTTGAACGTTGAGGGCATCGAGCTGGGCCTTGGACAGCAAGGTGTTGTTGCGCGGCGTTTCCATCACGCCGAGGTCCAGGCCGTAGGCCGATGTCGAGGTCACCGTGGTCGGCAGGATCAGATCGCCTCGCCGGATGCCGTTGACGACGATTTCATCGAGGTCGGTGGTGGAGGCCATCGGCGCGGTGACGCTGCTGGCCGCTGCTGGGGTCTGCTCATCGGCATCGGCGAGGGCCGGGGTCAGTCGCAGTAATGCCACCGCCAGGATCGCAGTCAGACGTCGACGCATGGTAGCTCCCAGTTTTTTGTGTTGTGCGGTGACGATTGCCCTCCGCCATTTCTGAGGGGCGATGCAGCTTCTGTACCAACGGATAGTCCTGCCCGCTACCTGCTGCGCCACGTTGGGAAACGCAGCTATGAGGCCGATATTGCGAGAGTCTCTGGCGGCCGCCTCAACCCTGAGTGCAAGGATGTGGTGTGCGCGCAGCGGGGGTCGGCAGCCGGGCGCTACAAATTAGTGCGCTCGCGATCGATGGCCGCACGATTCGCGAGCGTCGTGACTAGGAGCGCGCCAGCACGATGATCGCAAGTCCGCTCAGGAAGCAGGCGAACATGGCGGCGAGCAGCGTCGAAGTGCCGGCGGGGGCCGCACGGAATTCCTTCCAGACGAAGACGCCCCAGAAGGCCGCGATCATCGTGGCGCCCTGTCCCAGGCCATAGGAGATGGCAAAGCCGGCGCGGCCGGAGGCAATCAGGCTGAACGACATACCAGTGCCCCAGACGATGCCGCCGAAGACACCGGCCAGGTGATTGCCGAGACTGCCGCGCCAATAGTCGGCGAAGCCCACCGCCGGGCCCGCTACCGGTCGCCGCATCGCCAGAGTGTTCCAGACGAAGCTGCTCAGGAAGACGCCGATCGCGAACACGAACACCGCAGCGTAGCCGCCCATTTTGCCGGGCTCGATGTGCGCGGTGTCCGGATACATCGCGGCCGCGACGAATCGGTAGAACGTGCCCATGAAAATGCCGCTGACCGCCGACAACACCAGGCCGCGGGCCGTGACGCCGACGGTACCGGCCGAGAGGCGGCGGTAGGCAATCGCATCGAGCACAATGGCGATGGTCACGAGCAGGACGCCGAGCGCGAGCAACCCGCCATTGCCCACGGGTGCCGCCAGGTAATTGGTGATCACGCCGATTACCAGCGCGAGGCCAATGCCGACCGGGAACGCCACGGCCATGCCCGCGATCTCGATGGCCGCCACCAATAAGATATTCGCCAGATTGAACAGCGCCCCGCCGAGCAGCGCCGAGGAGAGACTGGCGCTCGAGGCCTGTGCCAGATCGGCCACGAACCCGCGGCCTTCGGTGCCACTGCTGCCGAGCGTTAATCCGAGCAGGCCGGTGAGCAGCAACACCCCGAGCGTGTAGTCCCAGTAGAACAATTCGAAGCGCCAGTCTTTGTCGGCGAGTTTGCGGCTGTTGGCCCAGGAGCCCCAGCACAGCATCGTCAGCACGCAGAAGGCGACCGCGAGCGGATAACTGTGGACCACGTACATCCCAAGCACCTCAGCAGCCGCGTATGCGCTACGCACTGCCACAGTGCGCCGTGAGCAATAGTCTGCCACAAGTGCACCGCCGGAGCGCCCGGCGGCCGCATTCACGGGAGCATTGACAATAGCGTCCGTCACCATGCAACGTGAGCTGCGACAGGATCAAATAAAAACGGATGGATCGCACGATGGGAGCAACGACTCGCGCATCGATGCTCGAGCGCTTCTTCCAGCTCGAGGCGCACGGAACCACGGTTCGCACCGAACTGCTCGCGGGACTCACCACCTTCCTGACGATGGCGTACATCGTGGTCGTCAATCCTGTCATCCTCGGTGCGGCCGGCATACCGGTGGCCGCTGTAGCGGTCGCGACCTGCCTCGCCTCGGGTTTTGCTTCCATCCTCATGGGACTGCTGTCCAATTACCCGCTGGCGCTTGCGCCCGGCATGGGCCTGAACGCCTACTTCACTTATACGGTGGTCAAGGGCATGGGCCTGGCGTGGCAGACGGCGCTGGGCTGTGTGTTCCTGTCGGGCCTGGCCTTCCTGCTGCTGACGGTCGCGGGTGTGCGGCAGCTGATTATCAGTGCGGTGCCGCGTTCGCTGTTCGCCGCTGTCGCCGGTGGCATTGGTCTCTTCATCGCCTTCATCGGCTTTGCCGACGCCGGCATCGTGGTGGCCAAGAGCGGTACCATCGTCGGCCTCGGCAATCTGACGGCACCGACGCCGGCATTGGCGCTGCTGGGGCTGGTGATCATCGCGGTGCTGCAGGCCATGCGCATCAAGGCCGCCATGCTGCTGGGGATTCTCACCACGGCCGTGATTGCCTGGGTCAGCGGCGCCGCCCATTTCTCCGCATCCGGCTATAGCGTCAGCGATGTGTCAGCGGCCGCGTTCAAGCTCGATATCCGTTCGGCTCTGAATCTCAAAGGCGGGGTCGGGCTGTCGCTGCTCGAGATCGTGTTCGTGTTTCTGTTCGTCGACCTGTTCGACAACGTCGGTACGCTGGTGGCGGTCACGAAGCGTGCCGGGCTCATGGCGCCCGACGGCTCGATCCCGAAGATCAATCGCATCCTGCTCGCCGATTCGATCTCGATGCTGTTCGGCGCTCTGGTCGGCACAAGCCCGGTGACCAGCTATATCGAAAGCGCGGCCGGCGTCTCGGTCGGGGGCCGCACCGGGCTCACGAGCATCGTGGTCGGGCTGCTGTTTCTGGGCACCTTGCTGTTTGCGCCGCTGGTGGAGGCGATACCGGCGGCCGCCACGGCCCCGGCGCTGGTGCTGGTGGGCGCACTGATGATGGGGGCGCTGGCGGAAGTGGACTGGGCGGAGCCTGCGGTTGCCATACCGGCGTTCCTGACTGCGATTATCATTCCGCTGACCTACTCGATTGCCAACGGCCTGGCCTTCGGGATCACCAGCCACGCGCTGCTGAAGCTGCTGCGCGGGCAGGCGCGGGCGGCCGACTGGCTGGTCTATGTGCTGGCCGCGCTGTGCGTGGCAAGATTCGTTTATATGGGGGCTTCCGGATGATGGAGATCAAGCTGGTCCTCGCGGCACCGGGATAACCGTGCCCGCCGAATTCTACCCGCGCGACATGGTCGGTTACGGTCGCTGCTCGGCGCATCCACGCTGGCCCGGCGATGCCCGGGTCGCCGTGCAGTTCGTGCTCAACTACGAGGAGGGCGCCGAGAGCTCGGTGCTGCATGGGGATGCGGTCTCCGAGACCTTCCTGTCGGAGATCATCGGTGCGGCCCCGTTCGCGGCGCGTCACATGAGCATGGAATCGCTGTATGAATACGGCTCACGCGCGGGCCTTTGGCGCATCCTGCGCGCCTTCGAGTCGCGGCGATTGCCGCTGACGGTGTTCGCGGTCGCACAGGCGCTGCGGCGAAACCCGGAAGCCGCCGCCGCCTTCAGGGAACTGGGCCACGAGGTGGCCTGTCACGGACTGCGCTGGATCAGCTATCAGCAGGTGGCGGAGAGCGTCGAGCGCGCCCATATCGCCGAGGCGATGGCCAGCTTAAGTGAGATCTGCGGTAGCGCGCCGCTGGGCTGGTACACCGGCCGCGATAGTCCCAACACGCGCCGCCTTATCGTCGAGCACGGCGGCCTGCTGTACGACGCGGACTCCTATGCCGATGATCTGCCCTACTGGGCGGTCGTTGAACTCGGCGCCGGAGCCGACAGGCGGCGAGTCCCTCATCTGATCGTTCCCTACACTCTGGATACCAACGACATGCGATTCGCCACAGCCCAGGGCTTCAATTGCGGCGCGCAGTTCTTCGAGTACCTGCGCGATGCCTTCGATGTGCTCTACCGCGAGGGCGACCCCGACGGCGTCAATGCGCCGAAAATGCTGTCGGTGGGACTGCATTGCCGGATCGTGGGCAGGCCGGCGCGCATCGGCGCGCTCGAACGCTTTCTCGATCATGTGCTGCAGCACCCGAATATCTGGGTTTGTCGCCGCGTCGACATTGCACGCCACTGGATCGCAACCCATCCCTTCGTCGGTGCGGCGTGAGCACGCCTGCTTCAGCCCTGGACGCCGCGGGAGCCTTGCCGTGGATCACGCGCCATCGCAACCTCGCCGACAGCCGGCTGGGCGCCGAGGCGCTCTCCGCCAGCGACGAATTCTTCGCCCCCAAGGAACGCATGCTGCAGCCGGGCGAGCCCGAGTGGCGCGCCGGCGTCTATGACGATCACGGCAAGTGGATGGACGGCTGGGAATCGCGCCGGCGGCGCGATGCCGCTCATGATCACTGCATCATCCGGCTCGCCGTGGCCGGCAAACTGCGGCTGCTCGAGATCGATACCCGTTATTTCACCGGCAACTATCCGCCCTTCGCCTCGGTCGAGGCCGCACGGCTCGACCGCGCGCCCGATGCACGCACCGCCTGGCAGCCGCTGTTGCCGCGGGTGGCCCTGCGCGCTGATCAGCGCCAGTTCTTCCTGCTCGAGTCGGAGGAAGTCTGGACGCATCTGAAACTCAATATCTATCCGGACGGCGGGGTGGCGCGGTTTCGCGCCTACGGCACGGTGTTTCGCGACTGGAGTCGGGCCGGCTCCGGCAAAACGCTGGATCTGGCCGCGGCGCTCAACGGCGCTCGCGCACTGGGCTGCAACGATGAACACTATGGGTCCATGCACAACCTGCTGCTGCCGGGCCGCGGCAGCAGCATGGCGGAGGGTTGGGAGACGCGACGCCGGCGCACGCCGGGGTTCGACTGGGTGATCCTCGCACTCGCTCATCCCGGCCAACTCGAGGCCATCGAAATCGACACGGCCCATTTCAAAGGCAATTTCCCGCACCAGGTGTCGATCAACGCCGCGCTGCTGCCCGGGGAGAATGATGCGGACCTGACCAGTGAGTGCCTCTATTGGCCGGTGCTGCTCGAGCCGCAATTGCTGAAAGCCGACCACCTGCATCGATTTCGCCTCAACCCGAAGCACGCCGGTCCGGTCTCGCACCTGCGCGTGAACATCCATCCGGACGGGGGCCTGAGCCGGGTCCGCGCCTTCGGCAAGCCGGTCAGCAGCTGAAGCGCAGCGCGCATGCTGCTCCAACCCGCACCATTGACCGAGGCTGCCTTCGCGCCCTTCGGCGATGTGATCCAGATCGAGGGCCGTGCATCGCGCTGGATCAACCACGGCACCTGCGAGCGCTTCGATGATCTGGCGCACGTGGACGTTGCGGCCGAGGGCGGCCGCCCGGTGATCAGCCTGTTTCGCGCCACGCCACGCGTGCTGCCCCTGCTGCTGCAAAGCCTCGAGCGCCACCCGCTGTCAAGCCAGGCGTTCTATCCGCTGCAGCCGCAGCCGTTTCTGATCGTGGTCGCGGAGCCGGGCAGTGGCCCGGTGGCGCCGCGGGTGCGCGCTTACTTAAGTTCAGGACGCCAGGGTGTGAACTTCCGCCGCAACACCTGGCATCACGAGCTGCTGGCGCTCAACCAGACCTCGCTGTTCCTGGTGATCGATCGGGGCGGCCCGGGAGAGAACTGCGAGCAGCTGCCCATCGAGGAGGGGATCCGCATCGCGGGACCGTGAACTACACGCGATACTGATCGACGGTCGTCATCCAGCGCTGCCGCTGCTCGGTGGATAAGAACGACGCCTCGAATGAATTACGGGCCAGCCTCCGGATCTGCGCCGCCGAGAGACCCAAGCCTTCCTGCACGGCCTGGTAATTCTCGAGCAGATAGCCGCCAAAGTAGGCCGGATCATCCGAATTGACGGTCACGCAGACACCCGCTTCGAGCAGCCGCCTGAGATTGTGCGACTCAATCCGGTCGAAAACCTTCAGGCGGATGTTCGACAGCGGGCAGACGGTCAGCGGCACGCGCTCACGCACCAGCCGCTGCAGCAGCGCGGGGTCCTCATCGCAGTGGACCCCATGATCGATGCGCTGCACGCCGAGCAGGTCGAGTGCCTCGGTGATGTAGGCGGCCGGTCCCTCCTCCCCGGCGTGCGCGACCAGGTGCAGTCTGGCGCCGCGCGCGCGATCGTAGACCGGCCTGAAGAGGGCGGGCGGATAGCCGCGCTCGGTCGAGTCCAGGCCCACGCCGTGGATCACCGCACGGTGCTCGAGCAGTTCATCGAGCGCCTGCATCGCGGCATCCGCGCCGAGGTTACGGACGAAGCAGGGGATCAGCCGGTAGGTCATGCCATGGGCCTGGGCAGCGTTTTCGAGTGCGCGCGTCAGACCTGTGAGCACGTTCCTCAGCGCCACGCCGCGGGCGGTGTGAACCTGCGGATCGAAGAACAGCTCGACGTGAACGATGCCCTGTTTGTGTGCACGCTCGAGGTAGGCGCTGGCCAGCAACTCGAAATCCTCGGCGTCGCGCAGCACGTCGGTGGCGGCATAATAGATGTCGAGGAACGACTGCAGGCTCGTGAATTCATAAGCCTGCCGCAACGCCTCGACACTGGCGTAGGGCAACACGATGCCGTGCTTGCGTGCCAGCGCAAAGGTCAGCTCGGGCTCGAGCGTGCCCTCGATATGCAGGTGCAATTCCGCCTTGGGCAGGCCGCGAATGAATGCTTCCATGCTGCTGTCCATGCGCGGAAACTCTATACGATTCCCGCCGGGCCAGCGTCATTCCCTGTGTACAATGATCCGGCGAGGACATCGATTTCATGGGCAAGTTGACGACTCACGTGCTCGACACCAGCGCCGGCTTGCCCGCGGCGGGTGTGCGCATCCAACTGCTGCCGCTCGATTCGGCAGCACCCCAGCCGGTCGTGCGGATCACCGGCAGCGATGGTCGTTGCGCACCGCTGCTGGCAGATGATGACCTGCGAGCCGGACGCTATGAGCTGACCTTCGACACGGCGGCGTATTTCCGCACCCGCGGGGTCGTCTTGCCGGCGCCGGCCTTCCTCGAGCAGGCGGTGATCCGCATCGGCATCGCCGATCCCTCGCAGCACTATCACGTGCCGCTGCTGGTCTCGCCGTGGAGCTACTCGGTGTATCGCGGAGGCTAGCGGTGGCGCGCACGCGATGCTGACCTATCTTGCCGATTGGCTGGCATTACTGGTGCGCTGGCTGCACCTGATCGCCGGCATCGCGTGGATCGGCGCCTCGTTCTATTTCGTCTGGCTCGACAATCACCTGCTGCCGCCGCGCGAGCCGGACGAGGAACTGGCCGGGGAACTGTGGGCCGTGCATGGCGGCGGGTTCTACGTGTCGCGCAAGTACCGGATCGCGCCGCGCGAACTGCCGCCCACGCTGCATTGGTTCTACTGGGAGGCGTACACGACCTGGCTGTCGGGTTTTGCGCTGCTGTGCCTGCTGTACTTCCAGCGCGCGGAAGGCTACCTGATCGATCCGGCGGTCGCTGCGCTATCAAAGCCCGCAGCCATCGCGATTGCGCTCGCCGTGCTGGCGGCGGCGTGGCTGCTGTACGATGCGCTGTGCCGCTCGCCGCTGCAGCGGCGCCCCGGCGCGCTCGGGGCGGTACTGGCATTACTATTCTGCCTGGAAGCCTTTGTGCTCTGCCGGCTCTTCAGCGGCCGCGGCGCGTTCATGCTGTTCGGCTCCAGCCTCGGCACCATCATGGTCGCCAATGTGCTGTTCGTGATCATTCCGGGTCAGCGCGAGCTGGTGCGCGCCAAGCGCGAACAGCGCGCAGCCGATCCCGCGCCGGGCCTGCGCGGCAAGCAGCGCTCGGTGCACAACACCTATCTGACGCTGCCGGTGCTGTTCGTGATGATCAGCAACCATTACCCGATCACCTTCGGCGCAGCTCACAATTGGCTGGTGCTGATCGCGATGAGCCTCGCGGGCGCGGGCATCCGCGCCTGGTTCGTCGCGCGGCACCGCCAGGCGCAATGGCAACCCTGGGGGCTGGCGTCCGCCATCGTGGCGGCGATCTGCGTCGCGGCGGTGGTGGCAGCGCTGGCGCCGTCAATCGCGGCACGCTCTGCGGCGGGCGGCTCGCCGGATTCCGCGGCGGACACCGGGGAGCTCGCCCGCGTGCAGTCGATTGTCGGGCAGCGCTGCGTTCCCTGTCATGCCACGCACCCGACCCAGGCGGGATTTCCGGTGGCCCCGAACGGGGTGGTGCTGGAGAGTCTCGATGAACTCAGGCGGCACCTGCCGCAGGTTCAGCAGCAGCTGGTCACGCGCGCGATGCCGCTCGGCAATCTTACCGGCATGACGCCGGAGGAGCGCACGCTGGTACTGCACTGGATCGATGAGGCCCTGGCGGGAGCGCGATGATTACACTCTCGGCCCTCAATGCCATGACGGCGGCTGAGTTTGCGGGCGCACTGTCAGGCGTGTTCGAACACACCGACTGGATCGCGCAGCGCGCGGCCGCGGCGCGGCCGTTCGACACCGTGCCACGGTTGCTCGAGGCGCTGCGCAGCACGGTCGCGCACGCCACCGAGGCGGAACAGCTGGCACTGATCCGGGCGCATCCGCAGTTGCGCGCGCGCAGCGTGCAGTCGGCGGCACTGACGGTAGCTTCCGCAGCCGAGCAGCGCCGAGCGGGACTCGAAGGCGCGACGCCGGAGGAGGCGGCGCGACTGGCCGAACTCAACACCGCCTATCAGCAGCGCTTCGGCTTTCCGTTCATACTCGCGGTTCGCGGCTTCGATCCCGCATCGATCATCGCCTGCTGCGAATCGCGCTTGAAGCGCGAGCGCGCCGATGAGCTGGCGACGGCGCTGGTGGAGATCGGCCGCATTGCCGGCTTCCGCCTCGCCGATCGGATCGGGTAGAACCTAAGGAGTGCAATTCATGCAGCAAGGACACTGGCGCCGTACCTTCACTCGGGGTGCAGCGCTGCTGTGCGCGCTCGCTGGCATCGCGACGGCAGCGCCGGCATCCGCGGCCGCCGAGCCGCTGGCCGTCAAGGTGCTGATCGTGAATATGTTCGTGCTCGAGGCGCAGCCCTGGCAGAAGGCACTACAGAACACGCGCGAGATTCGCGTGCCGGGCCTGTCGGCGGATTATCCGACCGTGCGCTGCGATCCGCGCGCTGTCTGCCAGATGACCACCGGCATGGGCCATGCGAATGCGGCCGCCTCGCTGATGGCCGTGCTCTACAGCGGCCTGTTCGATCTGCGACAGACTTACGTGATCGTATCGGGCATCGCCGGTATCGACCCCCTGCGGGGCACCATCGGATCGGTGGCCTGGGCGCGCTATGTGATCGACGCGGGAATCGCGCACGAGATCGACGCCCGCGAGATGCCGCGCGGCTGGCAGGATGGCTACTTCGGCGTCATGACCGATGGGCCCGGCAAATTACCGGAGTTCGATTACCGCACCGAACTGTTTCAGCTCGACGAGGGGCTGCTGCAGCGAGCGCTGGCATTGTCCAAAACCGCCAAGCTCGAGGATAGCGAGGATGTCCGCCGCTATCGCGCCCACTACCCGCAGGCACCCGCGAACGCGCCGCCGCAGGTCATCGAGTGCGACACGCTCGCCGGCGACACCTGGTGGGTGGGCGAGCGTCTAGGGAAGCACGCGCGCGACTGGACGCGGCTGTTGACCGGCGGCGCGGGGGTCTACTGCACCACGCAGCAGGAGGACAATGCCACGCTCAATGCGCTGACGCGCGGCGCGCAGTCCGGCCTGGTCGATCTCAAGCGTGTCGCGGTCATGCGCAGCGGCTCGGATTTTGACCGCCAGTACCCGCACCAGGGCGCCTTCGAGGCACTCAAGGCCCAGCGTGCGCTCAAGGGTGCGATCACGATCTCCACCGAGAATCTCGCGATTGCAGGCATGCCGGTGGTGGATGCGATCGCCGCGGGCTGGGACCAGTGGCAGCACGGTGTGCCGCCGGCATCGCCGTGAGCTGAGGATCAGCATCGCCGATGGACACGCGCCCGGCCCTGCATCGCGCCTCGATCCTGCACTTCAACGCCGATCCAGGCGCGCGCGACGACCCGGCTTCCTTCGAATACTGGGAGCGCGGCGCACTGCTGGTGCGTGACGGTCATGTGCAGGCGGTCGGTGATGCGCGCGAAGTGCCTGCCGATGCCGACACGCAGATCATCGATCATGGCCGGCGACTGATCGTACCGGGCTTTATCGACACGCATGTGCATTGCCCGCAGACCGATATCATCGCCGCCGCCGGCGACAATCTGCTCGACTGGCTGGAACGCTTTGCATTCCCGGCCGAGCAGTGTTTCGCCGATGCCGCGCACGCCCGCAGTGTCGCCGATTTTTTCCTCGATGAGCTGCTCGCGAACGGCACCACCACGGCACAGGTACTCTGCACCGTACACCGCACCTCGGCCGAGCAGCTGTTCGAGGCGGCGCTGGCGCGTCAGCTGCGCCTCATCGCCGGCAAGGTGCTCATGGACCGCAATAGCCCGCAGGGCTTGAGCGAGACCACGGCCGATGGCGAGCGCGAAACTCGCGAGCTGATCGAGACCTGGCACGGCCGCGAGCGCCTGCACTATGCGATAACCGTGCGCTTTGCGTTGACCTCGAGTGAAGCACAGCTCGCGAGCACCGGTGCACTGGCGAAGCAGTACCCGGATGTTTTCATCCAGTCGCACCTGGCCGAGAATCGGCAGGAGGTCGAAGCGGTGCGGCGCGCGTTTCCGCGCGACCGCAGCTATTTGAGTGTTTACGATCGCTTCGGCCTGCTGCGCGAACGCGCGACCTATGCGCATGGCATTTATCTCGACGACATCGATCGCCGGCGTCTGGCTGCGAGCGGCGCCGGGATAGCGTTCTGTCCGAGCTCGAATCTGTACCTGGGCAGCGGGCTGTTCGATCTGGCGGCCAGCGATGCGACCGGGATGCGCTACGCGCTGGCCACCGACGTCGGTGCCGGCAGCAGCTTCAGCATGCTGCGCACCATGGGCGAGGCTTACAAGGTGGCGCAGTTGCAGGGTCAATCGCTCACCCCGATGCGCGCGTTTTATCTCGCGACGCTGGCCGGGGCGCGCCTGCTGCGGCTGGATACGCAGATCGGCCATTTTGCGCGCGGCACGGAAGCGGATTTCATCGTCCTCGATCCTGAGTCGACCCCGCTGCTGGCGCGACGGATGCGGCTGGCCCGCACACTGTCGGAGCAACTGCAGCTCTACATGATCCTCGGCGATGACCGGGCAGTGGCCGGCACCTATACTCTGGGCCGCGCGGTGCCGAAGCCTAAGTGGCAGCAGGAGAGATCCTCATGACAATCAGCAGACGTACTTTTTCGGCCGCCCTGGTCGCAGGCGCGGCCGCTTCGTTGACATCCACCCGCGGCATAATCGCTCGCTTGCAGGCTGCGGCGCTCAATGCCACCTCGGTACAAAACCCCCCTCACGACCCTGCCTGAAGCGGTTGCCTCGGCCCAGCGAGTGCTGGCACGCCAGGCCGGCGGGCGCGAAGACCATCGAAGTCAAAGGGAGCCACCTGTCTCTGATATCGCATCCCGGTGTGATCGCGGACCTGATCCTGCAAGCCGCGCAGCGGGGCTAGTCGGGAACCGAGCTTAAGCGGACGCACTGTCGGACGAACCCGTTCGCAGATTCCTCTATCGCCGACATCCCTGGCGGCACGAAGCGCCTAGTGTGCGCCGAGCCACCAGGAGTACATGCATGCCGGTTTCCCGTAAGCCCCCGTCGAAGAAAAGCGCTGCCGCCTCGAGCAAGGCCGCGGCACGCAACACGCAGAGCCGAGCTTCCCACGCGGGCCCGGTGGGGGACGATGCGCTGGCCAAGCTGGCGGCGGATACGCAGGCGACGGCCGCCGCCATCGCATTCAACGCCAATAAGGCGGCCGAGCATGGACGCGACCATGCGGTGGCGCCGCCGGAAGGACAGCACGCCAAGCCGGCCTCTCTGCAGGTCTCGGCCAGCACCCTGACTGAGGGCAACGATGCGGGTAAAGCCGGTGCCGCGGCGCCTCGCGGCAAGAACCCGGCCGTGGGTGCGCTGCACAGCGTCCGCGTGGATAACGGCGATCAAGCGTTGACCACCAACCAGGGCGTGCTGGTGGGTGACAACCAGAATTCCCTCAAGGCGGGGCTGCGGGGACCGACGTTGATGGAGGATTTCATTCTCCGCGAGAAGATCACGCACTTTGACCACGAGCGGATCCCCGAACGCATCGTGCACGCGCGCGGCTCGGGCGCTCATGGCTTCTTCGAGAATTACAAGCCGCTCACAAATCTGACGCGCGCGGCACCGTTTACCAAGGCCGGCAAGCGCACGCCGGTGTTCGTGCGTTTCTCGACCGTGGCCGGTGAGCGCGGCTCGGTGGACACGGCGCGCGATGTACGCGGCTTTGCGGTCAAGTTCTACACCGATGAGGGTAACTGGGACCTGGTGGGCAACAACATCCCGGTGTTCTTCATCCAGGATGCGATGAAGTTTCCGGACCTGATTCACGCGGTGAAGCCTGAACCGCACCATGGCATGCCGCAGGCCGCCTCGGCCCACGACACGTTCTGGGATTTCATTTCGCTGATGCCCGAGTCGACCCACATGATGATGTGGGCGATGTCCGACCGGGCAATCCCGCGCAGCCTGCGCATGATGCAGGGCTTCGGCGTGCACACCTTCCGGCTGGTCAACGCCGAGGGCAACTCGGTGTTCTGCAAGTTCCACTGGAACCCCAAGCAGGGGACGCATTCGCTGGTCTGGGATGAGGCGGTCAAGATCGCAGGTGCGGACGCCGATTTTCATCGCCGCGATCTGTGGGAGGCGATCGAGGCCGGCGACTATCCGGAATGGGAACTGGGATTGCAGGTGTTCACCGAAGAGCAGGCGCAGGGCTTTTCTTTCGATGTGCTCGATGCGACCAAGCTCATACCCGAAGAGCTGGTTCCGGTGACGCCGGTGGGTCGAATGGTACTGAATCGCAATCCGGACAATTTTTTTGCCGAGACCGAGCAGGTGGCTTTCTGCACGGCCCACGTGGTTCCCGGCATCGATTTCAGCAACGATCCGTTGCTGGCGGGCCGGATTCATTCTTACGTCGATACCCAGATCAGCCGCCTCGGCGGTCCGAATTTCCACGAGATACCGATCAATGCGCCGCTGGCACCGGTGCACAACAATCAGCGCGACGGCATCCATCGCCAGGCCATCCCGCGAGGTCGCGTCGCCTACGAGCCCAATTCGCTCGGCGGCGGCTGCCCGTTCCAGGCCGGTGCGCGGGGCTTCGTATCCTTTCCACAGTCGCTGCAGGAAGGCCGGCAGGGCGTGGATAAGCTTCGCGGTAAGCCCGAGA
>Ga0181525_10001610_pt1 | contig 19156 bp, 16 predicted proteins | sample PEATcosm2014_Bin_48_FD_121100 | JGI IMG/M metagenome (GOLD analysis project Ga0181525, IMG submission 121100) | Peatland microbial communities from MTU Mesocosm Facility, Houghton, MI, USA - PEATcosm2014_Bin06_10_metaG | ecosystem: Environmental > Terrestrial > Soil > Wetlands > Peat | place...
CCCGTCGTCCTCGCCGAAAACGTTGCCCACCGCCGTCTCCCCGACCGCGAACGCGAGCTCGCCCTCCAGGGCATCCACTTCATCTTCGGAGCCCTCGCCGGAGCCGTCTACGGCGCGCTTGTCGAAGTCGAGCCCTCCTTCGCTGCCTGGCGCGGCGCAGCCTTCGGCATCACCCTTAACCGCCTCACCCACGAGTCGCTTTTGCCGAAGCTCGGCCTGTCCGCGCGCCCCGAAAATCAGCCCACCCAGGAACGCATCAGCGAGTGGGTCACCCACGCCGCCTACGGAGTCACCACCGATACCGTCCGCCGCGCCGTCCGCCGCACCCTCTGATCAGCGTTTGCGACGCCGCACCGACTCCCAGCTGGCATCCGCCGCCCATCCCCCATCCACCGACAGCGTGTGCCCGTTCACAAACCCGCTCTCCCCTTCGTCCGCCAAAAAGGCAATTGCCCGCGCTACATCGTTCGGACTCGCAAACCGCCCCATCGGCACACGCCCCGTAATGTCCGCATCGGAATAACTCCCTCCCGCCTGGTCCGTCGCGTCCATCTCCGTCTTCACCCACCCCGGGCAAACCGCGTTCACACGCACGCCGCGCCCACCCCACTCCGCCGCCAGCGTGCGCGTCAGTCCAATCAGCCCATGCTTCGACGCGTTATACGCCGCGCGATCCGACACCGCCATCAACCCCGCAATCGAAGCAACATTAATGATCGAGCCTCGCCCCGCCGACAGCATCCTCCGCCCAAACGCCCGCGCCAGCAAAAACGGCGCCACCAGATTCACCTCGATCACCCGCCGATACTCATCCGCAGTCGTCTCCTCCGCCGCGCGAATCAGGCTGATCCCAGCGTTGTTCACCAGCGCATCCACCCGCCCCCAGCGCTCCCACACCACCCCTGCAAATCGCTCCACCACCTCTTCGAGGCAGGCGTCTCCCATATATCCCAGCGCCTCGCCGCCCCGCGTCTCAATCGAGCGAATCGTCGCCGCCGGCTCCTGCAAATCGAGAATCGCAATCCGCCACCCGCGCTCCGCCAGCAGCTCCGCCGTCCTGCGCCCAATCCCCTGCGCCCCACCCGTAACAACCGCAACCCGCCCCTGTCCGCTCATACCCAGCATCCTAGTTCATACTTGTTTTCGAAGGAGCTGCAATGCCCGCACGTCCCACCTGGTCCGGATCCATTCAGATCTCCGTCGTCTCCATCGCCGTCCGCATCTTCCCCGCCACCAATCCGCCCCGCTAGGTTGAATTCCATCTCATCGATCGCCGCACCCACAAGCGCGTCCACCACCGCAACGTCGACGATTCCGGCGAAGTCGACCAGGCCGACATCGTCAAGGGCTACGAGTACGCCCGCGACCAATACGTCGAGATCGATCCCGACGAGCTCAAGTCCCTCCGCCTCCCCACCGCCACCACCATGCAGATTCACCAGTTCGTCAAAGCCGATGAGCTGCCCGAGTCGCTCTTCGACCGCCCCTACTTCGTCGCACCCAAAGACGACACCCAGGCCAAAGCCCTCTCCGTCATGCGCGAAGCTCTGCAACAAACCGCCACGTTCGGCATCGGCGAAATCGCCTTCAGCGGCCGCGAACACCTCGTCGCCATCGGCGCCCCTCCCGATCCCAAACAGAAAGGCCTCATGCTCTACCTCCTCCGCTACGAGCAGGAACTGCGCGACCCAAAGTCCGTCCTCTCCGGCATGAAAGAACCCTCAGTCAACGCGCAAGAACTCAACCTCGCGAAGCAGCTCATCCACTCCAGCACTTCGAAGTTCGACCTCTCCGCCTACAAGGACGACTACGAAGCCGCCGTCGTAAAACTCGTCAACGCGAAAAGAAAAGGCAAACCCCTCCCCGAGCCCGAGCCCGCGCAGCCACGCGCCAAAGTCGTCAACATCATGGACGCGCTCCGCAAAAGCCTCGCCACCGCCGATCATCCCGCGAAGGAAAAGAAAGGCGCAAAACGAAAAACCGCAGCCTAATGCCGGGTGCCCCATTTCAAGACTCTCTTGGCTTGAGTGGGCCCGCCACAACCATCATCCTGAGCGAAGCTTCCGAATATGCTGCGCCGGCTTTTGGGCGCAACAATCAATGCAGACGCGAGCCGAAGGACCTTGCTTTATCTGCTCGCGGGATGATCAGGAATTCCCGGCGTCAGCCGACCGCATTTTCGCCGACGCCCGAATGAGCCAACTCTTCCCCGGCATGCTCGCTCTCCTCGGTCACTTTCCTCAGCGAAATGTGATCGAACCGAGCCCAAATCAGCCCAACCGGAACAATTCCGAGGAAAGTCACCAGCAAAAGCGTCGCCGCGCAGCCCGTCGCCGCTTCCGGAGCAGCTCCGAAGAACTTCGAAATCGCGCCCGCCACCAGCCCGATCTGCGTGAACCAGCCCAAAACCGGCAGCTGAATCACGCTCGCCCCGCCGCTGACAATCATCAGCAGAACGCCCTTCGCCGGCGTCATCGCTGCCAGCTCCGGGCTCGCCACAAACGCGAGCGTTGTCTCAAGATAAGCGAACGCAATCAACAGCCACATCCCGAGCGAAAGCCCCGTCGTCACGGCGAAATCCGAAAACGACCGCATCGTGTCGAGCCCCGAATGAAAAGCCTGGACCTTCTCTTCCGCCGCTCGTCCAAAGCCTTTCGAGACCAGCCCAAATGCCCTTCCCATCAACGAGGCGACTTTGTCACCCCACAGCCGAACCGCCAGCAGAAAGAGCCCGCCCGCAATCGTCAGCGCGAGCCCCCAGTATCCGGCTCTTCTCAAAATCTCCGGATGCGGCAAAGAACCAACCGGCGACAGCAGGATCACCGAAGAAGTGATCAGCGCCATCGATCCCGCATCGAAGAGTCGCTCCACGATATAAACGGCAATCTGCGAACTCAGCGGCAGACCCGTTTTCTTCGCCACCAGATAGGGCCGCACCAGATCCGCCACGCGCCCGATCAGCGCCACCGCTGTAAAGCCGATCACCTGCGTACCCAGCAGCGACAGCGGAGACATCTTCTTCTTGTGCCGAAGCAGCCAAACCCATCGAACCGACCGCACCAAATAGCCGAAGTAGATGGCCGCAAGTCCAAAGGCGATCCTGCGCCAGTCCGCCATGCGCAGCTGTTGCCCGAAGACCTGCCAGTCAAAGTGGATTCGATGACGTCCGAACCAAACCAGCGCGACCACCGCCACCAGGACGATGACCGCAAGAATCCCGTTTCTGTTCGATTTCAAATCAGAACTCCCCACGCAACTCGATCTCGGAGAGAAAGAAGGGGGCAAACCCGCATCACCGCGTGACCGCGGACCGCAACTCAGCAGGATGCCGCAGCGCGTAGCGCCGGTTGTATTCGCGGATCACGCGCGCCACGTAAGCGCGGGTTTCGCGATAGGGTGGAATCCCATGCCAGTGGTCCACCGCCGCCGGGCCGGCGTTATACGCAGCCAGCGCCAGCGCCAGATTGTCGTTGTATCTCTTCAGCAGCGCATCGAGGTACGCCGTGCCGCCTCGGATGTTCTCAGTCGGAGCAAAGCTGTCGGCCACACCCAGATCGTTCGCCGTTCCGGGCATCAGCTGCATCAGCCCCTGCGCTCCCGCCCGGCTCACCGCCCGCGCATGACCGCCGCTCTCCGCGCGCACCACGCTCGCCAGCAGATCGGCATCGACGTTGTACGTCGTCCCCGCCGTCGTCAGCATCGGCTGCAGATCGGCCTCGGACAGCTTCTCCGCAGCACCTGCCATGGGAGCCCCAACCGCAGTGGCTTTCGGAGCACCGGTCGCGACCGGCGCGGGCCAGTCCACCTTCTCCGCCGAAACGATGTCGGAGGCATCGACCTCGAGAAAGCTCGATCCGGCCGCATCCACATACAGCCGCACCTTCTCGCCGTTTGCCTCGCGATGATCGCAGAAAAGGTCGAATCCGTTCCTCAGCGTTATGTGCTCGGCCGCGTGCGCCGCCGTCCCCAGGCAACCCAGGGTCAGCACGACGCATAAACACTCTCCCACGCGGCTCATTCCTTTTTACTCTACCATTCAGACGCAGAACCCGGTCAAAGCGTTCACTTCCCCGCGAGCCGATAATTGGTTACTGTTGTGGGATTTACGCCCTTACCGATCCAGCATCGAAATGTTCAGCCGCCAGCAGCCCTTCAATGACCTGCGCCACTCCATCTTCATCGTTGGCAGGCGCAATCTCCCACCTCCGCCGTCGCGCCAGATCGACCAGATCCGGAGCACCATTTGCCACCACGACAGCCCGGCCCGCAAACTCCAGCATCTCCAGGTCGTTCCAGTTGTCGCCGATGGCCACAACCTCCTCCGGCGCCAAACCCCTCTTCTTCGCCAGGCGTCGCAGCGCCGAACCCTTCGAGCAGCCCGGCGGCAAAATGTCGAGGATGGTCAGATCACGAGACGGGTATTCCGTCCGATGCAGCTCGACGTGAGGCGCCAGCTCGCTCTTCGCCAGCCACTGCTCTGCGCGCCGCATCTCCTCCACGCCCCCGCAAACCATGCTCTGCACCGGTGCCTCGCCATCGTCGAAAGCTCGCTCCAGAGGACGCACTTCGAGAATCGACGACCGGTTGGCCTCGGCCCAAAGAGAGACGCGCGCGTTCAGCGCCTCCACTGACTCGAGCACGAGTTCGCCAGGCCCCTCACGATCAAAGGTGAATACCGTCGTCCCGAACGGCCGCAGCGCGGGGCAGAGCGCCAGCGCAGTCTGGACGGGCAAAAGCAAGCGATCGATCCGCTCCCCACCCATCGTTCGCGTCACCGTTCCATTCGAGGTGATAAAAACCGTCCCCGGCTTCAGCCCGACCGGCTCAATCAGGGGCATCGCATAGGCCTGGCGCCGCCCCGTGGCAATGACGATTTCGATCCCCGCCGCCTCCGCATCCCGCAGCGCGCGGCAATTGCGCGGGCTCACCAGCCTCCCGGGAGACGGCAGCAGTGTCCCGTCAATGTCGACCGCAATCATCCTGACTGAGAGTGTCATCCGTTCCAGTGTAGGTGAGTTCTTCGTCTCGACCTGAACTCAGCGCCGCTCGCGGAAGAATCCACGTAACAGCTCTCCGCATCCCTCTGCCAGAACACCCGACGTCACCGCCATCCGATGATTCAGCTTTGGATGATTCAATACTTCGAGGATCGATCCCGCAGCACCCGCTTTCGGATCGGCCGCACCAAAGATCAGCCTCCCCAGCCGCGCATGAATCATCGCTCCTGCACACATGGCGCACGGCTCGAGCGTGACGTAAAGCTCGCAGTCAACCAGCCTGTAATTCCCGATCGCCCGTGCAGCGCCACGCATAGCCACGATCTCCGCATGCGCCGTTGGATCCAGGTCCCGCAAAACTCGATTCTGTCCTCGCGCAACGATCTCTCCGCCGATCACGGCTACTGCACCGATGGGAACCTCTCCCGCCTCAGCAGAGGCACGCGCCTCTTCGAGCGCCGCCGCCATCAGCAGCTCATCCGGACTCATGGCGCGTCAGCCTTCGGTTGTTGCTGGGTCATGCAGTGCAGCGCACCGAGCCCCCAGATGAGATCTCCGCAATAAATGCCCACCACCTCGCGGGATGGAAATACGCCCGCGAGAACGTTTAGGGCCTTGCGATCGGTGGAACGGTTGAAAGTTGGAACCAGCACAAGCCCGTTGGCGAAGTAAAAGTTGGCATAGCTCGCCGGAAGACGCTGCCCCTGAAAAACGATGGGCGGCGGCATCGGTAGTTCGACAATCTCAAACGGTTTTCCGTCGAGATTGCGCGCCGATTTCAGTCGATCCAGATTCTCCTCAAGCGGCAGATGGTTATCATCCTCGCGATTTGTCTCAACCACTGTGACAATTTTATTGGCCCCAACGAATCGCGTGATGTCGTCGACGTGCCCGTGCGTATCATCGCCCGCAATTCCACGATTCATCCACAGTACCTGATCGATTCCCAGATAATCGTGGAGCACCTGCTCGAGCTGCTCGCGGCTGACGCCCGGATTCCTCTGCTGCACCTCGCTCAGAAGGCATTCTTCCGTCGTAATCAGGGTACCGGCTCCATTCACGTCGATGGATCCACCCTCCAGCACTATGCGATGCGGGCCATCTACTATCTCCGCGGTCGGCGTCCATTGCGGCACGCCCAGCAATTCGGCCGCCAGTTCCGGAATTCTGTCGTCCAAATGCCAGTCCGGATACTTCGCCCACGCATTAAACTTCCAATTTGTAGCAGCCACGGGTGCAGAAAGCTCGCGCGCCAGCAGTAGGTCCACATCTTCCGTATCCTGCTGCCGTTGGTTGTGTTTTTTCACGAAAATCGGCCCCGAATCCCGCGTCCAAACCCGGTCTGTTCGCCACGTGTGGAAGTGCAACCGCGGCAGGTTCACACCCGCCTTTTTCAGAACGCCGCGCGCCCGCTTTTCAGCAGAAGCGTCGTCCACCAGAATGTGGACGTCTTCGACCCGCGCCAAATGCCCCACGATTTCCGCGTAAACCCAGGGAATCGGCTGAAATTTCCCGGGCCAGTCTTCCGGATTATGCGGCCACGCAATCCACGTCGCTTCGTGAGGCTCCCACTCGGCCGGCATCCGGTAGCCCAGCGAGCGTGGGGTCGGGGCATCGCTCATTCGCTGTCGCCATCCAGAAAGCGGCTGACGATCGGCCCATAGGCGTCGATCCGCCGATCCCGCAGAAACGGCCAGTTGCGGCGCGTATCCTCCATCTTTTGCAGATCGATCTCTCCGATCAGAATTTCCTCTTTATCGTGGCTGGCCTTGGCGATCACTCGCCCAAATGAATCCGCCAGAAACGAACCGCCCCAGAACTCCAGTCCAGGACCTTCCACGCGATTCCCGCGCACGTCGCCGTGCTCCAACCCCACGCGATTGACAGCCGCGACGTAGACGCCATTGGCAATCGCATGGGCGCGTTGGATCGTTTGCCACGCATCGTATTGCTCCGTCCCGAATTCTTCCTTTTCGTGCGGGTGCCACCCAATGGCTGTCGGATAGAAAAGAACGTTAGCGCCCTGTAACGCCGTGATTCGCGCGCCCTCCGGATACCACTGATCCCAGCACACCAGCGTCCCGATCCGTCCGGCTGACGTGTCAAACGCGCGAAACCCGAGATCGCCCGGTGAGAAGTAGAACTTCTCGTAATACAGTGGGTCGTCTGGAATATGCATCTTGCGATACAGGCCGGCGATCCTTCCATCATTCTCCAGAACCACCGCGGTATTGTGGTACAAGCCCGGCGCGCGGCGCTCAAAAAGCGACGCGACGACCACTACATGTTCTTCCTGGGCCACAGCACCTAACTTCTCCGTGCTGGGCCCGGGGATTGGCTCTGCCAAATCGAACAGTGCGATGTCCTCGCGCTGGCAAAAATATTGCGCGCGAAACAGTTCGGGCAGACAAATGACGTCGGCGCCCTGGTGAGCCCCGGACCGCACGCGCTCCGCGGCCTTCTCCAGATTGGCATCCGGATCCGGGCCGCAGCTCATCTGAACCAGTCCGACCCGAAATTTGCTGTTTCCCGCCATATTTGTGCACTCTGCGGTTACAAATGTTTCCAGCAGAAGCAAAAAGCGCAGGCCGCTGGCCCGCGCCCTGTTCAGTTTCTGCTTCGATTACTCGAAAATCAGAATGGCCGCCGCAATCGTCGTCGTCCAGAGCCCACGTTTGTCTCCAATCGCCGATTGTGTGACGTTTGCGGTGCGGACAATCTTGTTCGAAATGCGATAGATCTCTTTCTTTTCGTCCCAGCTCTTGTCAGGGTCGAAATCCACGTCGAGGGTAGTTGCCAGCATCTCTGCGGCAAGCTCCTCGGCATATTCTCCTGCCTGCTCTTCGGTCTCTCCAAAGCTGTGATGCTCGCTTAAGTAACCGTAAGTGTTACGATCACTCGGAATCGCCACGCCAATACTGGATGCCACCAGCCGATGCGGCTCGCGGGTGGAGTTTTCGGCGACGACGGCGAATACCACCTCACCGGGACTCAGGTATTTCAGCCCCTCTTTGCGTCCAATCAGCTTGGCCTGAGGAGGAAAAATTGAGGAGACGCGCACCAGATTCTGCGCGGCAATCCCGGCATCGCGCAATGCCAGCTCAAACGAGGTCAGCCGTTCCTTGTGTTTTCCGACACCCTTGGTGAAAAACAACCGCCTCGGGACCATGCTTTTTCCCAATTCTCAAATCCTCCGAAAATCCTGCTGTCCCGGCACACTCATCCCGCAGCAAAATAACGCCACGCTGAAACCTATCACAAGGAAGATGCCGCTGGGCATGCCGGTTGGATGAAATTCACGCCGTTTTCAATCATACGGCACCCCGAGCCCGCGCGGAGCCAGTCTCGTGATCCCGCTTTTTGACGGGCTGAGTTGCAATCTCCAGAAACTCCTGGGCTGCCCTCGACAACTGCCGGTCCTTGCGGAACACCAGCGCCAGGTCCCGCGCCAAACGCACGCCCTCCAGCACCAGTGAATGCAGCGTCCCCGCTCGTTCCTCTTCCGCAATATTGGTGCGGGGAAGAAATCCCAGTCCCAGCCCGACCTCAATATAGCGCTTCAACATTTCGCTGGATTCCACTTCCATCGCCACGCGCGGCACAATCTCATTCACGCGAAAAAGCTCGTCCAGTTGTTCGCGCCGCCGTCCATGCGCGGGCAGCAAGAGCGAATACTTCACAGCCTCCTGCAATCGCACCGTTCCGCGTACGGCCAGCGGATGCCCCTGCGGCGCCACCAGAGCCAGTTCATCCTTGTGGATTGGCTCCACGATCAATCGCCCGTCGCGCACCGGCATGGAGACGATCCCGAAATCCACTTCCCGATTTACGACATTCTCAAGCGTGCGCAGCCGCTCCGCCCGCACAACGCTCAGCATCACCCGCGGATACTGCCGCCGAAACTGAGCGAATACCTGTGGCAACACGTAAAGATGGGTCGCCTCGTTTGCGCTGATCGCCAGCTCGCCGCGCGGCGAACGCTCCTGCTCAGCAACAGCCAGCAAAATATGCTTCTGCCGCTCCACGCAGTACTCTGCGAACGGCTCGAAAAGCCGGCCCGCAGCGGTAAAGGTCACCTTGCCGCCATCGCGGTCAAACAGGCGAGCGCCGACCTCCTGCTCCAGCGTGCGAATCTGCGCGGAAATGGCCGGCTGTGTGCGGAGCAGCTTCTGAGCAGCTCGCGAAAAGCTCTTCAGCCGGCTGACTTCCAGAAATGTCCGAAGATTTTCAAAGTCCATCGTCGATCCATTAAGGATATGCCAAAAGCTGCGGTCAAAAAGCGCTTTCACCTGGCTAATGCGCGCCCATCTCCTGCGGCGCCGGCTGCCGGCGCGGTGGGCGCCGCATGATGAATGGCAGCGGGATCAGGCACGCGATGATCAGGCCCAGCCCCCAGAATGCATTTTGGTAGCTCAACATCTGCGCCTGCCGGTTCAGCGTTTGCCAGGCATTCCCAATGGCAAACTGCTTCGCGGCATCGCTGCTCTGTCCCAGCCGCGTCAGCGCGTCGCGGGTCATGTCCATAAAGTGCGAATATTGCAGGCTGCCCGGCACAACGTGTGCGCTGAGAGCTGCGATGTGCGTCTGCTGCGTCCTCTGCAGAAAGGTTGTCAGCAGCGCCGTGCCCACTGAACCGCCGATGTTGCGCGCAAAATTTGAAAAGCTCGAAATCTGATTGTTCTTATTACGCGGCACGCCCAGATAGTTCAGCGTGCTGATAGGGATAAAGACAAATGACAATCCCATTACCTGGTAAGCACGCCACAGCGTGATCTGCCCGAACGACACCCCCAGATCGAGTCGCGTCAGATTGAATAACCCGACCGCCGTGATCGCATACCCAATAGCTACAAGAAGCCGCGGATCGAGTTTCCCGGAGCCGACCAGCCGCCCGGCGATCGGCATCGTGAGCATCAGAACCAGCGCCCCTGGCGACAACACCATGCCCGCGCGCTCGGCCGTATAACCCAGCAGGACCTGCAGAAACTGCGGGATTAACACTGTCGTGCCAAATAGCACCATGCCCAGCACAAATTGCAGGAAGACCGCCGTTCCAAAGTTACGATTTTTGAGCAGCCGGATGTCCACGATGGGATCCTCGTGCCGCCACTCCCACCAGACAAACGCCACCAGCGTGAACGCCGCGATCGCCGCAAAAGCCATGATGTTCGTGTCGCCGAACCAGTCCTTCTCCTGCCCCTTGTCCAGCACGAACTCAAGGCAGCCGACGCCGACCGAGATCAGCCCCAGTCCCATAAAATCCACGCGCCCGGTTCGCGACTGTTCTTCTTTCAAATAAGGAGGATCTTCCACCATGCGCTGCGTCAGGAACAGCGACAGCAGACCGACCGGCAGGTTGATGAAGAAGATCCAGTGCCAGTTGAAATTGTCTGTGATCCATCCGCCCAGCGTGGGCCCGATCGCCGGAGCCACAACAACCGCCATCCCGTAGACCGCGAACGCCTGCCCGCGCTTGCTCACGGGAAACGTGTCGGCAAGAATAGCCTGCTCACTGGGCGCCAGTCCTCCGCCGCCAATACCCTGCAACACCCGAAAAAAAACCAGCAGAGGCAGCGAAGTTGCCAGGCCACACAGCATGGAGCAGATCGTAAACAGCATCACGCACGTCATGTAGAAGCGCTTGCGCCCCATGCGCGCCATCAGCCATCCGGAGATCGGAAGAATCACGGCGCTCGAGACCAGATAGCTGGTCAGAACCCACGTGGCCTCTTCCTGGCTCGCGCCCAGCGTGCCCGCCATGTGCGGCAGCGCGACGTTCGCAATGGAGGTATCCAGCACCTCCATGAACGTCGCCAGGGTAACGGTGAGCGCCACCAGCCACGGGTTATGGCTTGGCTTCCAGTTAGCCTCGTCGTAATGCAGTTCCGCCAAGACACCGCCCGTGTCGTAGAGTGATTTCCGCCGCCCTTCTCAGGCGTGGGCCCAGCGCAATCCCTGAAATTTCTGGAGAGCGGGGGGAACGCCACAAAAGGCAGGGAAATGAAATTGCTGAGTGGGACAGTGTTTAGATTAGCAGCAGGGCCCCGAGGTTCAGTATTGTGACGCAGGACGTCCTCCGTCGTGACTTGCGGACTCGGAGAACGGCTGGGACGGCTCGCCTACTTCCGGGTGGCCCCGGCCTTCTGCTCCACGAACGCAATTTGCCGCTTGATCAGGTCCGCGTCAGGCCCCGCGGACACGTAGGTCAGGCTGTTCCGCAGGTGGGCCAGGGCTCCTGAATAGTCACCCTTATTGATGAGGGCCAGGGCCAGAACATCTTCGGCGTTTTGAAGGTTGTGTTCCGGGTCCACCGCCAGGGCATGTTCTGCAGCGGCGCGAGCAGCCTCGTTTTTTCCCAGCCGGTAATCGGCCACGGCATTCTCGTACCAAATCCGGGCGGTCCCCGCAGGGTTGAGTTCCAGAGCCCGCGAAGCCCAGGCACTCGCCTCCTGCCAGTCTCTCTTCTGAATCGCAATGGTGGCCAGCCAGACGCACGGTGGCACGAACCGAGGATCGATTGCCTGCGCCTGCTTCAATGAATCCGTTGCCGCCTTCAGGTCCGATGTGGCCTGCAGGCGCCCCAGCAAGTACTGGGCCTCCGCAAAGTTCGGGTCGATCCTGACCACCTGCTCCAGGTCGCCCTTTGCCGCATCAGGATTGCGGTGCAGCCACTCCTCATGAGCCTTCCGAAAGTATGCCTGCGCTTCGGGTGAGGCAGATCCCGTCACGCTGCTGATATCGGTCCCCGGCGCGTTCTCCTCAGGAGTCAGCGTTATGTCCTCGAGAAACGGCTTGTCTCGAAGAACCTTCTCCGTGATCGTATCCGCTGTCGAACGATAGCCAGCCACTTCAGCACGAACTGTGCAGCCCTCGTAATGCTGCTCCATTTGCCGGCGGACATCGCCATCCACCGTGTAGACGGTGGGTAGGTTTACTCGGGTAATCGCGAATCTGCCATCCGGACCCGCGCCCGTCGTCAGGTCAGTCTTGCCGGTCGAACAGGAAAGCGCGATAGGAATCGGCTCCCAAACAAGTGGGTTGCCGTCTACGACGACCTTCCCCCAAAGCCCGGCTCCAGCCGCCACGCCCCCGGGGGAATTCGCCATGTAGCCGCTGTATCCCAAATCGCCGATGGAGTCGGGACGCGTAGCTGTGCTGGTACCACCCCCTGCAGGAATCCCCTGCGCCCAAACGTTATGACAGCAGAACAGTAGCAAAGCAAGAAGCAGAAGGAACAAAAGAGCAGATTTGGTTTTCATGGCCGACTCCGCAAACCCTCCAGTATCGCGCATCCCTCCGCGTGATTCCAGGCTATTCTGGGAAGGATGCTCGCTTGTCTTCTCTCCCTGGTAATGCTGTTCTCCGGAGGGATGGTCGGGCAGGATACCCCTCCCGATCAGCTTTTGAGCCGCGCCGTCGAAGAACAGCAAAAGGGCGATTTTCCCGCCGCCATCCGCGACTATCAGGCCCTCCTCGCCGTGCGGCCCGCAACCCTGGCAGCCCGCGTCAACCTCGGCGCGGCACTGGCGCATACCGGTCAGTTGGACGCCGCTATCACCCAATATCAGGCAGCTCTGAAGCTTGCGCCGCAGCTTGGTTCGGTGCATCTGGACCTCGGCCTGGCCTACTCGCGCAAAGGCGATTTGCCGAATGCTCTGGAGCAGTTCGAGGCCGCCCATCGCGCCAGCCCCACGGAAGTCCGTATCGCGATTCTTCTTGGCGACGCCCAGGCCAGATCGGACAAAGCCGCCGACGCAGTAGCGATGCTCACTCCACTCGAGCCCGCGAACGCCGGCAATCCGGATTTTGAGTACGCGCTCGGTGAGTCACTGATTCGTGCCGGACGTCCCCGCGAGGGCGCCTCCCGTGTGGAGAAGTCCGCCGCCCTGTCCAGCAGTGCCGACGCATGGATGCTCGCCGGCTCCACACTTCTCGACCTCAACGAGTTTCCGCAGGCTCGGCGCGACCTCGACAATGCCATGCACATCGACCCCACGCTGCCCGGCCTCTGCACCCTCGATGGAACCGCTCGTGACAAAGATGGCGACACGAAGGCCGCGGAGCCCGCGTTTCGCGAGGCCCTCGAAAGTAATCCGAATGACTTCGACGCGAACCTGTATCTCGGCGCGATTCTCTATCAGCGCCGCGCCATGGACGAGGCGAAGAAGTATCTCGACAAGGCGCTCGAGCTCAAACCGGAATCCACGATGGCCCGTTACGAATCGGCAATGTGGAACAGCACTTCGGGCGACTACCAGGCCGCCACCGAGCAGCTGGAGAAGCTGGCCGCCGACGATCCGCTGTGGCTGGAACCCCACGTCGAGCTGGCCACCCTCTACTATCGCCTCCATCGGCCTGCCGACGGAGCGCGCGAGCGCCAGATCGTCGACAAGCTCACCGCACAGCAACAACAGCAGGGCCCTGGCAAATGATCTTCATTTTGTCGCGGCAGCTCTCGCCGGCTTTCGATCGTCTGCCGCGCCTGGCTCCCTGACCTTCAGCACCTGATCGGCCCGTACGTTGTTCAGCGTTTGCACTCCGCCGGCCGGCCAGTGGATCTCCACCCTGTCCGCCTTCGCGTCCGGCCCAAGGCCAAAGTGCACCGGTCCATAGCTTGAGGACGCGTAGCAAACGCTGGTCGTCATGTGGTTATATTGCGCCCCCACCGTCGCGCTCACTACCTTGACGCGCGCGCCGATCCCGTCCCCGTTGCTGCGCGTCCCCTGCAATGCAATGTCCAGCCAGTGACCAGCGTGCTCGCTGCGATTCATCCAGATCTCCGCTGGAGCCGACAACGCTGTCACCACGACATCCACCCGGCCATCGCTGTCGAAGTCACCCAAAGCACACCCCCGGTGCCACGCCGGCGGAGTCGCATCCAGACCCGCCTCCTCCGTGAGAGGCGCCCATTTTCCGTTCGAACCCATGTTGCGAAAGACCGTGTTGTGTTGCGCGATCTCCGTTCCAGGCAGCGGCTGCGACTCGACATGACCGCGGGTCACAAACAGGTCCTTCCATCCGTCGTTGTCGAAGTCGTAGAGAGCTGCCCCAAAGCCCGACATCTTCATGGTCAGATCGCGCATTCCGCTCGGCGTAGTCACTTCGCGGAAATCTCCTTTCCCCGTGTTCTGAAACAACGGAAAGGTCTGGTTGTTCAGCGCCACAAACGCCAGGTCGGGATAGCCGTCGTTATTGAAGTCGCGAAAATCCAGGCCCATGCCGGAGATAAACTGCCCCCCCTCCGGCAAAGCCACGCCGGCATCGAACGCGACCTCTTCGAACTTATTTCCCAGGTTGTGGAAGAGGAAGTTGTATTCGGCGTCGTTGGTGACAAACAGGTCCTGCTTGCCGTCGAGGTCGAAGTCGGCCATGCCCACTCCCATGCCCTTACCGACGTGATCCCGTATCCCCCGTTCCTTCGAAACGTCCCGAAACGTCCCGTCGCCGTTATTGAGAAACAGCCGGTTGGGCTGGCCTTTGTAATAGCGCGGATGACAATAATCGGCAATGTCGCCGAAATGACAGAGTGCTTGTGCGCCATAGCTCCACTGCATGTAATCCACGATGAACAGGTCGAGTAAGCCATCGTTGTTAACGTCGACCCACACCGCGCCTTCAGCCCAAAGCGGCCCGTACTCGGGGTCATTCGAATTTCCCAGGCCCGCCTTCCGCGTTACATCCGTGAATGTCCCATTGCAGTTGTTGTGGTACAGCGTGTTTTGGTGCACACCGGCAACGAAAATGTCGGGACATCCATCGTTGTCGTAATCGCCAATCGCAACACCGATGTCGTAACCCGAGCCCGCAAGTCCCGCACCATCGGTCACGTCGGTAAAGGTGCCGTCACCATTATTCCTGAAGAGGCGATTCCGATACTTCGGATCGTCCTTCTTCAGCGTGGCGATATTCGCTCCGTTGGCAAAGAATATATCTGGGCGGCCGTCGCCGTTGTAATCGAAAACCGCCACCCCGCCCGCCATGCTCTCCGGCGCGTTTCGCCCCGGCGTCGCATCGTTCTCCAGTCGAAACGGGATTTTCTTCAGCTCAAAGCAAATCGGACTGGCCGCCGGAGCAGCGTGCAGCAGTAGAAATGTGGCCCCGGCAACGCACATTGCCAGTGCTGCTGCCCGTAAGACTCGGGAAAGGAACATGCTCCTGCAAACTTAGTAAAGAAGGGGTGGCTTGCGCCACCCCTTCCGGTTAGGACTTCACCGTCTCTCAGAAGTAGTACTTCGCGGAGAAGGTCATGAGTCGCTGCCCAGTGGTGAACAACGGCTTGCCGCTGGTCGAGGCGTTGAGTGGCGCTTCTCCAAAACAGGCGGCAGGGGTGGTGCAACCGCCGGATGGGTTGAAGTTAAGCTGGTCATCGCTGTTGCTGCCGTTCAGGTTGAATTGCGGCAGCGGATGGTTGATGAAGTTCTGGCCCTGAATACGAACCTCGAGTCTCTGGCTTTCTCTCGTCGGGAAGCTCTTGAAGATCGAGAGATCGTTCGTATAGTAGGCAGGCGACCTCATGTACGGCCAGTGCAGCGGCCCTTCCACCCCGATTGTGGTCGGCGTGGCGAAGCAGTTCGCGTTGTAGTAGAAGCCCGCCTTCTTGCCGCTGGCCGGGTTGCAGGTGAGCAGCGGCATAAGGTTATTCACCGAGGCGGAGCCCAACCATGTGGACGCGCTCATCCCCTGTGCCGGCAGCCCATTGGGCATGGTGAACAGCGCCGAGTTGCTGGCCGCGCTGGGGTAGTTGGCGTTGAGGGTTGGCAGGTTCGCCTGGAGAGCCGCGCCACTCTGATACTGATTCCAGCCGGAGAGCTTCCAGTCGTTGATCGCCGTCCCCAGGATCCGATTGCCATGGATCGGCCGCGGCAAGTTGTAGATGTACCAGATGTTGAAGATGTTGGTGTGGTCGTAGTCCAGCGGCCCGTAGTTGGGAGCAATGGCAAAAGGCCAAACGGTTGAGCCGTTCCCGCTGCCATTCGAGGTGTCGCCGTCCCAGATACCCATCACCTTGCTGAAGGTATAGTTCGCCTGGAAGTTGAGCAAAGCGCCGTTCTTGCGCCACGACGCCTGGAGCGAGTTGTACTTCTCGTAGCTCTGGTGCGTGAGCAGGTAGACGTTGCCGTAGTTGTGCATCGGCCGGAAGTCCACTTCGTTGCAGGCCGGGGTTGCGCTGGTGGGCGCGGACGGCGAGCAGTATGTCCCGGTAAGGGGATCGCGCTGCCAGTAAGCACCCAAAGGAAGGTTGTTCAGGTTGTTGATGTTGCCGTTCCCGCCGTTGAATTCTTCCCCGGAGGTCTTGTCACCGACATAGGAGATTTCAACCAGCGATTGCCAGGGCGTGGCCTGATCGATGGAGACGTTCCAGTCACTGGTAAACGGCGTCCGGTCGTCACCGAGGAGATCGGCGCCGATGGAGGCGTTACCCAGCCAGCTGGACTGGCTAACCGAGGTCGGCGGCGTCCCTCCACTGGCAGGATTGGCATAACCCACGAACGCTTTCGGGGTCGAGTAGTTGACGATTCCTTTCGGGCCGTCCCCAACATTGTTATTGCCCGCTTCGTTGACCGAAATCTGATAACGATACGCCCCAAAGCCTGCGCGGAACAGCGTTTTGCCGGTCCCAAGGATGTCGTAGATCAGACCGACGCGCGGATCGTAGTAGAACAGCGGCGACTTGAAGCCGGAGAGCGGAACGCTGCTGTTAACGGCATGCCACTGGAGACCGGTGTTGGCCGGGGCTGTCATCGAGTCGACGTACGTGCTCTGTACCCAGACTTGCTGGCCGGCCGGTTCGCCGTACCACTGGCCCATGTGATCCGCACGGAGACCGAGGTTCAGGGTCAGGCGGCGATTGGCCTTCCATGAGTCCTGCGCCCAGATGGACCACTGATTCATCTGGAAGTTATCCAACGGAACTCCGCTCTGCTGCTCGTAGCTCGCGACGCGTCCCAGCTCAAAGTCGGAAACCACGTTATTGGTGCCGTATTTCGAGGGCCATCCGAGGTTGAATTGCCCCTGGTCCTCGCAACCGCTGTCGCAGCCACTGGACTGGCTGTTGTAGGGCTGCGACCAGTAGAAGCCGGCCTTCGCGGTGTGCGTTCCGATCACCTTGCTGACCGTCTCATAAAACTGCGGAACCCGCTTCAGCGCGCCAAACGAACCGCCATCGAAGGGACCATCCATCGGCTCCTGGTCGATATTGGAAAGCGCACCTTCCCACGGTCCGACGATGTTCGGCATTTGCGTCGACGTGTGACCAAACAGTCCGGGGACCGCGCTCATTCCGACCGTGCTCCGGTTGGCCGCGCTGCTGCCCAGCTTGTTCGGATTAATGTAGCGAGACAGAGTAAACACGGTCTCGCTCGTCGTGGTTGCGCCGAACTGATGGGTGAAGTTGGCGAGGATGATCTGCGAGTTGGTAGCGGCCGAAACCGGAGCCGGATAGGGCAGGGTGTTGGGCGGCGCCCACCAGATCGTGATCGGATGCTGGTCGACCTCGCTCTGGTAAGCGTAGGTTCCGCTCAGCTTGGTGTTTTCAGTGATGGCATAGTCGACCTTGCCCGTGGCTTCCCACCGGTTCTGCGGAATGCTGGGCGCGTAGGCATAGTTGCTCCAACCATTGCCGTTATTCGGGTTGACGTTGGGCAACGGATACAGCTTGAGGACCCCGGCGATGTTGGGATCGAAGTCCGTCATCGGGATGTGGATGTTGCCGCTGGAATCCGTCGTCCAGTTGGCGTCGGCCGCGAGGCCGCTGCAGGTCTGGCAGGGCAGCATGTAGGCGTAGCTGTAGTTGCCGTTGTTGGAAGAGGGGTTCGACGCTTTGTCGAAGATGCCGTTCTGCTGGTCCTGAGTCGGCTCGTTGTAGTCCTGAATGGGGTTATTGGGATGTTGAATCATGTACTCATAACCGCCCCAGAAGAACAACTTATCGTGGTTCCGGTTGAAGTGCGGGAAGAACACCGGACCCCCCACGTTGCCCCCGATGTAATAGAAATACTCGGACGGGAAATCCGTCGCTGCCAGAGCCGCAGCCTGTGCAGGCGTCGTTGCGCTGGTGATGCTGCCGAGGTACGACTCCTTGGTGTAAGACTCCCACGAATTCAGCGCCGAGTTGCGGGCATATGTGTAACCTTCACCGTGGAAATTCTTGCCGCCGCTCTTGCTGAACGCTTCGAAGATCACCGGGCCGTAGGCATAGTCCGCGCCGTAGCTGCTGGTGAGGATCTTCACTTCCTGCACCATGTCGGTGTTGATATTCGCAATCTGCGTTCCCGCATTGCCGGGATCCACCAGGTTTGCGCCGTCCAGCATGTAAGCCATCGTGCCGTAAGGCTGGAATCCGTTCAGTGAATAGTTCCCCACCGGACCGCTGTTCGATCCCGTGGTCTTCGGATTGAAGCCCGATCCCTGAGAGGTGCCGTTGGTCAGCGCGGCGCCCGGCATCATCTTCAGCAGTTCGCCCGCGTCGCGGCCTTCCAGCGACAGATCCTCGATCTGCTCCGCGTTCATCGTGTCGCTGACTTCCGGCGTATCCACCGGCACTTCGATGTTCTTGTCCGCCACGACTTCGACGGTCGTGTTGCTGGCGCCGGCCTTCAGGGCGATATTCGGGATGGTTCTGCTGTCCCCGAGGTTGATTACGATCCCCGTCAATTCCCAGGTCGTGAATCCCTTCGCGCTGACTGAAATGTTGTAGGTAGCCGGCTGGACCGCCGTAAACGTGAAATAGCCCTGAGAATCGGACACCGTGCGGCGAAGATCCCCGCTTGCCGTGTTCTTCAGGACGATATTTGCGTCAGGGACTACCGCGCCGGACGAATCATAGACTGTCGCGCTTATTGTCCCGGTGAGCTGCTGCGCATGTCCGGGAACCGTGGTCAACAGCCCCACCCCCAGAAGCAGCAGTCCGGAGACGATGACCAGCGAGCCCGACGCCTGCAAACACAGCTCTCCGAGCCGTCTGATGGAATTCATACCTGCCTCCTGTGAATCGTGCATGGATCTTGCAAATCGTTAGTTTTACTAATTAGGCCAAGCTTCCGGCCTATTCGTATTCGGCGCGAATGAAACTCCGCCTAATCCGAGCCTGGAGCATAGCTGCAAAGTCCAGCCTTACCGCGCCAGGAAGCGATCAAACGGTTTACCCCGATGCTCACAGG
>Ga0181525_10001613_pt1 | contig 19142 bp, 15 predicted proteins | sample PEATcosm2014_Bin_48_FD_121100 | JGI IMG/M metagenome (GOLD analysis project Ga0181525, IMG submission 121100) | Peatland microbial communities from MTU Mesocosm Facility, Houghton, MI, USA - PEATcosm2014_Bin06_10_metaG | ecosystem: Environmental > Terrestrial > Soil > Wetlands > Peat | place...
CGACCGCCACCGCGGTGCGCGTGCCGGCCGGGCCCTGTGCCTGTGCCGGCTTGCGCGACACCCACACCCAGCCGATCGCCAGCAGCAGCAGCGCGCCCACGCCGAACAGCAAGCGCCGCCGGTAGTTGCCGGGCGCACGCTCGGACGCAGTGCCAGATTTGTCTTCGCTCGAGCCGTCCATGGATAACGCCTATGATTGTTGCCAGCCGCCGCCGAGAGCCCGATACACATCCACCAGCGCCTGCAGGCGTGCGTACTTGACCTGCACCAGCGTATCGCGCGCCGTGAACAATGCCGTCTCGGTATTGAGCACCGTCAGCACGTTGGTCGTCCCCGCCTGCATCTGCTGCTGCGAGAATTCGAACGCACGGCGCGCGGTGTCGACCGCCTGCTGCTGTCGCAGTTCCTGCTCCGTGGTCTGCTGCGCGGCTACCAGCGCATCCTCGACGTTACCGAGTGCGCTGAGTACGGTTTTGTGGTAATCCGACAGCAGCTCGGCATAGCGGGCGCGCGAATACTCGAGCTGACCAGCGCGCGCGCCGGCATCGAAGATGCTCTGGCTGAGCGCGGCGGTCAACGCGAATACACGGCTTTGCGGCAGCAGCAGCGAGCTCAGGGCGGTGCTGGCATAACCGCCGCTTGCGGTCAGGTCGATGCTTGGAAAATACGCCGCTCGCGCCACACCGATATTGGCGTTGGCCGCCATCAGCTGCGCCTCGGCCTGCGCCACGTCCGGCCGTCGCACCAGCAGTTGCGAGGGCAGGCCGGCGATGACCGGCGGCGGGGTGAGCTGCGCCAGGCTGCCGCCGACATCAATGCTCTCGGGTACCTCGCCGATCAGGATGGCGAGCGCGTCGATATTCTGCTGCAGCTGTTGCGCCAGCGGCGGGATCGACGCATTCAGCGTCGCCACGGTAGTCGCCTGCTGGGCCACGTCGAGCGCCGTGGCGACGCCGACACTCTGCTCGAGTTCCAGCCCGCTGAGCACCTGCTGCGCGTTATCCAGGTCTTCGCGCGCGACCTCGAGCCGATCGTGCTGTTCGAGCGCCTCGAAGTACGTCATCGCAACGCTGCTGACCACCGTGAGCGCGACGGTTTCGCGGTCGTAGCGGCTCGCCTGCGCTGCAAACAGCGCCGCGTCGCGGGCGGCGCGATTCTTACCCCAGAAATCCAGCTCGTAGCTGGCGCTCAGTTGCGGCGAATAGTCGTTGTAGGTAACCGGCGGGGCGCCGCTGACCAGCAGCGCCCGTTGGCGGCTGGCGCTGGCGTCGAGCGCCAGCGTGGGCAGCAGTGCGGCGCCGGCGATACGCGCCTCGGCGTCCGCCTCGCGCACCCGCGCTACGGCAGCGCCGATATCGTCATTACTCGCCTGCGCGCGGGCGATGAGTTCATCGAGTTGCGTGGAGCCGAAACCGCGCCACCAGTCCGCTGCAGGCCAGACGCCGTTGTTGCTGTCCGGCGCACTGCTCCAGGCGGCCGGCGTCGCTACCGCGGGGTGTCGATAGGCAGGGGCCACGCTGCAGCCGCCAGCGTCAATGGCCAGGCTCAGAATCAGGCAGGCGCCCACGAACCGTACGCCAGGGAGTTGCGCTGTCACTGGGGAAGGGTACGGGCCGACCGGTTAAATCGATATGGCCGAAACATTAAAAGGAATTAATGCTGTCGTTAGCTCGATGCGGTGGTGACCTCATCGATGCTGTGGTGACCCCAATTATGTAACATCATGGGCCGCCGCCGCGCGTTCGACCCGCCGCAGCAGCCGTTGCAGGCGGGTGATCTCGCGGCGCCCGATACCGCTCAAAACCTGCGCCTGGTACGCCAGCGCCAGCGGCACGATGCGCTGGTACAGCGTTCGTCCACCGGCCGTGAGCACCAGGCGGTGCGAACGGCCGTCCTCCGCATTCGGCAACCGCCGGATCAACCGGCGGCGCCGCAGCCCGCGGGCGGCCCGCATCACCGTCACCTTGTCCATGATCGTACGGCCGCACAACGCCTGCTGCGTCAGCGGCCCCTCATCGGCCAGAACCGCCAGCAGACGCCACTGCGGAATCGTAAGACCGAACTGGCGCTCATAGGAGCGCGCGATCAGCCGCGACACCGCATTGGCGGCGACCGACAGCCGATACGGCAGGTAATCCTGCAGCCGCAGCGTGGCGTCGGCGCTATTCGGCATCGCTCTGCACTCCCGGGGCGGCGCGCGCGAATGCCTCGAGTCGCATGCAGTGCTGATGGATGGCATGGATGGTTGGATACGGCTCGAGCGGGCATTGCACGCGCAGCGCATTGAACACCTGCGGGATCAGGCAGCAATCCGCCAGTGTCGGCATATCGCCGTAGCAGCAGCTGCCGGCCGTTCCGCCGTCCACCAGTACCCGCTCCAGTGCGCCGAAGCCCAGCGCGATCCAATGACGCGACCATGCGGCGCGCTGCTCGTCGTCGATCGCCAGCGAATGCTTCAGATAGCGCATGACGCGTGCGTTGTTGAGCGGATGGATGTCGCAGGCGATGCTCAGCGCCAGCGCCCGCACCGCGGCGCGCGCCGCGGCGTCCGCAGGCAGCAGCGCCGGCGTCGGATGCGTCTGCTCCAGGTATTCGATGATCGCGAGCGATTGCGTGAGTGTGAGCGCCGCGTCTTCCAGTACCGGTATCAACCGTGCCGGATTGCGTTGCCCGAAGGCCGCGCTGTGCTGTTCGCCGCCGCCGCGCAGCAGGTGTACCGGTATGGTCTCGAACGGCAGCCCCTTGTAATGCAGCGCTATGCGTACCCGAAAGGCCGCGGAGCTGCGAAAGTAGGTGTAGAGCCTGAACATCGGGCAACCTTATCGCGTGCGCGCGTGCAGCTGTACCTGTCCGACCAGTTGTCCGAAGCCGATGCGCGTGGCGCCGGCGCGCTCGCACCAGCCGCGCATGATCACCGCATCACCGTCTTCCAGGAAGCGGCGCGACTCGCCGTCAGGCAATGCCAGCGAACGCCGGCCGCCCGCGGACAATTCCAGCAGCGACCCGGCCTCGGCATCCCCGGGACCGGATTGGGTGCCGGTGCCGAGCAGATCGCCGGGCTGCAGGTTGCAGCCGTTGACGGTGTGATGTGCCACCATCTGCGCGATCGCCCAATAGGCTTGCCTGAAGTTGCTGTGCGACAGGCGGCACGGATACTGGCCATCACGGCGCATGGTCTCGGTCTCCAGCCACACCTCGAGCTGCAGGTCGATCGCCCCTTGTGCGCGCAGCGACGGTGAATCCAGGTACGACAGCGGTGGCGGATCCTCCGCGGGCCGGGTCCAGGGGACGCGGAATGGTTGCAGCGCTTCCAGCGTCACGATCCATGGGGAGATCGTGGTCGCGAAGTTCTTGCCGAGAAACGGCCCGAGCGGCTGGTACTCCCAGGCCTGCAGGTCGCGCGCGGACCAATCGTTGAGCAGGCACAGCCCGAACACGTTCGACTCGGCCGCCTCGATGCTGATCGGGCTTCCGAGCGCGTTGCCGGCGCCGATGAATACGCCGAGCTCGAGCTCGTAGTCCAGGCGCTGGCTGGCGGCGAGCGTCGGCACGCCGCCGGCTGCGGCGCCCGATCCGCCAGCCAGCACCTGTCCCCAGGGCCGCGCAAACTGCTGCCCGGAGATGGCAATCGAGGAGCAGCGGCCGTGATAGCCGACCGGCATCCACTTGTAGTTGGGCAGCAGCGGATTGTCGGGACGAAACAGGCGCCCGACCGCGGTCGCATGGTGGATAGAGGTATAGAAATCGGTGTAGTCGCCGATGCGTGCCGGCAGCGCATATTGTGCTTCCCCCTGCGGCAGCAGGCACGAGCTCAGGGCCGCACGCTGCGCGGCGCCCCGGCGCAGCGCGCGCGACAATGCCAGGCGCAGCGCCGTCCACGCCTGCGGCCCGGCGGCCATGAACTCGTTCAATTGCGGCAACGCCGCCGCCGCCGCGGCAGGTGCGCTCAATGCACCACGCTTCAGTGCCGCCGCAAGGTCGAGCACCTGGTCGCCGATCGCGACGCCGCCGCGATAGGTCTCGCCGCTGCCGGCCGGGCGGAACACCGCCAGCGGCAGGTTCTGTAGCGGAAAGTCCGTGTCGGGGGCGTTGGCGGATTCGATCCAGCTCTGCAGCTGCGGATCGTGGGATTCATTCAGCGCCATGACGGCTGGCCGGTCGCGAGCGTCAGCGCTGCCGCGGATCGAAGTGCTTGCGCAGGCCCTGCCAGCATTCGAAGTAGTCGCTCTGCAACAGCGCGCTGTCGAGCGCGTAGCGGGTCGGCCGGATGACGCGCCGCGTTTCGAACATGAAGGCCATGTTCCCGGTGATGCGCTCAGGACGGCTGGTATCCGCAGCGCTCGCGCTTTCAAAGGTGGCCGCGTCCGGCCCGTGCCCGCTCATGCAGTTGTGCAGTGAGGCGCCTCCAGGCAGGAATCCCTGCGCCTTGGCGTCGTACACGCCTTCGATGAGTCCCATGAATTCGCTGGCGACATTGCGGTGGAACCACGGTGGACGAAAAGTGTGTTCCATCGCCAGCCAGCGCGGAGGAAAGATCACGAAATCGATATCGTCGACACCCGGCGTGTCGCTGATCGACTGCAGTACCAGGAAGATCGAGGGATCCGGATGGTCGTAGCTGATCGAGCCGATGGCATTGAAGCGGCGCAGGTCATACTTGTAGGGCACGAGGTTGCCGCGCCAGGCGACGACGTCGAATGGCGAGTGATCCATCTGCGCCTTCCACAAGCGTCCCATGAACTTCGCCATCAGTTCATGGCGCTGGTCGCAATCTTCATACGATGCCACCGGCGCAAGAAAATCGCGCTCGCAGGCCAGGCCGTTGGACCCGATCGGACCCAGGTCCGGCAGGCGAAATGCAGCGCCAAAGTTCTCGCACACATAGCCGCGCGCGGCGTCGTCCAGTAGCTGGACACCAAAGCGCAGGCCGCGCGGGATGACTGCAATCTCCAGCGGCTGCAGCGCCAGCCGTCCCAGCTCGGTCGTCAGCAGCAGCCGTCCGTGCTGCGGGACGATCAGCAATTCGCCGTCGGCGCTGTAGAACGCGCGCTGCGTCATCGAACGATTGGCGGCATAGACGTGGATCGCGCAGCCGCTATGCGCGTGCGCATCGCCGTTGCCGCCCAGCGTCACCAGGCCGTCGAGAAAATCCGTCGGCTCGATTGGTATCGGCATTGGGTCCCAGCGCATCTGGTTCGGCGGCGTCACCAATCCTGAGAATTCCGCGCACAGCCGCGCCTGCTCCGCCGGCTGGAACGGGCGATGCGTCACCGCCGGGCGGATGCGGTAGAGCCAGCTGCGCCGATTGACGCCGCGCGGCGCGCTAAAGGCGGTACCCGACATCTGCTCGGCGTACAGGCCGTACGGACAACGCTGCGGCGAGTTGTGTTCCGGCAGCGCGCCCGCCAGCGCCTCGCTCGCAAGGTGGTTGCCGAAGCCGCTCTGGTACTTAAGCTCAGCTGGCGCTGCTGCGGCAACTGTTGCAGTCGCGGTTGCGCTGGCGCCCACGCCAACGCCCATACTCAGATCTGGGTGCGATTCCACGACGCGGTTCATCAGGCCTTCGCGCTGCCCGGTTGCAGTGACAATACGCCGCGGCGCACCTGATCGAGCTCCAGCGACTCGAACAGCGCCTTGAAGTTGCCTTCCCCGAAGCCCTCGTTGCCCTTGCGCTGAATAATCTCGAAGAAGCATGGCCCGACCACGTTCTGGGTGAAGATCTGCAGCAACAGGCCCTGTCCCTGGGTCGGCGCCCCGTCCACCAGGATGCGTCGCTCGCGCAGCCCGGCGACGTCCTCGCCATGACCGGCAACGCGCGCGTCGAGCGCTTCGTAATAAGAGTCCGGCGTGTCCTGGAACTTCACTCCCTGGATGCGCATCCGGTCCACGCTGCGATAGATGTCGGCGCTGCCCAGCGCCACGTGCTGGATGCCCTCGCCGTTGTAGTCGTGCAGGAATTCCTCGATCTGCGACTTGTCGTCCTGGCTTTCATTGAGTGGAATGCGGATCTTGCCGTCCGGACTGGTCATCGCCTTGGAGATCAGTCCGGTGGCCTTGCCCTCGATGTCGAAATAGCGGATCTCGCGGAAGTTGAACACCCGCTCATAGAAATCGGCCCAGGTCTTCATGTTGCCGCGGCTGACGTTATGCGTCAGGTGATCGATGTAGGTGAGCCCGGCGCTGTTGGATTGCTCGCGCGCGGCGGCATCCGCCATTGGCACGAAATCCACGTCGTAGATCTCGTGCGCGCCGTAGCGGTCGACCAGGTACAGGAACGAGCCGCCGATGCCCTCGATGACCGGGATATTGAGCTCCATCGGGCCGACCGACCCGCGCGCCTCGGTGGCCCCGCGCTCCAGCGCGAGCCGCAGCGCGGCGGCGGCGTCGCGCACGCGAAACGCCATGGCATTGATCGACGGACCGTGCGCACCGCGAAACTCGGCGGCCTGGCCGCGCGGTTCCATGTTCAGGATGAAGTCGATGTCGCCCTGCTTGTAGCGCAGCACATTCTTCGAGCGGTGCCGCGCCACCGCGGTAAAACCCATGGCTTCGAACTGTCTGCCAAGGGCGATCGGATCGGGGCTGGTGAACTCGACGAACTCGAAGCCGTCAGTACCGAGAGGGTTGTCGTGCAGCTCCTGGCCCATGGATCTCCCCGGTGTTGCTGGAGCCAGACGGCTCCCCCTGGCGCGTATTGTACACTGGTTGCATTTGTAACTATCAGCCGTCGATCGGCAGGCCGGCATTTTTTACCACTGAACGCAGCACGAAGCTCGAATCCACGCGCGCCACTCCGGGCAGCTTGGTGAGCACTTTGCTGTGCAGGCGCTCAAAATCGGCCGCGTCGCGCGCCACCACCCGCAGCACGTAGTCCGACTCGCCGGTGGTCAGGTCGCATTCGGTGACTTCCGCCACCGCCTGCACCGCCTGCTCGAACGCGGTGAGGTCGCGATCGGTCTGGCCGCGCAGTGTGATTCGGATAATGAATCCAACCGTGACGCCGACCTTGGGCGGGCTGAGCATGGCGGTGTAGCGCTCGATGACGCCGGCCTGTTCCAGCAGCCGGACGCGCCGCAGGCAGGCCGACTCCGATAGGCCGACGCTGGCGGCGAGCGCCGCATTGGACTGTCGCGCATCGCGCTGCAGTTCCCGGAGGATCTTGCGATCTGAGCGGTCCAGTTGCATATTCATTTAACATACATCATCTATTCGCAAGAATCTGTCTTTTAACTGCCGGAATTTGGGCTATTAAGCAATTGGCTGCCGTCGGCAAGGCCCACAATTGATTGATCGAGCCACCCTGCAATCACCCGCTCCGGAGAGCAGCACCATGAGAATCGGCGTTCCCAAGGAAATCAAGATTCATGAGTATCGCGTCGGCCTGGTGCCGGCGGCGGTACGCGAACTGACCTCCGGCGGCCACCAGGTGCTGGTGCAGACCGGGGCCGGCGCCGGCATCGATTGCAGCGACGAGGATTATCGCAACGCCGGCGCCACGATCGCCGCGAGCGCCGATGCCGTCTTCAAGGACTCGCAGCTGGTGGTCAAGGTCAAGGAACCGCAGCTGGAAGAATGCGCCAGCATGCGCGCCGACCAGGTGTTGTTCACCTATCTGCACCTGGCCGCCGATCGTCCGCAAGCCGAGGCACTGATGCGATCGCAGTGCGTCGCAATCGCCTATGAGACAGTGACCGCGGCCGACGGTTCGTTGCCGCTGCTGACGCCGATGAGCGAGGTGGCCGGGCGCATGTCGATACAGGTCGGCGCGCAGTACCTGCAGCAGGGCAACGGCGGCCGCGGCGTGCTGTTGGGCGGCGTGCCCGGAGTCGCGCCCGCCAAGGTGGTCGTGATCGGCGCCGGTGTCGCCGGCACCAACGCGATCGAGATGGCGCACGGACTGCGTGCCGATGTCACCGCGATCGATCGCTCGATTCGTCGCTTGCGCGAACTGGACGCGCGATTCAATGGCGCCGTGCGCACCCAGTTTTCCACCGCCGACACCATCGAGCGGGCGGTCGCCGATGCGGACCTGGTCATCGGCGCAGTGCTGCTGCCGGGCGCCGCAGCACCCAAGCTCGTGACCAGCGCGATGATCAGGCGCATGCGCCATGGTTCGGTGGTGGTCGATATCGCGATTGATCAGGGTGGCTGTTTCCAGACCAGCCGGCCCACCACGCATGCAGCGCCGATCTATGTGGTCGATGGCGTCATCCATTACTGTGTCACCAACATGCCCGGCGCCGTGCCGCGCACCTCCGCCTTCGCGCTCAACAACGCCACGCTGCCCTACGTGAAAGCGCTGGCAGACAAGGGCTGGGAGCGCGCCACGGCCGATGATCGCGGACTGGCGGCCGGCCTGAACATCGTTCACGGCGCGGTAGTGCATCCGGCGGTGGCGCACGAGCTGGGGTTCCCGATCGCGGCCTGAGTAGCCTGCGGAAAAAATGGAGCGGCGCCCGTTACCTTGCAGGTTCGGCGCAGTGATGCGGGGGTTGCACCTTACAGGCCGACCAAGAACTTCACATCAGCAAGGCCGTTGCCGCCGCTCCAGTGGAAACCAACGCCGGAAATGCAAGCCATCGCCGGAAAGTGATCGCCGACGCGCGCTAGGCGGTTCCGGCCTGACACAGGTACTTGAGGTCGAGATATTCGTTGATGCCATAGCGTGAACCTTCGCGCCCCATGCCGGACTGCTTCACTCCGCCAAATGGCGCCACCGCGGTACTGATCAGTCCAGTGTTGATGCCAACTATACCGCACTCGAGCGCGCTCGAAATGCGCCATACCCGTCCCACATCACGCGCATAAAAGTACGCGGCCAGGCCGAATTCTGTGTCATTTGCCATACAAATCGCGTCCGCCTCGTGCTTGAAGCGAAACAATGGCGCAACAGGCCCAAACACTTCCTCGCGCGCAACACGCATCGTGGGCTTAACGTCCGCCAGCACCGTGGGTTCATAGAAGGTTCGTCCCAGCGCATGTCGCCGTCCACCGATGATCGCGCGCGCGCCCTGGCTCACCGCATCCCCGACCAGTTCCTCAACCTTCGCCAGCGCCGGCGCATCGATCAGCGGCCCCTGCTCGACGCCCGCATCCATGCCGTTGCCGACTTTCAGTTTCGCGACTGCCGCAGCCAGCTTTTGTGCGAACGTCTCGTAGACGCCGTCCTGCACCAGCACCCGGTTCGCGCACACGCAGGTCTGGCCGGTATTGCGGTATTTCGACACCATCGCGCCTTCCACTGCGGCGTCGATGTCGGCGTCATCGAACACGATGAACGGCGCGTTGCCACCGAGCTCGAGCGACATGCGTTTCAATGTCGGCGCGCACTGCGCAGCCAGCGTGCGGCCGACCTGCGTCGAGCCGGTGAAGCTCAGCTTGCGCACGATCGGATTGGATGTGAGCTCCCCGCCAATCGCGCGGGCATCGCCGGTGACCACGTTGCACACGCCCGCCGGAACGCCGGCGCGTGCCGCCAGTTCCGCCATCGCCAGCGCCGACAGCGGTGTCTGCAGCGCGGGCTTGACGACGATGGTGCACCCCGCCGCCAGCGCCGGACCGACCTTGCGTGTGATCATCGCTGCCGGAAAGTTCCACGGCGTGATGGCGGCGCACACACCCACCGGCTCGCGCAGCACGATGATGCGCTTGTCTACCCAGGGCGAGGCGATGACGTCGCCGTCGATGCGCCGGGCCTCTTCCGCAAACCACTCGATGAACGATGCCGCGTAGCCGATTTCCCCGCGCGATTCCGCCAGCGGCTTGCCCTGCTCGCTGGTCATCAGGCACGCCAGGTCCTCCTGGTGCTCAAGCATCAGCTCGTACCATCGACGCAGCACCCGCCCGCGCTGTTCGGCGGTCCTGGCCCGCCACGGTGCAAACGCACGATGGGCGGCGTCGATCGCTCGAACGGTCTCGGCAGCACCCGCATCGGGCACCGTGGCCAGTAGTTCCCCCGTCGCGGGGTTGCGCACCTCGCGCACGCTGCCAGAATCGGCGCCGACCCATTTGCCGTCGATGAAGCACTGCGTCCTGAGCAATCCTGCGTCCTTGAGATGCATGCCGGAATTTTTAAGAGTCATGGAGGTAAGATTCATGGGTGTTTCCGTGTTGCATGGGCCGAGCCGGTTCACAATAGTGCCATGAGTAAAGATTCGCAGGGTGCCAGTCCGCAAGGTGGCCGTCGCCGGATGATCATGCCGCATCCGATCGCCGACCTTGGCCGCGAGCAGCCGGAACTCGAGCGCGAGCTGATGGCCCAACTCGGGCCCGAGTGCGTCTTCATGATGGGTGACAACCCGGCATTGCCGAGCATGCCGGAGAAGCCGCAGCTGCTGGATTTCTTCAACCTGCGCTTTACCGCCTTCACGCGCGCCCACCTGCTGCAAAGCGCCATGCTGGCGCTGAAATCCGGACTGGATGAGAAGGTGGTGCTCGCCTGCCTGGTGCACGACATCGCCAACGGTGCCCTGATTCGCGCCGATCACGGCTATTGGGGCGCGCAACTGATCGAGCCCTACGTGAGCGAGGAAATCAGCTGGGCGGTGCGCTACCACCAGGCCTTGCGCTTCTTCCCCGACGAGTCCGTCGGCTATGGCTATCCGCAGGCCTACCGGGAATTCTTCGGGCCGGAATATCAGCCATCGGCCTATATCCGCCAGGCATACCAGGAAGCGAGGAATCATCGATGGTATATGACGGCGCGCCTGATCACCCTGAACGACGCCTACTCGTTTGATCCGGACGTAGTTGTTGATCCGGAGCAGTTCACCGATGTGATCGGCCGGCACTTCCGGCAACCGGCGGCGGGTCTGGGCTTCGACAATTCACCCGTGGCGCATATGTGGCGCACGATGATCTGGCCGAATAATCTGCTCTGAGGGCTCTGTTGCGTCGCGCGGCGGCAACCGGTCTAGGCGTTGCCGGTCATGCTTCCCCGGCGCGTATACCAGGCCAGTGCCATCGCTGTCACGCTGCCGAGCACCACGATCGGCAACAGATCGGTGAGCAGCTGCGAATAGTTATGGCCGGCAGCCTTGAGTATCCCGGCAAGCTTGGGCCCGACGATGGAACCAATGCGGCCGATAGCCACTGCGGCGCCGACACCGATGCCGCGAATCGAGGTCGGATAGCACGCGGGCGCTACCGCGTACAGGAACGCCTGCGCCGCCAGCACCGCGCAGCCGAGCGCGAACACGATCAGCACCGTCAGGCCCGGCTGCGGCGGCGCACGACTGAGCAGCCATACCAGCGCCGGCATCGCGACGAAGGTCGCGAGAATTGCGGCAGCGCGCCAGCGGCCTTCCAGCGCCTGCCCCATCAGCAGGGCTGATAATCCACCACCAACGTTGAACGCGACCAGCGCCGCGTCCGCTTGTGGTTTCGTGAGTCCGATACCGACCAGCAGTGTCTGCAGCCAGTTCAACAGCAGATACAGCATCAGCAGGCCGAGGAAAAAGCTGACCCACAGCAGCAGCGTCGGCGCGGCGCGCCCGTCCGCGACGATGGCGAGGATGCCGGGGCGCCCAGGATCGTCGCCGCTGCGAGCCGGCGCGCCGTCGGCGCTGAGCCGCGCAGCGCGCAGGCGCTCGAATGCCGGGGACTCGCGCAGCTGCGCGATCATGATCGGTGCCATGATCAGCGGCACCACGCCGCCGGCGATGAATATCCATCGCCAGTGGGACGGCGCGATCGACAGGCTGATCAGACTGGCGACCGCACCACCGAATGGTGCGCCGCTATAGGCCAGCGCCACGTTGGCGCTGCGCCGGTTGGTCGCGCTGGATTCGTTGACCAGTGCCACGAGATTCGGCAGCGCGCCCCCCAGACCCAATCCGGTCAGCGCGCGCGCCCAGGACAGCGTCTGCATGTCCCAGGCCAGCGCCGTCAGCAGCGAGAACAGGCCGAACAGGATGATCGACGTGATCACCACGCGCTTGCGGCCGATCGCGTCCGACAGCCGTCCACCGAATACGGCGCCCAGGAACAGACCCAGGGTGCCGGCACTGAAGAAATTCCCGAGCTGCCCTGCGCCGGGCTTGAACTCCGGAATGATGCCGCCAGCCGCAACGCCTGCGGCCTGCAGGTCGATGCCCTCGCAGAACACGGCCAGGACGCAACAGACGATCGTTGCGGTGGCGGCCCCGCTGCGGTGCGATGCTTGCCGCATCAGGTCGTCAGGGCGCGTTCTTTTCGACTTCGATGTCCGTGATGCTGCCGCAATTGGCGCCGAGCCATTGGCCTTCCATGGTGCTGTTCACCGTCATGGTCTTGGATCCATGCGATATCAGCGAATTGACGGTTCCAGAGACGTGATCGGAACTGACCACGCGAAAATGCACGCTGGTCGATTGCTTGCCGTCCTCGGACGTACAATCGCGGTGCAGCTCGAACTCGCTCGGCGTGTTGGTGACCAGTGTCTGCTGGCAGTTCTTCGACTGGTCGCTGCCGGCGTTGAAGCCGCGCGAGCGCTTCTCGGGTGTCATGCACTCCTTGAAAAGACGCGGCTGCGCCCCGCGGGCGATCGCCGCCTGCATCGCCGCCTCGAACTTGGCGCGCTGCTCGGGGGGCAACTTCTGCAGTTGCTCATCGGTGATGGGCAGGTTGCCGTTGACCTGCGGATGCGTGGTGATTTCCCACAGTCCCAGCTTCACATTGAGCATCGGCACATCGGCGGCACGCGCCATGGCCATGGCGCCGGCCGCGAATGCCCACACTATTCCCCATTTTCTGCTCGACATGGCGGTCCTCCGAGGTGGTGCGTGGGCCGGTGCCCGGCGCAGACCGCGACATGTTACTCGATCGCCACCACCCGGCCACTTTCAAAGCGCAGGCGGTGCGTCGGGTGGCCCGGACCGAAGTCATACAGCCACAACTCCACCGGGACCTCGATCAGCGAGTCGCCTGCCGCAACCGGAACACCATTCACCCAGGCCATCGATCGGACCAACGCCGTGCTGCGCTCGACATTGACCGGGGTGCCGCACTTGACCTGCACCTGGTCACGTGTGTCGCCGATGCTGACCAGCGCCGTTCCGCACTGCAACGAGTCGACCTGAGCGGCAGTGGCCGTCATCGTCAACAGCAGCAGCACAGCGTTGACGCTCGCCTTTGGCATCATTGTTTCTTTGGATCGCGCGCCGCGAGACCCGCTTATACCGAGCCCCCGGCAGGTGCCAGGGGCTCGGTCAAGCCTCGGTTATCGGCAGGCGACGGCGGCGGGGCTATCCGCGCCGCCAGCAGCGGACTTCAGAACCTCACGCGAAAGCCGACCATGACTGTGGTCGAATTCTCGCTGCCCGCGATGGTGCCGTTCGTGCCGGCCCCCGGCGTGCCGACATACCCACTGGCGAGACCCGCCTGCACCTCTGACCAGTTCACACCCGCATAGGCGTCATAGTGCTTGTTGATCATGTAGTCCACGGCTGCAGACGCTTCATAGAACTGACCAGCGCACAGCAGGCCCGCCGCATTGCAACCGACGCCTTCATTGCCGGTCGGCGACAGACCGATGGTCCAGCTGTTCACATTGACGTGATACACCGCACCGATGAAGTTCCAGCCGGAAGCCATTGCATAGCGCGCGCCCGCCCACTCCAGGCCATACTCGGTGGGTTTATTGACGTTGATGCCAACATCGATCGGGTAGCTATTCTCGGCGTCGCCGCTGCTGTAGTCGCCATGCGCTTTCTGGATATGGGAGTAGCCCGCATACAGCGTGAGCTTGTCCTTGACCTTGGAGTCGCCGAACTCAAAGGTGTACTTGCCCATGAAGTTGAACGACGTGTTATCGGAAATGTAGGCAGCCAATCCCGGCGTCGGCAACGGATTCGCCGTACCATCGTCGTAGGAGCTTCTCAGGTTCACCGCGCCCTTGGCATACTCGTACACGCCGTCGACCGACAGTCCACCGTAGACAAATCCAATCTGGCCCGCTAAGGATCTGTCGAGGATACCGGTGTCCGCGCCGCCGCTCGAGTACATGCCCATGACATGGACCGGTCCAACGGTCAGCGCATATTTGGCCGAATTATCCCAGCGTGCCGCCTGCGTGCTGCCCGCGCCGCCGTCGAATCCTGAATACCCCAGGAACGAGAACGCATAGGACAGAGCCTGCGGGTCGTACCCAGCCAGGGCGTCGAGTTCCAGCGAGTTGTGGCGCCCGATCGTGAGCGTGCCGTACATTGGATTGCTGATACCGCCAAACAGCACGCTGTTGAAGGCCTGGCCGCAACGGCTGCTGTCAGCGTTCGCGGTCTGGTGGCCTTGCGCGACGCCGGCGTTGACGGCAAGGCTCTTGCAGGCATCGGTAAGCTCGCCCGAAAGCGGGTTGAAGCCAGTCTCCGCCCTAGCAACAAGGGTGAAATCGCCGGAAACCGGCTCCGCCACCCGGATGCCGATCTTGGATTGCTCCAGGCCGCTTTCGGCTACCGTCGATACAGAGCCCGCGTAATTTCGCGTGGTAGTGAAGGACTGATACTCGAGACCGCCAGGCAGCGAAGAACTCAGCGGAACGCCCTTGCTCTGATAGGCGTAGCCGACATCCACCGTGCCATAGAGAGTCACCCCGCCCAGTGACAGGCTATCGGGGATCGGGTCTTTCATCTGCGCCTGCGCCGACGCGCAAGCGAGCGCCAGACCCAGCCCCGCTGCGGTCAGATAGTTATACCTATTCATCTAAACCCCCTCCGTAATAACGATTTTTCAAAAGCGCGTCGGAAACCACCCCGCAGCAACACGCGGCTCACGCGATAGGCAACCGGCACGGCCATCAGGCCGCCCGGAGTCGACCGCGCTGGGTCTTGATCATGATCCCCTCAGCCCCTGACCCTTGAGTCATTGTTGCCGATGCGCCAGCACTGGACGCTAAGATTGGTACATGCGAACGTGCAGTGACATTGGACTTTGGTCGCATTTAGCGCGCATTCACCCCAGATTTCAACCTTGGCCCAGGTATCGGACGATCTTATGTCTAGGGATGTAGTCGAATCGGGTCCGTTGCTTCGTCTGCGCACCCTGAACGTTTCCTAAATTATTGAATATAATTATAAAAATAAGCGCATCAGGGTGAGGAAGAATCCATGATTCGAGCCCATGCCGCAGCAAGTTAACGCCCCAGAACCAAGCGCAGCATCACCGGATGCGCGGACAGCCTGGTCCTCCTCACGAAGGCATCAGGGGGCTACTCACCCGCGTCACAAGGACCGCAGGTGAATCTGTTGCGCCAGATCCACACCCGCGCCGACCTCAGGTCGACTCACATGCGGTGCGCTCGGATCGGATATCCTGCTGGTGTCCGCCGATGAACTATGAAGTCCTCATTGTCGATGACCACCCGCTGTTCCGCGCGGCACTCAAGGGCGCCGTCGCGGCGGCATGTACCGACTGTGAGTTCTTCGAGGCCGACAGCGTCGCAAGCCTGTTTGATACCCTGGAGCGGCATCCGCACACCGACCTGCTGCTGCTGGACTTGAACCTGCCGGGCGCCTACGGCTTCTGCGCGCTGGCGCACCTGCGCGGCTCGCATCCGCAGCTGCCGGTGATCGTGGTATCTGCAACCGATGACGCGCGCACCGTGCGTCAGGCCATGGCCCTTGGCGCCCAGGGCTTCGTATCCAAATCAGCTGATGCCCGTACCATCGCCGGCAACGTTCAATCAGTGCTGCGCGGCGAGTACCTGCCGCCGCCAGGCCTTGCGGTGAATGCCGAGGCGCATGCGGATGTGGCGGCGCTCGATTTCGCGCAGCGCCTGGCGCAACTGACCGCGCAGCAGTTTCGCGTGTTCGGCATGCTGTGCCTGGGCAGGCTCAACAAGCACATCGCCTATGAACTGCAGATCACGGAGGCGACCGTGAAGGCGCACATGACCGCCATCCTGCGCAAGCTCGGCGCGGCTAACCGCACGCAGGCGGTGTTGCTGGCGGGCCGGCTGCTGATCGATCCGCAGCAGATCAGGCCGCCGCCGGAGGAAATCGACTGAGCCTTCAGGCGGCCGTACCGCGCGTCTGGCGCAGCCTGAAGGCGCTCAGCAGCGCCCGCAGAGCAGCCGGACGCAGCGGCTTGTGCAACAGCGGCACGCCGACCCGGCGGGCAGCGCGCATCAGTTCCGCGCTGTGATCCGCGGTGATCAGGGCGGCAGCGCAACCAGGGCCCCGGACTTCGTTGATTCGCTGCAGCAGTTCCAGGCCATCGCTGCCATCGCCGAGGTGGAAGTCGGCCAGCACCGCATCGATGAGCTCGCAGCCGATCAGGCGCAGCGCGTCGCCCGACCCCCGCGCCTTGAAAACACAAATTCCCCACTGCTCGAGCAGCGCCTGCATCGCATCGAGAATGGAGAGGTCATTGTCCACCACCAGGACCTTGAATTCGCGCAGCCCGGACGGGTCGGGCGCAGCGCTCGGCGGTCGCAGCCTCTCGGCGCGCCGGGCCTGTGCAACCCGTGGCACCCGCACGCCAAACACCGAGCCATGGCCTGGCCGGCTGCTCAGAGTCAATTCGTGGTTGAGCAGCCGGGCGAGTCGATCGCAGATGGAAAGCCCCAGCCCCAGCCCCTTCTCTCCCCATGGTGAACCCTGCTCCAGCCGGGTGAACTCGAGATACAGGTGCTCGCGCTGGTGCGATGCAATACCCGGACCGGTGTCGTAGACGCAGATTTCCAGCTCCGAGCCACGCCGCCGGCAGCCGATCAGCACACCACCGCGCTCGCAGTAGCGCAGCCCGTTGGACAGGTAATTCTGCAGGATGCGCCGCAGCAGCACCCGATCGCTGCGTACCGCCTCCCGGCAACCCACCACCTGCAGGCGCAGCCGCCGCGATTGCGCCAGCGGCGCGTATTGCCGGCGCAGGTCGTCCAGCAGTTCCGCGATCGGGAAGGTGCTGATATCCGGTCGCATCACACCGATATCCAGTTGCGCGACATCGAGCAGATCCTTCAGCAGTTCCTCGGCGGCCCGCATCGATCCATCGATACGACTGGCGAGTTCAACCAGCTCCGGATACGCAGCCGTGCGCGCTTCCAGCGCCGAGACAAACAGCCGTGCGGCATTGAGCGGCTGCAGCAGATCGTGGCTGGCCGCGGCCACGAAGCGCGTCTTGCCGATATTGGCCGCCTCGGCCTGCAGCTTGGCGGTGCGCTGGGCCTCGAGCGCATCGCTCAGTTCCCGGGTGCGCTGCTCGACCCGCGCCTCCAGCTCCTGCTTCGCATCCAGCAGCGCCTTCTCGCTGCGCTTGAACTCGGTGATGTCGGTATAGGTCGAGACGAATCCGCCGCCGGCCATCGGCTGGCCGTTGATGCTGAAAACCTGCCCGTTTCTGCGTTCGCGCTTGAAGGTGTAGGCGGTTCCGGCGCGCATATGGGCCAGCCGCTTCGCCACCTGCTGCTCGGGATCGCCGTCGCCAAATTCGCCACGCTGTGCATTCCAGCGGATCAGATCGGCCACCGGACAGCCGACGTACACCAGCTGGCTTGGATAATCGAACATCTCCAGATAGCGGTGATTCCAGGCGACCAGCTTCATGTCGGCATCCACGACGCTGATGCCTTGCGTGACATTTTCCATCGTCGCGGCCAGCAGCTGGCGACTGAAGCGCAGTTCCTGCGAGGTTTCGTCCAGCAGCTCCGTCACCTCATCGGCGTCGAGCCCCTTGCGCTTGAGCGCGTGCGTCAGGACGATGCGGGCGGACGATGCGCCGATGGAGCCTGCCAGCACGCGCTCGACATGCTGCAGCATGCCCCGGTCGGCGGCATCGGATGGCTTGGATGGCGGGTGTGCCGACAGCGCGGCATATTCCTCCAGCGCCCGTCGCGCCGCCGCCGGACCGATGATGCGGGCCGCCACAGCCTCAAGGTCTCCCACCTTGGCGCTCATCGAGGGTCGCTTGGGCGCGGCGAACACGCGCGCCGCGCGCCGTTCCTGCAGCGTCACGCCCTTGAACAGCGAGGCCGTCACCAGGATCAACACATTCAGTGTCAGCGATGCGAGGCCGACCGGTCCGGCAACGCCGAGGCTGGGGTAGTCCGCGACCGCGCGCGGCCACAGCCACGCCAATGATTCGGGCGGTGCAAAGCCATCCGCGGGCGACACGCTGCCGTCGACCAGATTGGGCAGGAACAGCAGATAGCCCCAGGTGATGAAGCCGGCAAACATGCCCCAGAACACGCCGGCACGGCTGGCACCGCCCCAATACAGCGCCGCCAGGATTCCGGGCGCGAACTGCGCCACGGCCGCAAACGACATCATGCCGATCGACGCCAGGCTGGTCGATCCGGAAGTGGAGCGGTAGTAGGTGAACGCCAGCAGCGCCAGCGCGACGATCACGAAGCGACGCAGCCACAGGATGCGGCGCCCGAGGCTGGCGCCGGCCTGCAGGCGACGATGCCATAACACCGGCACCGCGATGTCATTCGAGATCATCGTCGCCAGCGCGATACTGGCGACCACTACCATCGCGGTGGCCGCCGACAGGCCGCCGAGGAACACCAGCACCGCCAGCCATGGCGCTCCGTAATACAGCGGCAAGCTCAGCATCAGCGTGTCCGAGCCGGCGGCCGGCACCGCGTGCGCGCCGCTGACTGCCAGCGCGACGATCGGCACCGCAAACACGGAAAACATTCCCAGGTAGAGCGGCAAAATCCAGCGCGCACGCTTCAGATCGCCACTGTCGGTGCACTCGATCACACTCACCTGGAACTGCCGCGGCAGGCAGAAGATCGCAGCCGCCGCCAGCAGCGTTGCCACCAGCGTGTTGCCGTTGAACATGGTCGCCGCGCTGCGTAGCCTTGCCGGCAGCTCGAACGGCGCGCCCCGCAGTTCCAGCCACGCGTACAGCCCGACCGCCACGAACGCCATCAGCTTGAGCAGCGATTCGAAAGCGATCGCGAGCATCAGGCCCTCGTGATGCTCGGTGGCGTCGACGCGCCGCGCACCGAACAGCGCCGCGAACAGCGCCATCAGCAGTGCCACGGCGAGCGCGGAGTCGCGATACCACGGCGCCGGTCCCGCGGCGGCGGTCGTCAATGCCGCTATGCTGGCGGCAACCGCCTTATACTGCAGTGCCAGATAGGGAATCGCCGCGGTAACGGCGATCACCGTCACCAGCACCGCCAGCGAGCGGCTCTTGCCGAAGCGCGAGGCGATAAAGTC
>Ga0181525_10001614_pt1 | contig 19135 bp, 20 predicted proteins | sample PEATcosm2014_Bin_48_FD_121100 | JGI IMG/M metagenome (GOLD analysis project Ga0181525, IMG submission 121100) | Peatland microbial communities from MTU Mesocosm Facility, Houghton, MI, USA - PEATcosm2014_Bin06_10_metaG | ecosystem: Environmental > Terrestrial > Soil > Wetlands > Peat | place...
TGCGCCTGTGGCTCGGCCGGGGCGATCTGCCGCTTTACCACGAACTCGGCCCGGACGACGGCCGGGGCTATTCCGAAGTGGCGCAGGCCTTAAACGGCCAGGACGCCAGCATGGTGCGCATCAGCGACCGCGGCGACGTCATCGTCGCGGTCGCGGTGCCGGTGCAGCGCTTCCGTGCCGTGCGCGGTGCGCTGATGCTCTCGACGCAAGGCGCCGACATCGACGACATGGTCGAGCACGAACGGCTTGCCATCATCAAGGTGTTCCTGGTCGCCGCCGCCGTGATGATCGTGCTGTCGATCCTCTTGGCCGGCACCATCGCCGAACCGGTGCGGCGGCTTGCCGACGCGGCCGAAAGCGTTCGGCGCCGCATCCGCTCGCGGGTCGAAATCCCGGATTTCACCCGCCGCCGCGACGAGATCGGCCATCTCTCCGGCACGCTGCGCGACATGACCAACGCGCTCTACAGCCGCATCGAGGCGATCGAAAGCTTTGCCGCCGACGTCGCGCACGAATTGAAAAACCCGCTGACCTCGCTGCGCTCGGCGGTGGAAACGCTGCCGGTCGCCAAGACCGAAGAGAGCCGCGGCCGGTTGCTCACGGTCATTCAGCACGACGTGAAACGGCTCGACCGGTTGATCTCCGATATCTCGGACGCCAGCCGCCTCGATGCCGATTTGCAGCGCCAAGAGGCGGCGCCGGTCGATTTTGCCAAGCTCCTCACCACGCTGGTTGCGGTCGCCAACGAGGTCAAGCGCGACGACGGCGTCAAAGTTACGCTGCGCTTCGAAGGCGGCGGCACGCGTGTCTTCCGGCTGCCGGGTCACGATTCGCGGCTCGGCCAGATCGTCGACAATCTGATCGAGAATGCGCGCTCGTTTTCGCCGCCCGGCGGCACGGTCCGCGTCACTTGCCGGCACTTGCGCAATCAGATCGAGATTCTGGTCGACGATGACGGGCCGGGCGTGCAGCCCGATGCGTTGGAAAAAATCTTCGAGCGTTTTTACACCGACCGCCCGCACCAGGGTTTCGGCCAGAATTCCGGTCTCGGCCTTTCCATCTCCAAACAGATCGTCGATGCCCATGGCGGCACCATCTGGGTGGAAAATCGCGCCGGCGCGCCGGGGCCCGACGGCGCACCGACCGTGCTCGGCGCCCGCTTCATCGTGCGCTTGCCGGCCAAGTGATGCCGGCGGACGGCAGATCGGCGACGGTCCATGCTTCGGCGGTGCTCGTCGGCGCGCGCGCGGTCTTGATCCGCGGGCCTTCCGGTTCCGGCAAATCGCGGCTGACGCTCGAACTCATTGATGCCGCGCGCGCCGGCCGTGTGCGTTTCGCGAGACTGGTGGGCGACGATCGCGTGCATCTGGAAAGCGCCGGCGGGCGGCTTCTGGTCCGCCCGGCGGACACGCTGGCCGGGCTTATCGAAGTGCGCGGCGCCGGCATTCGGCGGCTCGATTATGAGCCCTACGCCGTGGTCGGCCTGGTGGTCGATCTTGATGCCGCGGATGCCACCCGTCTGCCTGACACAGCGCGGATCGAGATTGAAGGCATAGACCTGCCGCGACTAGCCGTCGCACCGGGCAGCGCGGCCTTGCCGGCGGTGTTGGCGCTCCTCACGTCAGGGGATGCGGCAACCGACGTTTGACGGCAGCCGTGGCGCTGGTTGGCGATTGCTTAACAATAATGGTCCAAGACTCGGATATTGGACCTTGATCGGCCACCCCGATCGCCGGCAAGAAGGCGGGGCCATACGCCAAGACGGCCTCCTTTATCGCAATGCAGCAACCCTTAGAAATTGCCCAAAATGCCTCTTGCGCCGAGGCTTCGGATGGTCAAGATGAGCACCCTTTCGTGCGGTGCACCCGGGACGCGCCCGCGGGGAGTTTCATGATCGGTTTAGTGCTGGTGACCCACGGGCGGCTTGCTGTCGAGTTCCGCGCGGCGTTGGAGCACGTGGTCGGACCGCAAGGCCAAATCGAGGCGGTCACCATCGGCCCCGACGATGACGTCGAGGAGCGCCGCAAGGACATCATCGAAGCGGTGCGGCGCGTCGATTCCGGCGACGGAGTCGCGATCCTGACCGACATGTTCGGCGGCACGCCGTCCAATCTCGCCATCTCGGTCATGAGCCGTCCCAAGGTCGAAGTGCTCGCCGGCATCAATCTGCCGATGCTGGTCAAACTCGCCAAGGTGCGCGACGAGTGCCCGCTGGCGGAGGCTGTCGCCGCCGCGCAAGAGGCCGGACGGAAATACGTCACCATCGCCAGCCGCGTCCTCACCGGCAAATGAACAATCCGGCGCATGATCCGGCTCACGATCCGGCTCATGGCGCCGACCATAGGCCCGAACAGCCGCCGGCGCCGCAGGGCGCCGTGGTGCGCACACTCGTCATTTGCAACAAAAAGGGTCTGCATGCGCGAGCCTCGGCTAAGTTCGTGCAGACGGTCGAGAAATTCGACGCCGACGTCCGGGTCAAACGCAACGGCGAAACCGTGGGCGGCACCTCGATCATGGGTCTGATGATGCTCGCGGCGGCGCCCGGCACGTCGATCACGGTCGAGGCGACCGGCCCGCAGGCCGCCGAGGTTGTCGAAGCATTGACATCGTTGATAGACTCGCGTTTTGGCGAAGCCGATTGATCCGTTTGCCGATTTAGGATTGGCTCAACCCGATGCGTAAGCCTAAACGCCGCGCGCCGCTCGCCAAGAGCCGGCCGAAGGAGAGACAGATGAGTCCCGAGCCGACAACATCGAAAAGCAATCTATCGGGCGCTGTCGCCCCGGCCCCGGCTGCGGCGAGCGAGCGTACGGCCGCCGCGATCCGCTATCTCGATCGCGCCGATATGGAAGGGACCTTTGCCGATTCGATCACCGGCCTGATCTTCGACGGCCAGACATTACGCATCGAGTTCGGCGTCACCCGCTTCGACGAGGTCAAACCTAATACGCCGATCACCGGGCGGCGCTATCCGGCCTGCCGGCTCGTCTTGCCGCCGGCCGCGGCCGTCGATCTCATCAACCGCATGCAGCAGATTGCCACTGCGCTGACCCAAGCAGGCTTGGTGAAAGCCGCGCCGCGCCCAGGCGCCGCGCCGGCAAAAGCGGACTGAGCGTCTTTCCGTCGCCCTGCGGCGGGCCGCGACGCGGCTCCCCCGCCTGGGGGCAGGTATGCTCGGACATAAAGCTATCTTTATGTGTTCATTGCCGCCGCGGAGGCGCCCTGCTATAGGCAGGGTCCGGCTCCCCAAAACCCGCCCGCTATAGGCCCGCCAAAGGATTGTCATGAGCACGTCCACCAAGCCGAAAACCCACGCGCCGCACGCCGATTATGTGGTCAAGGACATCGGCCTCGCCGATTGGGGCCGCAAGGAAATCGCCATCGCCGAGACCGAGATGCCCGGCCTGATGGCGACGCGCGAAGAATACGGGCCGGAGCAGCCGTTGCGCGGCGCGCGCATCGCCGGCTCGCTGCACATGACGATCCAGACCGCGGTGCTGATCGAGACGCTCACCGCGCTTGGTGCCGACGTGCGCTGGGCCTCGTGCAACATCTATTCGACGCAGGATCACGCCGCCGCGGCGATCGCCGCCGGCGGCACGCCGGTGTTCGCGGTCAAGGGCGAATCGCTGGAGGAGTATTGGGACTACACCCATCGCATTTTCGAATGGTCGGACGGCGGCGGCCCCAACATGATCCTCGATGACGGCGGCGACGCCACGCTGCTCATGCATCTCGGCATGCAGGCCGAGAGCAATCCGGGCGTGATCGCCAAGCCGACCAACGAGGAAGAGGAAGTGCTGTTCGCCGCGATCGCCAAGCGGCTGAAGGCGAAACCCGGCTGGTACACCAAGACCGCCAAGGAGCTGAAGGGTGTCACCGAGGAAACCACGACCGGCGTGCACCGGCTCTACCAGATGGAGAAGGAAGGCCGGCTGTTGTTCCCCGCCATCAACGTCAACGACAGCGTCACCAAATCGAAGTTCGACAATCTCTACGGCTGCCGCGAGTCGCTGGTCGACGGCATCCGCCGCGGCACCGATGTGATGATGGCCGGCAAGGTGGCGATGGTCGCGGGCTTCGGCGACGTCGGCAAAGGCTCGGCCGCTTCGCTGCGCCAGGCCGGCTGCCGCGTCATGGTCTCGGAAATCGATCCGATCTGCGCGCTGCAGGCGGCGATGGAGGGCTACGAAGTCACCACCATGGAGGACGCCGCACCCCGCGCCGACATTTTCGTCACCGCGACCGGCAATGTCGACGTCATCACCATCGAGCATATGCGCAAGATGAAAGACCGCGCGATCGTCGCGAATATCGGCCACTTCGACAGCGAGATTCAGGTCGCGGCGCTGAAGAATCTGAAATGGGTGAACGTCAAGCCGCAGGTCGACGAGATCGAATTTCCCGACCGCCACCGCATCATCCTGTTGTCCGAAGGCCGGCTGGTCAATCTCGGCAATGCCATGGGCCATCCGAGCTTCGTCATGTCGTCGTCATTCACCAACCAGACGCTGGCGCAGATCGAACTGTGGACCAATCAGGGCAAGTACCAGAAGAAAGTCTATGTGCTGCCGAAGACGCTCGACGAGAAAGTGGCGCGGCTACATCTCGACAAGATCGGGGTGAAGCTGACCAAGCTGTCCGACAAGCAGTCGACCTATATCGGCATTCCGGTCAGCGGCCCGTACAAGACCGATCAGTATCGCTATTGAGGGCGGCCGCCGCCTGCGTTCATTGGCGCGCCGGCACGATGCTGACGTGAAAGCCGACCGGCGGGCCGGCGAAATTCAGGAAAGCCGGACGGATCGTGCCCGCCGCGGTGGCGCTGCCGGCGCCGCCCAAGCTCGTTGCCGTCTCTTGGCACGCGGCGTCACTGTCGAGGCACGCGATCAAAAGTCCGTTCGCGGCAATCGCGGCCGAGCGCGGATCGCCGTCGAGCGGATGGGCCCCGGCCAGGTAAAACGGCAGGTTTCCGGTGATTGCCGCGGAGCCCCAGTACAGAAGCGGCGGCGGTTGCGCCAGCCGCTCGGCGGTTTCCGCCACCTGCCGAGAGCTCGGCCGATTTTGATCGAGGCCGGAGCCTAGCCGTTGGTACGCGATAAACGGCGCGGCGGTGAGGCAAGCGAGACTCGCGGCGAGCGCAATCCATCCCGCCCGCTTGGCCGTGACAGCATCGGCGGCGAGATACCGCGAGGCAAACAGCACCACGGGAAAAAGCGTCCAATTCGGAAACGTCCAATCCGGCGTCAGCCGGTACGGCGCGAAGAGGTTGACAACAGCCGGCAGCAGCATCGGCACAGCGAACAGGATCAGCGCCTGGCGGCGGTCGTCGTCCGCGGGCCAGACGATGTCGGCAAGCGCGGCGCGGCGCGGCCGCAGCAGCGCGAGGAGAAACAGCGGCCCCGCCGCATAGGCGGTCACGCCGAGAAGGTAATACGCCGATTTGGCCAAGACCGTGCCGAACGGATCGCCGGTCATGACGCTGTCGCGCATGAACGCATAATTGGTGCCGCCGGTCTGCGACAGGTACCAGTACAGATGCGGCGCGACCACGACCGCCGCGCTCAACGCCATCACATAGGGCGCCGGCGACCGCCAGAACCGCCGCGTGCCGGCGCCGCAAACCGCGGCGGCCGCCATGCCGGCGACGAGATAAATCGCCCAATATTTTCCGAGGAAGGCGGCGCTGGCGAACGCGCCGGCCAGCACCGAATCAAAAATCCCGAGCCCACGCCGGGCGCGCAGATAAAACAACAAGGCCGCCGCCCAGAACGGCATCATCACCGTGTTGGCGTTCAACTCCTCGGCCTTCACCGTGTAGAGCGGAATGAGCATCAGCGCGGCAAGCCCGAGCCACGCCCGGTTGCGGTCGAGATGGTCGCGCAGCAACGGCCAGGTTATCGCCAGCGTCGCCGTGACGATCGCCGCCGCCAAAAGGTGCATCGCCCAATCGGCGCGCGGGAACACGGCGAACCACGCCATGAACAGCCATGCCGTCAGCGGCGGGTGTTTGTAGCCGAACGCAAATGTCTGCGCCCACAACGCCGCTTCGCTCGAGTCATCGCGCAAATCGACCGGCGCCAGCGCCACGGTATGAAACAGGAGCCACAATGCGAGGAAGCCGAACAGCACCACAGCGACCAGCCGGCCGTCGCCATATCCGGCGATCTGAAAATCCGAGCTTTCGCCCCGGCCGGAATTGGTCACGGACATTGCACGATCGCTGTTGGATTGGCTTTGGGACGGCGCGGCGGCGCATGGTGGCGGCAATTCGCCGTGGCCGCAAGCGACGCCAGCGTGGCGAAGCCGGCGCGAAAACGCGGCCGCGGCGCGTTGCATTTGGAGTGGTCTCCGCGCAATCTGCGTGCCGCCATGGACAGCGTCATGACCACGATTGCGCCGGCGCGCCCGGCCGTTTCCGCGCCCAGGGCGGCACCGGAACTCAGCGTCGTGGTGCCGACGTTCAATGAAAGCGCCAACGTTCCGATCCTGGTCGAGCGGCTTGCCCGCATTCTCGCTGATTGCGACTGGGAAGTGCTGTTCGTCGACGACAACTCGCCCGACGGCACCGCGGCGGTAGTGCGCGCCATCGGCGAGGCCGACGGCCGCGTCCGCGCCATCCGCCGCATCGGCCGGCGCGGGCTCGCCGGCGCCTGTCTCGAAGGCATGCTGGCGAGCCAGGCGCGTTATGTCGCGGTCATGGATGCCGACCTGCAGCACGACGACGAATTGCTCGCGGTCATGCTCGATCGGCTGCGCGGCGGAGACGTCGACCTTGTGGTCGCAAGCCGCTACCTCGGCGGCGGCTCGACCGCCGGGCTCTCCAAACAGCGCGCCCGCGCCAGCCGTTTCGCCAACCTCTTGGTGCGGCGCCTGCTCGGCATCGATCTGACCGATCCGATGAGCGGCCATTTCATGATCCGGCGCGACGCCTTCGAGCCGCTAGCGCCGGAGCTGTCCTCGCAGGGCTTCAAGATCCTGCTCGACATTCTGGCGACCAAACCCGGCGGCTTGCGCGTCGTCGAACTGCCGTCCCGTTTTCACGAGCGCCGCCATGGCGCGAGCAAGCTCGACAGCAAAGTGGCGCTCGACTTTGCCGCGCTGCTGACGGCCAAGCTCACCAACGACGCCGTCTCCGCCCGCTTCCTCTTGTTCTGCCTGGTCGGGCTGACCGGCGTCGCCATCCACATGAGCGTGTTGCGCGTCGTGTTTCTATTGACCGATATGCGGTTCGGCGCGGCGCAGGCGGTCGCCACGGTCGGCGCCATCACCTGGAATTTCGTGCTCAACAATCTTTTCACCTACCAGGATCAGCGGTTGGGCGGCTGGCGCTTCGTGACCGGCCTTATCCGCTTCCAGGTGATCTGCGCCATCGGCGCGATTTCCAATGTCGGCATCGCCACCTGGATCTATGACTACGACAGCCGCTGGTGGGTCGCCGGCCTTGCCGGCGCGCTGATCGGCACGGTGTGGAATTTCGTGGTCAGCGCCGCCTTCGTCTGGCGGCAAAGGTAACGCCCTTCTGCCCCGCCATCGCGGGGGCGGATGAAGGCTAGCTTGCCGCTTGGGGGTACGGGTGTTATCTGCGCCGCATGACGGCCACGCCCATCGCCAATATCCGCAATTTCGCGATCATCGCCCATATCGACCACGGCAAATCGACGCTGGCCGACCGGCTGATCCAGCTCACCGGCGGGCTCGAAGCGCGCGAAATGGTCGAGCAGGTGCTCGATTCCATGGATATCGAGCGCGAGCGCGGCATCACCATCAAGGCGCAGACGGTGCGGTTGAAATACCGCGCCCGCGACGGCAAGGATTATATCCTCAATCTCATCGACACGCCCGGCCACGTCGACTTCGCCTACGAGGTCAACCGCTCGCTCGCCGCCTGCGAAGGCTCGCTCTTGGTGGTCGACGCCAGCCAAGGCGTCGAGGCGCAGACGCTCGCCAATGTCTACCAGGCGATCGACAACAATCACGAGATCGTGCCGGTGCTCAACAAGGTCGATCTGCCGGCCGCCGAGCCCGACAAGGTCAAGCAGCAGATCGAGGACGTGATCGGGATCGATGCCTCCAACGCCATCATGATTTCGGCCAAGACCGGCGAGAACGTGCCGGAAGTGCTGGAAGCGATCGTGCACCGCTTGCCGCCGCCCAAGGGCGATGCCGCGGCGCCGCTCAAGGCGCTGCTCGTCGATTCTTGGTACGACGCCTATCTCGGCGTCGTCGTGCTGTTCCGCGTCGTCGACGGGACGCTGAAAAAGGGCCAGCGCATCCTGATGATGGGCACCAACGCGGCCTACGAAGTGGATCGCGTCGGCGTGTTCACGCCTAAGCGCGTCGAGCTCGACGAGCTCGGCCCCGGCGAGATCGGCTTTCTCACCGCCTCGATCAAGGAAGTCGCCGACACCCGCGTCGGCGACACCATCACCGATGAGCGGAAGCCGGTGGCGGCGCCGCTGCCCGGCTTCCGGCCGGCGATTCCGGTGGTGTTCTGCGGGCTGTTTCCGGTCGACGCCGCGGATTTTGAAAATCTGCGCGCCGCCATGGGCAAGCTCCGGCTCAACGACGCGAGCTTTTCCTACGAGATGGAAACCTCAGCCGCGCTCGGCTTCGGCTTCCGCTGCGGCTTTCTGGGCTTGCTCCACCTCGAAATCATCCAGGAGCGGCTCGAGCGCGAATTCAACCTCAACCTGATCGCGACCGCGCCGTCGGTGATCTACAAGATCAAGCTGCGCAACGGGCAAGCTTTGGAAATCCACAATCCGGTCGACATGCCGGACCCTAACCATATCGAGGAGATGCAGGAGCCGTGGATCGAGGCAACGATCCTCACGCCCGACGAATATCTCGGCTCGGTGCTCAAGCTCTGCCAGGACCGCCGCGGCGAGCAAAAGGAACTCACTTATGTCGGCAACCGCGCGCTGGTGAAATATAACCTGCCGCTCAACGAAGTGGTGTTCGACTTTTACGATCGGCTCAAATCGGTGTCGCGCGGCTACGCCTCGTTCGACTATCACCTCACCGATTACAAGCCGGCGGACCTGGTCAAATTGCAGATGCTGGTCAATGCCGAGCCGGTCGATGCGCTCGCCATGCTGGTGCATCGCACCCGCGCCGAGAGCCGCGGCCGCGCCATGGCGGAGAAACTCAAAGAGCTGATCCCGCCGCATATGTTCCAGGTGCCGATCCAGGCCGCGATCGGCGGCAAGGTGATCGCGCGCGAAACCGTGCGCGCGTTCCGCAAGGACGTCACCGCGAAATGCTACGGCGGCGACGTCTCGCGCAAGCGCAAGCTTCTGGACAAGCAGAAGGAAGGCAAAAAGCGGATGCGCCAGTTCGGCAAGGTCGATATTCCGCAGGAAGCCTTTATTGCGGCGCTAAAGGTGGATGTGTGAGGGGCATACGACGCCGCCCAGGAAGCGAAAGAAGCTTCCGCTGAAGGGTTCGCGCAAGCGGATCGCTCTGTGGCGCGCGCCGCGCCCGAAGCGCGAGCGGGTGGTAACATCCGTCCGCGTGGCGTGGCCGCGACCTTAGGCGCCTCCCGGCGCTCCATTCCCCCGCTTCATCCGGGGGATTCGTGAACAGCTTCGGCAAAGCTCGGATGCAAGTGCATCGCGAGAACGATGATGCTTGTCCGCGCGCGCGGGGTGAGAAAAATTCAATGTACCACGATGGTGGTGCTGCCCATGCCTTCGCGTTCGACGAGGCCGAACAAAGTGGCGGCGTTTTGTGGATCGAGCCGCACGCAGCCATGTGAGGCCGGCCCGCCCAGTTGCGCAATGTCGTAAGTGCCGTGAATGGCATAGCCGCCGTGGAAGAAGATCGCATGCGGCATCGGCGAATTGTAATACCGGCGCGAGAACCAGCGCACCGCCATCATTTCGGGATGGTAGGTGCCGGGCGGCGTGATGTAGCCGCGCCGGGCGGTCGACACGCGCCACAGGTAACGTGGTTCGCCGTCGACCACGACTTCCATCTTCTGCCACGAACGGTCGATATGCACGACGATGGAGGCTGCGGCGCGATCGCCGGCAGAAAGCGCGATGAAGCCGAGCGCAGCCAATACGCAAAACACGCGACGCATGTCATTCCCCAGCCGGCCACGAATTATTGCACTGTGGCGCGGGCGCGGCTACCGGCTTATGCCTAGCCGATGGCAAGCTACGATCTCTTCAGCATCGGCCATTCCAACATCGCAGCGGAGCGCTTTGTCGCGATGCTGCGCGCCGCCGGCGCCGGCGTTATCGCCGACGTGCGCTCGGTGCCGGTCTCGCGCTTCTGTCCTTGGTTTTCGGCCAAGACTCTCGCGCCGCAGTTGGCCCGCGACGGCGTCGGCTACTTGTCCTATGGCGACGCGCTCGGCGGCCGACCGCGCGACGCGAAACTCTATTGCGACGGCGTTGCCGATTATGAGGCGATGGCGCGGCAGCCGGAGTTCGAAGCGGGATTGGCGCGCCTCATGGCCGATGCGGCGCGGTGTCGCGCGAGGGGTGCCCTCTGCCTGATGTGCTCGGAACGCGAACCGCTCGAATGCCACCGTTGCCTTTTGGTGGCGCGGGCGCTGGCCGAGCGTGAGCTGACCGTCGGCCACATTCTGTTCGATGGCAGCATCGAGCCGCATGCGGTGACCGAGCAGCGGCTGTTGGCGCTTGACGACAGCGGCGGCGACCTCTTCGCACCTGGCAATCTTTTAGCAACTGGACTTGGCGAGCGACTCGCGGCAGCGTATCGCCGCCGCGCCCGTGCGGTCGCGTATCGGGGCAAGGCGAATATGAAGAAAGGCCGCTCGGGGGCGAGCGCCACAGCGGAAAGTTGACGATGCTCGCCTCACTGCGCTTGCTGTGTGTGTTGCTCGCCGCGGGCATTGCTCCCGCGCTGGCTCAAGATGCCGCCGCGCCCGCGCCCGCCCCGGCGCCCGATACCGACACGCTCGATCCGACGCCGCCCGGCTCGCTCAATCCGGCGCCGCTGCCGCCGCTGGCAAATCCGGATTCGCCGTCGACGCCGGCCAAGGACTTGTTCGGCCGCAAGCCGACGCCGTTTCCCGGTCCGCCGCACGCGATCGGCTCCTATGCCGACGGCTGTCTGGCCGGCGCGGTGCCGCTGCCGATCACCGGCCCGGCCTGGCAAGTGATGCGGCTGTCGCGCAACCGCAATTGGGGCCATCCGAACCTGATCGCATTCCTCGAGCGCTTCGGCGAAAACGCCAAGAAAGTCGGCTGGAACGGCCTCCTCGTCGGCGACATGTCGCAGCCGCGCGGCGGCCCCATGATCACCGGCCATGCCAGCCACCAGATCGGGCTCGATGCCGATATCTGGTTCACGCCGATGCCCGATCACGTGCAAAGCCGCGAGGAGCGCGAGTTCACCGGCGCGGTCGACATGGTCGCTCCGGATCGGCGCGACGTCGATCCGAAAGTGTGGACGCATGAGCGCACCGAGCTCATCCGCACCGCGGCGCAGGATCCCGCGATCACCCGCATCTTCGTCAATGCCGCGATCAAGAAGGCGCTGTGCCGCGAAGCCGGATCGGATCGCGAGTGGCTATGGAAGGTGCGGCCGTGGTGGGGCCACGCCGAGCATTTCCATATCCGCATCGGCTGTCCGGCCGACAGTCCCGGATGCAAGCCGCAACCGCCGCCGCAAGTCAGCGACGGCTGCGGCCACGAACTCGATTTCTGGTTCAAGGAATCGACGCTGCATCCGGCGCCGGCGATTCCGGCGAAGCCCGGACCGTCACTGACGCTCGCCGGCCTGCCGGCCGCGTGCAAAAAAATCGTGATGGCGCCTTAAAGTCCCGGCGTGCCGAACACCAGGCGCTGCGCCGTGGCGGCGATGTAAACGAGAAGGCACGCGCAGACGACGATCAACACGACGAAGCTTGGCGTTTTTTGTTCGGGCACCTTGATCAGCCGCGGCAGGCCGAGCCAGAGAACATATGCGCCATAAAATCCGCTGAGCATGAGAAAGCGCAATCCCGGCAAGACCAGAAAGACCCCGGCGAGCCAGACCGGCGTGAAGGAATAGACCGCGAGCTTGAACGCGCTGTCGAAATCGCGCCGGCCGCCGAACAGCGGCGCTGCCAAATCCACGATGAGCCCGAGCACGAGCACCGTGGCGCAGGCCATCACGTAGCCGAAAATCGCGCCGAACAGGCCGTCGAAAAGCGCCGTGCGCACGGCGCCCGCGCCCGGCACGATCACGCCGATGAGGCTCGTGCCGATGAAGCCGAATACCGCAGGTATCAGCGCCAGCACGGCGACGTAACGGCTCAGGACGAAAGCCGGATCGCCGGTTTCCCGCTCGACGCGCGCCCATTCGGCGAGCGGATCGAGCAGCATCGCCTTGGCGCGCCGCGCCGGATTCATGCCGCAAGCCCGGTCACGCAGCGAGCCCCTTCGCCGCGCCTTTGGCATCTTCGCGCAGCATCGCGGCGCCTTTTTCCGCGATCATCATGGTTGGCGCATTGGTATTGCCGGATGTGATGGTCGGCATGACCGAAGCATCGATGACGCGCAGCCGCTCCAGCCCGGCGACGCGCAACCGGCCGTCGACCACCATCATCGGATCGCTGGCAAGCCCCATTTTCGCGGTGCCGACCGGATGAAAGATCGTGGTGCCGATATCGCCGGCCGCTTTGATCAAACTCTGCTCGTCATCATCCCGCGCCGTCGGCCCCGGCAAATATTCGTCGGGATGGAACGGCGCCAGTGCCGGCTGCGCCGCGATGCGCCGGGTCAGCCGGATCGAGTTGACCGCCACGCGGCGGTCAGCATCGGTCGAGAGATAATTCGGCTGGATCACCGGCGCGTCAGCCGGGTCGCGCGAGCGCAGCCGGACAAAGCCGCGGCTGGTCGGCTGCAGATTGGCGACGCTCGCGGTGAAAGCCGGAAATGCGTGCAACGGCTCGCCGAACCGATCGAGCGACAACGGCTGGATGTGATACTGCAGATTGGCGCGCGCCTGGTCGCGATCGGAACGCGTGAACAGGCCGAGCTGCGACGGCGCCATGGTCAAAGGACCGCGCCGCAACAGCGCGTATTCGGCCAGCATGCGGGCAAAGCCGAAGCGCGAATGATAGCGTTCGTTGAGCGTGGTGATGCCGTCGACCTTGTAGATCATCCGCAACTGCAAATGATCCTGCAGATTGGCGCCGACGCCGGGCCGGTCGAGCACGACGGGAATGCCGTGCTGCCGCAACTCTTCGCCCGGTCCGACGCCGGACAGCAGCAGGATTTGTGTCGAGCCGAGCGAGCCGGCGGCGAGAATGACTTCGCCGCGGCAGCGCGCGCTGCGCACCGCGCCATCTTGCCGCCAGCGCACGCCGGCGGCGCGTTTGCCGTCGAACACCAGGCCTTCGGCGAGACAGCCGGTTTCGAGCCGCAGATTGCCGCGATGGAGCACCGGTTTGAGGAAGGCACGCGCCGTCGACACGCGCCGCCCGCGCGTTTGATTGACATGAAAGGCGCAGATGCCTTCGTTGTCGCCGCAATTGAAATCGGCAATGGATTTGATGCCGGCTTGTTCGGCGGCGGTGCGGAACGCGTCGAGCAGATCCCAGCGCACGCGCGGCGCGGCTATCGGCCACTCGCCGCCGACGGCATGGGCTGAGCTTTCACCCATGAAGTGATTTTCATGCCGCCGGAAAAACGGCAGCACGTCGTCCCAGCCCCAGCCGGCGAGGCCGAGCTGGCGCCAATGGTCGAAGTCGGCCGCCTGGCCGCGCATATAGACCATGGCATTGATCGCCGACGAGCCGCCGATCACCTTGCCGCGCGGATAATTGAGGCTGCGCCCGTTCAGACCCGGCTCCGGCTCGGTCTTGAACATCCAATCCGAGCGCGGATTGCCGATCGCGAACAGGTAGCCGACCGGGATATGAAACCAGATCCAATTGTCGCGGCCGCCGGCTTCGAGAACGAGCACGCGCTTGTCGGGATCGGCGGACAGCCTGTTGGCGAGCAAGCAGCCGGCCGAGCCGGCGCCGACGATGATGTAGTCGAATTCGCTAATAGAAGCGGCTTGGTCTGTCATCAGTCCCTCGCACGGGGTTTTGCCACTTTGCCGATAGCGCAGCAATCGGCTAAAGCGGCCACGCCAATGGAGGTCTCATGCGCCGTTTTGTTCTCGGACTTATCTGCCTGTGCGCCGGCGGCATTTTGAGCGGGGCTGCGGCGCAGGAACGTTTCATTACCGTGGCTTCGACGACGTCGACCGAGCAGTCGGGTCTGTTCGAATATCTGCTGCCGCGCTTCACCGAAAATCCGGGATCAAGGTCCATGTCGTGGCTCTCGGTACCGGTCAAGCACTCGATGTCGGGCGCCACGGCGATGCCGACGTCGAATTCGTGCACGACCGCGCGGCAGAGGAAAAGTTTCTGGCCGAAGGCTGGAGCACCAAACGATATGACGTGATGTACAACGATTTCATCGTGGTCGGTCCCAAGTCCGATCCGGCGGGCATTGCCGGCAGCCAGGATGTCCTTCAAGCCCTGAAGAAGATTGCCGGCGTACAAGCACCCTTCATTTCCCGGGGCGACCGCTCTGGCACGAACGAAGCGGAGTTGCGATATTGGGCCGCGGCAGGAATCGATCCGAAAGCGGTTACCGGCGGCTGGTACAAGGAAATCGGCCAGGGCATGGGACCCGCGCTCAATATGGCGGCGGCATCCGACGCCTACACCCTTTCCGATCGCGGCACCTGGCTGTCATTCAAAAATCGCCGCGATTTGATAATCGCCGTCGAAGGCGACAAGCGCCTGTTCAACCAGTACGGCGTCATGCTGGTGAATCCGGCAAAGTATCCGCAAGTCAGGGCGGCCGACGGCCAAGCTTTCATCGACTGGCTGATCTCACCCGAAGGGCAGACGACGATCGCGGATTACAAAATCAGCGATCAGCAGCTGTTCTTCCCGAACGCGCAACAGCCCTAGCTCACCTTTTTGCCGTCAGCCGATAAAGAAAAAATCCGGTCGCGCTGACGGTGATGCTGATGACGATCAGGATTGCGCCAAGGCCGAGCGCCAAAGCGAGCTCGCCTTTGCTTGTCTCAAGCGCGATCGCGGTTGTCATCGTGCGCGTGACGCCGCGGATGTTACCGCCGACGACGATGATTGCGCCGACCTCGGAAATCGCCCTGCCGAAGGCGAATAGAACGGCGGTCAGCAAGCCTGCCTTGCCGATCACCAGCAGTTCCAGAATTGCCCGCGGGCACGATGCGCCGTCGACGCGAAACTGATCGCCGTAATCGTGCCAGAGGCCTTCCGTGAGGCGATGTAGCAGGGCAACGACGATCGGTGTCGCAAGCGTGACCTGCGCGACAATCATGGCGGCGGGGGTGAAGAGCCAGCCGAGAAATCCGAGCGGACCGGATCGGGACAGAATGAGATAGACGGCACGTCCGACGACGACCGGCGGCAAGCCGAGCAGGGCATTGGCCAGAACAACAATGCCATCGCGGCCGGGAAAGCGGGTCATCCCAGGAAGGCGCCGACCGGTGCGCCAATGACCGTAGCGATGATCGTTGCCGTCAGACTGATGCGCAGCGACAACAAGACGATCGCGAGCAATTCGGGGTCGCGGCGCACGATCAAGGCCAGCGCGACCGACAAGGCTTGGTGAAAGTCTTGCATCGGCGCCTCTTTTAGCCGCGCCGGACGAAGCTGACTATCCGACCGCGCCTTTACCCGGCCGCCGGCCGAATGCTAGTGTCCGTCCTGCGATCCGTGGCACACCGCGCGTGCGCCGCGTACCGGAACGGCGGTTCCCGGCAATGATCGCATCCTCACAATAACCCGCTCATTCGGGAGAACCGCCATGTTTGCGCGCCTAGCCCTGTTTGTCTTTGCCACGCTAACGGCCTGCATCGGTCCCGTGGCGGCGCAGGATCGGTCGATCACCGTCTTCGCCGCCGCCTCCATGAAGAACGCGCTCGACGACGCCGATGCGGCCTTCACCAAGAAAACCGGCATCAAGGTCGTCGCCAGCTACGATGCAAGCTCGGCTTTAATGAAGCAGATCGAGGGCGGCGCGCCGGCCGATGTGTTCGTTTCCGCCGACTTGAAATGGATGGATTACGGCGCGCAGAAAAGGCTGATCAAGGACGACACCCGCGTCAATCTGCTCGGCAACGAACTGGTGCTGATCGCCGGCAAAGATTCCGCGATTGGCAATGTGACGATCGGGCCGGGGTTCGATCTCGCCAAGCTCGCCGGTGACGGCCGCATCGCCACCGGCGACGTGAAGGCCGTTCCGGTCGGCATCTATGCCCAGGCCGCTTTGCAAAAGCTCGGCGTCTGGGCGGCCGTCGAGCCGAAAATGGCCATGGCCGCCAATGTCCGCGCCGCCCTCGTTCTGGTCGCGCGCGGTGAGGCGCCGCTCGGCATTGTCTATGCGACCGACGCCAAGGTCGAGCCCGGCGTCAAGGTCGTCGGCGTGTTTCCGGAGAGTTCCCACGATCCGATCGTCTATCCGGTGGCGGCGACCGTGACCGCGAAGCCCGACGCCGCGCCATATCTGGCCTTCCTGCGCTCGCCCGCCGCGAAGTCGATCTTCGAGAGTTACGGCTTCATCGTTCTGGCAAAACCAACGTCGTGACTATCACAGGAGTGGTCATTGCCGGGCTTGACCCGGCAATCCATGGGGCCGCGCCGCCGCATAGGCGAGCGAAGCAACGCCGTCCTTCAGACGGCTATGACCGCGCATGACGAGTTTGTAGCGCCATGTTCGACCTCTCGCCCGCTGATTGGACCGCAGTCGAGCTGTCCTTGCGCATTGCCATCGTCGCGACCGCGTGCGCGTTGCCATTCGGCCTCGCTATCGGCTGGCTGCTGGCGCGCAAGCAGTTCTGGGGCAAGACGCTGCTGAATGGACTCGTCTTTCTGCCGCTCGTGCTGCCGCCGGTCGTTACCGGCTATCTCCTGTTGATTTGGTTCGGCCGGCGCGGACCGATCGGCGAGTTTTTGTACAACACCTTCGGCATCGTCCTGTCATTTCGCTGGACCGGCGCCGCTTTGTCTTGCGGCGTGATGGGTTTTCCGCTGATGGTCCGCCCGATCAGGCTGGCGCTCGAGGCCATCGATAAGAAATTGGAAGACGCCGCCGCGACGCTTGGCGCCAACCAGTTTCTCGTGTTCCTCACCATCACGCTGCCGCTCGCTTTGCCCGGTGTCATTGCCGGCGCGCTTCTGTGTTTCGCCCGCGCGCTCGGTGAGTTTGGCGCCACCATCACTTTCGTCTCCAATATTCCGGGCGAGACGCAGACGATTTCGGCGGCGATCTATACCTTGACCCAAGTTCCGGGTGGCGACGCCGCGGCCGGACGCTTGGTCATGGTCGCCATTGCCTTGGCGCTTGCGGCGCTGATCGCTTCCGAGTGGGTGGCACGGCGCGCCACAATTCGCTTCCACGGAGATTGAACGTGTTGGCGGTCGACGTTGAGAAGCAGCTGGGCGCGCTGAAGCTGAGCGTGCGCTTTCAAGCCGAGCGCGGCGCAACCGCTTTGTTCGGCCCGTCGGGTGCCGGCAAGACGTCGGTGGTCAATATGATCGCCGGGTTGCTGGTGCCGGATCGCGGCGCGATTACGCTCGATGACGTCGTGCTGTTCGAGGCCGCCAAGGCCATCGACGTGCCGCCGCACCGGCGCCGCATCGGCTATGTGTTTCAGGAAGGCCGTCTGTTCCCGCACCTCAGCGTGCGGCAGAACCTCGACTACGGACGCCGCATGAGCCGCCAGCCGCGCGATGCGGGCGAATTCGACCGGATCGCCGCGCTCCTCGATATCGGGCCATTGCTCGATCGCCGGCCGGGCAAATTATCCGGCGGCGAGCGCCAGCGCGTCGCGGTCGGCCGCGCGCTGTTGATGCGCCCGCTATTGTTGCTGCTCGACGAGCCGCTTGCCTCGCTCGATGCCGGCCATAAGCGCGAGATCTTGCCGTATCTCGTGCGCTTACGCGACGACGCCGGAATTCCGATCGTTTATGTCAGTCACACGCCGGCCGAGGTGCGCCGCATCGCCACGACCGTGGTGCGGCTCGACGACGGCCGCGTCGTCGCCGCCGGCGGCATCGAACTTCTCAAAGACGCCGAGACGGACTCGCTCGCCTGACTTCGCTGGCGCAGCACCGGCTTCGCGTTTGGCGAAGTCAGGCATGATTAATCGCGTGTTGTCCTCGACGACCGGGGCGGATTATGAACGAACGATGGATTCTGCTCCTTCCCTGACAACACAGCATTCGACATTGCGTGGCGTGCTGTGCGGCGCCGGTGCGGCTTTGTGCTGGGCGCTTGGCTTTGTCGCAGCGCGCCACGGTATCTTGGCCGGCGTGTCGCCGCTCGTGCTGGCACTGCATCGCTACGTCTGGCCGGGGCTGGCGCTGATTCCCGTCCTTGCTGCCGACGGTATTGCCGATCTGGGCGGCATGGGTTGGCGGCGCGGTTTCATCATCACGATCTTTGGCGGCCTGCCGCTCGCGCTGTGGAGCTACTACGGCTACGTCTATGTACCGCTCGGCCACGGCGCCATCATTCAGCCGTCGTGCGCGGCCCTGGGCGGTCTCGTTCTCGCGAGTCTCGTTCTCGGGGAAACCCTGCCGCCGCGCCGCGTCGCCGGCGCGCTGGCGATGGTTGCCGGACTTGTGGTGATCGGCATTGAAGCATTGCATACGATGGGCGCGCAGGGAGTGCTCGGCGACATGTTTTTCGTCGCCGCCGGCAGCTCCTTTGCCATCTTCGGCATGCTGCTGCGGCTGTGGCGGATTCCGGCGCTGCGGGCCATGGCGGTGACGAGCGTGGTGTCGCTTGCCGGCTTGCCGCTGATGTTGCTCGCTCTCGATAATTTTCTGTCTGCCGGACTCGTTGAGAATCTGATACAGGCGGTGGTGCAGGGTGCGTTTGCCGGAGCCGGCGCGATTTATCTTTTCACTCGCGCCGTGATTCTGCTCGGCGCCGGCCGCGCCGCTTTATTCCCGGCACTGGTGCCGCCGTTCACGCTGCTGATTGGCGCCGCCACGCTCGGCGAGTTACCGAGCCTGTGGCAGCTCATCGGACTCGCGATCGTGCTCGCCGGCTTTTGGCTGACGCAGAAGGGGTAACGTCATTCCGGATCGCCGCGTAGCGGCGAGTCCGGAATCCAA
>Ga0181525_10001615_pt1 | contig 19120 bp, 17 predicted proteins | sample PEATcosm2014_Bin_48_FD_121100 | JGI IMG/M metagenome (GOLD analysis project Ga0181525, IMG submission 121100) | Peatland microbial communities from MTU Mesocosm Facility, Houghton, MI, USA - PEATcosm2014_Bin06_10_metaG | ecosystem: Environmental > Terrestrial > Soil > Wetlands > Peat | place...
CGCCGCCGGCGCCGGGCAGCAGCCAAGCTTGGCATCTGAAAGCTCGACAGTGGTCGACCAGGTTCGGATACAGGCGGCCGATGTCGCTGATTCGGCCGCGCAGAGCGAGCCAACACCCGGGGCGACCACGGCGGACCGGCCAGCACCCGGGGCGACCGCGGCGGACCGGCCAGCATCCGGGATGGCCGCGGGCCGACCGGCCGCCGGGATGGCCGCGGGCCGACCGGCCGCCGGGGTGGCCGCGGGCCGACCGGCCGCCGGGGTGACCGCGGGCCTGATCGCCGGGGCGTGCTTCGCGCTGCTGTTCATCGGGCTCAACCGGGCAGGCTCGGGCAGCGGCCTGTGGCCGGTGGCCGTCGCGCAGGCCGCCGAGATCGCGGTGATCGGCCCGGCGGCCGCGCTAACCGGCAACTTCCGCCTGCCCGGGGCGCGCTCCGGCTGGCTCGCGGCGATCACCGGGGCGGCCGGGGCGCTGGGCACGATCTTGTACTTCTTCGCCACGCACGACGGGTTCCTCGCGGTGACCGCCGTGCTCACCTCGCTCTACCCGGCGATCACCATCGTGCTGGCCCGGACCCTGCTCGGCGAGCGCCTCACCAAGCTGCGCCTGGCCGGCCTGGCCCTAGCCGCCGCCTGCGTGGCCCTGATTGCCGTTGGCGGAGCCGGATAAGGCAGGTAGTGAACGTGCCACTGCATACCGTTTTCGGTACAGAACGCCACGTTCACTACCTCCAAGATGGAGCGAGACTGGAACTGATGAGGCAGACGGGTCAGGCGTGATGAGGTTGCATCCAGCTCGGCGCTCCGGACCGGAGGAACCGCTCTAGGCGCGAAGCAAACCGCCTTAGGCGCCGACTGGCCAGGTGTGGACGGGGGCGTTGGTGTGCATGTGTTCGATGTAGCGCAGGGTCATCCGCCTCAATGCCTCCGGGCGGTCGCAGCCGTCCCGGCAGAACTCCGCGACGGTGGCGATCTGCCAGGCGGCACCGGTCTGGCCGGTCAGGCACCGCTGCTCGATGATGCCGAGCAGGCGGTCGGCCTCGGCCTGGCCGACTCCCCAGCGAGCGAGCCCCTCGCGGGCCATCGGCAGCAGGCGGCGCAGGATCAGCTCGGTCGCGGGGGTGTCGCCGACGCCCGGCCAGTACAGCTGTGCTTCCAGGCCATGGCGGGCCGCCTCGTGCAGGTTCTCCGAGGCGGTCGAGAACGACATCTGGGTCCAGATCGGGCGCTGGGCCTCGGCCATGGTACGGACCAGGCCGTAGTAGAACGCCGAGTTCGCCATGATGTCGGCGATGGTCGGGCCGGCCGGCAGGACCCTGTTCTCCACCCGTAGGTGCGGGATGCCGTTGACGGCGGCGTAGACGGGCCGGTTCCAGCGGTAGATCGTGCCGTTGTGCAGGCTCATCTCGGCCAGCTGCGGAATCGCGCCGCCCTCGAGCACGGCAAGCGGATCCTCGTCCTCGCAAATCGGCAGCAGCGCGGGGAAGTACCTGATGTTCTCCTCGAACAGGTCGAACACCGAGGTGATCCAGCGCTCGCCGAACCACACCCTGGGCCGCACGCCCTGCTCCTTCAGCTCGTCCGGCCGGGTGTCCGTGGCCTGCTCGAACAGCGTGATGCGGGTCTCGTGCCACAGCTGCCTGCCGAACAGGAACGGCGAGTTGGCCGCCAGCGCGACCTGCGCGCCCGCGATCGCCTGGGCGGCGTTCCAGTAATTCGCGAAGGCGTCCGGGCTGACCTGCAGGTGCAGCTGCACGCTGGTGCAGGCGGCCTCGGGCGTGATGCTGTCGGTATGGGTGAGGAGTTGCTCGGCGCCGTCGATCGCGATCCGCATGTCCTCACCGCGGGCGGCGAAGATCTGCTCGTTGAGCACCCGGTAGCGCTCGTTGGCCGACATCGACTCCTCGTGCACGTGGTGCTCGTCCAGCGTCGGCAGGATGCCGATCATCACGAGGTTGCTGCCGACCGTGCGGGCCTTGCCGTCCGCGGCGTTGAGGTCGCCGCGGATCTCCCGCTCAAGGTCGGCGAGCGCGTCGCCGTCGAGGTGCCGCGGCGGCAGGTTGATCTCCAGGTTGAACTGCCCCACCTCGGTCGCCCAGGCCGGGTCCGCGATCGCGTCGAGTACGTCGGCGTTGCGCATCGACGGCATGCCGTCGGAATCCACCAGGTTCAGCTCGATTTCCTGGCCGACAAGCGACGGTTCGGCCTCGAAAAGGCGCTCGCGCAGCATCCGGGCGAACACGTCAAGCGAGCGCCGGACCTTGTCCCGGTACTTGCGCCGGTCCTCGCCGGAGATCTTGATTGCCTCGATGTCACGGCCCACGCAGGCCTCCGCTCAACGAAACCGACAAACCTCGCACCTGCACTCACACCACATTCGCACGCCTCACGCCGCGGGCGCTAGCTGCCGCCGCCCAGGCGCGCGGTCTCGTCTTTTACCCACAGGCTGAGCAGCCCGCGCAGGTGCGCGATGAACTGGTCGTGCTCGTGCGCCGGGTACACCGAGCGGACCGTGTCGATCAGCAGCTGGTCGAAGTCCGGGCCTGCCACCCAGTCCAGGACGATCTCGTCCAGGTGCGGCAGCCTGGTCGCGCAGAAATCGTGGTACCGCTCGGACTCGAAGTAGGCGTCGGCGAGGCGCCGGTAGGCGGCCATCTTCTCCGGGAAGGAGGTGCCCGCGTCGTCCGCGATCGCGAAGAACCGGTCGGTCTCCAGGTCCAGCTTGGGCTGTCTGCCAGTGACGAGCGCGAACACGCTCCACTTGACCAGCGCCTTGATCGCCCAGGGAAAGTAATAGTGCAGGCTCGTCAGCGCCACGTCCGGGCAGGCGTTGGCGTAGTCGATGGGGTAGACCTCCTCGCCCCGGATCAGCGTCTCGCACGAGTTGAACTCCCACCGGAAGAACGCGTTGACCAGCCGCCCGATCGTCACCACGTCGTTGCCGACCGACGGGGAGAGAAAACTGTGGTCGACCGCGTAGCGCGAGTGCATGGGCTGGTCCGGCTGGAACCGCATGACCATGGTCTCCGCGCCGATCGACAGCGAGCGGGCGAAGACGTCGTAGTCGATGGCCTTCTGCAGGTGCATGAGCATCTCGCCGCTCGCGTCGTAGGCGGCGTGCAGCTCTTCGGGATCTCGGATACGGGACACGCCGCGCCAGGCGCCGCCGTCGTAGGGCTTCATGAACAGCGGGTAGCCGATCCGCTCGGCGATCGCGTCCAGGTCGAAGGACTGGTTGTAGCGGGCGGAGGTGTAGGCATAGCGGGCGTTGTCGATCGGGTTCTTGTAGGGCACCAGGACCGTATCAGGCACGTTCAGGCCGAGCCGCATCATCGCGCAGTAGGCGGCGTGTTTCTCCATCGACTGGAACGTGAACGGGCTGTTCAGCAGGTACACCCCGTCCATCAGCGCGATCTTCTTCAGCCACTCCCTCGGGTGGTAGTACCAGTAAGCGAGACGGTCGATGACCAGGTGGTAACGCGGCCGGTCGCGCAGGCCGAACGGCTCGATGGTGATCCGCTCGATGTCGAACGAATAGCTGCTGCCGTCCGCGCCCGGCACCGGGCCAAGCCGGTGCAGGATCTTCTCGAACGCGGTCGGCCAGTCCTCCTCGGTCCCGAGCAGCAACCCGATCAGGTGCCTGGTATCGGTCAACGCGGGCTCCCTCCTGCGGCACAGGTCCAGCCGATCACTCCGACATCGTGCCTGCTCCGCCCGGGTCATGACAATAGCGACAGGTCACCGGCGCCGCGCGCCGCCCTTCGCCCGCCGGTCCGCGCGCATCGCCAGCATCGTCACGTCATCGACGAGGTCCCCGGCGCCGAAGTCGAGCATTGCCTGGCGCACCGACGCCACCAGCCGGTCCGGCGGGTAGCCGGCCAGGCCGACCAGCTCGTCGGCGAGCCTGTCCTGGAACTCGGTGTTGCCCGGGCCGCGCAGCTGCGCCACCCCATTGCTGTAGAGCAAGAGCACGTCTCCGGTGTCCATCGCCAGTTCCTGGGTGGCCGGCTCCGCGTTCGGGAACAGACCGAGCGGAAGGCCGCCGCCGCTGAGCAGCCGGACGCGGCCGTCCGCTCGCAGCAGGGCCGCGGGCGGGTGGCCGACGCTTCCTAGCACCACCCGCAGCCCGGCGTCCGGCCAGCTCAGGTGCGCGATGTTGGCCGTGACGAACCCGCCGTCCAAGGCAAGCTCATCGGCTAGCAGGATCTCGTTGGCGCCGGCCAGCACCTCACCGGGATCGGCGCAGCGACGCGCCAGAACACGGATCGCGTGCCGCGCCGCCGCCGTCACGGCCGCCGCTTCCTCTGCCTTCCCGCACACATCACCGACCGCCAGGCCCCAGCCATCGGGCGTCTGGTACACGTCGTAGAAGTCGCTGCCGACCTCCGGGTCCTCGGCGGCGATATAGGTGGCCGCGATCTGGATGCCGGGAATCTCCGGCATCCGCCTTGGCAGCAGGCTGCCGTGCAGCGCGTCGGCCGTGTCGGAACGCCGCCTGAACGTCCGGTTGACCCGGATGGACATGGCCATCTGCTCGCCGAGTTCCTGGACGAACGCGAGGTCCGCCACCCGGAAGAACCCCTCGGCGGCGGGCCGGACAAGGGTCAGCACGCCGTACCGGTTCTCGCCATCGGACAACGGCACCGACAACAAAGACGTGGCCGCCAGCGTGACCAGCAACGGTTCGCCGTTCTGGCCGACGCCGAGGGCGCCGGTGTCCTCCGCGTGGGCGATCAGCGCCGGCCTGGCCGACTCGTGCACGGTGTACGGGACGGACCCGGGCACCGGGTCGACCGCGGCCACGACAGCGGACAACTCGCCGAGCCTCGGGTCGTCCGGCCCGAGGACCAACTGCCGCCGCAGCTTTCCCCTGCGATCGATGTCGACGATGGCCCAGGCGGTGAACTCCCGGGCGATCAGTCGCGCGCAGCGCTGCAAGGTCCTCGACTCGCTGAAGCCTTCGTTCTCCAGCAGCAGCCTGGCCGTGGCCGTAACCAGATCGAGCCGGCGGGTGATGGCCTGCGCGGCAGCCAGCGGCAGGTCGGCCGGACTAGGGTCGCCGCCGGGCCGCTCGCCCGCGGCCACCGGCGGGGGTCCGGCACGATCGCCGGGCCGCTCGCCCGCGGCCACCGGCGGGGGTCCGGCACGATCGCCGGGCCGCTCGCCCGCGGCCAGCGGCGAAGGCGCCGCCGCGTCGCGTACCGCAACCATGAGCTGGTCGGCCTCGCCGCGGACGCTCACTCGGCCGATGATCAGCTCGCCAGGAAATACGCCGTCCGCGGACAGCAGGCTGCACCGGATCCGGCGCTGCTTGCCGGTTCGGGCTACCGCGCTGAGCTGGGACTGTACCGCGGCGCGCGACGGCAGGTTGACCAGCGCGGTGAATGGCCGACCGGTCGCATAGCCCGGCGCCGAGCCGATCAGGTCGGCGGCCGACCCGTTGGCCCGTTGCACCGTCCCGTCGCGGGCGAGCAGGAACAGCGGGACGGGCGCATCCTGAAAGGCGGCGCGCAGCAGGCTGCGCTCGGCCGCGCCCGCTGGATGGGCTGGCTCACCGCCCGCGGCCTGAGCCGCCCTGAGCTGGTCGACGGTGCCTTCGAGCTCGGTCAGCGCCGCGTCGAGCAACTCGCCGGGCTCGGCACCCTTGGACCGCGCCGCCTGCAGTAGCGCCGCCACGCGCGCCTCAAGCTCGTCGACCTGGCGGCCTGTCCCGGCGGGTTCTGACGTTCCGCTCACGCACCAATCCTTACCCCGGCTGCTCGGCTACCAGCGTTCGTCGTAGTGCGATCATCGCGACGTCGTCTTCGCTGGGCCCGAAGAGCGACATCAGGTGATTGGTGAAGGCCTCGACGTCCGCCCCGCTTACCTCATGGGCGGCGACGCGCAGCTTCTCCAGGTTGATGTCGAGGAAAACTGCCCGATCCTCGACAAGGCCGTCGGTGAACAGCAACGCGGTGCCCCCGGCCGGCAGGGACGTGGCCTCGACATGCGGCTCGTGCATGGGCAGGCCGAGAATGAGGCCGCCCTCGCCCAGGTAGGCGGCGCCGGCGCCGTCGACGAGGAGCGGCGGCATGTGCCCGCAGTTCACGATCTCCAGCTCACCGGACGCCGGGTCGAGCAGGAGCAGGCACAGGGTGGCGAGAATCCCCGGGTGGTAACGTCGCAGCACCCCGTTGACCAGGCCGGTGATGACCAGCGGCGAGTGCCCCTCGGTGGCGAAGGCGCGCAGGGCGTGCCTGAGCTCGCCCATTACGGTCGCCGCGCGCAGCGAATGGCCCTGCACATCACCGATCGCGACGAGGACCTTACCAGGCCAGGCGAGCGCCTCGTAAAAGTCGCCGCCGACCGCGACCTGGTCGCTGGCCGGGATGTACCGGGACGACATGGCCAGGCCGGGCACCTCCGGCAGCGCCGTGGGCAGGAAGCTCCGCTGTAGCGTCAGGGCAACGAGGTGCTCTTCGGCGTAGGCGCGCAGCGCTTCCACCGCGAGCGCGACCGACTGCACCAACTGGCGGAGGATCTGCAGTTCCTCCTGGCCGGGCACGCTGTCGCGGTCGACCGCCAGGGCCACAGGCGGCCGGTCGGGCCTCGTCCTGGCCGCGGCAAGCCAGACATCGCCGCGCAAGGTGCTATCCGGGATCAGCCGCAGCCAGTCATCGCGCGGGACGATCGCGGCCGCGCCGGTCTGCTGCGAACCGAGCACGTGCCCGATCACCGTGTCCGCCAGCCCGAGCGGCCCGCCGCGCTGGACGGGCTCGGGATGCTGCGGGGACGACGACACCCTGCGGACCTGCCCGTCGGGCATCTCCAGGATGAGCACCGCCTCCCCGGCGAAGATCCGCGCGGCTCCGGCCGCCGCGACCCGCGCCAGCCGGTCAAAGGTAGCGGCCGCGTTGATGTCGAGCGCCACGCTGGTCAGCGCCGTCAGCAGGAAGGCGGTCCGCTCGGCCCGCTGGCGCGCCCGGTAGTAGCGCAGCGCTGCCATGACGACGGCGAGCAGTTCCTCGGGCTCGGTCGGATCTACCAGGTAGGCGTCGGCCCCCTGGGTCAGGCCCTGGGCTTTGTCGCTGACGGCCACGGCGGTGGCCGAGACCTGGATCACCGGGATCGCCGCGGTCCGCGGGTCGCCCTTGATCTGCCGACAGACCTCGAAGCCGCTGATGTCGGGCAGGTGCACGTCCAGGAGGACGAGCTCGGCGGTACCGACCTGGGCCAGGGCTTCGCGCCCGGTGGCGACCTCGATCACGGTATGACCGGCACGCCGCAGCCAGGTAGCCATGACATAGCGCTTGGCCTCGTCGTCGTCCACCAGGAGCAGCACCCCCGGGGCGTCGGTCACCGGGCACCTCCAAGGACGCCGCGGATGGCGAATTCCAGCCGTTCCCTGGTGAGCTCGTCCTTGCGCAAGATGGCGGCTGCGCCCGGCGGCGGCGGCGCATCCGCGCCCGTGACCACGATGACCGGGATCGCGACGGGCAGCCGCGCCAGCAGCGTGCTGCCATCCGTGCCCGGCATCCGCAGGTCGGCAAGGACCAGGTCGGCCGGGTTGTCGGCGAGGAAGGCGAGGGCCTGGCCGCCATCCTCGGCCTCGATGCAACGGTTCGCTATTCCCGTGAGCAACCCCATCAGCACCTGCCGGAAGCTGGCGTCATCGTCGGCCAGTACGACGGTACCGACGGCCGGAGTCGCGTGCGGCAAGTTGAGCACAACGGTGGTTCCCGCGCCGGGCTCGCTGGTCAGCGTCAGGTCCCCGCCGAGTATCCGGGCGAGCCGGCGCGCGTAGGGCAGGCCAAGACCGGTGCCGCCCCGGCGCAGGCCCGGCACCTGGTAGAACTCCTCGAAGACGTTCTCCTGCAGGGCGGCCGGGATGCCCATGCCGGTGTCGGCCACGCTGATCTCCAGCCTGGTCCCGGCCACCCGCGCGGTCAGCCGTACCTCACCGCTGTCGGTGTACTTGATTCCGTTGGACAGCAGGTTACGCAGGATGCTGGTCAGGGCCGTCTCATCGGTCAGGACGGTACCGGGGACGCCATCGTCGCTGACGATGACGTCGACCGGCCTGCCATCCGCCATCGGGCGGACCAGGCCGCGCAGGCGGCCGAACAGCGCGCGCAGGTCGACGTGCGCCGGGTCGATGTGAAGCCGTCCCGACTCGGCCTTGGCGACGTCGAGGAGGTCATTGACCAGCGCCAGCAGGGTGCCGCTGGTGCTGCGGATCAGCTCGACCTGATAGCGCCGCTCGGCGTCGAGGCCACCGCCGGAGGTGGGCTCGGCCAGCAGCCGGGTCAGCCCGATGATCGAATTAAGCGGTGTCCGCAGCTCGTGGCTGACGTTGGCCCAGAATCTGTCCTTGGACTCCGACGCCGCGCGCAGCCGCTCGGATTTCTCGTCGAGCTCCGCGTACAGCGCCACGACGCCGCGGTTGGTCTGCTCGAGCTCGCTGGACAGCTCGCTGTACAGGGCCATGACCCCGCGGTTGGTCTCCTGCAGCTCGGAGTTGAGCAGGAGCAGCTGTTCTTTCTGCTGCTTGAGGTCCTCAAGTGCAGAGATGAGGTCCTGATTATGACGCCGCAGCTCGTCCATCGTGGACTGAGGAAGGATCGCGGCCAGCTGCTCGTGGACGAGGTTCATCTCGGGTCGCACGCCGGGCGGGCGCCGTTTCGTCATCCGCACGACGTTGCCGCTGGTGGTCGCCCTATCCATGAGCCTGGCCGCAGCGGCGACCCCGTCCGCCGCCGGTTCGCCGTCGAACGTGACGGTCAGCAGCAGGTCGGCGTCGTCGATTCCGAACGCGATGACCGCGCCCCCGCCGCCGGTGACCGCACTGCGGCTTATCTCGCTGAGCGCGGTCGCCACCCGGATCTGATCCTGGCGCTCCAGGGCGAGGCTGCCGGCCAGCGCGCGGCCGAGCTGGCGGGCCGCAAAGACGCCGGCTAGATCCCGGACGTCGAGGCTGGCGAGTTCATCGGTCATGGCTTGAGCACCAGCACGCCGGCATCGTCGCGGTGAGTGCCCGCCGCCGCCAGCAGCACGGCGGCGATCAGCAGCGGATCCCTGGCCGCCAGGCCCGGTACCGCGGCCGCGTCCCAGCGGCTGGACAGGCCGTCGGAGTGCAGCACGATCGCCGCATCCGGCGGGACCTGGTACTCGAACTGGCGGATCGTGCGCGCCTGGTGGCCGACGATCCCCGGCACCGAGAGCATGCCCTTCCTGCTGCCGGAGGCCAGGATCGACGCGGTGACGTTGCCGAGCCCGGCGAACCTGGCGGCGCGGCCGGCCAGCTGCACGATGCCGATGGCCCCGCCGCGGGTGCCGCTCAGCCGCCGGTGGGCGCGCTGCAGCAACGCGGCAGGCTCATCCGCCGGCGCCTCGAGCACGGCGGTCAGCGCCGCGGCGGCCGCCGCGGCGGCCAGCGGGCCATGGCCGAGGCCGTCGCAGAGCAGGGCGGTCATGATCTCCCCCGTCTGGACCGCTGCGAAGGCATCGCCGCATTCGGTCTCGCCCGTGATGGGCCTGATCAGGCCGGCGCAGCGGATGACGGGCTGGCACGGCGCCGGCCAGAACCGGGCCACCAGCGCGGTACCGCGGCCCGGCATGGAGTACAGGTCGCAGAAATCGGCAAGCCGCCGGATCGCGCCGAGGCCGATCCCGAGCGTGCCGACGGTGGAATGGCCGTCTCGCCAGGCCGCACCGACGTCCGGCAGGCCGGGTCCGGCGTCGATGGTGACGAGCACGATCCCCGGCGGCTCGGCATCCCTGCTGACGGCCAGCAGCAGCGAGCCCTGCTCGGCGTGCTTATGCAGATTCGAGGCCGCTTCGGTTACCGCCAGGGCCAGCTGGTCGGCGCGGGCGGCCGGGAATTGCAGCCGGTCCGCCATGGTCGCGGCCGCGTTGCGGCAGGCGGCAAGGGCGCTGGCATCCTCGACCCGAAGCCACCGCAGGTCCGCAGGAAGCGGAGCCCTCAACGGGACCACTTGACTACTACCACGCTGGTGCCGCCTCCGGCCTTGGAGGTCAGCTCGAATTCATCCACCAGCCGTCGCGCACCGGACAGGCCGAGCCCCAGTCCGTCGCCCGAGGTCCAGCCGTCCGTCAGCGCCAGGTCAAGGTCGGGGATGCCCGGCCCTTCGTCGGTGAAGCCGATCCTGACGCCGCTCCGGCCGTTACCCGACCTGACCACCTCCACCCGGGCCAGGCCGCCGCCGCCGTGCACCAGGGCATTGCGGGCCAGTTCGCTGGCCGCGGTCACCACCTTGGTCTGGTCCACCAGGGAAAGACCGCTTTCCGCTGCCACCACCCGCACTCGCTGCCGAACACGCACCACGTCGTCACCCGACAGGATCGGCAGTTCATCCATCAAGCGCGTCCGTTCAGCATCTCCAGGCCCTTGTCCGCGTTCAGCGCGGTGCGCACCCCGCGCAGGGACAGGCCAAGCTCGGTCAGCGTGATGGCGACGGCCGGGCGCATCCCGACGATGACGGTCTCCGCGTCGAACAACCGGGATATCGACCCGATCATGGTGAGCATCCGGCCGATGAAGGAGTCGACGATCTCGACCGCGGTGATGTCGATGATCACTCCGCTCGCCCCGGTCTTGGCCAGCTCGTCGGCCAGGTCGTCCTGCAGGCGCAGCACGCTCTCGTCCTGCAGGTCGATCTGGATGGAGACGAACAGCGTCCGCCCGATCTTGATGATCGGCACGCGCTCCATCAGGCCGGACCCACCTTAAGCCCGGCGCGGCCCAGTGCGTGCGCGAGCGCGTCGGCCAGCGTCGCCTTGGTCGCGATATCGCCGAACTCGATGCCGAGGGACACGATCGTCTGCGCGACCTGCGGCCTGATGCCGCAGATGGTGCAGTCGGCGCCGAGCAACCGCGCGGCGTTCACGGTCTTGAGCAGATGCTGCGCCACCTCGGTGTCGACCGTCGGCACGCCGGTGATGTCGAGCACCGCGTGGTCTGCTCCGGTCGCCACCAGGGTCTCAAGCAGCTTCTCCATGACCAGCTGGGTGCGCGCGGAGTCAAGCGTCCCGACCAGCGGGACCGCGATGATGCCCTGCCACAGCCGCACCACCGGCGTGGAGAGCTCCATCATGGTCATGGCCTGGCCGGCGATGATCTGCTCGCGCGCGACCGCGTAGGTTTCGAACGTATGCAGGCCGAGATCGTCGATCAGCCGCGAGAAGCCGAGAAACTCGGGCACAACGTCGGCCGCGTCCGCGAACAGCTCGTATACCGCGTCCTTGAGCGCGAATACCCCGAGCGCCGTCTCGGTGGGCGTGAACCCGTTGCGGGCCCGTGACCGGGACAGCTCGGCCAAGGCCGCTCGCAGTTCGCCGAGGGCCTGCTCGTCCGCCCCGGACATGACCCTGATCACCAGCGAGTACAGGTCCTCGACCGCACGCCGCACCTCGACGGCCGAAATCCGGCCGCGGACGCCTGCCGTCACCAACTCGACCCAGCGGCCGACGACCTTCTCCTGATGATCGCGCATGTACACGGCCATCCGGCCCTGACTGCTGTCAACCTCCATGCGTCCCTACGTCCTATACACTCAGTCGCCAGTTACGCGATGCTCGGACCAACAGTACATCCGTGCTGGTAAGCGCAGACACGTTGGAGTGCAGGTGGCAGATCTCCGCTTCTCGATGGAACCCCATGACGCCGGGGTAGTCGTGTCCGTCAGCGGCGAGCTCGACATCGTGACCAGCCAGCAGTTCGACGACTACCTATCCGACGCCAGCGCCGACCGCGACCTGGTGGTTCTCGACATGTCCGCGGTGGACTTCATGGACACCTCGGCGCTGGCCGTCATCGTCGGCCACTGGCGGCGCCAGGAGGAGGCCGGCGGCAAGTTCCTGCTGGCCGGAGCGCGTTACCGGTACACCAAGGCGCTCTGGATCACCGGCCTTGCCGATCGGCTGCCGATGTACGACGACGTCGCCGAGGCGCTCGCGGCCGCGCAACAGAAGCCTGCCGCCGAGGCCTGACTCCGGGGCGCCGGGTGACGCCACGGAGTCAGGTCATGTCGGTCCGGCGTCTTAGCCCGATAACCAGCGGTACCAGCGGCCACGGCCACGCGTCGAGCCTTCGCCCATCCGGACGAGGAAGCCGAGCAGCCAGATCACCAGGACCACGATCGCGATCCACCACAGGATGTGGATCGCGAATCCCAGCCCGCCCAGGATCAGGGCGAGGAGGAGAACGAGAAGGATGATTCCCATGAGCCGATCCCTACTTTCGTGACACCCGTCGAAACGCGCTTCGAGTACCCGGCAATCGGCGGTTCACACCTGCGCGGGCCATCCGGCGTGAGCGCTGCCGCTCGGCCGCCCGCCGACCAGCCCGAATGTGTGCGAACCGGCCGATAGCATGATCGCCGTTTGGCGCGCTCAGGGAGGGTAGATTCCAGCCGAGGGAGGGAGAACCCGTTGGCAAGTGCTGCGCGCGATGACCCGGCGGGCCGGCTGGTGGGCGAGGCGAGCGTCGTGCGGGACGTCTTCGAGCAGCTGCCGATGATCGTGATGGGGATGGCGGGCCCGGATCACCGGGTGGTGGCGATGAACGCGGCATGCCGGGCCTACCTCGGCCGATCCGATGCGGTCGGCCTGCCCATCAGGGAAGCCTTCCCCGACATCGCCGGGCAGCAGCTGTATGAGTTCCTTGACCGGGCCTACGCGAGCGGACAGCCGCAGACCGGACAGGAGTGGCGGGCGCAGATCGAGGTGGGATCGGAGATCCGGGAGATCTACGCCGATTTCACCATCGTGCCGTGGCGTGCCGCCGACGGCACGATCGAGGGGCTGCTGGTTTCCGCGGCCGACGCCACCGAGCGGGTGCGGCAGCGGCAGGCGGCGCAGGAAAAGGCCGCCGACGCGGAGCGCCGCTACCAGGCCGCTCGCGACGTCGTGGCGGAGCTGCAGAAAGCGCTGCTGCCGACCGCGCTGCCCGTGCTGCCCCGCGCCAGCATCGCGGCTCATTACCTGGTGGCCGGGCAGGAGCAGGCCGCGGGCGGCGACTGGTTCGACGCTATCCCGCTCGGCGAAGGCCGTATCGCGCTCATCGTCGGCGACGTCGTCGGGCACGGCGTGGCGGCCTCGGCGGCGATGGGTCAGCTGCGCGCCGTGGTGGCCGAGCTGTTCGCGGCCGAGTCCGACCTGGCCCTGGTGCTTGAGCGGGCCACCGCCTTCGCGGCCAGGACCGCCGCCCTGCGCGCCGCCACGCTCGCGGTGGCGGTGCTGCACCCGGCCGAGGGGACGCTGCGCTATGCCACCTGCGGGCATCCCCCGCCGTTGATCGTCGGCGCCGACGGCGCGACCAGGTTCCTCGACGGCAGCCGATCCGGGCCGCTGGGCACGGGCTCGGCGCCGATCCTGGTCACCGACAAGCTCGAATCCGGTGAACTGCTGCTGCTCTACAGCGACGGCCTGATAGAACGCCCGGACCGGACCATCGCCGAAGGCATGGCCGAGCTGGCACTGGTGGCCGCCGAGGCGGCAGCCAACCGGACGATGGCCGTCGGCGCGGCCCGCTCCGCGGCCGAGCGAGTGTGCGAGCTGACCGTCGAGCTGCTGACCCGCACCGGCTACGCGGACGACGTCACCACGCTTGCCGCGCACATTACCGACCCCGTCCCCGCCCTGCGACTGGAACTGCCGGCCGAGCGGCCGAGCCTTACCGTGGCACGCCGGGCCTTTGGCGAGTGGCTGGACCGGCTCGACGCGACGCCGGACGACCAGGCAGACCTCCGCCTGGCGCTGGTGGAGATCGTCACCAACGCGATCGAGCACGCCTACTCCGGCGGCGAGCCCGGATCCGTCGAGATAACGGCCGAGCTGGACGACGACGGGATCATGGCCTGCCGGATTACCGACCACGGCACTTGGCGGCAGCCCGATCCGGCCCAGGCCGACCGCGGTCACGGGCTGATGGTCGCCGGCCAGGTGGTCGACACGCTGACGGTGAGCCACCGGCAGGCACCTGATGGCGCCGACCAGGACACCGTCGTGACCATGCGGCACCGGCTGCGCAGGCCCGCCGTCCTGGGCATCGACCACCGAAGCGCGCAGGCCGCGGCCTACCCGGCCGAGCCGTCCTTCGCGGTCGAAACCGCGTTCGACGGCGAGCGCGGCTCCGCTCTGGTACGCGGCCCGGTCGACATCACCACGGCCGACCTGCTGGCCCGGCGGCTGCTTTCGGCCAGCCGCGGCGGTACGGTCTCGCTGCTCGCCGACCTGACCGGCGTCACCCAGCTGGCCAGCGCCGGCGTGCGGGCGCTCTACCAGGTCAGGGACCTGCTGGCCGCGCACAAGAAGGAGCTGACCCTGGTTGCCGCGGCCGCTAGCTCCGCCCGCATGGTGCTTGACCTGGTACAGCTCCCGCATACCGCGCCGAGCGGCTAGTGTTCCGCCCATTAAAACAGCGTTCCGCCCGTTAAGATGGCCTGGCGGTGGCGCGGCTGACCAAGGGCATCGGCGGGGGCGTCAGGCGGGCGGCGGCCGGCACGCGGAAGGAGAGGCGTGGACGAGCTGACCGAGGACGAGCGCGCGATCGTCGAGCTGGTGCGCGAGTTCGTCAACAAGGACGTCAAGCCGGTGGTGCGTGACCTCGAGCACGCCAACACCTACCCGGACAAGCTCATCGAGCAGATGAAGCAGCTCGGCGTGTTCGGCCTGGCCATCCCGCAGCCGTGGGGCGAGGCAAAGGTCAGCACGCCCTGCTACGCGCTGATCACCGAGGAGCTCTCTCGCGGCTGGATGAGCCTGGCGGGCGCGATGGGCGGCCACACCGTGGTGGCCAAGATGCTGATCGAGTTCGGCACCGACGAGCAGAAGCAGCGCTACCTGCCCAAGATGGCCACCGGCGAGCTGCGCGCCGCCATGGCGCTGACCGAACCAGGCGGCGGCTCGGACCTGCAGGCGCTGCGCACGACCGCGCGCCGCGACGGCGACGGCGACGGGTACGTCATCAACGGGTCCAAGACCTGGATCAGCAACGCGCGGCGCGCCGGGATGATCGCGCTGCTGTGCAAGACCGACCCGACCGCCGATCCGCCGCACGCCGGTATCAGCGTGCTGCTGGCCGAGCCGGGCCCGGGCTTCACCGTGTCCAGGGACCTGCCCAAGCTGGGCTACAAGGGCGTGGAGAGCTGCGAGCTCAGCTTCGACGACTACCGGCTCCCTGCCTCCGCGCTGCTCGGCGGGCGCGAGGGCGAGGGCTTCGCCCAGATGATGCGCGGCCTGGAGGTCGGCAGGATCAACGTCGCCGCCCGCGCGGTCGGGGTGGGCCGGGCCGCCCTGGAGGACGCGCTGGCCTACGCGCAGCAGCGGGAGACCTTCGGCCGGCCGATCTGGCAGCACCAGTCGGTCGGCAACTACCTGGCCGACATGGCGACCAAGCTCACCGCCGCTCGCCAGCTGGTGCTGTACGCCGCCCGCCGCTACGAGGCCGGGGTCCGCGCCGACATGGAGGCGGGCATGGCCAAGCTGTTCGCCTCGGAGACGGCGATGCAGATCGCGCTGGACGCGGTCCGCATCCACGGCGGCTACGGGTACTCGACGGAATTCGACGTGGAGCGCTACTTCCGCGACGCCCCGCTGATGATCGTCGGCGAGGGCACCAACGAGATCCAGCGCAACGTCATCGCCCGCCAGCTCATCAGGCGCAACTCGGTAGCCCCGTGACCGGCCCAGCACCGAAGAGCCCGGCACCGAAGAGCCCGCTGGACGGCATCCTGGTCATCGCGCTCGAGCAGGCGGTGGCGGCGCCGTTCGCCACCCGCCAGCTCGCCGACTTCGGTGCCCGGGTGATCAAGATCGAGCGGCCGGGCACCGGCGACTTCGCCCGCCACTACGACCGGAGCACGCACGGCCAGGCCAGCTACTTCGTCTGGCTGAACCGGGGCAAGGAGTCCATCGAGCTCGACGTCAAGACCGAACGGGGACAGGCCGTGCTCGCCGCCCTGCTGGCCCGGGCCGACGTGTTCGTGCAGAACCTCGGCCCGGGCGCGGCCGAGCGGCTCGGCCTCGGCGCCGCCGACCTGCGCGCCAAACACCCGCGCCTGATCGCCTGCACCATCTCCGGCTACGGCCCGGACGGACCCTACCGCCACAAGAAGGCCTACGACCTGCTCGTCCAGTGCGAGGCCGGACTGCTGTCGATCACCGGGACCGCGGACCAGCCGGCCAAGGCGGGCATCTCGGTCGCCGACATCGCGGCCGGCATGTACGCCTACAGCGGCGTGCTGACCGCCCTGTACGAGCGGGAGCGGACCGGCGAGGGGAGCACCTTCGAGGTGAGCCTGCTCGACGCGCTCGGCGAGTGGATGGGCGCGCCGTTCTACTACCACGTCTACGGCGAGCGGCCCGCCCGCCGCAGCGGCGCCCGGCACGCGTTCATCTCGCCGTACGGCCCGTACGCCGCGCCCGGCGGCCAGGTGTTCCTCGGCCTGCAGAACGAGCGCGAGTGGGCGGTGCTGTGCGAGCGGATCCTGGGCCGGCCCGACCTGGTAGCCGACCCCAGGTTCGTCACCAACTCAGACCGGGTAGCCCACGATGAGGAGCTCACCCCGATCATCGAGGACGCGCTGAAGACCATGCCGCCTGACCGGCTCGTCGCGCTGCTCGACGAGGCAGGCATCGCCAACGCCCGGCTGCGCACGCCGCAGGAGTTCGCGGCGCACCCCCAGCTCGAGGCCAGGGACAGGTGGCGCGAGGTGGACACGCCCGGCGGTCCGATAAGAGCCCTGCTCCCCCCGGTCACCAGGCCGGACCGCGAGCCCGCCATGGGCCCGGTGCCCGCCCTCGGCCAGCACACCGCCGCGATCCTCGCCGAACTCGGCATCGCCGCGCAGGAAACCCCCGCCCAGTAGGAGAACCATCATGGCCACCCCGCAGACCACCACCGACCTGCCGCGCTACCAGCTTGTCATCGACGGGCGCCGGGTCGAGGCCGCATCCGGGCGCCGGTACGACAGCGTGGACCCGTTCGCGGGCGCGGCCTGGGCCAGCGCGGCCGACGGCGACGCGGAGGACGTCAACCTGGCGGTCGCCGCGGCCCGGCGCGCGCTGAGCGGTCCATGGGGCCAGCTGACCGGGTTCGGCCGGGCCCGGCTGATGCGCCGGCTCGGCGAGCTGATCGAGCGGGACGCCGCCCGGCTGGCGGAGATCGAGACCCGCGACACCGGCAAGCTGCTGCGCGAGATGCGCGGCCAGCTGGCCAGCCTGCCGGACTGGTTCTACTACTTCGCCGGGCTCGCCGACAAGCTGCAGGGCGACACCGTGCCGGTCGACAAGCCGAACTTCCTCGTCTACACCCGCCGCGAGCCGGCCGGCGTGGTCGCGGCGATCGTGCCGTGGAACTCCCCGCTGCTCCTGCTGACCTGGAAGCTGGCGCCCGCGCTCGCCGCGGGCTGCGCGGTGGTGGCCAAGCCGAGCGACTACTCCCCCGCCTCGGCGGTGGAGCTTGCCGCGCTGTTCGACGAGGCCGGGTTCCCGCCCGGCGTGTTCAACGTCGTCACCGGCTTCGGCCCCGCGGTCGGCAAGGCCCTGGCCGCGCACCCCGACGTGGACAAGGTGGCGTTCACCGGCTCGACCGCGGTCGGCGCCGAGGTGGCCAAGGCGGCCGCGGCGAACATCACCGGCGTGCTGCTCGAGCTGGGTGGCAAGTCCGCGCACGTGGTCTTCGACGACGCCGACCTGGACGCCGCGACCAACGGGGTGCTTGCCGGGGTGTTCGCCGCCACCGGGCAGACCTGCATGGCGGGCTCGCGGCTGCTGGTCAGCCGGAGCGTGCACGACGCGCTGGTGGAGCGGATCGCGGGCCGGGCCCGGTCGATCAGGCTCGGCGACCCGCGCGCCGAGCAGACCGAGATGGGCCCGGTGGCCACCGAGCCCCAGTACCGGAAGGTGCTGTCGTTCCTCGAGTCGGCGGCGAGCGAGGGCGCCACCGTGGCCGCGGGCGGCCGCCCGGATGAGCGTCTCGGCGGCTACTTCGTGCAGCCGACGGTGCTCACCGGCGTCAAGCCGACCATGACGGTGGCCTGCGAGGAGGTCTTCGGCCCGGTGCTGTCGGTCATCCCGTTCGACACCGAGCCCGAGGCGATCGCGCTGGCCAACGACACCCGCTACGGCCTGGCCGGGGCGGTGTGGACCAAGGACGTGCACCGCGCCCACCGGGTCGCGCACGCGCTGCGGGCGGGCACCGTGTGGATCAACGCCTACCGGGTGGTCGGGCCCGACGTGCCGTTCGGCGGCTTCGGCCTGTCCGGCCTCGGCCGCGAGAACGGGATCGACGCCGTGCACGAGTACACCCAGACCAAGGCCATCTGGGTCGAGCTGACCGGCGGCACCCGCGACCCGTTCACGCTGGGTTAGCGAGCAAGCAGGTTATTGATAATCTTGACAAGAGCGATAAGAGTAGAGATTTGGGATTTTCGTTCTCGACCCACCAGGACAGGACGATTGCCATGAGCCATCTCGCTATCCGCCCCAGGGTCGGCCGGCTGGTGACCGCGGCCGGCGCCGTCGTCGCCACGTGCGCGCTCTCCCTGGCCGCCTGCGCCGCCACCACGACGACGGCGAGCGCCGCGCCCACCGCGCCCGCCATCAGCACGTGCACCGGAGCGACCGACCTGCACCTGCGCATCCCGGACACCAAGGGCAGCAAGAAAGCCGGCATCACCTACTACACGCTGGACTTCACCAACACCAGCGGTTCGGTCTGCTCGCTTTCCGGCTTCCCCTACGTGTCCATGATCAGCCGGGCCGGGCGGCAGCTCGGCAGCCCGGCGGGCCGCGCCCGGATGACCGTCGTGCCGCTGGTCAGGCTCGCTCCCGGCGCGACGGCGCACACGACGCTCGCCTACTACGGCGGGAAGGTCAGCGGCACGAGCGGTTGCGGGCCGGTGGCGACGGCCTACGAAGTGCGGGCTTACGTGGCGGGCGAGAAGCACGCCCTGTACGCGGCGCTGGGCCTGCATTCCTGCTCGCGCTCCGGGCGGGTCTACCTGCTGATCACGCAGTCCTTCCGGGCCGGCGCCGGCCCGAGCTAGGGCTGACCCGCCCGCGACCAGGACCGACCCGAGCCAGGAAGCACCGGCTGCGAACGGGGCCAACCCGAGCC
>Ga0181525_10001616_pt1 | contig 19120 bp, 18 predicted proteins | sample PEATcosm2014_Bin_48_FD_121100 | JGI IMG/M metagenome (GOLD analysis project Ga0181525, IMG submission 121100) | Peatland microbial communities from MTU Mesocosm Facility, Houghton, MI, USA - PEATcosm2014_Bin06_10_metaG | ecosystem: Environmental > Terrestrial > Soil > Wetlands > Peat | place...
CTATGGAGTGCGGCGGCTTGCCGGCGCTTTAGTCGAAACCTAACGCTTGCCGACAAAACGGCCTAGGCGAGGGTTGCCTCGCCCCCTACTCGCCACCACTTCCGTTGACGTTGCCTAACTACCCACCGACCGCCGCACAACGCAAAAAAAACGGGCCCCGCGCAATCACGCGAGACCCGTCCGAGCCCTAAATCCAAAACTCCCTCGGCCGTTACCTCTTCGCAGCCAACTCCCGCACCTGGCTGGCGAAAGTTTCGGCGGTAAACTTCTCGCCACGCCAGGTGTTCGCGCGATTGAGGGGATAAGCAAAGACCACTGTTCCAGTGCTGCGCTCGATCAACTGCAAAGTCGGCGCCTCTTCCACATGCTTCACGCTCTTGCCGGACGCGTCTTCGCTGCCCCAATAAAGATGCAGAACATAAGTCGCATGCGCGTCGCTCACCACCGGCGCGAGCCCCACATGTTTCTTCTCAAACGCCACCGAAAGGTATCCTTCGAGCCCCTGCATCGGCTCGATATACACCGAAGGGCCCAGCGCAGCAGGAGCCTTCACCGATGCTTCCGCCAAGGCCGGCGCCGAGGCATAAGCATAGCTCGGCACTCCGGCATAAGGCTGCGTCTGCGCCACGGTCGTCGGTTCCACCGTGCTAAGCGCAGCGCTGGCGCTCGACGAAGACACAGGACGGCAAGCCATCCCGTTTACGTACGTCTCGTCGGCGGCCATATAATTCCCCGAACCACTCAAATTCCGGCACTGCATCTGCAGGGTCACAGACTGCTGCCCCTGCGCGACCCCTGCCCAAACCATCCCTGCGACCAACAATGAAGCTGCGGCTTTCATGGCGGTATTTCCTCCAACACCAGAATGCGTGAAGCGATCGCGCGCAGCAATGTTACGAACGTACCATTCTGAAACACCGCTTCCCACGCCGCAGCACGCATTTCTGCACCGCTTCGGTACAACTGGCGGAACATTCACCCTGGCCACAGCGTATGTATAATCATTCGCACACGGAGAACAAAATGGCCAAGAGTCGCAGCATGAAGCTCGCTACTAAAATCGCCAGTTCACAAGCCCTTCGCGCTGCACTCCTCTTCCTTGTGCTCGCCGCTGCCGTGCCACTAGCAGCGCAAGACACGAAAGACTCGAATTCGCAGCAATCCTCCGACAACGACAGCATCGGCTTCAACCTGGGCAAGAATGCCAGCGCCAAAGACGTCGGCCTGCCCATCTATCCCGGCGCCCGCCGTCATAAAGATGACACCAACGACAGTTCCGGGCTAAACGTGGGCCTCTGGGGCGGCGCGACAGGCCTCAAACTGTTCGTGCTAAAAATGGATTCCACCGACGCGCCAGAAAAAGTGGCCGCCTTCTACCGCAAAGCTCTCGCGAAGTTCGGCACGGTCCTCGATTGCAACAACGCCACCGCCGCAACCAACTCCGGCGATGACAAATCGTCAAAGAAGTTAACCTGCGAAGACGAGAAACCCAAGCCCAACGAAATCTCCCTGAAAGCCGGCACCAAAGACAGACAACACGCCGTAGGCATCGAACCCAACGGCACCGGCACAACATTCCAACTCGTCTACGTCGAAACCAAAGGCACCGACTAATCGTGGCACAGCCCTGCCTGCCGGTAGGCAGGCGTCTCGCACCACGATTTCGACGGGTCGTCGGGTAGGGCACGGCACGCCGTGCCCGCCTTCGCCAAGCCACCTTCGTAGTCGTGAGGCGCGCTACTTGTAAATCGCCCTGCAACGCGATTCATCCTGAGAACCTGCAAGCCGCAGGCAGGTTTGAACGGCAGTGACCGCCTGCGTTTTAAGCGGGCGTCTTTGACTTCCGTCGCGCCACATCCACCATCACGGCGAGTATTTCGCCCCACCGAATGGACAGTGATATTATTCCTCAGTTATTTCTAATCGGAGCGCGGCCATGAAAATAAAATCGCACGCCATCGCAATTATCGCTGCCACGATCGCAACAATCCTTTGCACTCCGCTCCTCCGGGCGCAATCCCAAACTCCCTCCCCCGCCCTCCTAGTCCTAAACAAAGCCGAAAATTCCCTGGCCATCGTTGACCCCGCCACGCAAAAAGTAGTAGCCCGCATCCCCACCGGCGAAGGCCCCCACGAAATCGCCGCTTCCTCCGACGGCAAGCTCGCCGTCGTCACCAACTACGGCGCCAAAGATCCCGGCCACTCTCTCTCCGTCATCGATCTCGCCGCGCAAAAGGAAATCCATCGCGTGGATCTCGACCCTCTAGGACGTCCCCACGGCATCCTTTTCGCCGACGGCAAGTTCTATTTCACCGCCGAACTCAATAAACTCATCGCCCGCTACGATCCCGAGACCAACAAAGTCGACTGGCTCCTCGGCGTCGGCCAAAATCGCACGCACATGTTGGTCCGCACAAAATATCTGAATGAATTCTTCACCTCCAACGTGGACTCCGGTACCGTCACCGCTATCGAAAAAAGTTCCGACCCTTCCGGCTGGAGAGAAACGAACATCCCGGTAGGCAAAGGCGACGAAGGCATCGATATCTTGCCCGACGATAAAGAAGTCTGGGTCGCTAACGCCGGCGACGGCACCGTCTCCGTCATCGAAACCGCCGCCAGCAAAGTGATTCACACCTTCGACGTCCGCACCAAACATGCCAATCGCCTGAAATTTACTCCCGACGGCAAGCTGGCCCTGATCTCCGATCCCGCCACCGACGAACTCGTGATCGTAGACACCGCCACCCGCACCATCACCAAAATGCTCAACGTGGGCCGCAACCCCGGCGGCATCCTGATCGTCCCAGATGGCTCCCGCGCCTACGTGGCCCTGGCCGGCGACAACTCCGTAGCCGTAATCGACCTCCACAAACTAGAACTCGCAGGCCAAATCCCCACAGGCCTAGGCCCCGACGGCCTGGCCTGGGCCGTTCGCCCGTGACGATACGATCGGCATCGTCATCCTGCCTGCCCTGAGTAATCTTGCGAAGGGAGGCCGGCGCCTTTGCTTCACGCCGGCCGAAGGATCTCTCCCCGGTTTTCTCTGCGCCGTCTGCGCCTCGGCGGTAAGTTGCCTGGATTTCTCAGAGGTTCGTCCGCTTTTGCTCCGCGTGCGATGTGTTAAATCTTTAGCCTTTCTCTGTGTCTCTGTGACTCTGTGGCAAAACGGTTTTCCCCGTCCCATCCGTGCCGAGAAATAAATCGTTGCCCAGCCGCAACCCAACCTGCGAAAATCTCCCCGAAACTTTTCCGCACATCGCGCCATCCAAGGCACTCAAGGAGCCACATAAAAAATGGAATTCAGAACACTAGGCCGCTCGGGTTTAAAAGTCCCAGTCCTCAGTCTCGGCACCGCCACGTTCGGCGCCGGCAGTGAAGTTTTCCGCGCCATGGGTCAATCCAGCGTCGCCGAAGCCACGCGCCTGGTGGACATCTGCCTCGAAGCCGGCGTCAACATGTTCGACACCGCCGACATCTACCACGAAGGCCTCTCCGAAGAAGTTCTGGGCCAAGCCATCTCCGGCCGCCGCGATAAAGTTCTCATCTCCACCAAAGCCACATTTAAGATGGGCCCCGGCCCCAACGAAGTCGGCTCCTCCCGCTATCATCTAATAAAAGCCTGCGAAGCCAGCCTGCGCCGCCTGAAGACCGATTACATTGATCTCTACCAGATGCACGGCTTCGACAGCCTAACGCCCGTCGAAGAAACTGTCAGCGCGCTGAACAATCTCGTGCAAAGCGGCAAAGTCCGTTACATCGGCTGCTCCAATTTTTCCGGCTGGCATCTGCAGAAATCACTCGACGTCTCCGATCGCTACGGCTGGGCCCGCTACGTCGCGCATCAGGCGTACTACTCCCTCATCGGCCGCGATTACGAATGGGAATTGATGCCGCTAGGCGTCGCCGAAGGAGTCGGTTGCGTGGTCTGGAGCCCGCTAGGCTGGGGACGCCTGACCGGAAAAATTCGCCGCAACCAGCCGCTGCACAAAGAAAGCCGCCTGCACAAGACCGCCGAATACGGTCCCCCTGTCCCGAACGAACACGTCTACAGCGTGGTGGATGCGATCGACGGCATCACCGAAGAAACCGGCAAGACCGTTTCGCAGATCGCGCTGAACTGGCTACTGCAGCGCCCCACAGTCTCCAACGTAATCATAGGCGCGCGCAACGAAGAGCAACTCCGCCAAAACCTCGGCGCGGTCGGCTGGAATCTCACCCCCACGCAAGTTGCCACACTAGACGCCGCCAGCACCGTCACCCTAGCCTACCCCTACTGGCACCAGCGCCAATTCGGCGAACGCAACCCACCTCCAACCCCGTGAGGTCGCATAGGCAATCTTGCCTGTGCTCTTTCCGTTGACGTAGGTTTCGTAGCGCCGGCGTCTCGCCGGCGCTTTTCGCTGTGCCCTCCCCGTCTCTGCGCTAATCCCTTGCCGTTATCTTTCTCCGCTTTTCTCCGACTTTCCTCTGTGCCCTCTGTGTCAAATCTTTGATCGCTGTGTCACGCGGCGGAACGCAATGACCACTACTCAAACTGTTTCCGAAACTGCGCGAATTGCTCTCGCAACTCCGCAACCTCACTCCGCAACCCCGCCACCTCAATCTCCAACCGCGCAATCCTTCCGCCGTCGCCCGTCTGAACGCTCGACACCGCACTCGCATGGTCGCGTGGAACGACCGCCGCCGCGACCGTAACCGCGGCCGAATCCTCCACATCCCCACACATCAAATGCACATACCGCGACTCCTTGGTCCCCGGCTGCCGCGCCAACACCTTCACCAGCGCCGGTTCCCTCTGCATCAATTTCTGCAACGCACTCTGCACATCGCTCAACTCCTCAAAATGATGCAATCTCTCCGCCCGCCCCCGAATCTCCCCCGGCGTCTGCGCGCCCCGCAACAAAAGCACGCACAAGACCGCCGCCTCCGGCCGCGTAAAATTAAAAACCTCCCCCAAACGGTGCTCGTACTTCCGCACCCGGCTATCATTGGTATCCGCCGCCCCAGCCAATTCCAATTCGCTCAAACTCCGCAACGCTCCGGTAACCGCCTCCTCGTCCAAATTCATCACCGGCTCGCGGTTCGACTTCTGGTTGCAAGCATTCACCAACGCATTCAAAGAAAGCGGATAATACTCCGGGGTAGTAATTTCCTTCTCCGCCAAAGCCCCCAGCACCCGCGCCGCCACTTCACTCAATCGAATGTCCGTGGACACAAATCTCCTCTCTGCCGAAAAAATATGACTCGGATTATCGTACGGCAGGCTTCAGGACGCCAGCAGGAGAACCGCGTGGAGCAAGCGCGGAGAAAACACCACAGCTACCAAAGTTCTAGCAGCGCCGAGAACTCCGGCGATAAGGCCACAATCTGAAACTTGCGAAGCTGTGCCTGCAAATCCGCATTCTTCGGATCGAGTTGAATCGCCTTCTTCTCAGTCGCCAGCGCTTCCGCCAGCCGGTGATTCACGTAATACGCTTCCGCGAGTGTGTCCACTATGTTTGGCCAGAGGCCGCCGGAGGCTGCGACGGCCTTGTTGGCTAGTTCGAGCGCAGCTTTGGGGTTGCGGTATCGGGGGTCTTTGGCCGTTGCATAGAACCACGCCATCTCATTGTTGGCGTTGGGATCTTCGGGATCTAAGCGAAGCAGATCACGGAATTCTCGCTCGGCCTGGTCTGATGCGTGCGCTTTATCCAGCGCCTCGCCCAATCCATAACGGAACCACTTGAATTCCGGCACCGTCGCAATGGCGACCCGAAATTCGCCCACCGCATCTTCCGCCGAGCCCTGAGCAAGCAAAACATAGCCGATTCTGTAATGGGCTTGCGCGTCGTCAAACATCGCGTTGGCGCTATCCTTGTCGCGGTCGGCACGCAGTATTTCTTCGCATTCGGCGAAGGCGGCTTTCAGATCGCCCTTGCCCTGGAGTACTCGTGCCAACTCCAGACGCTCCTGTGTAGAGCTCGGATCGATGGCCAACTCGCGCCGGTATTCGGCGACCGTCGCATCCAGGTCGCCTTGTTCCTCTAGCAAGTTCGCCAGCCCTCTATGACAATCGTAATTCCCTGGGTCCACCGAAAGGCATTCGGCATACTCCCTGCGCGCGCCGCCGGTATCCCCGATTTGACGAAGCGCCATTGCGAGCCCGTCAAGGTAATCTCGATTTGCCGGGGCAACACGCACCGCCTCTCGGCGAGCCTCGATACTTAGATCATCGTGGTGGGATAGGGCCGCGAATATGGCCATGATTATGCGCAAGTCTCCTACTCCTGGCTCAAGGCGCACTGCTTCTGCTATTTCGTCGAGTGCTTCTTCACCCTCCCCTTCTGCGAGAAGCGCCTTCGCCAAATCAGCGTGTGCGGGCGCAAAATCAGGTTCGAGCTCAAGCCTGTCGCGGCATTCCTTTTCCTTGTTCACCCAGGAATTGTGGATAGTTTCGTCGCTGGTTGGCGGCGCGCCGAGTGGCGGTCCTGGATCTCGGAACCAGGAATCGAACTGCGGCCGAAAGTCCAGTTCGTCTGGCTCCAGGCGTTTGGCCTCCTTCATCTCATCGAAGGAGCTCGGTGCGCCGGGAATCGTCGCGAGCGCGTAATGGGTTTCCGCCAAGTCCGGGCCAAGTTGCACCGCTTGTTGTATGAGGGGCAATATATCCTTCCTGTTGTTCTGCAATGTCAGGCATTGCACCGTTCCCAGAACGGCGAAGGCACTCTTCGGGTCCGATTTCATTGCCGCGCGGCATTCCGTTTCGGCCTTTACCACGTCCCCTGTGGTTTGGAGCTCGGCACATTTGGCCAGATGCTCCAACAGGTCGCCGCTGATTCCCGTCGACGTGTCACCATCACCGTCGGGAACCGCACGCAGGCGATCTAGCAGCACGCCTTCACCGCCGGTACGCTCGATGGCCGCAAAAAAATCATTATCCGGAGAAAAATCAATGCCGCGCACTTTGACGAGATGCGCGATGTAGCTCCGCGATGCTCCCGCCGCCAGCCGGCCAAAAATGTCCGCTTTGCTGACTGGAGGCCGCGACGGCGGCGAATTCTGGGCGTGAATCAAACCCGCACTCGAAAACGTAAGTAGGAACGCGCAAAGCAAGTGACGTTTCATGAGCTTAGTTCCTTGGACACTGGAGCATCCCGCAAAGTTCCCTGCCACCAAGTCCCACGCCACTTAGGGCGGAGTCATGGCAGTACTCACCCAAAGCACACCAAGGCGCGCTAGGTTGCATGAATCATTCAAGCGATTGGAGCGGTGGGAGGCAATATAACCAAAGGTCTAGTATTAACATCCGTAACAACGTAATAGCGAACGAGGGAACGTGTTGTTCCGAACGAAGCCCGCGCTTTTTCTTCCCCGTGCCGCGACTGCGGGACGGGCGCGGGACGCAGAGAGGGATCTGCTTTCTGCAAAATCGCCGGGTTTCTCGGCAGATTCGGCGATAGCTACTTACCCTGAATCAGAATGCTCTGCAACGCCCTCAAATTCCCATCCACCTTCCCCGTCGGCAAATGCGAGACATCCAAACCCAAAATCCGCGCCACAAACGGATACAAATTCACATTCTCAAACGGAGCCACTTTTTCCCCGCGACGTATATCCGGCCCCGCCGCAAAGAAAATCGCCTTCATCTCCGGCATGTGTGCCGAGTCGTATCCATGCATACCCACCGGCGGCGCCAAGGAGTGCATCGCGTCGCCCGCACCCGCTGGCGGCGCATTCACTCGAATTAAATAAGGCCCGGTAGCAACCACCACCGGATCCCCTTCCCGCAAATTACCATCGAATCGCAATTCCGCCGGCACAGCGCCGTTGCGATAAACCTTGAACTTGTCGCTCTTCCCCTCCAAAGCAGCGTAGATTTTCTCGGCCGCCGCCTCCGACCGGGGATACATATAGCTTTCCACCGACTTCTCCAGCAACCGAGCATCGAAATACTCCCCAAGGTTGATCCAGTTCCCCTCGACCTTGGCCATCCCGTGGTCCGCCACCACGATCACGTCCACCCGCAAATTCAACTTCGCCACGCCGTCCACGAGCCGGCCGACTTCGTCGTCTACTTCACGCACCGCCGCCGCAACTTCAGGGCTCTCTGGACCGTGCGCATGCCCTGCGCTGTCCACATCGCTGAAATACAATGTGATGAAATGCGGCCGCTTCTCGGGCGGCAATCGCAACCACGTCAGCACCTGCTCCACACGCGCGCGGTTCGGAAACTTCGCATCATACTTCATGTAGTAAGTGGGCCGCACGCCCTGAACGTCGGCCTCCGACCCAGGCCAGAAAAAACACGCCGAACGCATTCCCTGCTCTTCAGCGAGCACCCACAACGGCGTGCCGCCATACCAGGTTCCGTCGGTCACGGTCTGCTCGTCCCTGTAGCTGTAAACCTGTTTCCGCACCGGATCGTAGAACGCGTTCGCCACAATCCCGTGATGCTCAGGATAAAGCCCGGTAACAATCGTATAGTGGTTGGGAAATGTGATCGAAGGATAAGCCGGAATCATCCCCTCCGGCGCGCTGGCGCCCCGCTCCCCCAACGCATCCAGATTCGGCGCATGATAAATCCGCGCATAGTCGTAACGAAATCCATCGAGCGACACCAAAATCACGTAGGGCTTCGCCTGTTGCGCCGCCGTATTCGGCCCATTCTCTACGGTGATCGGCGAAGAAAGCGCGGCGGAAGTAGTCTGGACCGCCCGCTGCGCCCAAGCAGTCCCCGGCGAGCCAACTGCCAGGCTCAGCAAGCACGCTACGAACAACGCGCGTACGAGGCGGCCAGCATCCCAATCGGAAACACTCATCATCCCACCTCGTTCACACGGGTTTTCGGCCAATCGCATCGGATGGCCATGCTCTCGACTTTATCGTTTCTATCATAATGAGAAGCACGCAAGTTAGCCGTCACGAAGGCTCAATGCATTGTGGGCGGCCGGCGCTCCAGGGAGCACCACCTAATCCCTTGCGGCGGGTTATTCGATCGTCGCGCAGGCCATGGGGTAGGCCTTTGCAAACTTACAGCTGCGCGGATTAGTCCTTAGGCCACTCGTACGGGAAAAGCTTGCCGGCGAGTTCCGGCGTCAGCCCCACTCCCAATTCTTGCGCGGCGTGCGCTAGCACCGGATCGCGTCCGGCCGCCAGGTCGCTTGGATCAGGAAACAGTGTCTCGTCCGGGTTCACTCCGCGATGCTCCAGGCTCTTGCCGTCGGACATGATCAGATTGGCGATAGTGATTTCCGCGCCGTAATCCACGCCGGAGCTGAAGAAGTCGAAATTGCTGGCTTCCATCACCAGACCCGAACTGCGGTCCCCGATCACCGTGGCGCGCTTTTCCAGCTGCATGATCCGCGCGAAAAGCTCCGCCGCAGACGCCGACTCACTGTCCACCAAAACAATCAGCTTCCCTGGAAAGTAAATATGATGTTCGCTCTTCGCGATTCGCGGCACAGTCTTCTTGCGCTGCACGCGGTCAAACATCTTCAGGTCCTGGTCGAAAAACATTCCGACAAAGTACGTGAGCGTCTCTTCCGCGCCCCCGGAGTTGCCCCTCAAGTCCACAATCAGCGCCTTTGCTTTGTGGATCTTGCCGCCCAGCACATAGAAAGTGTCGGCGTCGTAGTAGAACCAGGGGAATTTCAGAATCACCACGTCGCCCATTTGCACCCATTGCATGCGCATCAGATGTTCTAGGTTCTCGTCCTTGCGAATCAGATCGTATAGGATGCCTGCGCCTGGCCGGTATGCCAGATCCGACATCGACGTCACTTTCGCCTCCACGATCAATTTCTTTTTCTCTTCCGCAGGCCCCTGCACCTCCACCATCATTTCTGGCCGTGGATCCAAAACGTAATTCAGATATTCGATGCTCCACAAGTTTGGCCTGTGGGGGGTCACTCCATCAATGGACAGCAGTTCCTGGCCCGCTTTCAGGCCCTTGGCCTCCGCGTCCGATCCGCTTTTGACGTGCGTGACAAAGCAGCGGCTCCAGATCATCTGGTATTGGAATCCAAAATCCAGGGAAAAGGGCCGGTGCGGGGGACGAAATGTTGTGTGCGAATCATTCAGAGCGCTCACTGCCACTGCAACTTGCGCCAGCGCGTCGTTCAACGAATTGGCCTGTGCGATCTTGACCTTAGCCTTCGCAATCGCCGCGTCCCAGTCCACTCCGTTCAGTTTCGGATCATAATAGTTTTCCTGAATTCCCTTCGATACGTTGTCCAGAATGCCCAGCGCGCGTTCACGATCGAGTTTGGAGATTGCTCCCGGCCTGGGCTCCGTCGCCGGGGCGGACTGCTGCGCTTTCAAAAACGCGAGCGGCAACATCATTACCACTACTACGAAAAGCATAGTATCTCGCCGCGGCATCGTTCTCGGCTCCAAGAGGCGACTGGCGCAAGACAAATACCACATTAAGCACTACATTTTCCAGTCATCAACGAGTGTTTCACGGCGGTGCCGCATTGGCCTCAGCGCATAGCAGATGGCGACACGTCGGCATCTCGCGCGATTCCGGGTGCGCTCATTGAACGCCCGCTCTTGCCGATGTTTCCGCACTTGCTTCTGCTTCCAACGGTGGGCTTTAGTGATTTTGTATTTCTCGCAACCACGGGGCCACACACATCGTCTAATTGATTGTGGCCCGCAATTGGCTACGCGGTACGGAAAGAAGGCCCGACATGAAGGAAATAAACGAGGTTGTAGTTACTAACATCTTCCAACCCACTTTTACCCCGCGCCAACCCGAAAACAACCCTAAACAGGAGCACACTCACAGCCTGAATAAAATCCAGCGGCGCGCGTACCAAGTCCATCAACGCCACGGCGGGATTTACGGCGGCTACACGCTGGAAGATTGGTTGGAAGCTGAGCACGAACTGGATGAAGAGGACAATTCTCCGTCGCGACAGAAGGACCAAATTCACTGACGCCGCGAACTTGCCGGCTTGTCCAGAACCGCACGGCAGAAAGCAAAACGCCGCCCGAAAGGGCGGCGTTTTTTCTGCCAGAGATGTAAAAAATCCGTGATGCGAATTGCGTGAGGTCGCTGAAACTAATTCAGCAGTCTGCGTCGCGCCGTCAACGCAATTCCCACCAGGCCTGTTCCCAACATTAGCAGCGAGCCGGGCTCCGGTGTCGTAACCGAGCCCGCGTAATCCAGGCCGTAGGAGCTACCCGCTTCTTGATACACGACGAACGAAAGTGTGTTCGTACCATCCGTCAGATACGGTTGCAATTCCGCGAAGTTGAAAACCCCCATTGTGCTGGTCAGGCAGCCGATCGGCAGCGACGAGCATGTGGGGTAAGAACCGCCCAAATTTCCCGACGCCAATTCCACTCCATTCAGCCACACCGACGCGGTATCGTCCGCGAGCACATCCAAAGTCGCGCCTGTGATTATGCCGCTCAAATTAAATGTCTGTGTGAAAGTCACCGCAGTACCGTTCGGCACCACGACGAATCCCGCAGACGATGGGTCGCCCGTATTCGTGTACGAAATCCAGCTCGAGCCCGGCAGCGGCGCCGCCCAGGCGGGATTTGGTGAGATCGCTTGCGTCGCGCTGCTCGTCGAATTCGTCGTCGCGGTAGAACTCGCCAGCAACGTCGAATCCGCGCGCGCGTTCAGCATGCACCCGCTCGCTCCCATCAACAGAATCACCATGCCGAATTTCTTCACGATTTGTTTCCTCCGTCGAACTCAGGGCAACCGCCTCGCCTAAACGATAGCTAGCGACACCGGGGATATTGCAAGCCGCCCGCCAACCAGGCGCCTGCAAACACGGGGCTTATCCAGCGGCGCCGCATGCCCAGTCGAAGCGTTTTCCACAGATGGGTAATCGCCCTCCAACTCGTTGAATCGGCCTCAAAAATGACACTTTTTGTTGTGGCAGACATAAATCGGCAAGCGCTTCCCATATCGTTTTGAGCGATGAGTATTCGCGTAGTGTTTGCAGTTATTTCGCTGCTGCGGGCGGCGTTCCCAAATAACTTTGCACCGCGCTCGGACTGATCGCCAACTGCGTCGCGATCTGCGGCACAGATTGCCCCTGATTGTGCAGCGCTAGCACTTGCACCGAGATCGGCTGCGGCACTTCCTGCGCCGCGGCTGATATCGTTACTTTGTCTTCTGCGGCAGAGACTGCCGGGGCGGCCGCCGGCGGCGGCGCTTGAAACGCGGGCGCTGCTGCGGCCGCGCCGGATCCTACTGGTCCTGTTATCGCGATGTTCATTGTTCTTTTCCTCCTTGGTGTGTGCCATTCCTACGTAGGCTCTATCGGCCCGCCACCGCGAAACGTGAACACCTCCGTGGACCCTCGACCCGAGCGCGCGATCAGCGCATCCCGCTGCGAATGGCGCGGTGTCACATTGCGGAGCGCGCCGCGTCCTGCACGCAAGTCGCAACCATGCTACAATTAAAGTTCCTTGCTCTCCGTTAACAACATCACGATGCGCTTCGGCGCCAGAGTCTTGTTCGAAGATGTCAGCACCACCTTCTTCGCAGGACGGCGCTATGGAATCACCGGCCCCAACGGCGCCGGTAAATCCACGCTGATGAAGATCTTGACCGGCGAAATCGAGCCGACCAAGGGCGACGTCACGCGTCCGAAAAAGCTCGGCATCTTGAGCCAGGACCAGTTCGCCTTCGACGAGCATCGCGTGATTGATACCGTGATCATGGGCAATCGCCCGCTCTGGAAGGCTCTTCAGGAACGCGAAATTCTCTACGCCAAGCCGCACGAAGAACTCACCGATGCGGACGGAATGCGCCTGGGCGAGCTGGAAGGTATCGTCGGCGAAGAAGGCGGCTACACCGCCGAAGCAGATGCGGCAATCCTGCTTGACGGCCTGGGCCTGGAAGAGCCGCTGCACGATCGCAAGATGCGCGAACTGCAAGGCGGGCAGAAAGTCCGCGTGCTGCTGGCGCAAGCGCTTTTCGGCAGCCCGCCTGCCCTGCTGCTGGACGAACCCACGAACCACTTGGACCTCGACTCCGTGCACTGGCTGCAGGACTACTTGCTCGAATACGAAGGCGTGCTGATCGTCATCTCGCACGATCGCCATTTTCTGAATAGCGTGTGCACGCACATCGCGGACATCGATTACGAAACCGTGATCATGTACAACGGCGGCTACGACGACATGGTGATGGCCAAGACGTCGATCCGCTCGCGCATCGAATCCGAAAACGCGCAGCGGGAAAAGAAGATCGCGCAACTCAACGAATTCATTGCGCGCTTTTCCGCGGGCACGCGCTCCGCGCAAGCCACTTCGCGCAAAAAAGAAGTCGAGCGTCTGCAGACCACCGAGCTCGCCCGCTCCAACATCGCCCGCCCCTACATTCGTTTTCAGATGGACCAGCACTCCGGCCGTCATCCGCTGGAAATCAAGAGCATCGCGAAATCCTACGACGGCGTGAAGGTGTGGGCGCCATTTTCCGGCAGCGTCGCGCGCGGCGAAAAAATCGCGCTCATGGGCCGCAACGGAACCGGCAAGACCACGCTGCTGCGCTCCCTGCTGCGCAATGCCACGGGCTACATCGATGACTCCGATCACCAGTTCCCCGTGGACGGCGGCCAGGTCATCTGGGGCCACAACGTCGCCGTCGGATACTTCGCGCAAGACCACAGCGAATCCATCACTCATGGCATGAACGCCATCGAGTGGCTGCATCAATTCAAACCGCAAGCCACGCAAGAGGAATTGCGCGGCGTGCTGGGCCAAATGCTTTTCAGCGGCGAAGACGCGCTGAAGCAGACCGCCGCGCTCTCCGGCGGCGAGTCTGCGCGCTTGATTTTCTGCCGCCTGATGCTGCAGAAACCGAACGTGTTGGTCCTCGACGAACCCACCAACCACCTCGACCTGGAATCCATCAACGCGCTCAACATCGCACTGCAGAAATACGACGGCACAGTGCTACTCGTCACCCACGACCACGACGTGATCGACGAAGTCGCGACCCGCATCTGGCATTTCCACTCGGGCAAAATCGAAGACTTCAAAGGCCCGTACTCCGAATTCATCGCCGCCGCAGAAGAAAAAGCGTCGTAGAGCAGTGATGAGTGACAAGTGACGAGTGATTCGTGGCTCGCGACTTGTGATGAGTCGCCTGCCCGAAGATCGGGAATATCGTTCTAGGTCGTCTCCGTTCCCTTGTGCGTCCTGTCTATTGTTTATAGACTAGCGGCAGTCCGCTGACTCGCCTGGCCTTCAGGTCCACGTCCACCTCAACGCGGTCGGCAATTTTTATGAACGGAATGTTGCTGTTCATTCCGTAATCCTTACGGTCGAAGGCCATCGAGCCCTTGATCTCGCCTGAACCCGTTCCTTTACCTGTGAGCGTCAGGACCAACTTCTCCTGTCTGGTAACTCCGCGAATCGTAAAGTCGCCGTCAACCTCAAAGGTGGTGGGGCCGGACTGGAGAATTTTCGTGGAGTGAAACGTGATTGTCGGGTTCTGCGCCACGTTAAAGAAATCTTTGCCCTTCAACTTGCCGTCCTTCATACCACTTCCGGTATTGACGGAAGCTGCCTGAATTTGGACGTCCAAGACGCCTGATTCGACATCTGTGGAGGGGAACGTTAGAGTCGCGTCCCACTTCTCAAAATTGCCCACCAGAGCTACCGACGCCTTCACATTGAACCTTATGGAACTCGACACCGGAACAATCTTATAAACAGGAGCCTGCGCATGGACCGGTGCCGCGGCCAGTCCCAGCACGGTAACCAATGTCGCTGCAGCAAATCTGATTTTTCCTGAACAATTCATGAACGCCTCCGCTTTTTTCCCTGGGAAATCTATCGTAGGGGGTCCCAAGTTTCCCGTCTCTACTTTACGACAGGGTCGAAGTTTCGACGTCATGATCCATCCCGCCCAGAGCGATTTTGCGATCGGAGCCTGCGACGAAGAATGCAGCCTGCGTGATGCCGTCAGGGATCCCGCTTCGCTCGTCGCGAATCGCGCCTTTGCGCAGTTCCGAGCACAGGCAGGATTGCCCTCCTACGGCGGGCAGGCCTATGCTACTCGCCGCCGGCCACGCCTAATTAGTGCACGCAAGCGCGATATATCGACCGATTAGAATGGGAGGGCTCCGTTTATTTTCATGGGGTTGCTGCGATTTCCAATCGCGGCGGTGCCGATTAGATTTGCGTCGTTTTGCGCTGCGTGATTTGTGGCGCCGCATTGTGGAGCGACGGCGGATTCGGGGGCCGGCGGCTGCGGCAGCAGGACTGGTTGCGTCACGGAGATTTGCGAGAGCGGGCCGCATTGCGGGGCGGCCAGCTGGCCGCCGGTGGAGACGATTAGACGGGATGGGGGTCGACCCATTGGCCCTCGTCGTTGATGCGAGCGCAGGTGCGGATGGCGCGGAGGACTTGTTCGGCGGTGGGGTTCACCGCATCGGCGTCCTCGATGAGAAGCTCGGCGGCGAAGCGCAGGTTGGCGCGGCGTTTTTGGAACAGGCCGGTGGCGCGGGCGTGACAATAGATGGGCCGGAAATCGTTGAAGCGATATTGCCGTTTGATCAGCTTGGTGTTGCGCCAACTGACGAAATGCTCTTCGATGCCGACGCGATCGGGACTGCGGCAGATGAGGCACTTGCGGGCGTGGCGCTCGAGCTCGGGGAGGTTGGGATCGTCTTAGTCGTCCTCCTCGACATGCTGTTGGATTTCCGGTTCGGTTTCCGTCTCGATTTCAGGCGCGGGCGCGGCGTCCCGCGCGATTTTTCCAGCGAGGAACGAATCGATGGCCGCGGCGATCTTGGCTGCGGACTCGCGCCGGCGGCGTTCGAGACATTGGGCCAGCGACTCCTTTTTGCGGCGGCGTTTTTGTTTGGGACTTTGCGTGTCTGGCTGCGCGGGCTGAGTTTCGGGCGAGAGTGCGGCGTTCGCGGTGAGGGAGTCTTGCGATTCCGGTGGTGCGATGGAAGCGGGAGGCGGAATGACCTCGATGATCGGTGGCGCGGCGGCGACGGGCGGCGGATTCGCGGGTGGTGCGGCGGCTTGCTGCAGGATCTGGCGCCCTCTTTCGGCGGCCGCGACTAGTTCGGCGTGGGAGCGGAGTTCGATGGCGGGATTTTGCAGGGTGGTGAGGGCGAAGCGATCGTCGATAAATTTTCGAAAGCGTCGTTTCATATTTTTTACCGCTGCGGCAGGCTAACACCGCGAAGCGGGAAAAACTGCTGTACGTGAGGGAGGCTACGCGCGAAACGTGGTGGCCATTTGAGTGGGCGAGGGACAGGTTTGGTACATCGTACGTGGCGTGATTTTTGGTGGTTTCGCGTGGTACGAGATGGTGGAACGTCTAAACCCCCTCCGTTAGCTTGAAACAAAACGTCGAAGGATGAGGGCACCTCGCTGGTTTGTGTCGCGCCTACGGCGCTGGATTCGAGCGGGCGAGGCCGTGCCACCGGGCGCACGAATAAAAATTAGTGGGCCGGCCCTGCTTAGGGGTTGAAGTCTTCGGGGAATACACCCATTGCGAGAGAGACGCGGCGCGCGATCGCTGTGAGCTGGGCAGGAGTGAGTCGACGCAGCTTTTCTTTGGATTGCTTCAGTTGTGTTTTTCTGATGGTGGTGACGTTGGCGCATTGCAGTTCACTGATTTCTTGAAGGCCAGTCGCACCCGGACTAAGCCTAATGTTCGTCGCAAGGGGCGGATCTTTCAGAGTGGCGGAAAGGGGCACAACCAAAACTGTGGAAGCGCGCTCATTCGTGTTTCTGCTATTGAGCGAGACTACCACTACGGGACGGGCAATATATTCAGGTGGATCCGCGGGGATGCGAACGTACCAGATTTCACCTTGAAGGGGTTTGGGCAGCGGCGGTTGAGCGAGCGTCGCCATTTAACGATTAGCGCGGGCTGATTCGGGGATTGCCTCTTGCGTTTCGGATTCGACTGCGGCTAAAGCTTCCATTCCTAGATCGCCCCACGCGGACTCTTCCCGAATTTCAGCCGGGGACAATGAGTCGTAGTATGCGGTGATGTTAGCGTTGAGGGCTTCCAGCTCGTGCGCTCGTCGAAAGCCTTCGATCAGCTTGTCAACCGCAGCGCTTACGGACGCGGAATTGTCGAGCGCCTTGAAGCGATGAATGAATTCGAGTGAGTCTTGCGACAAGGTGAAACTGACGCGCGCTTTGCGGCTCGAGCGTTTCGTTTTGGGCTCGGCAATTCCCTGCAGGAGTGTATTACTCTTGGTATTACGCTCTCTCATACCCATGATATTACGCGCCGGCTCAGCGTTTGTCAAGATCGAGCAGTTGACGCGATACTGTTTCGACGGCGGATGGCATGCCCTCCTAGGGTTGGCTTGTGTCGCACCTCCGGTGCTCCGCCCTTTTTTCGCGCTTTTTCCCAGCCCTTCCGGGCTGCGCTAGCTTGTGCCGCGCCTGCGGCGCTGGAGGGCAGCGGACGGTTCGCGAACCGCCCCTACCGAGGGCGCCTCGCGGGTGGCGAAGGTTGGTCGTGGTCGGGAGGTGGGCGAACCGAGAACGCTCCCGAACCCAGCCCTGAGTCCTCGTTGAGCGTTCTCGGTTCGATTGACGATAATCGCAGCGGGCGCGCGACGGCACAATACGTGAAATTATGCATAGTGACATGTACGCTAGCGCACACCCGGTGCAGGATGGCGCGTTGTGGGTTTCTATGCTCGCTTCGGGATCGTTTCCCGGGCCCATCGCTCGGACTGGAGCACGATCGCCCAGTAGCACTCGCAGGCGGCGTCTTCGAGGCGGCTGCGGTCTAAAATCTTTACGCTGCCGCGATTGTAGGTAATCAAACCGGCTTTTTGCAGATGCCCGGCGGCAATGGTGACGCTGGCGCGGCGCGTGCCGAGCATGTGGGCGAGAAATTCCTGGGTCAAAGGCACGATGTCTCCACCCAGCCTGTCCTGGCTCATTAGCAGCCAGCGCGCCAGGCGTTCGTCCACTTCATGCACGCGATTGCAGGCCGCGATTTGCACCGCCTGCAGAGATAAGCTCTGTACGAAACGGTTCAGGGCTAGTTCCAATTGACGGCAGCGAGGCAATGCGTCTTTGAAGTCCGAGGAAGCTATGCGGTAAGCACTTCCCTTCACCTGCATGACGACCTGGGTTCCACTGGTGCTGAATCCGATCACCAGGGGCAGACCGATGAACCCTTCTCGGCCCGTCAAGCCAACTTCAACGCTCTTGCCATCTTTCATGACGCTGAGGACGGAAGCTAACCCATCGTTGACGAAGTAGGCATGCGTGATTGGCTCGCCGGCTTCGTGCAGAATAAAGCGCGTCGGCATTTCGATGAATTCCAGCTTCTGGAACAGCGTCTCCCTTTCGAGAGCGGGGAGGGCCAGCAGAATCTGATTACGGACGTCGCTGCGGCCTCCGTTGTCAGTTGGTTGAGTGGTGGTTACACTGCGGCGGGTTTTTGGCGTTGCCACGCATGGCTCCTTGGTACACGCGTACCGTGTGATTTCGAAAGGAGCCGTGGTGTTGGGGGATATTGCGGCAGGACGCTAGCGGGAGTCGTTGGTGCACTCCTCAAGTGTTGTAGAGAGGTCAGCCGTCGGCACACGCGCACTGAATTTTGAGGCGTCCCAAACCCTTCGATGCAAAGCAGGCTCCTGGGAGACTGCGGGGCGCATCTTATTTGGGAATTTTGCGCCTGTCGGTACGGCAGCGTACCTGTGAGGATTGGTACTAACTGGCGCACGCCGGAGGACAGCGCCGGTTAACGCCAGATACGAGTTGACGCGGGCGGTTCGCGAAACCGCCCTGCCAAGCGCAGTCAAAGTCAGAGTCAAAAGGCGCGCGCCTAAAGGCGGCCGCTACAGATTCAACTACGACGTCACGTGCGCACGATTTACTTTGCGTGCGACGACGCTTTCTTTCGAGCCATCTTCTGCGCCATGTGCAGCAGCAGAGTTTGGTTGTCCTTATTCATTTGGCCCATTAGTTTGCGGAAGCGATGAAGCGTCCGCGCGTCGCGGCGCTGGCTGCCCCACCCTTTCTCTGCGGACTTCGGAGGCTGCGAGGCGGACGGCTCGGCTTCGTAGAAGAGAGCGTACATGGGCACTTCCATGGCTCGCGCCAGCTTCTCGATGGTCTCGATGGCGGGGACGGTGTGGCCATTCTCGACGCGCGAAATGTAGCA
>Ga0181525_10001617_pt1 | contig 19118 bp, 17 predicted proteins | sample PEATcosm2014_Bin_48_FD_121100 | JGI IMG/M metagenome (GOLD analysis project Ga0181525, IMG submission 121100) | Peatland microbial communities from MTU Mesocosm Facility, Houghton, MI, USA - PEATcosm2014_Bin06_10_metaG | ecosystem: Environmental > Terrestrial > Soil > Wetlands > Peat | place...
CGCATCTTGCAAATCGGCATACCGCAGATTGGCGCTGATCAGTTCCGTGCCTTCCAACTTGGCCTCGCGAAGATTGGCCTTCCTTCCCAGTGCGCCTCGCGAATCGAGCCATTCCTTGTGATTTCCGAGCGCTTCTTCCAGCGCCCATTCGCCGGCATCAATTCTCGCAGGACCCTCCGCGGTTTCTGTGGACTCCGAAGAAGGAATAACGATGGGATCGTCCGCCGCCGTTTCCATTTCGGTTTTTGCGAGAACGTCCGTAATCGTCGGAGGCAGGGATTCCGGAATTTCCGTCAGAGTCGGCGGCAGACCTTTCGCGGCAGGCTCGTCAGCAATTGATCGTACGGAAGCTTGAGAAGGATTCTCCGTTAGAGAGTCATCCTGGAATCCGCTGGCTGCATCCGGTACGAACGCGCCGGAGGGCATGCCGTAGATCTCGCCCAAGGGTTTTTCTGTTTGCTCGGCTTCTAAGGTCGGGTAGGGCTCGGGGCCGGCTCCCGCGGAACTCGTTGCAGAGTCAGCTTCGGTTACTCGGGAGGCGGCAGGAACCTCCGCTGCAGCTTCCGCTGGCGGCGTTGACGAGGGAGGATCGGATTCCTCTTCGCCAGAAGGTAAATCGAGAATTTCCGCCAAGGTCCGTGATGCAGGTCCCGCATATACAGTGCTGGAATTCGCAACGGGCGAGTTTCGTTCCCGCGGTATCTCGTCCGGATTCGAATCTTCCAAGAAATTCTTGATGAGGAATTCCTTCAGCTCTTCTTCGGAGGGTGGCTGTTCGCCAGAGCTGTGCCCGAGGCCTTCTTCAGCCAGAAGCTTTTCGGCTGCCACAACATCTGCCGTAGGCTCCTCGATTTGCGCGGTCCCTGCTTGCGCTCCGCCGGACGAGAAAAGCCGTTTGAAAATAGAAGCCATTGAAGAACCGATTGCCCCCGAGAAAGAAGTCGCGATCAGACGGCGTTTGCTGCTTCCTCTGCTTCATCAATCTTAGTCTGATTTAGGAGTCGCCCACAGAATCCTATCGCGGACGTTTCCCAAATCTCTCCTGTACGGTAGTGCAGCCGTTGGACAGCTGCCCAGGCGTCCTTTGGCGGAAAATCAAGCCAGGTGCGAAACGGCCACGCGAGGGCCTAATCGCACAGCGTCCGGTTCGTTACTCGCTTTAAGAAACTGGGCTGCGCGGGGGGCACTTTCCGCAGTATCCTTTAGTTGGGCCTGCTATCTTTTGGTGGTTGCCGGGAGGAACTGACCTTGGATGCTAAAGCGTCGCCTGCGCATAAGACGCAGACGCGGATCGAATCTGACAGCATGGGGAAAATTGAAGTCCCCGTGGACCGGTATTACGGCGCGCAGACCGCGCGCTCGTTGATTCATTTCGATATCGGTCGCGAAACCATGGCGCCCGAGCTGATACGGGCGTTTGGAATCCTTAAAAAGGCTGCGGCGCTCGTAAATCAGGATCTCGGGAAACTTTCAGCGGAAAAGGCTCGGCTGATCGTGCAAGCCGCGGACGAAGTGATTGCCGGAAAGCTTGACGAGCATTTTCCCCTTCACGTCTGGCAGACCGGCAGCGGCACGCAAACGAACATGAACGCCAACGAAGTGATTTCGAATCGCGCCATTGAAATAGCGGGCGGCGTGACGGGAAGCAAAAAGCCGATTCACCCGAATGATGATGTAAATATGTCGCAATCGTCGAACGATACGTTTCCTACCGCGATGCATATTGCCGCCGCGTCTCGAGTGGCTGAAGCTTTAATCCCTGCTGTCAGCGAACTGCGCGACGCCATCGATGCGAAAGCGCGTTCTTTTGCGAGCGTGGTGAAAATTGGCCGCACGCATCTGATGGATGCCACGCCTCTCACCGTTGGTCAGGAAATGTCAGGCTGGGTTAGTCTGCTGGACCGCGATATCGATAGGCTCCAGACGATACGTCCGGGCCTGTATGACCTCGCGATTGGCGGCACCGCCGTGGGTACGGGGCTGAATGCGCATCCGGAATTCGCGGAGCGCGCTGCAAAGAAGATTGCCGATCTCACTGGTTTGCCCTTCCGATCTCACCCCAATAAATTTGCCGCGCTATCCGCGCATGATGAGCTTGTTTTCGCCAGCGGCGCTTTGAAGACGCTTGCGGATTCGCTGATGAAAATCGCGAACGACATTCGCTGGCTCGCCTCCGGCCCGCGCGCCGGATTCGGGGAACTGGTGTTGCCGGAAAATGAACCGGGTTCCTCTATCATGCCTGGAAAAGTTAATCCCACGCAGTCCGAGGCCGTTACCATGGTAGCGGTACAAGTTCTCGGGAATGACGCCGCTATCGGGTTCGCCGGCTCGCAGGGGAATTTCCAGCTGAATGTTTTCAAGCCTGTGATCATTCACAATTTCCTGAACTCCGTGCGCCTTCTGTCCGACGCTTGCCGTTCTTTCACGCTTCACTGCATCGTTGGCATGGAATTGGATCACCAGCGCATCGCGCAAAACGTTCAGAATTCACTGATGCTTGTGACGGCTCTCAGTCCCAAGGTGGGCTACGACAAAGCTGCTGAAATTGCACACAAGGCTCATCATGAACATCTAAGTCTTCGCGAGGCCGCGCTAAAGCTCGGCTATCTGACCGCGCAAGAGTTTGACGAGCTGGTGCGGCCCGAAAAGATGACGCATCCATAGATCAATGTAGGCTTTTCCCAAGGGCACTCGAAAATCGCTGCAGCCGTTCTAGGAATATCCGCGATTCAGTTTCACATCGGCACAGATTTGCGTCGTCGTCGGAAATAGTTGTGTTTTGACAACGATTTTCTTTGACACTCCTTCGCTGTTTCAATACATTAAATCTCCTCTCCGTATTTTTCCTGATTCCCCCTTCCGTAGGAGTACCCATGAACATTCTTATCGCTGAAAATGAATCCGCGCTGGTCGGCGTGTTGCAGCGAGGCTTCGAGGCAGAGCACTATGCCGTTGATACTGCCAGTAGCGCTCATCAAGCAATTCCCATGCTTCAGGATCGGGAATATCACACAGCCATCATCGACCTTGATCTTCCTCCCACCGAGGGCATCGCAATTTTGGAGTTCGTTCGCAACAAATATGAGCATTTGCCGACTCTGGTTCTGACAAGTTGTGCCCGCGTGGCGGAGCGTGTCCATGCCCTTGATACAGGAGCGGACGATCTGTTGCAGAAGCCCTTTGCGTTTCCTGAATTGGCAGCACGGGTACGCGCGGTGATGCGTCGCGGGAGCCGGCTTCCGGAAGTCGTTTTACGCGTGCAGGATTTGGAATTGAATCGCGTGGAACGCACCGCCAAGCGCGCCGGCAGAGGGATTGTGCTGACGCCGCGCGAATTTTCCTTACTCGAATATTTAATGCAACAGCCCGGGAAACGTGCTTCCCGCGCGGAGATCGTCCGGCACGTCTGGAACCTTTCCGGCGAAACGGTCACGAACGTGGTGGACGTTTACATTAATTACCTGCGGAAGAAAATTGACGTGGGGGGCGATTGCAAACTGATCCACACGGTCCGAGGTGTCGGCTATGAGTTGCATTCAAACGCTCATTCGAGCAAGCGCTCTGCGAACATTTTATTAGCCGGAGCGGCTTCATGACCACGCCTGAAACCCTGGCGCTCGCAACGCCGGTCCCGGGCGATTTGTCTCCGAATTGCGTGGAAGCGGCGGGTGAGCTCGCGGGCCGTTCAAATCCGTCGCTGGATGAAGCGCAGCGCGAGCAACTCTTGCTTCGGCATTTGCCGCAAGTGAATTTTATCGCGCGGCGAATTCATAGCCGCCTTCCGCCGCAGGTGCTGCTCGAAGATCTTGTGCACGCCGGCGTGCTTGGACTGATGGATGCCATTGGGAAATACAATCCGGCCAAGAATGTTCAATTGAAGTATTACGCCGAGTTCCGAATTCGCGGAGCCATCCTCGATAGCCTGCGCCAGGTGGATTGGAGCCCGCGGACGCTGCGAAGCCAAGCTCGCCGACTGGAGCAAGCAGTCTTCGATTGCAAGGGCCGGCTTGGACGCGATCCCACCGAGACGGAGATTGCGGTGGCGCTCGAGATCAGCCTCAGTCAACTACAGCGTCTTCTCAGTGATTTGCGCGGCCTCGATGTCGGAAGCTTGCAGCCTGATTCAGACTTCGGAAACAGCGAAGAAGCGCTCCGCAGCTGCGCGAGCAAGGACGAAGAGGATCCCTACCACCAAACCTTGCGCTTGGAGATGCAGGGCTTGTTAACCGGCGCGGTTGATCAGTTGCCCGTTCGTGAGCGCGAAGTCCTGGCGCTTTATCACTTCGCCGAACTTACGATGAAAGAAGTGGGCGTGGCCATGGGCATCGGAGAATCGCGAGTCTCGCAGATTCATTCGAGCGCCATAATCCATCTTCGAGCGCGTTTGTTCGCGCGGCTTTACGGCAATCCCGAGGCGAAGTGTGTCCCGCTGATTGCGGCTGTCTCCCGGCAAAAGCGACTGATACGGGCCACCGCAGGCTCGGCTGAATCCCGGCAGAGATTAGCTGGGTGACCATGACTCTGCGTTACGAGGAAGGCGCCCGCGAAAGCGCGTCAGGCTTACTCAACGCGCAACAAAAGACGAAGGGCAGGTTGGGGAGTTACCGCTGATTCGGAACGGGCGTGGGCGCTACCGACGTGGGCGCCGGAGCGGGCGTTGCGTCTGGAGAAGTTGAAGGACCAGCCGCGATTTCCTGCACCACTTGCGCGGCCAACTTTTTGCTGACCGGGCACAATGTGTCGTTGATGCGGCATTGCGCGAGCGTAAGTTTGCATCCACAACTGCAACTTTCAGAATTCAGGCGTTTGAGCGCGGCCTTCCTTAATTCCGGAGTCAACCCCGTAAAATCCACGTCCGGGAGCTCGGTGGCGAGCGCTGCGTTCTTAAGGAAAATTTGTCCGGTGTCTTCGAATGTTTCGACCGTAGCTTCCACCGGCAGTCCGAGCAGCGAGCGCAACTCGGTCTCATACACAAAGGTGGGATACAGCCCCACGTGTTTCTGAACGATTTTGCTGTCGGTGTTCACCACGAAGGAAGTGGGAAGCGCGGGAACGCCGCCGTATTCCGTCAATAGTTCGCGGCTGGCCATAACGATCGGATAATTAACGCCTTCCTTTTCGGAGAATCGCTTTACTCGGCTGATGTCCTCCGGGTCGTCCATGGAAATTCCGACCACCTGCAATCGGTCTTTGTAACGGGCCTGCAGCTCGACCAGTTCAGGAATTTCTTCGCGGCACGGAGGGCACCAGGTGGCCCAGAAATTCAGGAACACGACTTTGCCATGCCATTCCGCGGTGGAAACGACGCCTCCGTTAATGTCGCGGACGAGAAACGGGGGGACAGCCTGCGGATTACTGGCGAATCGAATTACGCTCATACGATCGGACTGCGCCGTTGCAGTATTTTTCACAGAGGTAACGACGTGCGCCGGCTCGAGGTGCGCGCGAGCGTCGGGAATCCGACGTGCGGTGGATAGATTCGATCGTCCCGCGGCAATGCCGATCGCGATCCCCGCTAGCCCGGCAGCCAAGGCCAAAATCAAAATGAAAAACTTGTTCATCAGAACTCCGAATGCGTTTCCATTATGCAGCATGCGTGCGCGCCGAACAATGAGTTGCTAAGACTAATCGCAAAGGTAGGGCCGTTTCCGCAGCCGAGGGGAAGCCCACACCGATTCGGGACAGCGGTTCCCGAACTGGTTCCAAATCGGTTCGCGACGGCCCGGGTTCCATTTCAACGCGCAGGTTAAGTTGTTGAAAATGGGCAACACGCGTGCCGCGACCACGATGAAGCTTGGGCCTCCCACTTGCATATGGCAGAGCGTGGGTCGCGTTCCTACACGATCCGCACCGACTGGTACGTGGGGAGGAAGGGGCCCACTTATCGGGAGGAACGGGTCGTTCCCACCTGCCTCTGAGAGGGAAGCTAGGATGGATGACCCCATGGGCTTGCAGTCGCCTACTGCAAGTCCTAAGGAACGCGACCTTTGGGGCTCTCGATCCCAAGCGAGGGCCCCTTCTTTTTTCTCGTTTGCCGCGTAGCTCCTTTCACTTCGAAGGTCGGTCGGCCGCTCCACGATTTCTCCTGTTATAATCCACACATGACGTTAATGACCGCCACGTACGAATTGCAGGAGCGCCTCAAGCCGGAGCATTTTCGCGCGCTGGGCGAGTTCTCCAATACTTATGGGCTTCAGAAATTTCGTTACGACGAGAAAAAAAATCTCCTGCATTTTGACTACGACGCCTCTCGCCTGACAGACAACGTGGTAGAAAGTGTTTTGCGCCAAGCAAGAATCCCCGTGCTGCGAAGATTGGAAGCTGCCCGGCAGTAGCGTTTGAGCTGACGCTGCGGCGCAGGGGCTGATCTGAATCACAACTGGGTCACAACTGAGTCACAACTGGACCTTGCGGAGACGCAGCGCGTTCATGATGACGGAGACGGAGCTGAAGGTCATCGCGGCGCTGGCCAGAATCGGACTTAGCAGTAGACCGAAGAACGGGTAGAGTACGCCGGCGGCGATAGGCACTCCCACAGAGTTGTAGACAAATGCGAAGAAGAGATTTTGACGGATATTGCGCATGGTGGCGCGGCTGAGGATTCGCGCTCGCGCGATGCCGCGGAGATCGCCGCGAAGCAGGGTGATTCCAGCGCTCTCCATCGCGACGTCTGTTCCGGTGGCCATGGCGATGCCGACGTCGGCTTGCGTAAGCGCGGGCGCGTCGTTTACACCGTCGCCGGCCATGGCGACAACGTGGCCTTCGGCTTGAAGCTGCTTCACGATTTCGCTTTTTTGGCCGGGCAGGATCTCCGCGTGAACCTGGTCGATTCCCAATTTGCGCGCCACGGAATCGGCGGTCGCGCGGCTGTCTCCGGTGAGCATGATGATGCGGATTCCATCGGCGTGGAGTTTCGCGAGGGCTTCGGGCGTTGTTGATTTGACGGGATCAGCGACGCCGATAATTCCGATTGGGGCGTCGTCAACGGCGACGAACATTACGGTCTGGCCATCGGCTTCCAAGGACTTGGCCTTTTCTTCCAAACCTCCGGCAGGGGTTTTTATTTCAGCTAGGAGTGCGCGATTTCCCAGCGCGGTGTTTCTTCCATCAACTTTTCCGGTGACGCCTTTTCCGGTTTGCGACTGAAAATTGGCGAGAGTCCCGAACTCGCGGCCGCGCTGTTTAGCCTCCGCAAGGATGGCTCCTGCGAGCGGATGTTCGCTGCCGCGTTCGAGGGTGGCGGCAAATCGCAGAACTTGTCTTTCGTCCGAGCCGGTTGCGGCAATCACGGATGTCACGCGCGGTCGTCCCTCGGTCAGCGTGCCGGTTTTGTCCACAACCAGCGTGTCAACTTTTTCAAGGATTTCGAGCGCTTCGGCATTTTTCACCAGGATACCGGCGACAGCGCCGCGGCCTGTGCCGACCATGATGGCCATTGGAGTGGCGAGTCCGAGGGCGCATGGGCACGCGATGATAAGCACCGCGACAGCATTGAGCAGGGCGTGAGCCATCCTCGGCTCGGGACCATATATGGCCCAAACGATGAAAGTGAGTATCGCGACGAGAATCACCGCGGGGACGAAATATCCGGAGACGCGGTCAGCGAGTTTTTGCACTGGTGCGCGGCTGCGCTGCGCTTCGCTGACCATGCGCACGATTTGCGAGAGAAGAGTTTCGCTTCCAACGCGCTCGGCGCGCATTACGAAAGTGCCGGTGCCGTTCACCGTTCCGCCAATCACGGTTGCTCCTGTCGATTTCTCGACGGGGATGGGCTCTCCGGTCATCAGCGATTCGTCCACGGAACTTTCACCGTCGATGATGATGCCGTCCACCGGGACTTTTTCGCCGGGGCGCACGCGCAGCGAGTCACCGCGGTTGATGTGTTCGACCGGGACATCGATTTCGGTGCCGTCGGCGCGAACGAGGCGAGCCGTCTTGGGGGAAAGCTTTAAGAGCGAGCGTATCGCGGCGGAGGTTCGGCTGCGCGCGCGCAATTCGAGAACTTGGCCGAGCAGAACCAGGGCGGTGATGGCGGACGCGGCTTCGAAATAAATCGGGAGTCCGCCGCCCATGACACGGAAGGAAGCGGGAAAAATTCCCGGAAACAGGACGGCGAACACGCTGAAGACATAAGCCGTGCCGGTGCCCATGGCGATCAGCGTGAACATGTTGAGGCTGCGGTTGACGATAGACGCCCAGCCGCGCTCGAAGAAAGGCAAGCCGGCCCAGAGGACGACTGGCGTGGCCAGAACAAATTCCATCCATCCAATTGCGCGTGGCGACAAAATATTTTGCAAAGGCTGACCCGGAATGAGGTCGGACATCGTGAGCGCGAGTATCGGTATTGTCAGCGCAACGCTGGTCCGGAAGCGGCGCGTCATCGAAACAAGTTCGGGATTTTCGTCTTGGTCAGCGGCGGCGTCACGAGGCTCAAGCGCCATCCCGCAAATGGGGCAAGAGCCGGGAGCGCTGCGAACGATTTGGGGATGCATCGGGCAGGTGTACTCGACGCGAGATTCCGGTTGAATCGGAACGGCAGGTTCAAGCGCCATGCCGCATTTCGGGCACGCGCCGGGGCGATCTTGGCTGACTTCCGGGTCCATGGGGCAGATGTACTCTGCGGCCGGTCTTTCTTTTGGTCCGGCGGCCGGACTCACTTGCGTGGTCTTGATTTCACCTTGTGGAACGACGAAATCATTTCTATGAGTGGGAAGCGCTCGCGCGTCCAGATATTTTTCCGGCGCGGCGGCGAATTTTGCGGCGCAGCCCTTTGAGCAGAAATAGACGGTCTTGCCGTCGTGCGCGGATTGCGCCGCAGCGCGGTCTGGATCGACCGTCATTCCGCAGACGGGGTCCTTCTCCATGGTTTTTGTCGGCTTGCTCAGTTCGTCGGGCATGTGAGTAGATTAGATTCGGTGGCTCAATTTACGTCGCAGCTTACCTATTTTTCGTTGAGAAGGGTATTGATGTAGGCGGTTAGGTCGGGGCCGGTCCAGTCCTGGGCGCCGACGATTTTGCGGTCGAGGCGGCCGCTGCGGGTGATGATGTAGGTGTCGGGGTACATGGTGGTGCCGTAGGAGAGGGGAATTTCCTTACCGGGGTCGCGGTAGGTCGGAAAAGTGATGTTGTACGTCTTCAGGAAATTATCGTAGGCGGTAGCGTCTTCGTCCACGCTGATGCCCAGGACGGTGCCGCCGAGCGGGGCGATGCGGCGCTGCAACTGATTCAGGGATTGGGTTTCGTCAACGCAAGGAGGGCACCAGGTGGCCCAGAAATTCAGCAGGACGACCTTGCCGCGAAGGTCAGAAAGGCGCGTGGGCTTGCCGTCGAGGGTGTAGGCAAAGTCTTTGGCGGGGCGTCCGCGGAGGCTGGGTTCGCCCTGGCGGTAGTCGGGCCGGGCGAATAGGAATAGCAGGCCCGCGATAAACGCGAGGGCCACTCCTGTATTTAGTTTCCGTTTCAGTCCTTTGTCCAAGCGACCTATAATACGGGTATCCGCGAATTGAAAGCGAGCATTTTGCGCCATAACAACGCCGGCACCTACCATGACGGAGATCAACCAGTTCAGACAGGCGATGACAAGCAGCACAAAACTGATGCGAGAAGGACTGAACGAGCAAGCTCTCGGACTATTGGACGAAGCGATCGCGGAGGCTGTCAATCGGAGAGACGCCCTATGGATACGAGTGCTGTGTCGCCGCGCTTCGGTTGTGGCCAACTTCATGGGGAACTTCCAATTGGAAAGACAGTACCACGAGCAGTCCCTTGCAGTCAGTCCCGAGGACCCTCTGGCCCTCTACGGATTGGCCAAGGTTGCGCTTAATTTAGGAGAACTTGAAGTTGCGCAGCAGCATGCGAAGAAGTGTTATGAGGCGATTTTGCGGAGCGACGACGAAATAGTGAAACAAGGCCTTACTGATTTGGTTTTGAAGAATTGGCCTGAAGTCGCGAGGAAATAACGATGGTATCCGCCGTCATTCCGGCTCGAAACGAGGAAGCGTCTATCGCGCGCGCGGTGGAATCGGTGGCGGCGCAGGCGGAGATTGGCGAGGTGATTGTGGTGGACGATCAGTCCACGGACGGCACCGGCGCGATTCTGGCTGAACTTGCGTTGCGCATACCGAAACTGAGGATTTTGAATACGGGCGATGTGCTGCCCCCCGGTTGGGCCGGCAAGAATTATGCAGTGTCGATTGGGGCGGCAGCGGCAAAAGGGGATTGGCTGCTTTTTACCGATGCGGACACATTCCATCTGCACGGGTCAACACGGCGGGCACTTAGCGACGCTGTAGAACACGATGCGGTGCTGGTTTCCTACTCGCCTGAGCAAGAAATGGGTTCTATCTGGGAACGCGCGCTGATTCCGTTCGTTTATTGCCGGCTGGCGAACAAATTTTCGTTTGCGCGAGTGAACGATCCCGCACGGCCAGATGCGGCGGCCAACGGGCAGTTTCTGCTTTTGCTCAGAGACGTTTACGAAAAGCTGGGAGGACATACGGCGATTGCCGGGCAGATTCTGGAGGATGTGGCGCTGGCGCGTCGGGTGAAGAGCGCGGGTTACGGGATTTACTTTACCGCGCCGATAGGGACAGTGCGGACGAGGATGTACAGAAGGTTTGGCGCGATGTGGCAGGGGTGGACGAAGAATCTGTATCCGTTGATGGGTGGAAAGCCAACGGCGGTCCTGCTTGAGGTTGGAGATGTATTTCCGTGGGCTGAACTTTTCGTTTTTTCGTTACTGTGGATGGAATGGGCGCGAAGGCATGTTGCGTCGGCGTGGTTTTGGCCCGCTCTGGCGGCATTTCTGCTCTCTTGGCGAGTGTTTCGTTATGGAATCGAGCTTTACAGGAATCTGTACCCGGTCTCATACATCAAATATTACGTACCCGGTATGTGCCTCTATTGTGTTGCTCTTATTGCGTCCTGGTGGAAGAACACCCACGGAGCGGTACACTGGAAGGGGCGGGAATACCCGGCCAAGACTGCATGATACGAATCACACGCAAAGTGGAATTCTCGGCGGCGCATTTCTATCACAACCCGAATTTTTCGGCGGAAGAGAACCGAAGAGTTTTCGGCAAATGCAATAATCCGCATGGACATGGGCATAACTATGTGCTGGAAGTGACCATAGCGGGCGAGCCGGATCCGACTACGGGGATGGTTCTCGATTTGAAGGAGCTGAAAGATATTTTGCAGAAGGAAGTGATGGAGCGGATGGATCATCGTCACCTAAATTACGAGGTTCCGGAGCTGGCCGGGCAGATTCCTACCTGCGAAAATATTGCGGCGGTGATTTGGAAGCTGCTGCAGCCGAAGATCACGACGGGGAAGCTGGACCGCGTTCGGCTGTATGAATCTCCGGACCTTTTTGCGGATTGCACAGCGGATGTGGGTAGTGGAAACGGGGCGCGGGCGTGAAAAGTTCGCTGACGAGACGGTATCGTTTTGCCGCTTCGCACCGGCTGCATACGACGAAATTGAGCGAGGCAGAGAACAAGCGCGTTTATGGCAAGTGCAGCAATCCGTACGGACACGGGCACAACTATGTGTTGGAAGTGACCATGGCCGGGCCGGTGAATTCGGAGACGGGGATGATCGCGAATCTTGGGGAGTTGGACGCGTTCGTGCAGCGGGAAGTGATTGAGCCGTTCGATCAGAAATTCCTGAATGAGGAAGTGGCGGAATTTCGGGGCGAGGTGGCGACGACGGAGAATGTTGCGCGCGAGATTTTTCGCAGGCTGAAGGGATTTCCATTGGCGCGACTGGAGCGGGTTCGCATTGAGGAAACCAGCAAGAACAGCTTTGAGATTGAAGACGAAGTGGATGAAGTTCGGGGATGAAGAGGAGCCAGGAAAACATGAGTGAAACAACGGAAATTATAATTCCGCCGGCGGCAGGGACGGAAGGGATCGCCGATCTGGTGCGCAAGATGATCGTGCTGCTCGGGGAGAACCCGGACCGCGAAGGGTTGCGGAGGACACCCGAAAGATTCGAGAAGGCGCTGCGCTTTCTGACCAGCGGCTACCGGCAGGATCCGGAGAAATTGCTGAACGGGGCGATGTTCAGCGTTTGTTATGACGAAATGGTGGTGGTGAAAGACATCGAAGTTTACAGCTTGTGCGAACATCACCTGCTACCATTTTTCGGGCGATGCCACGTGGCGTACATCCCGTCGAAGAAGGTGGTGGGACTGAGCAAAATCGCGCGGCTGGTGAATATGTTCGCGCGGCGTTTGCAAATACAGGAGCGGCTGACCAGCCAAATTGCGCAGTCGATTCAGGAGCACCTGAGCCCGGAAGGCGTGGGAGTGATCATCGAGGCGCGGCACTTGTGCATGGTGATGCGCGGGGTGGAAAAACAGAATTCGATGGCGACGACGAGCGCTATGCTGGGCGCGTTTCGCGAGAACAAGCAAACCAGGGATGAGTTTTTGGCGCTGGTGAATTCGCAGAAGCCGTGAATAGGGCCGCGACGAGACAGCTGGGCCGGTCGTCGGCCCTAGCGGCGAACTCAGGGTAAGCCCTTCTGCCGCTGGCGCGGCCTCAGGGTAAACGGGAATTCGCTTTGCGCTTGGGAGGCACTGTGCTAGCATTTTTGATGATCGAAGAAGAGATAAGAGCGTAGAGCAGGGCACGGCGATTCAGGGGGAGGGGCAAGTTGATGGAAGCTAAAGCGGAGTTGATCGAGCAGTTCCGGACGCACCCGAAAGATACAGGATCACCGGAAGTGCAAATCGCGTTGTTAAGCGAGCGCATCAGCTATTTGACCAGCCACCTCAAGTCCCACGCAAAAGATCACGCCTCACGGCGCGGGTTGATCATGATGGTCAACAAACGCCGCCGGCTGCTGGACTACCTGAACCGGCGCGACCCGAATCGGTATCGCGAGATAGTGGAACGACTCAGCTTGCGTAAGTAGCGCGGTTTCCTGAAGGGAGTTTGGAACCGCGTTGATGGATCGATAGTAATCCGCTCGTTTTTCTTCGCCATTGTCCTTCCTCGATGTAGTTCCCGAGAGTTGTCTCTCGTATCTGAAATCAGCCTCCGATGAATCGGAGAAAAAAGGACGTGTTTGATGTTTGAAAAAGTAAGTTTGGAAGTAGGCGGACGCACATTGACGTTTGAGACGGGCAAGATCGCCCGACAAGCGCACGGCGCCGTAGTGGCGCGTTATGGAGATACGGTCGTGCTGGCCACGGCCTGCATGGACAGCAAAGCGACGGAAAAAGATTTTTTGCCCTTGACCGTGGATTACCGCGAGTACACCTATTCGGCAGGAAAAATTCCCGGAGGATTTTTTAAGCGCGAAGGACGACCCTCCGAGCGCGAGATTTTGACTTCGCGGCTGACCGACAGGCCGCTGCGCCCGCTGTTCCCGGAAGGATGGTCCAACGAAACGCAGATTGTTGCGATGGTGCTTTCGGCGGACAGCGAGAATGATCCGGACGTGATTGCGGTGACGGCGGCTTCCGCGGCGCTGTTTATTTCGAAGATTCCGTTTGAAAAGCCGATTGCGGCAGTGCGCGTGGGATTGATTGAAGGCAAGCTGGTCGTCAATCCGACGGTGGCCGAGCAAAAAACCAGCGCGATGAATTTGATTGTGGCGGGTTCGGACGAAGCAATTGTGATGGTGGAATCGGGCGCCCTGGAAGTTTCCGAAGACGTGGTGGCGGATGCCCTGGAATTCGCACATGGCGAGATTCGCAAGATCGTAGCTGCGATTCGGGAACTGCATAGCCGCGTGAAACCTCAGAAGGTTGCGGTTACGCCTCCTGCGTTTGACGAAGCGATGTACAAGCAGATGCAGCAGCAGTGGGGCGAGAAGCTGCGCGACGCAGTGGATACGCAGAAGCATCCGAAGTCGGAAAGCTACAGCCTGATTGACGGCATCAAGGTGGAAATCCTGAAAGCGATTCCGGAAGAGGACGAAGAAAAGCGCAAACTGGCGTACCGGGCTTTCGAGCGTTTGCGCGAAAAAATCTTCCGCGACGACATGATTGGGCGCCACCGGCGTCCCGATGCTCGCGCGTTTGATCAGATTCGCCAGATTACGTGCGAAGTCGGCGTGCTGCCGCGCGCACACGGATCGGCGCTCTTCACTCGCGGAGAGACGCAGGCCCTCGCAACGGCAACGCTAGGCACCAAGGAAGATAGGCAGCGGCTGGATCTGTTATTCGAAGAGGAAACATTCAAGCGCTTCATGTTGCATTACAATTTTCCGCCGTTCTCGGTGGGCGAAGTGAAATTCCTTCGCGGGCCGGGACGCCGTGAAATCGGGCACGGAGCTTTGGCCGAGCGGGCAATTGCGAATTTGCTTCCGCCAGAAACGGATTTTCCTTACGCCGTGCGCGTGGTTTCCGATATTTTGGAATCGAACGGCTCTTCGTCGATGGCTACGGTTTGCGGCGCTTCACTGGCGTTGATGGACGCGGGCGTTCCGCTGAAATCCGCTTGCGCGGGAATTGCGATGGGATTGGTGGTGGAAGGCGATAAGTACGCCATCCTGACCGACATCGCCGGCGCAGAGGATCATTACGGCGACATGGACTTCAAAGTTGCCGGCACCCGGGCGGGAATTACCGCGCTACAGATGGACATTAAGGTGAGCGGCGTCAGTATCGCCATGATGCGCGAGGCGTTGGCGCAGGCACGGAAAGCGCGCCTGCAGATCCTCGACAACATGGACGGCACGATTTCCACGGGCCGCGCGGAAATTTCCACGTACGCTCCGCATCTCTTCATGCTGAGTATTCCCACGGACAAGATTCGCGACCTGATCGGACCGGGTGGAAAGAAAATCCGGGGCATCATCGAAGCAACGGGCGTGAAGATTGACGTGATGGACGACGGCAAGGTTCACGTTTTCGCGTCGGGCGGAAAATCAGCGGAAGAAGCGTTGAAGATGATTCGCGACGTGACGGCAACGGCCGAGATGGGGAAGACTTATCTCGGAACCGTCGTGCGCATCGCGGAGTTCGGCGCATTCGTCGAAATTTTCCCGGGGACGGACGGACTGTTGCACATCAGCGAAATTGCGGAAGCGCGAATTCGCGCGGTTCGCGACGAGTTGAAGGAAGGCGACCAGATCCTGGTGAAGGTTCTCGCGATCGAGGGAAACAAGATCCGGCTGAGCCGCAAGGCGGTGTTGCGCGACCAGCGGCCAAAGGCTGAGTCGGCGACCGCGGAAGGGCACTCGTAGGTAGTTCTAAGACAGCGAGAAGCTAAACCGGAACGGAACAATGGGGAGGCGAGAAATCGCTTCCCCTTTTTCTTTTGTAGCGTCGGTCAGACTCGTTCGATTCGGGCGCCAATGTCGCGGAGCTTGTCTTCGATGCGTTCGTAGCCGCGGTCGATGTGATAGACGCGGTCGATCCAGGTTGTGTTGTCGGCTACAAGCCCTGCGAGAACGAGCGACGCGCTGGCGCGCAGGTCGGATGCTGTTACCGGGGCGCCGCTGAGAGGCGTGGGGCCGGTGATGATGGCGAGATTGCCGTCCACTGCGATGTTCGCACCCATGCGCATAATTTCGCTGGCATGCATGTAGCGATTCTCGAAGATTGTTTCGCGAACGTGCGAGACGCCGGTGGCTTGCGTGGCCAGGGCCATGAACTGAGCTTGCATGTCGGTGGCGAACCCGGGGTATTCTTCGGTGGTGACGTCGGCTGCTACTAGTTTTTTCGCAGCGCGCACACGCAGCTTTCCGTTTCCTTCGCACTTGATTTCCACGCCGCATTCTTTCAGCTTGTTCAAAACTGCGACCAAATGACTCGGCTCGCAGTCGGTGAGAAGCAAGTCTCCTCCGGTGATGGCTCCGGCGACGAGAAACGTGCCGGTTTCGATGCGGTCGGGGATGATGGCGTGCGTGGCGCCATGCAAGCTCGAGACGCCTTGAATGCGCAGCGTGGAGGTGCCGACACCTTCGATCTTTGCGCCCATTTTGATGAGGAGTTCGGCGAGATCAGTGACTTCCGGCTCGAGCGCGGAGTTTTCGAGGATGGTTTCGCCTTCCGCCAGAACCGCGGCGGTCAGAATATTTTCCGTGCCGGTGACAGTGATTTTCGGGAAGCGGAAAGTGGCGCCGCGCAGACGCTTCGCGCGGGCTTCCACGTACCCATGTTCGACGGAAATTTGCGCGCCGAGTTTTTCGAGCGCTTGAATGTGGATGTCGATCGGGCGCGCTCCGATGGCGCAACCGCCGGGGAGCGAAACGCGCGCGTAGCCGAAGCGCGCGAGTAGCGGCCCCAGGGTCAGGACCGAGGCGCGCATCGTTTTTACCAACTCGTAGGGAGCTTCCTGCAACGAGACGGTTTCTGCTTGGATGGTGAACTCGCTGGGAGGCAGGTCCGGGCTCTCGACGCGGCAGCGCATATGCGCAAGCAGCTTGGCCATGGTGATGATGTCGCGGACGTGCGGAATATTTTGTAGGGTTACGGGCTCGCTCGTCAGCAGCGCCGCGGCCATCGCAGGCAACGCAGCATTTTTCGCGCCGCTGATTCGGACGGTGCCTTCCAGTCTGCGTCCGCCCTGGATTTTGAATCGGTCCATGTTATTTCCCCTTGCGAGTTGTGCGAGGCTGATTGTTTCTTTGCGATTCGAGCGCTTGCCGCACATTGCCACCGGCTTGCTCCAACCGCCGGCGCGCGTCGCGCAGGTTTGCGCCGGTCTTGAGCATCACGAGAGCGACGGGCAAATCGTGTTGGGATTGACGCAACGCTCGTTGCGCGTTTGACACGTTCGCGCCGGTAGCTTCTTCGAGAATCCGGGCTCCTCTTTGCCGCAACTTCTGATTTGTCAACGCCACGTAGATCATCCAGTTTTCATAAACTCTGCCAAGCCGCACCATCGAAGCGGTAGAGAGCAGGTTGAGAACCATTTTTTGCGCCGTGCCGGCTTTTAATCGCGTGGAACCGGCGATAGCTTCAGGACCGGTGTCCGGCGCGATGGCGATATTCGCGGCGCGCGCTAGCGGCGACTTTAGATTGGATGTGACGCCGATTGTTGCCGCACCACGCTTCTTTGCAAACTGCAACGCTCCCAAAACGTATGGAGTGGTCCCGCTGGCCGCCAGGCCAACAACCACATCGCTGCGCCGAAGGCCTGCTTTCGCCAGGTCGCGCGCGCCGTTCTTTGCTGAGTCTTCGGCGCCTTCTACCGCGCCGCGCACGGCTCGCGATCCGCCGGCGATGATTGCCTGCACCATTTTCGGCGGCGTGCCGAAAGTCGGCGGACATTCGGCGGCGTCGAGGACTGCGAGACGTCCGCTGGTGCCGGCACCGACGTAAAAGAGCCGCCCTCCCTTGCGAAAACTTTTCACGATGGCATCCACGGCACGCGCGATTTTCGGCAACTCGCGACGGACTGCATTTGCGACGCGCGCGTCTTCGCGATTTAGAACGCGCAGAATTTCGAGCGTGTGCTTCCTGTCGAGCCCGCGAGTTCGCGGATTTCGCTGCTCGGTTTTTAACGGCTTCAAACGCAGCCCCTGGGAATGCTGAAATGATTATACCGAGGTCAGCGCCGCGTTCGCGGACTGCGACGAAATCTAAAAAGGATTGTGACGTTGGAGTTATTGGAGTTATCGAACCGCGCCAGGCTCGTTTGCCAGTCCCAGGGCTTGCAGGACGGCATCGTGGACGGCGGGGCGGAGCTGGCGGATTTGCTCGTTGGCGCGGGTGGGATTCACGCGATTGGTGAGCAGAACGATGAAAAGGCCGCGCTCGGGATCGATCCAAAGCGAAGTGCCAGTGAAACCAGTGTGGCCGAAACTGCTGGGCGAAAAGAAATGGCCGGAGGAAGACGGCTGGGTGACGACATCCCAGCCGAGCGTGCGGGCCGCGTCTCCAATTGCTTGGCGGGCGGTGAATTCTTGAATCGTGGCGCGCGCCAGCAGACGATGATGGGCGTAGATGCCGCCGTTCAAAATCACTTGCGCAAATATGGCTGTATCGCCCGCGGTCGAGAATAATCCCGCATGGCCGGAAACGCCGCCAAGGGCCCAGGCGTTTTCGTCGTGAACTTCGCCTTGCATCAGGCGCTTGCGGAAATCGAGGTCGTTTTCAGTGGGCGCAATCGTCGGCCACAATTTGCGCGGGGGATTGAACAGCGAAGCGTTCATGCCCAGTGGCTCGAAAATGTGCTCCTTCGCATATTCGTCGAGCGTGACGCCGGTGAGGCGCTGAACGATTTCGCCGAGCATGATGAATCCTAAATCGGAATACTCGACCTGAGTTCCCGGCTGGTGCACGAGTGGTTCGGCGAGCACGCGCCCGAGAACGGCGTCGTGACCTTTCGCTCCCTTGTAAAAATCGCGATGGGCGGGAAGGCCGGAATCGTGCAGGAGAAGATTGCGAATGGTGACGCGAGCGCGCCACGCGGGATCGGGATCTGATTTGGCGGCCGCAGCCCATTCAGGCAGATAGCGGACGACGGGCGTGTCGAGATCGAGACGCTTCTGCTGCATCAGGATCATCACCGAGGTGGTGGTGACGATCACTTTGGTGAGCGAAGCCATGTCGTACAGAGTGTTCGCGGTGACTACGGGAGATTTTGCGTCGCGCGTCAGTTTGCCGAAGGGGCGCACGATTAGCTGATCGCGAAATCCGACGGCTAGGACGCCGCCGGGAATTGCTCCGTCGGCGATGGCGCGATCCATCACGTCGAAGGCAGGTTTCAGCCGGGCGGCCATGTCGGAAGGCGCGGGCTGAAGCGTCATGGGATTCGACGCGGTGCGAATGCCATCGCCGCGTTTCACAGTGCCCGGAACGGTGACTGGAATTTGTCCTTGGGTTGCGACTTGGCCAAAAAGGGCGCGGACGGCGGCGCGCTGCGATACATCGTTGGTGGAAAATTCGGCGAGCCAAGTCTTCGCGTCAGGGAAACGTTCGATCAGGTATGGGCTGCCGAAGGACATCACGACGACAGGTTTTCCCGTGGCGAGGATTTGATTCACGAACGCGCGCTGATCGTCAGGCAGGCCCACGCTTCCTTTGCGATCGGCGACGCGCACGAACAGGGCGGCGATGGCCACGTCGTAGCTCTCGGGAGGTGGAAGCTTCAACGCGCTAGCGGTTGAGAACTGGGTGTCGGCGCGCAAAGCTTTCAACGAATCCACACGCC
>Ga0181525_10001618_pt1 | contig 19094 bp, 17 predicted proteins | sample PEATcosm2014_Bin_48_FD_121100 | JGI IMG/M metagenome (GOLD analysis project Ga0181525, IMG submission 121100) | Peatland microbial communities from MTU Mesocosm Facility, Houghton, MI, USA - PEATcosm2014_Bin06_10_metaG | ecosystem: Environmental > Terrestrial > Soil > Wetlands > Peat | place...
CCGGTATGGGCGGGACCGTATCGCCGCGACGGCGCGGTGATCCGCGTCGAGCTGCCGTGCTCGCCTTGCTATCTGCGCGAACTCAGCCGCTGCAATTTCGATCACGCCTGCATGAAGGACGTCGGCGCGGCCGCCGTCATCGCCCGTGTCGACGGCATTCTGGCCAAGCAGCCCGCCGGCGCCAAGTTTGCGGCGCCGCATAACAGCCCGCGATAAATAAGGAGACTACCGATGAAATGGCTTCTTATGGTGGCCGTACTGGTCGTTATGCCCGTCCATTCCGCCCACGCCACGGATTTGAGCTGCGTGAGCACCACCTTCAATGCACTTTCTCCCAACGACAAAGTGTGCGTCAGCGCCTTTGACGATCCGCATGTTCCAGGCGTCGCGTGCCACATTTCACAGGCCAGAAAAGGCGGCTGGGGTCAGCCATTCGGTCTCAATGAAGATCCATCCAATTTTTCGATCTCATGCCGGCAAAATGGTCCGATCGACGTCGACTTATCAAAGCTCGCCGACAATGAAGAGGTGTTCAGCCAGAAGACCAGCATCTTCTTCAAGACGACGCGCATTTATCGCATGGTGGATAAACCTAGAAATACGCTCCTCTATCTCGCAATCAGCACCAAGATCATCAACGGCTCGCCGGCGAACGCGATCAGCACCGTCCCGATCATGCCGTGGCCACACTGATCATAGGAGCCGCATAAAGGATCACAGCCCCGCGCAGGTAGTGCGCCCAAAATCGTCTGGCCTCATAGACCCCAACGCAAGGTGCACTTCACAGCCAGCCGACCATTATGTGGGAATCGAGGAGAACTAGGTAGTTCGAGCTGTCAAATGAGGCGGAACCATAGTCTTGCAACCTGCAGACGAAGCGGCGAGAATCTCGTTCCTTCAAGCGATTTCTCGATATTGCCCGCCTACTGAAAATTACGGTATCTGTCGCGACGGATAACGACGGTAAAACAGTTTCGAAGCAGGCAAATTACGCCGAATACGCCGCAGAGACAAACATCACCCTATGTATTGGCGAGGATGACGCCTATCCAACCAACTTCGGAAACGCCAAGGGCATGACCTTCGAGCGCACGCTGATCTTTCCGCACGGGCCGCTGCGCAAATTCCTAGTCTCCGCGAAGCTCGAAGATGCAGGCAAGGAGATCCCCAAGCTCTACGTCGCGGTCACCGCGCGCGGCAGAGTGTCGCCTTTGTTGTGGATGACAATTCGCCTATCGCGGGGCTAATCCCATATGAGCCCTGACAAAATGGAGTATTGCTCCACGAAAGAAGTCGCAAGAAAGACTCCAATCGCCCTAACTCCTGAACAAGAGCACAAAATATCCACGCCCTAGTGCCAATACGGTGGATAGCCCGAGCTCTTCTCTTCCGCCGCGAGGAGCCGCAGCATCGCCGGCCATTCCAGGACGCCGTAGGGCCGGCGCGTGCCGGGCTGATAGAGATGCGCGGTGTGGGCGAGCACGTTTTCGCCCGGCATGGTGAGTTCGGTGCGCGCCGCCATGGCGTCGACCTGCGAGCGGCAGGACATTTCGAGCTGATACATCGTGTTGAAAGCCTGCTGAATGGTCGGGCCGCAGGTGAGGAGCCCGTGATTGCGCATCACCAGCGCATCGTGCGGCCCGAGGTCTTGCACGATCCGCACACGCTCGTCGGTGTCGATCGCCGGACCTTCATAGTCGTGATAGCCGATATGGCCGACGAAGCGGATCGAAGTCTGCGACAGCGGCAGGAGCCCGCATTTCATCGCCGCCACCGCCATGCCGGCGCGGGTATGGGTGTGCAGCACGCAAGCGACATCCGGCCGCGCCTTGTGGATGGCGCCGTGGATCACATAGCCCGAGACGTTGAGGCTGTAATCGGTGTCCGGCTTGGCAATGACGTTGCCCTCGACGTCGATCTTGACCAGGCTCGACGCTGTGATCTCCTTGTAGAGGAGACCATAAAGATTGATCAGCAGATGCTCGGTGCCGGGGATGCGCGCCGTGATATGGTTATAGATCAGGTCGGTCATCTCGTAGGCATCGACCAGCCGGTAACAGGCGGCGAGATCGAGCCGCGCCTGCCACTCTTGCGCCGAGACCTCGTTGCGGATTGACTTGAAGTCTGTCGCGTAATTCACGGCCATTCCTCCCTTTCCCCCAGCATAACGCGCGAGACGGCTTATGTCAGTCGGCAAAGTAGATGAATAAGATCGGCGAAATCCTGCGTAATCACGTGACGGAAAAACTCGCGCGCGGCGAGGTCGTCGCCTCGATGACGGTGCGGCTCACGCGCGGCATCGAGATCGCGCGTATCGCCAAGACCGCCGATTTCGACAGCCTCTATGTCGACATGGAGCATTCGAGTTTCTCGCTGGAAATCACCGGCCAGATTTGTATCGCCGCCCTGGAAGTCGGCGTCACTCCATTCGTGCGTGTCCCCGGCATCGCCGAAGTCTCGCGCGTGCTCGATGCCGGCGCGCTCGGCATCATCGCGCCGCATGTGCACTCGGCCGCCGAGGCGCGCGATTATGTGAGGGCGGCAAAATTCCCGCCGCTCGGCGAGCGCTCGGCGGCAGGCCCCCTGCCCCATCTGCACTATCGCTCGTTTCCCGCCGCCGAAGCCGACGCCGCGCTCAATGCCGCGACTATGCTGATCGTGCAGTTCGAGAGCGAGGCAGCAATGGAAAATGCCGACGCGATCGCCGCGGTCGAGGGCGTCGATATGGTGCTGATCGGCTCGAACGACCTGCTCGCCGATTTGGGCCTCGCCGGCCAATACGAGCATCCACGGCTGCGCGAGGCTTATGCCAAAACCATCGCGGCCTGCCGCAAGCACGGCAAGCATGTCGGCGTCGGCGGGCTTGCGTCGCGGCCGCAGCTCGCCGCCGAATTCGTGCGCATGGGCGCGCGTTACGTCTCGACCGGCACCGATCTCGGCTTTTTGCTCGCGGCGTGCAGCGCCAAGGCCAAGGAAGTGCGCGACATTAATATGGATGGAAAGAACTGACCCTTCGTCATTCCGGGGCGCGGCCGTAGGCCGCGAGCGCGGAATCCATATTCGCTGACCTGTGATTATGGATTCCGGACTTGCCGCTGCGCGACAATCCGGAAATGACGGGCTAGGAAAATTCCTATAAGACCGTCGTCAAAGAAAGCTACGGAGAGGACGCGCATGGGGAAGCTGCACCGACCGGTCCTAACAATCCTCGGCCTTTTGCTGACGGCTGCAGCATTCTGCGCGTCCGCTGCCACGGCCGACGATTATCCGACCCGCACCATCCGGCTGATCATTCCGTTTCCGCCCGGCGGCAGCAATGACGTGGTCGGCCGCATCGTCGCCAACCAGCTCGGGCAAAAGCTCGGCCAGCAGGTCTTTGTTGACAACCGCGCCGGCGCCGGCGGCGTCGTGGGGACCGACATTGCGGCAAAATCCGCCGCCGACGGCTACACGCTCTTGGTGATTTCCGTCGCCCACGCCGTCGATCCTTGGATCTACAAAGAGCCGTACGATCCGATCAAGGATTTCGTTCCGGTCGGCATTCTCGGCACCGGTACCAATGTGCTGACCGTCAATCCGAAAGTGCCGGTGCATTCGGTGCAGGAGCTGCTTGCATTCGCCAAGGACAAGCCGGGCTTCCTCAACTATGCGTCGGCCGGGATCGGCAGTTTCCAAAACCTCAGCGGCGAATTGTTCAAGCTGATGGCGGGCGTCGACATCGTGCACGTGCCGTATAAGGGCGGCGGCCCGGCGATGCTCGCCGTGATGGGCGGCGAAGCCCAGGTCATGTTCTCGTCGATCGTGCAAACGGTCCCCAACATCCAATCGGGCCTGTTGCGCGCGCTGGCGACCGGCGGGGCCAAGCGCAGTCCGATCCTTCCCGACCTGCCGACCATCGGCGAGTCGGGCGTGCCCGGCTACGTCGCAGCCGATTGGTGGGGCATTCTCGCTCCCGCCGGCACGCCGGCGCCGATCGTCGATAAGCTGCATGGCGCGATCGAAGAGGTCCTCAAGTCGGATGATACCAAGAAATTCATGGACCAGCAGGGCGCCACGCCGTGGCTGATGAGTTCGGCCGACTTCGGCAGCTACATCCAATCGGAAATCGCCAAGTGGGGACCGGTGGTGCAAAAAGCCGGCATGAAGGCGGAGTGAGTGCACTACCGTCATTCCGGGGCGCGGGCTTTTGCCCGCGAGCCCGGAATCCCTATTCACGATTCGTGATTATGGATTCCGGACAGCCTCGCTGCGCTCGGCTTCCGGAATGACGTGTCGAGGATTCATGATCTCCAACTTCACCTATCGCTCCGACCCGGTCCGCATCGTCTTCGGAACAGGCGCCATCGGCTCGCTGCGCGCCGAAGCCGAACACCACGACCTGTCGCGGCTATTGGTGCTGTGCTCGAAAACGCGCGCCGATTTCGCGCGCCGGGTCACCGCCGCGGTCGCGGATCGCATCGCCGGCTTTTGCGACACCGGCGGACAGACCATGCCGCGCGAAGCGTTCGAGCATATCCTCGCCGATATCAAGCGGCACAAGGCCGATGGCTTCATCGTGGTCGGCGGCGGCTCGCCGATCGGTCTCGCCAAGGCCGCGGCGGCGACGACCAAACTGCCCTATATCGCCGTCGTCACCACCTATTCCGGCTCGGAGATGGCGGCGCGCTGGTATATCGGCGTCGCCGACAATCGCGTCTCCGGCGACAGCCCCGAAGCGCTGCCGGCCACCGCGATCTACGATCCCGAACTGACGCTCGATCTGCCCGCGCGGGTGTCGGCGGCGAGCGGCATGAACGCGATGGCGCACGCGGTCGAGAGCCTTTACGGCATCGACACCAATCCGGTGGTGCAGACCATGGCCGAGGAGGCCGTGCGCCTGCTCGGCGCAAGCCTGCCGCGCGTCGTGCAAAATCCGCGCGATCTTGCGGCGCGCACCGACGCGCTTTACGGCGCCTGGCTCGCTGCCAATTTCCGCGCCCAAGCCGGCCTCGAACACGCGCTCGCGCAGCGCGTCCGGCAATGGTTCAATCTCGATCATGCGCAGACCCACGCCATCGCCACGCCCTACGCGATCGGGTTCAATGCCGCCGCGGCGCCCGCGGCGATGGATCGGATCAAGCGCGCGCTCGGCTCGGGCGATGCGGCGCGCGGGCTCTACGATCTCAATGTCCGCATCGGCCTGCGGACCGGCTTGAAGGACATCGGCATGCGCGAAGCCGATATCGGCAAGGCCGTCGAGGTGGTCGGCGCGGCCGCCATCACCCACCCCAAACCGCTGACCAAGGCGGACCTCGTCAACGTCATCACCCAGGCCTATGCCGGCGCACCGCCGCGCTTCTAGAATATGGGGTCATGGCAACCGCAACCGCCGGCTCGGGAATGAAGTGGGTCGGCCGCGCGATGCGGCGGTTGGAGGACCCGGCCCTGGTGACCGGCCGCGGCCGCTTCACCGCCGATCTTGTTGCCGTCCACACCGTGCGCTTCGTGCGCAGCCAGGTCGCGTCGGGCCGCATCGTGCGGATCACCGCGCCCGAGGGCGCGACGCTGATCACCGCAGCCGATCTCGCCGGGGTGCGGCCAATCCGGCCGATGCTGCACAAGTTCAATTATCGGCCGATCGAGCAGCCGATCCTGGCCAAGGACATCGTGCGCTTTGTCGGCGAGCCGATCGCGGCGGTTTTCGCACCGACCGGCGCCGCGGCCGAGGACATCGCGGATCGGGTCGAGGTCGAGATCGCCGAATTGCCGCCGGTGGTCGAGGCGCGCGACGCGCTGTCGCCGGACGCGCCACGCGTGCACGGCACCGCCAATGTCGTCGTCGAAGGCCAGATAAAGACCGCCGGTTTCGATGCCGCGTTCGCCAAGGCACACCGGCGCATCCGGGTGAACGCGCGCTCGCGCCGCCAAAACGCAACCCCGCTTGAAGCGCGCGCCGCGCATGCGGCATTCGATCCGGCATCCGGCCGCGTCACGCTGACCTGCACCACCCAGATGCCGCACCTGACGCGAACGGCGGTCGCCGACCTTCTCGGCTTTCCAGAATCGGACTTGAGGGTGGTGGCGCCCGATGTCGGCGGCGGCTTCGGCCAGAAAATGTCGCTGCCGGCCGAATATGTCTTGCTGGTATGGCTGGCGCGCAAGCTTCGCGGCAGCGTCGCGTGGAATGAAGACCGGCGCGAGAACCTCATCGCCGCCTTCCATAGCCGCGACCAATGTGTCGAACTCGAAGGCGCGTTCGACGCCGGCGGCAGGCTCGTGGCGCTATCGGGCGACGTGGTCGCCAATATCGGCGCCTATTCGTGCTTCCCGACCACCTGCGGCGTCGAGCCGCTGATGGCGATGGCCGAATTGCCCGGCCCTTACGACCTGCGCGCCTATTCCTGCCGCGCCCGCGGCGTGACGACCAACACCTGCACCATGGCGCCCTATCGTGGCGTGTCGCGTCCCGTCATCACCTTCGCCATCGAGCGGCTGATGGACAAGGCCGCCACAGCCTTCGCCTTAAGCCCGGTCGAAATCCGCAAGCGCAATCTGATCGCGCATTTTCCCTACACGTCCGCGACCGGTCTGGTGTTCGACGAGGGCAGTTATCTCGAAACGCTCGCCACAGCGGCCGCCACCATCGATGTGCCGACATTTCGCGCGCGCCAAGCCGAGGCGCGGACGCGCGGCCGTTTTCTCGGCATCGGCTTTGCGACGTTCTCGGAACGCACCGGCTACGGCAGCCCGGCCTTCGCCGCGCGCGGCATGGACATCACGCCGGGCTGGGAAACCGTCGAGATCGTCATGGATCCGTCCGGCTTGGTCGAAGCGCGCATCGGCGCCAGCCCGCACGGCCAAGGGCTCGAAACCACGCTGGCGCAGCTCGTCGCCGACGAGGTCGGCATCGCGCCGCAAAATGTGCGGGTGGTGCACGGCGATACCGATCGCACGCCTTATGGCTGGGGCACCTTCGCCAGCCGGTCGCTGGTGATTTCCGGCGGCGCGACGCTGCTTGCGGCACGGAAAATCCGCGACAAGCTCCTCATCATCGCCAGCCACGAGCTTGAAGCCGCGCCCGGCGACATCGTGCTGGAAAACGGCAGCGCCAAAGTCTCCGGCACCGACCGCGCGGTGACGATCGCGGCGCTCGCCCGCGCCGCCTATCATCAGACCCACCGCTTCAAGGGCGACATCACGCCGGGATTGAACGAAAGCGCGTTTTACGATCCGCCCGGCACGTTCTCCAATGCCTGCCATGGCGCGATTGTCGAAGTCGACGTCGAGACCGGACGCGTCGCGTTGGAAAAATTTCTCGCCGTCGAAGACGCCGGCCGCATCATCAATCCGATGATCGCCGACGGCCAGGTCCACGGCGGCATCGCGCAGGGCATCGGCAATGCGCTGTTCGAGGAAATCGTCTACGACGCGCTCGGCAATATACAGACCGCAACGCTGGCGGATTACTTGCCCCCGACCAGTTGCGAAATTCCGCCGATCGAGTTGCACCACATCGAAACGCCGGCGGCGGCTTCCGTGACCGGCGCCAAAGGCCTGGGCGAAGGCGGCGCGATCGGCGCGCCGGCCGCCGTCATCAATGCCGTCAACGATGCGCTCGCGCCGTTCAATGTCTCGATTGACGAAATGCCGGCAACGCCGCAACGGATCCGTGCGGCGCTGCGGGAGGCAGGGATCAGGGATCAAGAAGAACAAAAGGCTCCTGACCCCTGATGCCTGATTACTGATGTTCCCGCGCCGACACGATCGCGAGATACAAATAAATGGCGAGCAGCGTCATCTCGACGACCACGATGAATATGCTGCCGCCATAGACTTGCGGAAAAAACACCTCCACCGCCGCCATCGAAACGACCGAGGTGAGCCACACCACCGCGCCCCAGGCGGCGGCGAGCCACAGCCCGACCGCGGCCACGAGATCGAGGACGGCAAAAAACACCGTCGAGGTTTGCCAGGCGATGGTGTGGCCCTCAAAGCCGCCGTCGGCGCCCGAGCCGATGCCGAGGACCTGAGCCCAATGATAGAGACCCTTGACCAGCGACACGCCGGCCATGATGCGCAGAAACAGGATGAGATAATCGGTCCAAGTGCTGCGGCTGGAAGGCTTTACGATCCGAACCGGCTCAAGGATGTCGCTCGGCCGGGTCGGTCGCCTCTGCGATTGATCGCTCATGCTATTCCGCGGTCCCGGAGAGGCGGATTTGGCCAAATCGCGCCGGCCAGATCGGCTGTGGGACCGATAGAGGGGCTCCAACTGCCCGTCAACGCTACCGATCGGCTTCGCGCGGCCGCCAAATGCCCCGGTGGCGCTTAGTGGCGGCTTAGGCATGGACGGGATAAAAGGGAGGCGGAACGGCTGCGCGAACGGAGCTTGCTGATGGCGATCAAATTCGGCCGCCCCCTCGGGAGGAGCCGGCCTATGCCGGTGGAGGCCGAGACCCCCGCCGAGCGGCTCGATCTGGCGATCCGCCCGCGCCGCAACCGCCGCGCCGAATGGTCCCGGCGCATGGTGCGCGAGAACGTGCTCACCACCGACGACCTGATCTGGCCCTTGTTCCTGGTCGACGGCGCCAGGATCCGAGCGCCGGTCGACTCGATGCCCGGCGTCGAACGCCTGTCGGTCGACGAGGCGGTCCGTGCCGCCGAGCGGGCCGCCAAGCTGACCATCCCCTGCCTCGCTTTGTTTCCCTATACCGATCCCGCCCGGCGCGACGACGCCGGTTCGGAGGCGCTCAATCCCGATAACCTGGTCTGCCGCGCCATCCGCGCCATCAAGAAGGAAGTGCCGGAGATCGGCGTGCTCTGCGACGTCGCGCTCGACCCCTACACCAGCCACGGCCACGACGGGCTGTTGCGCGACGGCATGATCCTCAACGACGAGACCGTCGGTGTTTTGGTCCGGCAGGCTTTGGTCGAGGCCGAGGCAGGTTGCGACATCATCGCGCCGTCGGACATGATGGACGGCCGGGTCGGCGCCATCCGCTCCGGGCTCGATGCGGCAGGCTTTGCCGACGTGCAGATCATGGCCTATGCGGCCAAATACGCCTCCGCCTTCTACGGCCCGTTCCGCGACGCGGTCGGCTCGAGCGCTACGCTCATTGGCGACAAGCGCACCTATCAAATGGATCCGGGCAATACCGACGAGGCGTTGCGCGAGGTGGAACTCGACATTGCCGAGGGCGCCGACATGGTCATGGTCAAGCCCGGCCTGCCCTATCTCGACATCCTGCAACGGGTCAAAGACACCTTCGGCATGCCGACCTTCGCCTACCAAGTGTCCGGCGAATATGCGATGATCATGGCCGCCGCGGGGAACGGCTGGCTCGACGGCGACAAGGCCATGACCGAAAGCCTGATCGCGTTCAAACGGGCCGGAGCGGACGGGGTGCTGACCTATTTCGCCGCAAAAGTTGCGGAGAAACTGAAAGCGGGCACTATCTAAAGACGTGCGCCGTCTAACCAGCTGGCCCCGCCGGGATGCAAGTACGAGGCGGACGTGAAGCGTGATTACGAAGACGACAGTATCCGGCTCTACACGCCGGTTCTGCAGCGGATCATCATCCTGGTGGCGGTGATCATCGCCGTGCCGGTGGTGATGTGGACCATCACCACGTTCATCCGCAGCTATGTCGCGCCGCCCAGGGTGCCGACGTTCCAGCCGATGGCAATGGCCCCGCAGTCGGACAGCATCGCCGCAAGCACAAACCCGGCTCCAGCGGCACCCGCATCGCAGCCGGCCCAAGCCCCCACGCCCGCGCCCCAAGCGACGCCCCAGGCGACGGCAGATGCCGGCACCACGACGCCCCCCAATAATGCCCCGCCGCCGCCGGTAGCCGCCAACCCGCCCGCCGCCGCGCCGCAGGTCGCCATCGCGGCTCAGCCAACGATTGCACCGCCTGCGCCATCTGCGGCGCAAGCCATGACGGACACGCAAATGTCCGCTCCACCCGTGCCAGCTCCGACGACAGCCTCTGCCGCGCCATCAAATGCGACGCCGGATGCGGCTGACAAAGGTGACAAGACCGGTGCTCCGCCGGCCTCCGACCACCCCTTTGCGTGGCCGACCCTGGCGAACAATACCGCTTCGGCGGCCGCCGGGCCGGACCAGACGCCCACCGGCGACAGCGCCGCCGACAGCTTGCCCGCCCCCGACCCGATCACCGGGCGGATCCCATTGCCGCGCCATCGGCCGAACGTGTTTGCGATGGTGGAGTTTGCCGCCGTGCCGCTGCCCCGGGCCCGCCCTGCCCTCGCGACCGACACGGCACCGAGCACCGAAGACATCCCCGCCAACCGTTACGATCCCGGCCTCCCGCACTACTAGCCCCGGCTCGCGATGTCACTCCAGCGCCGCGCCGCCTTCCATCCGCACCGGCTGGTAGCCGTCGGCGGCGAGCGCGCGCAAAATCTCCTCGGCGTGGGCGCCGTCGCGCGTCTCTACGGTAACATCGAGCTTGGCGCCCTTGGCGGGAACGTCGAGGAACAAGCGGTGATGATCGACGCCGAGGATATTGGCGCCGAGTTCGCCGAGCCGGCTGGCGATTTGGCCCAAAATTCCCGGGCGGTCGGGAATAGTCAGGCGAAACGACACGATGCGATCTTCACGCTCCAATTCGCGCACCATGATGGAGGCGAGGATGCGCGGATCGATATTGCCGCCGCACAAGATCAGACCCACTTTGCGGCCGGCAAACCGCTGCGGCGCGGCCAGCATGGCGGCAAGCCCCGCGGCGCCGGCGCCCTCCGCCATCGCCTTTTGCAGGGTCAGGAACGCATTCACGGCGCGTTCGATCTGCGGCTCGTCGACCAGGATAATGTTGCGAACATGCTCGCGCACGATCGGCAGCGTCATTAAGCCCGCCGTGCTCACCGCGATGCCCTCGGCCAGCGTCGCGCCCCCGCACGGCCTGTTGCTGCCGTGGATCGCATTCCACATCGACGGATAAAGCGCGCATTCGACGCCGACGATCTCGATCGCGGGTTTGATCGCACGCGCCGCAATGGCATTGCCGGCGATGAGCCCGCCGCCGCCGATCGGGATGACGAGAACCTCAAGCTCCGGCACGTCCTCCAGCATTTCCAGCGCGATAGTGCCTTGGCCGGCGATAATATGCGCGTCGTCATAGGGATGGACCCAGACCAGATCGCGCTCGCGCGCGATCGCTTCGGCGCGGACCTGCGCGTGCGCCACGGTCTCGCCGTACAGCACCACAGTCGCGCCCAGCGCCTCGGTCGCCTTCACCTTCACGAATGGCGTCGTGACCGGCATGACGATGGTTGCCGGGATGCCAAGGCGCCGGGCGTGATAGGCCACCGCCTGGGCGTGATTGCCGGCCGACATGGCGATCACGCCGCGGCGGCGCTCGGCGGCGCCGAGCGATGTGAGCTTGACGCAGGCGCCGCGCTCCTTGAACGAGTTGGTGACCTGCAAATTCTCGTATTTCACGTAGACATCGGCGCCGGTGAGCGCCGCGAGCGGCGGCGCCGCCAGCGTCGGCGTGCGCAGCACATGGCCGGCAATCGTGCGGCGGGCCGCTTTGACGTCGGCAAGCGTGACCTTCGGCAGCTCTGTCATAGTGAGTTTCTTGCCCGGTTTTTGGACCAGTCGTTGTTGGTTCGAGGCGGTCGGACTATACTGCGAAGTTGATCATGACGGATTCTGATCCAAGCGGTGCAACTGGCCCCGGACCCGGTCCTGGACGGATCGGCACGCCGTTCGATGTCAAACCGCACGCCTACGATCCGGCGGCAAACCCGGAATTGTTCGAAGGGGTTTTAGCCCGCCGTGTCGTCGCCTTCATCATAGACCTCATCATCATTGCCATCCCGCTGGTGGCGGCCTCGATGTTCATTTTCGTGTTCGGCCTGGTCACATTCGGCTTCGGTTGGGCGCTGTTCTGGCTGCTATCGCCGGCCTCGGTGGTCTGGGCGCTGGTGTATTACGGCATGACGCTGGGCAGCCCGGCATCCGCCACGATCGGGATGCGCGCCATGGAAATCGAGTTGCGCACCTGGTACGGCGCGCCGGCCTATTTCGTGCTCGGCGCGGTCCATGCCGTCGTTTACTGGATCAGCGTCAGCGTGCTGACGCCTTTCATCCTCCTGATCGGCTTCTTCAATGCGCGGCGCCGCCTCCTGCATGACATTTTGGTGGGTACCGTGCTCATCAACAACGCGTCGCGGGCGATATCGCTGCGGGGCGCGCGGCGCGCTGATGCGTAATTGGCCTTTGACGCGGCATGAGTCTCGGGCAATCTTAGGCGCGAGCCGGGACGGTTTCCCAGCCGCGAATTAAGGCCAAAACGGCAAGTGACCCAGCAGTCGTGACCCAGCACTCGCGCGACACGCCGCAATTCTACCTCACCGCCCCCTCGCCGTGCCCTTATCTCGCCGGCAAGGAGGAGCGGAAGGTCTTTACCCATCTGGTCGGCGAGCGCGCCCCGGAACTCAATAATATCCTCACCCAGGGCGGCTTCCGCCGCAGCCAATCCATCGCCTACCGGCCGGCCTGCGAGGGCTGCCGCGCCTGCGTGTCGGTGCGGGTGGTCGCCAGGGATTTTCGGCCGACGCAAAGCATGCGCCGGATCATGCGGCGCAACACCGATATCGCGAGCGAAATGCGGATCGCGGTGCCGACATCCGAGCAATACTCCGTCTTTCGCGCTTATCTCGATTCCCGCCACCGCGACGGCGGCATGGCCGACATGACGGTGCTCGATTACGCCATGATGGTCGAGGACAGCCATATCGAGACCCGCATCATCGAATACCGGCGGCGCAAGAACGCTCCCTATGCTCCCCCGCTGACGGCCGAAACAGCCAAACGCGGCGACGGCGATCTTGTCGCGATCGCGCTTACCGACGTGCTCGGTGACGGACTTTCCATGGTCTATTCGTTCTTCGAGCCGGACGAGGCGTCGCGCTCGCTCGGCACCTTCATGGTGCTCGACCACATCGCGCGCGCGCAGCGCATGGGGCTTTCTTACGTCTATCTCGGTTATTGGGTGCGCGGCTCGCGCAAGATGGACTACAAAAGCCGGTTCCTGCCGCAGGAACGGCTGATGCCGGACGGTTGGGCGAGAACCGAGTAGAAGAAAGTAAGATTTCGGGGAGATTTTTCATGCGCAGATGTATTCCTGCCGTCTTCGCCGCCGGTTTTCTTGCGCTCTGCGTGAGCGCCGCGCTGGCGCAGACCGCGCCGGTAACGACAGCCGATACGTCCAAGGGCAAAGCGTTTGTCGACGGCAAAGGCATGACGCTCTACGTGTTCGATCGCGACACCACCGGCACATCGAACTGCAACGGCCAATGCGCCACCAATTGGCCGCCGCTCGCGGCTGCCGCCGGTGCGTCGGGCTCGGGCCAGTGGACGGTCATCACGCGAGGCGACGGCAGCAAACAATGGGCCTATCAAGGCAAGCCGCTTTACGCCTTCAGCAAGGACACCAAGCCCGGCGACGCCACCGGTGACGGCGTCAACAGCGTCTGGCACATCGCCGCGCCGTGAGGATTTTCTAGATCGCCAAATCGGCAAGCGTCTTCAAGGCATAGAACTGCACCGGCTCCGAGCGGCCCTTGACCGGCGCTTCGTGCAATTCGTGGCCGACCAGCCGTAAGCCGGCGGCTTCGGCTGCCGGGCGCGACACGATCGCGACGCAGTCATAGTCCTTGGTCAGGCTTTCGAGCCGCGCGCAGGTGTTCACGGTGTCGCCGATCGCGGTGATGATTTGCGAACGCGGCGGCCCCATCGCGCCGACAATGGCCTCGCCGTAATGGATGCCGATGCCGATCCGCAACGGTTCCTGCAAATCCGCGCGAAGTTTCTGATTCAACCGATCGAGGCACACCAGCATTTCGCGCGCGCCGCGCACGGCGTCGACCGCGCCCGCCGCCGGGTCGGCGGCGTAAAGCCCATAGAGCGCCATCAGCCCGTCGCCGGTGAATTGCGAGTAATGCCCATCGGTCGCGACCAGCGCCTTGGTCATTTCATGGAAAAACTGATTGAGAATGAACAGCACGTCATAGGGCATCTTGGCCTCGCCCAACGTCGTCGAGCCGCGCATGTCGACGAAGACAACGGCGATCAAACGTTCGCTGCCCTCGAGCCCGCCGCGCACGGCGCCGTCGGCGGCGGCGGCGGCGTCGGCGGCGAGCAACGGCATCACCGCGATATCGGCGGTCGGACGGATCTGGCAAGCGAGCCGCGTGCCGGGTGTCGCGCCGATGCGGGCGAGCGCCTTCGCTTCCAAGGCGGCCGGCTCAGGCAAATGATCGAGACCTTTGGTCACGACGACGCGGCACGTGGTGCAGCGCGCCCGCCCGCCGCACACCGCGGCGTGCGCAATGCCGTGGGCGCGCAGCGTCTCCAGCACGGTGGCGCCGGGCAAGATGGGCACGTTGCGGCCGTTCGCGTGCGCCAGCATCGGCGGCTGCCGGCGGCGATAATTCCAGTCGCGCAGGCCGCGTCCGGCAAACGGCAACAGGATGAGGCCGATGGTGACGCCCCAGCCGACATGCACCATGTGATTTACGGCCGCCACCGTCTGGCCGGTGATATTGGAGTCATCGAGCGAAGAACTGACGAAATTGGGATCGCTTTTGGCCTCGCGGAGAACCTGATTGCCGCCCGTGACATAACCGGCGAGCGCGAGCGTCGGCAGCAACAGGCCGTAACTGAGAAATAGCGGACGCCATTTGGCGTACCACGGCTTGGTGCGAAGCCAATAATGGATGCCGATGCAGGCATGAGCCCATACCACGACCACCGCGATCATCTGCACGGCGCCGAGCCACGGGAACATCAGCCATTGAACGATAAAGACCGTGGTGTAGTACGTCGTGACGTCGAGCACGCCTTCGGCGACGCGGGTCGCCACTACGTGAAACGTCAACAACAGCGGGATGCACAGGCCGAGCCCGAGCTGCGCCAATTCCCAGCGGTTCAGGCGGAGCGAACGGCGAATATAGATCGACCACAGCGCATTGCCGTAGTGAACGAGGAACGCCGCGACCAGAATTCCGGAGCCGATCCCGGTTCGCCACGGATACATGAGAACGTTGCGTGTCGCCTCCGCATCCTCGAACGAGACGAGGAGAAAGCAATGCGCGGTGAGATGACAGATGACGAAGGCCAGCATGACCAGCGCACTGATCAGCCGCAGCCTTGCCCGCAATTGCCGGAAATCCCAAGTCATCCGCATGATCCCCAGCCCGTCGCACAACCGAGGCGCAGTCAATGCGATCGGCGCAACGGGCGAAAAATTCCCGCCGGATGGACGAGTATAAGCTTTGCCGGGAAAATTCGGCGGCCTCAAATGATCGGTCGAAAATCTACGTCTGGTCTTCGCTTGCCCCGCCGGCGACCGCGCGAGCGCCCGGATTTCCGAACATATTGGTCTTCGGAAATCCTTTGGGCGCGAGACGGCCGGCATCGGCGCGATTGCCGCGCCAGTCGGCGAGCTCTTTGAGCGAAAGATTGAAAACCCGGCCGGCGGAATCGGTCCAGTTCAGGCCTTTTTCCACTTCGAACGTCTTGATATCGGACAGCCCGCCGTCCTTGTGGCGTTGCAGGCGCACGCCGCGGCCGCGCGTCATGTCCGGAACCTGATCGATCGGGAAGACCAGCATTTTCCGGTTTTCGCCGATGGCCGCGACCAGTTCGCCCTCGACCGTCGCGATGGCGCGCGCCGCGTCGGGCGGCTTCACGTTGAGAACCTGTTTGCCCTTGCGCGTGTTGGCGAGACATTCGTCCTCGGGCACGATGAAGCCGCGGCCCTGAGCGCTCGCCACAATGAATTTGCGGCCGCCCTGGTAGCGGAACACCGAGACGAAATCCGCCTCCTGTTCGAGCTCGATGAAGAGACGGATCGGCTCACCGTGGCCGCGGCCGCCCGGCAGCTTCGCCGCCTCGATGGTGTAGAAGCGGCCGTTGGTGGCGAAGACCAAGAGTTTCGAGGTGGTCTCGGCGAAGAATGCGAGCTTCGGGCCGTCGTCGGCCTTGAAGGCCAGTGTCGACAGGTCGGCGACTTGGCCGCGCAGCGCGCGAATCCAGCCTTTTTCGGAGACCACGATTGTGACCGGCTCGCGCTCGACCAAGGCCTCCTCGATCGCGGCCTCGTCGTGCTCGGGCGCTTGCGCAAAGCCGGTGCGGCGTTTTCCGAGCGGCGTCTTCGGCCCGAACCGGTCGCGGACATCGCGGACCTGGTCCGCGATCCTCTTCCATTGCTGTTTCTCCGAGCGCAGCAATTCCTCGATCGATTTTTTCTCGCCGCGTAGATCTTTGTCCTCTTGGCGGATCTCCATCTCTTCGAGCCGGCGCAGATTACGCAGCCGCATATTGAGAATGGCGTCGGCTTGGACGTCGGAGAGCTTGAACGTCTTCATCAGCACCGGTTTGGGCTCGTCCTCCTTGCGGATGATTTTGATGACCTTGTCGAGATTGAGATAGGCGACAAGAAATCCGCCCAGGACTTCGAGCCGATGCTCAACTTGCGAAAGCCGATGGCGTGAGCGGCGCAGCAGGACTTCGCGGCGGTGTGCGAGCCATTCCGAGAGCGCTTCGGCAAGGCCGACGACTTTGGGAATGCGGCCGCGAATGAGCACGTTCATATTGAGCGGTATGCGGCTTTCAAGCTCGGTGAGCTTGAACAGGCTCTCCATCAGCAGCGCCGGGTCGACCGTGCGCGAGCGCGGCTCGAAAACGAGGCGCACATCTTCGGCGGACTCGTCGCGCATGTCGGCAAGCAGCGGCAGCTTCTTCTCGTTGATCAATTCGGCGATGCGCTCGACCAAGCGCATCTTCTGGACCTGCCACGGAATCTCCGTGACCACGACCAGGTAGGTGCCGCGCCCGGTATCCTCGGTCCGCCACCGCGCCCGCAGCCGGAACGAACCACGGCCGGTCGCGTAGGCCTCAGCGATCGTTTCGGGCGGATCGACGACCAGGCCGCCGGTCGGGAAATCGGGGCCTGGGACGTATTTAAGAAGTGTCTTGCTGCGCGCGCTCGGCTGTTCGATCAGATGCAAGGCGGCGTCGCACAGTTCGGCGGCATTATGCGGCGGGATCGATGTCGCCATGCCGACCGCGATGCCCTGCGAGCCGTTGGCCAATAAATTCGGAAACGCCCCCGGCAGAACGACCGGTTCCTGCGACAACCCATCGTAGTTCGGCCGGAATTCGACGGCGTCCTCGTCGATGCCGTCGAGCAATAGCCGCGCGACTTCCGTCAAGCGCGCTTCGGTATAACGGTAGGCGGCGGCATTATCGCCGTCGATATTGCCGAAATTGCCTTGTCCGTCGACCAGCGGATAGCGCGAGGCAAAGTCCTGCGCGAGCCGCACCAGCGCGTCGTAAATGGCCTGGTCCCCGTGCGGATGGAAGCTGCCCATCACGTCGCCGACGATCTTTGCCGATTTCTTGAATGCCGCGCCGGGATCGAGGCGCAAAAGCCGCATGCCGTAGAGAATGCGCCGGTGCACCGGCTTGAGACCGTCGCGCGCGTCCGGCAGCGCGCGGTGCATGATGGTCGAGAGCGCGTAAGAGAGGTAGCGCTCCTCGAGCGCCTCGCGCAGCGCGATTTCCTGCACCCCGCCGGGTTCCGGGGGAATCACTTTCTTGTTCATGGTGCAGCAGCGCTAGCGCGGTTGCGGGGTCCGAACAAGGGTTGCAGTGCGCCCGGCCGCCGGCCTTGGCTACCGATCGAAGCGCCGCAGCGCCGTGACAAAGTGCGCCCGCGCCTCGGGCAGCGTGAGCCCGCGCGGCGCGAACGCATGGCGATCGAGGAAAAAACCGGTGAGCGCAAATGCGTCGGCGAGGTCGGCCGGCGATTCCGGCTCGGCTTGGGTCTGCAGGAAAGCGGGAAGCCGCATCAGCTTGTCGCGATAGGCCTCGCCGGCGCCCCGCGAGACGGCACGGCCCGATCGCGGCGATACGTAGACAAGCTCGGTCGTCGCGCCGGTCGCGGCGCACGAGCCGAGATCAAGTCCAAAACCAAGTTCGGCCAGAAAGTCGAGCTCGAAGCGGGCGATCATGAGGGCTGCAAGACGCGGATCGTCGAGGCGATCAAGGATTGCGTCGAGCGCGTCGTAGATCGCCGCATGCGACTCACGCTCGGCGAGCAAGCGGCACAAAGCCGCGAGATGCGTCACGCCGTGCACGGCATGCGCCGCCGCCAAGAAACGCGCCGCGCGCAGATTGACCGCCTCGACGGTGTAATGACCGAGATGCTCGTCGAGCCGCGCCCGCCAGGTGGCGCGCAGCCTGTTGCCCGGTTGCAGCACGCCGCGCAGCCGGGTGCCGGTGCCGCCGCGCACCAGGCCGAGATGCCGGCCGTGCCCGTGCGTCATCAATTCGAGAATGACGCTCGACTCGCCATGGCGCTTGGCGCCCAGCACGATGCCTTGATCGATCCATTGCATCGGTTATCGTTTCCGTCATTCGGGGGCGCGCGAAGCGCGAGCCCGGAATCCATAATCACTGACATTCCAGAACTAGCACTGAGTGCCGCCTTCAGCGACAGGGGTTATGGATTCCGGGCTCCTCGCGGAGCTTGTCATCGCTCCGGAATGACCATCACTCCTTCGGAAATTCCAATCCCATTTGGCGATAACGCTCGGGATCGTCGCCCCAACCCTCACGGACTTTGACGTGGAGGAAGAGATGGACCGGCTGCTCGATTGCCGCAGCAATGTCGGCGCGCGCCGCAGCTCCGATCGCTTTGATGGCCTGGCCGGCTTTGCCGAGCACGATTTTGCGCTGGCTGTCGCGCTCGATATAGATCGTCTGCTCGATGCGCACCGAGCCGTCCTTCAGTTCCTTCCAGACCTCGGTCTCGACCGTCGACTGATAGGGCAGTTCTTGATGCAGCCGCAGATAAAGCTTTTCGCGAGTGATCTCGGCCGCGAGCTGGCGCAGCGGCGCATCGGAAATCTGATCCTCGGGGTAGAGCCACGGTCCCAACGGAACATGCGCGGCGAACCAGCTCTTGAGATCGGCGACGCCGTCGCCGGTGAGGGCCGAAATCATGAAGGTCGCGGCAAAGGTGGCGCGCTCGTTGAGCCTTTGCGTCAACGTCAAAAGCGCCCGCTTGTCGACCAGA
>Ga0181525_10001619_pt1 | contig 19091 bp, 10 predicted proteins | sample PEATcosm2014_Bin_48_FD_121100 | JGI IMG/M metagenome (GOLD analysis project Ga0181525, IMG submission 121100) | Peatland microbial communities from MTU Mesocosm Facility, Houghton, MI, USA - PEATcosm2014_Bin06_10_metaG | ecosystem: Environmental > Terrestrial > Soil > Wetlands > Peat | place...
AGCTCCAAAGCTGTTTCATCACCTCTCCATATATGACTTCATCCTTCATCGACTCACTGATCACCATCTTCGTCAACACAATCTTAAATGTTGAGATTTGGTAGTGAGAGAAATACTCGGATATCTGCTTTTCCCAATATCCATACACCTTGGGGTCAATCACCATGTACACCCTGGACAGTCCAATTCGTTTAGCAAGTGTTGGATTGAATTTGTTGAATAGATTTTGACATTTAATGACGTCATAATCATTGCCGCCATCGGCAATTTTAAACCCGTAGTTTCCCCATTGGCATATTGGCGTGACATGATCCGGACAACGAGTGGTCGTTGGAGCCGGGCGATTTAGAGGTTTCGCAGCTGGAGCAGTCTGATTTCCCGTTGTAGTTTTCATAAGTAGATTTTTTGTTGATGTTTTCTGTCTTCGTTTTTACTGTCTATCAACAGCAATCTCCTTGCAAATTTATTTTCTTGAGTCGTTCCCTTTTTGGGAACGCCAAGTATACATATGTAGCTTTTTATAATGTGTTTGGCGTTTCCTTTTTATTTTCCCCGAAGTCGCCTTTCTAAATGCGCTCGGTAAAATCATGTGGAATTGGCAAGATGCGCGCAGAGATTTCCGCCATGATGACCAGATTTCTGTCGAAAAGATGCAGTGTTCGAGGGTTTCTGCGAGGGTGAATGATGCTAGGAATGAGTGGCCGGAGTATATAAAGCCGGGCTGAATTGGATTTTGCATATGACAGTTTAGCTGGAAGCGTCTCGGAGTTGAGCCGAGATTGTTTTAACTTTTTGAACAAATGGATCATCTGATTGGAATACACGATCCACCTCTCTTTCCACACGTTGGACAATTGACAATGCCTCATCTTGCCGGCCTAAAGTTCCCAAGCACATTCCATGATTAAAAAATGCGATGAGCGTGTCACGATTGGCCGGGCCGCGAATTTCCAGAAAGATTGCAGCGGCCTTTCGTAAGAGTGGTTCCGCAGCTGCAAATTCCTTAGATTTCATCAGCACATCGATCAAATTGCTGCGGCTTAGAATCGTGTCTTCATGGCTCGGGCCAAGTATCCGTTCCCGGATTTCCAGTGACTTTGAAAATAATCGCTGCGCCTCGTTCGGATCGCCATTTTCTTGAATGGCGCAAGCAAGGTTGTTGAGTGTGCGTAGAGTTTCGTCATGTTCAGGACCAAACATGCGTTCGCGTCCCGCCAAAACCTTGCGATACATCGTCGCCGAAGTCGCAAAATCACCATCTTGTAACAGCTTCATCGCGATTTCACTCATGTTCACCATTGAGTTCGCTGTTTCTAGGGTGTCACCGGCTTTATGCAATTTTAGCGCGTTCCAGTGTAATGATTCGGCTTCGCTTTGCTGGCCGATTTTGGTTAGCAATTGCGCCAGTTCTTTTATACTGGCAAGCGTATTGGGGTGCCGCTTCTGTTCGTGCATCATCCTCGCGCTCGTCGTTATCTTTTACGTTTGCGGCCTGATGGTGTTGCAAAAGTCACAATTCCGAGGAGAGGCAATATTTCAGAGGCCAAAGATTTCGCATCCAAAAACATCGATTGGCTGGAACGACAATTTCAACTTCAGGCAAATCAACCCAAGACTGCATCGAATTGGGGACGGAAAACCATATCTCGTAATTTTAGACGGAACCGGTGCTCATTGTTGCGAGAATTATGAGGTCTTTGAGATTAGCGACACTTTCAAGTTCATTCAAACGATAAAAACTACGATTGGCGGTCAGTTCAAAGATCTGCGTGGGAATGGTGAACTGGAACTAGTGATGTCAGACTCGGAGTTTGAATATTGGCATTGTGCTGGAGCCTTCAATCCATATCCCTCAATCATTCTGCGTTATCAAAACCAGAAATATGTGCCAGACCTTGAATTGATGAGAAAGGCTGCTCCCTCAGAACAGGAACTACAAAAGGAGGCGGGTGAGTTTAAGGCCAAGTTTGCAGGCATTCAAAAGGATCCATTCTTCGATCAATGGACTGCCCCGTATGAGATGTGGACCAAAATGCTGGATTTGATTTATTCCGGTAATATGGCTTCTGCTTGGACATTGTGTGATTTGAGTTGGCCTGAGAAAAATCCTGACAAAGCTCTGTTCTTAAAGGAATTCATCAAACAATTACAGACCAGTGAATATTACAACGCCATCAACCAAGCCAGTTTTCAGGGTGTTGCGGCTCACAAGAATTAAATGCCGGCCCTGAAACTTAAGGATGTCGAACCAAACTTAACGATAGCACAACCCTCATTTGCTAGGATAGTTTTGCTAAGCTACACCAACTTCTCACCAAAACTTCTTCCCACCACATTTCCAACCACACTCCCGATAATCGCGCCAGCCACAAATTCAGAGAGCCAGTGAATGCTTACAGAAACACCGAGGCCGATGTAGAACGCATAAACCAGAGCCAGGACAACGAGCTTCCTGTTCCTTGGGTAAAGCGTGATCAAACAAACTGACATCGCAAAAGTGACGGTTGTGTGGGATGACGGCCAGCCCCAGAAGATGCCGCCTTTGAGAAAGGACTGGTCGGTGAGGCTTATGAACGATTTGCTGAAATTGCGAAACTTAAGGATATGGTGCCAATTAAACGAAGTGAGTTTAAGGAATTGATGAAGCCGTTGATGAGAGACAGGTTTAACATTTGTCTCCGAAATGATTTGGTAGTTGATGATCGATATCAGCAGGGTTGGAAAGATGTGGCGTTAAATTGTGAGGTTTTGCTGGAATGATGGTCTGGGCGGCTTTTGAGTCCGTTGCTCGATTTTAAGAATGTAACAAAATATATTCGTGAGTGGAAGGGATTGGGGCTGGTTGAGGTGGATTGTGCTGAAAAACCTGAAAATGCGTCCAGTTTATCCGTTGTTGTAATTCGTAGGTTATTTAATTGTCACAATATGATGGATTGACATGGTTTTTAATTCTCTGATGCTGATTCAGTTTCAGCGGAGATAAAATCCATGAAAAGACCACTTCTCAAATTGGCAATTGCGATTGCCTTGGCGGTTCTTTTTTTTCCAAAAGCGGTTACAGCGGCACCAAGATCATCGCCGGCGGCTGGTTGATGCTCAGGCGATTGTTTTGGAATTGTTGTCATTTTCTAGGATTTTTGTGTCGAGCAATGTTCCTGCCAACATAAATCATCGCCGATGCTATACATACGTTCTCAACGAACGTTATCTTACTACCGCCAGTGATTGCGACGATGGCCGACCCTATCAGAAGACAGACGCCGAACATTTGGATAAACCATGTGGGCATGGCAGTGATTCCATTTTTGGACTGTGAGCCACTCCAAAGCCGCCAAGCGAGAAACACCGTAAAATAGCAAAGAAGTGCCATGATGAGCAGTGCTGCCAAAAAGCCCATACCGTCACTATTAAATAAATTCTGATGACTTGCTTGGACACAGAGAATAACGAAGAAAAGAAGAAAGAGCATGGCCGCAAATGTGCAAGCAATAGCACAGGTAATGCGCCATCCCTTGCCAGCCTTTTGGAGGTAATCTTTCATTTTCTCACAAAGCCGATTTACAAAGGTAACAAAGCCATTTCATACCACCGTTGTCAATCGTGAAGGCGTAACCGGCGAAATTCGATTTATTTCTTCTTCTTGAAACTGAAAAACAACACAACAATCAGAACCAAAACAACTCCTGTTATCTGTCCAATTTTCCCCGCCATTGAGTTTGCGTCTGCCAGTATAATGTTCATGTTTATCCTTTCATAACTACATTCTCAGATTGTGTTTCATGCAACAATCGTCGCCCTCTGAAAATGCTTGCTACTTTCTGGGAATCCTCGACGGTGAATCCGATGCGCCGATAACTGTCACGCAGGAACGCGACAAATATATGGTCACGGCTCGGCCTCTTATTATCTTGCGGAAACCATGTCCGAAAATCACTCGTCCCCCACAACCGCCAACTCCCCCCAAAAAACGATGGTTGCCTGATTTGGATGCTTTCAATTTGAATCAGCGGAACGTGCCTGTCGCCACCGAAGGGAAAGTAGTAACGATGAAAAACGACTTCTTCATCGGTCACTTCGACGAGACTGTCTTTGTAAATGGTGCTCAAGGTGTGGGATTGATGAGTCGGTAAAATGTATTCCCTGTGGGCGCAGAAATTATCACCTGATTGGTTCCGTTTGCTAGATTCACCGCACTTCCATAGTTTCCCCAGTTTGTAGTCGTCAAATCACCATTGGTTTGAAGCAAATATGAGTGCCCGTTATCAGGCCAAAAAAGCCCCACGGTGTTCGGTGAGACAACTGCGATTGTCGGATTCGTGAGCTTGATGTCAGTGGCCCCCTGCTTATCGCGCCATTTAGGTGTACGACGAATCTCAATCAATATGTCCAGACCCATGAAATCCAGAATTTTCGCAGCCAATCTCTCTTTGAAATATCGAATCGTTGACGGATCTACTTTAACTGACCGAGCAATTTCAGATGCGTTTAGACCAGCCAGCAACCCTTCGACCACACTTTTTTCCCTCACCGTTAATCTCGCCAAGAAAATTTCCCAATCAATTTTCCGAGCTGCGATTTGACCTGGATCATCACTGTCATTTGAAAACACATCGTTGACCGTAAACTCCTCTCCCAATTCACTCACTTCATGCACAGGCTCATCGAAACTGGTGGTGCGACTTTTTCCCATTAACTGCGCTCCAATACCCAGAGCATCAACAGTAGAAGCTCCAGAACTACGCCGGCCACTTTTCATATGCAGAATGGTGTAATAAGCGATGTTCCCTGCCGTCACTGTTTTATTGGCCTTTTCTGCGTTGTCCAGGAGTTTCGCGGCCATACAGATTGAATCTTGAATTAATTCTTGTGCATCTTCAGAGCCGATTTGATTCACATTTCTTGGTATGGCGGATCTTAATCTTGGAGCGACTTCTTCTTGTAAAACCCAGGCTGCTTGTGGACTCATAGTTTTTGGTGATTTGAATTTGAAGAAACGAAAATGCCCCAGATGCCGGTTAAAGCACTGGGGCTGGATTCTGGTGATTTGGTCGAAGTGGCTGAAAAGCTAGATCGTCACCCAATTATTATCCCACTGAAGCGAGGGTTTCTGGAGGTAGGGGAGGGCAAGATGTTTGATTTGATTTATTCCGGCAACATGGATCTGGCCTGGAAGTTGTGCGATTTGAGTTGGCCGGCAAATCATTCGGGCAAGGTGATATTCATGAAGGAATTCAAAGAACAATTGGCGACTAGTCCATATTACGGTGACATTGAGCGGCTAAATACTGTTCACAAAGATTAAGCATTGGCCCTGAAACTTAAGGATATCACCAAATTAGAATATGAAACCTCTCCAACCCAGATTTAACATAGTTTTTACCCTCTTCATCCTGCTTGCTCGATGAAAAACTGCACCCGGCAAATCCGCGTTTCATAAAAGCAGAGAGGAGTTGAAATTGGTGGGGATGATTAAAAAAAGAGACTTTCCCCGGCCACCCAACTGCAAAGACATCACGAGTGGAGAAGAGCTCGAAAACTATTGGATTTTGAAATTTCTAGATCCTCCACTTTCTCAATGAAGGCAGCCTGCATGGCAAGAAAATCGACCTTAATCCGGCGGAGATTGTTTCGGGCCTTCTGAACGAGTTGCTTTGATAAAATTGACAATCCGGCAGGTGCATTATATTCTAATCCTACAAATAAAAATCCCACCAAAGCCCTGTTTTTTAAGTCCGTTGGCATCAGCAATGGAAAATGAGGGTTTAGATCATGGTGATAAGCAAGCGGGCAACCTGAAATTGCAGAATGCACAGTTACGTTGAACAAAATCTGGCGGCCAGAAAATTGCTGCGGCACCCGCTTTTTGCGCTGGCCATCATGCTCGGGCTGGCAGTTGCACCTTTCGTCCACGCGCAGGCTGTCACTCAAATCAAAGCCAACAATACGACCGCATTGAGCGCGGGAAGTTCCTGGGTTTCCAGCACCGCGCCCACCCCGGGTGGCATTGGTGAATGGAACAATGTGGCGACGGCGACGGGAGACACCATAACCTCGCTCAGTGGCACCTATTCCATCGGAGAAATCCAGCTTGCCAACAACGTGGCCGGTGCCGTGAGCATCACAGATAACAATCCTTCCGACATACTGACCCTTAATGGGGCTGCTGGAACCGGTGTGGGAATCGACCTGTCCATGGCCAACCAGAGTCTGACCCTGGGCGTTCCGCTGGCCATAGGTGCCAATCAGACTTGGGATGTTGCCATCGGACAAAGCATGACTTTGAACGGTTCAAACCTGATGATGTTGGGGGCGAATGTTCTTACCATCATGGGAGGGGGCACGGTTTATTACGAACCCACCACGCCTGTGCAAGCGGCCGGGACATCGAGCACGGGGGCTGGATTGGTCATCAGCAACAGCACATTGGAAGTGTATATCCAGGAAAATTCCTCAAGCGGACTGATCAATTATTTCGGGGGCAACACATTTCTGACGATGGATGGTAACAGCATTTTTGATGCTGCCGAGGTCAGTGCCAGTGGTGAGCATTCACAAACGTTTATCAGTTTGACGTTGAATCCGGGGGATGACATTTTTGAAAACACGCCCCAACGCGGCAGCAGTTCCGGCAACTCAGTAGGGTTCACCGCATTGACACGCAACGGGGGTTCAATGGCGGATTTTGCTGTTCCATCGGTCAATGGCAGCAAGACCGTGGGCGTTTTTGGTAAAGGTGCAAACACCTACGCGTTACCTGGAGGGGCGGTTCTCGGTTATGCAACGATTGGTGCCAATGATTGGGCATTACCCAAGGGTGCGGCAACTGTTCTGGGGGTTGCCACCTACACCTCTGATACCTGGGCGAGCGCCAACAACACCACCGTAACCAAGAACGATTCTCCGGCTTCCGGATCAACTGTGAACTCGCTGCGGTTTAACACCAACGGAACATGGACCGTGACGCTAACGGGCGCGAACACCATCATCACCGGGGGCATTTTGATGGGTGCCAACATTGGAGCCAGCACTGAAACCATCACCGGTGGCACATTGACCTCGGGCAATTCCAATGCCGACGGCACACACGACCTGATTATCATCAACAACACGGCCAACAGCGGAAATCTAGTCGTCAACTCAGTCATTGCGGACAACGGATCCGCGCATGTCGGCCTGACGGTGGGCACCACTTCGGCGACCACCCCGACCGGTTCGGTTCAACTGGGTGCGGCGAACACTTTCAGCGGCACGACCAGCATCTCCAGGGGCACACTCCAGATTAACAATGCGTTGGCACTCCAGAACAGCACATTCAACACGACGCTTCCCGGCACATTGAGCTTCGGTTCTTTGACCGCCGCCACGCTGGCAGGATTATCGGGGTCGGGAAATCTTATATTGCCAGCCGGCTTCGCTTTGACAGTCGGAAATAACAGCATGAGTTCGGTATTGTACGGCACCATCAGCGGAATAGGCGCGACGGTGACGAAAACCGGGACCGGCACGCTCACGTTCAACGGTGCCAACACCTACACGGGCAACACGACCATCAGCCAGGGCACACTCGCCTTGGGAGCGTCCGGTTCACTCAACGGGTCGGCTTCAGTCAGCACAGTAGCCACGCTGGATGTTTCAGCCTCGGGTAATTATCCGCTGGCTTCCACAGTGTCGGGCTACGGTACAATTAATGGCAATCTCACCCTGAATAGTGGAGGCCAGTTGAACCCGACCGGCAGCACAGGCGTGCTGACGTTGAACAACAATCTGATTTTGAATGGCGGGACCATCGCGGTGAGCGTCAATGCCTCCATCCCCACCAATGGCGTCATTATCATCGGCGCCTCCGGAAGCGGGAATCTGACATTAAATTCCGGTACAATTCAATTGAGCATCACGGGAACATTGCCTGACGGCATCTATAAAATTATCGGTGTCCCCAACGGCACGATCTCCGGTTCCGGCAGTTCGATAGCGGTTTCGGGCTTTTCGCAGATAGGCCAGACGGCGGCGATTGTTGCCAACTCGACCGAGGTGGATCTGGTGGTTTCCACTTATGTTTCACAGAATCTCACCTGGGTGGGTGACGGAGCAGGATCGGGACTTTGGAATGTGAATGGTAATAACGACTGGCTGGACAACTCCGTCTCCTCGGTGTTCAACAATACCGACAACACGATTTTTGATAATACCTCGTCCAACCAGACGGTTAACTTGAGCGGCATTTTGAGTCCTAACACCGTGACGGTCAACGGCAGCTTGAGCTATACTTTCACCAGCAGCGGAAGCATCGCCGGCTCCGCAACGTTTATTGATAACAACAGCGAAACCTTGACGGTATTGACAACTAATAGTTACACCGGAGAAACGGTTATCAACAAAGGCACCATCCAAGTTGGAAATGGCATCATCGGCGGCGCGATTGGCAGCGGCGCGATACTGGATAATTCGGCGTTGGTTTTCGATCTGCCCACCTTCGCCAGCCAGTCCATAGTAGCCATCAGCGGGTCTGGCACGCTTACGACAACAGGCAATGGCTTACTGGTCTTGAACAGTGCGGACACTCTGGCTGGTGCCACCATTATCAGCGCCGGAACCCTCAAACAGAATGCGCCGAATGTATTGCCCAACGGTGCGGGAGAAGGCGACACCACAATCTACGGCACACTGGATTTGGGCGGTCAGAATGGCACGGTCAATGGATTGTTTGGCGGAGGCACGATCAACAACAGCGGGGTTCCTTCTGTTACACTGTCTGTTTTAGGCAGCAGCACCGTCAATCCTTCTTTGTTCAGCGGACAGATCAAAAACACCTCTGGCTCACTGGCATTGAATTTTGATGGCATCTATGGAAATGAGTTGGAATTAACCGGCGCAAATTCTTACAGCGGCGGCACGACGGTCACTGCAGGCATACTTCAATTGGGCAACGCCAATGCGATTTCCGGCGGCAGTTTAAATGTCCTCTCTGGCGGCATTCTCGACCTGAACGGATTCAGTCCTACCACCGATGGATTAAATGGTGGTGGAATCATTGACAATGTCACGGCCGGCGGAACAGTGACCTTGACAATTGGCAATCTCGGAGGCAATGGAATCTTTTCCGGTGTCATTCAAAATACGACAGGCTTAATCAATCTGGCCAAGAACGGGACGGGGACGGAAACTTTGACGGGCAACAACACCTATTCGGGATCCACCACAGTTAATGCCGGACTCCTCCAGATTCCCGCCAATGCCACTGTGAATTGTGGTGCGGCCAACATAACACTGGATGGTGGTGGAGAAATTCTGGTCAATGGCGGTTTCCTGACCGCCACGAATGCCAGCACTATCGCAGCCGGCCAAACGGGAGGGATCTTTGTGACTTCCGGATCCGCCACCTTCCTGGCCAATCTGGGGGAGACTTTGAATCAAGATTCGTCTGATCTCATTGAAATCACTGGCGGCTCCCTGACCGCAGCCAGCATGTCGTTGGGACGAAGCGGGGTTGCTTATACGACCCAGCCCGCCGCCGGTTCGACAGCTACCGGACTCTATGTGGATGGAGGAACCGTGAATATCATCGGAAATCTGGACATGAGCTCCAATGGTCAGAGTGACTCCACTATCAATGCGCGCGTTGATGCGGGCAGCCTGACCGTGGGCGGCGAAGTGATCATCGGCCTGAACAACAGCAGTCGTTGGTCAGTGCTGGATGTCAACGGTGGCACACTGCTGGTTCCCAATACCACTAGCGGAATTTCCGTGGGTTGCACGAATCAAGGTAATGCCGAACTTCTGGTGCGGGCTGGGACGATCACGGCTGGAATCATCGGATTGGGTGCCGGCGCAGATAATATGACGGCGGCGGTAAATATGACTGGCGGATATCTCTATGTCGGCAGCGGCGGCATTTACACAAATCCGGCCACGACCACCAACTTTACCAGCAGCATTACTTTCAGCGGTGGTATTTTAGGTGCGAGTGCCAATTGGTCCACGGCGAATAACATACAATTGAGTGGCACCAGCTTCACGGTTCAGGCAGCGGATATCAACTCAAACCCATGGAACATTGGTTTGAATGGATCCCTATCCGGCACAGGCAACCTGATCAAAACAGGCGGCGGCATTCTTGCTTTGGGTGGTGTCAACACCTACACCGGTTCAACGACCATCAGCAACGGGACGCTGCTGGTCAACGGAAGCACAGGATCTGGTTCCGTCAACATTCTTACCAATTCCACATTGGGTGGTTCCGGAACCATCGGCGGCCCAGTCATAAATCAAGCAGGTGGAACATTACAACCGGGGGTGGGTAACAGCGTGGCGGGAACTGTGTTGACCATAAACAATAGCCTGACGTTGACCGCAGGTAGCTCCAACATCATGCAGGTGTCAAACAATCATCAGAGCAATGACCAAATCGTTAACACAGGCATTGTTACATATGGCGGCACACTTACTGTGGTGACCAATGCAGGGGATACTCCACTTGCCAATGGTGACAGTTTCACGTTGTTCAATTCCACAATTGCCAGCTACAGCGGCAGTTTCACAGTGATCAATCTCCCATCGTTGGGACCGGGATTGTTTTGGACTAATTTACTTTCAATTAACGGGTCAATTGCTGTGGTCTCATTGTCGGCTCCCACTAATTCGGTGGTCACCAACCTGCCGGCAAGTTCCATTCTCACCACTTCCGCAAATCTTAATGGTCAGGTGCTTTCGACCGGTGGCCAGGTTCCCGTAGTCACGGTTTATTATGGAAAGAACGATGGTGGGACAAATCCGACAGCATGGGCAAATCAAATTTTGCTGGGAACAAAGGGTGGAGTTTTCACCGCGCAGGTTTCGGGTCTTGCGACGAATACAACATATTATTTCACCGCTTCCGCCTCAAACTCCGCAGGTGTCTTTTGGTCTATGCCTTCGGAAAGTTTTACCACGCTGGCTAGCTTGCCTTTTGTGTCGCAGGACATCGGCAATCCAGCCATTGCTTCAACCGACAACGTCACAGCCTATGGGGTGAACATTAATAGCGCCGGCTACTATATTGGGGGCACCAACGATCAATTCAACTTCGAATATCAACTTCAGACCGGCAATTTCGACGTCGCAGTCCGTCTGGCTGGGCTGGGTTTGTCCGACCTTATGGCACAAGCCGGCTTAATGGCCCGATCCAGCCTGGATACTGGCAGTCCATTTGCCGCCGCACTGGGCACTCCTGGAATAAACGGAGATTTCTTTGACTATCGCACGACCACCAACGGCCAAGCCGTCACCACTGGAAGTTTTCCAGCCAATTATCCCAATACATGGCTGCGGCTAAGTCGTATCGGAAATGTATTCACCGGCTTCGGCAGTTATGATGGGATCAATTGGACACAACTGGGCACAGCGACGATTGCGATGCCGGCGCAAATTTATCTTGGTCTGGCCGTTGCCAGCCACAACACCAATCAACTAACGACGGCGCAATTTCTGAATTATGAAACGACACCCGCCAATGCCGTGGTAGCCACTGTCGTCAATTCTCACGAACCGCTGGGTCCATCCACCCGCAAGACCGGGATAGTGTTTTCCGAAATTATGTATAAACCCGCTCCGCGCACCGACGGCAACAACGTGGAATTTCTAGAACTTTACAATTCAAATCCATTCTTCCAGGACATCAGCAGTTACACTGTGACTTGTGCGGACATGAATTACACATTTCCGACAAATACTTTGATCCCAGGCGGCGGCTTTTTCGTTCTGGCCGCTTCGCCGCAAGGCATCGCCAATGTATATGGACTGACCACAAATGTCTTTGGGCCATACACCGGCAGTCTCAAACATGCTGAAACTCTGGAACTGCTGGACGAACAAAGCAATGTGCTGCTCACTGTGCCCTACACGGATGTTTATCCCTGGCCGGTGGCGGCTGATGGCACGGGACATTCCATCGTGCTGGCCAATCCGACTTACGGCGAAGGCGACCCGCGTGCATGGGACATAAGCGATGTTGTGGGCGGTTCGCCGGGGCAGATGGACGGCTTCACACCCAGCCCGCTCCGCAATGTTTTAATCAACGAAATTCTGCCGCATTCTGAAAACCCTGCGGTGCCGCAGTTCATCGAACTCTACAACCACAGCACGAACAGCGTGGATATTTCAGGTTGCATTCTGACCGATGATCCGACGACCAACAAATTTGTCATTCCATCGGGCACAGTGATTGGCCCGGCGGGATTTTATTCATACACTCAACCGCAATTCGGCTTCACGCTCTATGGCGCTGGTGAGACGCTATACTTCATCAAGCCCGACAACAGCCGGATACTCGACGCCGTGCAGTTCGGTGCACAGGCCAATGGGGTTTCCTACGGCCGCTGGCCGGATGGCGCGAATGACTTTTATGCGTTCACTACTAACACGCCCGGCACGAACAACAGCGCGATTTTGATTGGCGACATTGTCATCAACGAATTGATGTATGACCCGATCAGCGGCAGTGATGACGATCAATACATCGAACTTTACAACAAAGGCACGAATACAGTAAGCCTGTCCGGTTGGCAGTTCACCTCTGGTGTCACCTTCACGTTTCCCACGAACTCTGTCATCGGCCCCGGCAGCTATGTCGTTGTGGGAAAGAGCACCACCAATCTGTTTGCCAATTATCCCAATCTGAACTCCGGCAATACCTACGGCAATTACAGTGGAAAGTTATCGCACGATGGCGAACTGGTTGTTTTGTCACAGCCCGAATCCTATTTTGGCACCAACACAATTTACGTTGAGGAAGACGAAGTAAGCTATGGTACGGGCGGACGCTGGGGAGAATGGTCGGGTGGCGGCGGCAGCAGCCTGGAACTGATTGATCCCCACTCCAATCACCGGCTTGCACCCAACTGGACGGACAGCAATGACACAGCAAAGTCGGTCTGGACCAACATTTCATACACCGGCTTGCTCGACAACGGCTCCAATTACGAATCCAGCATTGCTCACGCGCAAATCGGCCTGTTGGATGCCGGAGAATGCCTGGTGGATAACATCCAGGTTAATTATAATGGGACCAACTACGTTTCCAATGGAACGTTTGATAACGGCCTGGGCTTGACCAACTGGTCTTTACAGGGGTGCATGGTTCGTTCCAGTCTTGAAAACAGCGGCTATCAAAGCGGCAATTCCCTGCATATTCGATCCAGTGACAAGCTCTGGACGGGGGACAATTCTTGCGAGGTCGCATTGAACACCAACACGATGGGATTGGGACAAACAGCGACTCTGAGCTTTGAAGCACGCTGGTTGCATGGCTGGCCAGAAGCACTGTTGCGTTTGAACGGCAACTGGCTGGAAGCAACCGGGCCAATGCCATTGCCAAACAATCTTGGCAGTCCTGGAATGCCCAACAGCACCTATATCACCAACGCCGGGCCGGCAATTTACAACGTGACACATACGCCATCATTGCCGGCTGCAAACCAGCCGGCGGTTGTCACGGCCAATGTAAGCGACCCGGACGGCGTGACAAATCTCACGCTTTATTATCGCATTGATCCGGCGACGAACTACATAGCCGTGCCGATGCTGGACAGCGGCACGGGAGGTGATGCTGTTCCGGGTGACGGCATTTTTAGCGCGACCATTCCCGGACAGGCGGCAAATCAGATCGTCGCGTTTTACATTTCATCCAGGGACAGCCTAGGAGCGGCGACGCGCTTTCCGGCGATACGCCCCAATGACAATGAACCAGTGCGTGAATGTGTGATCATGTTCGGCGACGGCATTCCGGGTGGCAGTTTCGACGCGTATCATTTATGGATGACGCAGACAAACATCAACCGCTGGGCCAATCTCGCCGCCTTGAGCAACGAAAGGATTGATTGCACCTTCGTCAACGACACCCGCGTCATCTACAACATGGGGGGACGATGGGCCGGCAGTCCCTACATTCAGGATTTCAACACTCCCAACGGTAGTAAATTGTGTCATTATGATTTTACATTTAATGACGACGACATGTTGTTGGGCACGACCGATTTCGACAAGATTCATCAGCCGGGCAACAGTCCGGGTGACGATGCCAGCCTCCAACGAGAGCAGTTGGCCAATACTTTCCTGCGTTCGTTGGGGGTGCCGTGGCTCTACAAGCGCTATGTGGCGGTTTATGTGAACGGCAACCGGCGCAACGGCAATTTGATGGAAGACACTCAACTGCCCAACGGCGATGTTGTGAAAGAACATTTCCCCAATGACTCCGGTGGTTTGCTTTACAAAATGCAGCCTTGGTTTGAGATGGGTGCAATACCTTCGGGCGACTCCATACCTTATAAAAACAATGCTTGGTGCAATTTAATATCTTATACTACGACTGGTAGTGTCAAAAAGACCGCACGTTACCGCTGGAATTTTGAGATCCGTCGCACCCCCGATTCCTACAGCGACTACACAAATGTGTTCTCTCTTATAGACGCGGCGAATTCCTCTGCTTCTCCAAACTATGTTGCTAACATGGAAAACATCGCCAATATGGATAACTGGATGCGTGTATTCGCCGCCAATCATGCAGCTGGCAATTGGGATTCCTTTGGCGCGCAAAACGCCCAAAATCTCTATGGCTATATTGGCACGCAAGGCACGAAGTATTCGCTGCTGATGTGGGACTATAATATTGTGATCGGTAACAGCGGTTCATGGAGTCCTGGGCAAAATTTGTTCACCCTGAATTCGCAGGACTCAAACATGACGGCCATCTACAACAACCCCACCTTCCGGCGCATGTATTGGCGCGCGTTGCAAGAACTGGTCAACGGTCCGCTCAACGTCGCCAACAGCGGTCCGTTACTGATGGCCAAATACAATGCTTTCACAGAAAACGGCCTGAGCGTCGAAAATCCGACCGCGAACATTGAACCGTGGCTTTCCCAAGCGCAGACCAGCATCGCCTCGCAACTGGCGGCGGTGAATGCCACGAACTTCACTGTCAACAACGTAAAGACCACCAACAATGTGGCCTATTTGACCGGCACTGCTCCCATTAACGTGGAGACCGTCTGGATCAATGGCGTGGCATATCCGCTAACATGGACAACTCTGACCAACTGGATTGTCACCTTGCCGCTCGTAAACGGAACGAACAACTTAAGCGTGACAGGAGTTGACAATAACAGCCAGGCGATAACGGGTGACAGCAACAGCGTCAGTGTCGTTTACAACGGAACCAATTCGTCACCCGTCGGACAGGTGGTCATCAATGAAATCATGTATGCGCCAGTATTGGACAACGCGCAGTTTGTGGAATTGTTTAACAACTCCACAAACATGACCTTTGATTTGTCTGGCTGGCAGATCATTGGGCTAAATTACACTTTCCCGAACGGGTCATTGCTGTCCCCGACCAATTACCTTGTTTTGGCGCAGAACAATGCCGCGTTTGCGGCGGAATATGGGGCTACCAATCAGGTTTTTGATCTGTTCAGCGGCGATTTGCCGTCAAACGGAACGCTCACCTTGACCACTTCCAGCAATGTTACGGTGGCGGAGGTGAAATATGAGAACCAGTTACCCTGGCTGACAAACGCTAACGGCACCGGAGCATCCTTACAACTGATTGACCCGCATCAGGACAACTGGCGCGTGGGCAACTGGTCGTTCACGCCGTTTTCCGCAACGCCAAGCTCGCGAAACAGCGTGGCAACTTCCCTGACACCGTTCCCGTCCTTGTGGATCAACGAATTGCAGGCCGATAACCTGAACGGAATCACCAACAGCGCAGGTCAACACACCGGCTGGCTGGAACTTTACAATCCCAGCACCAATGTCATTTCGTTGAACGGACTTTATCTGGCGAACAATTATACAAATCTTTTGCAGTGGGAGTTCCCGACAAACGTCAGCATCAATGCTGGTCAGTTCAAGGTGATTTTTGCCGACAGCCTGACCAATCTTTCAACCACCAATCAACTGCATACCAGTTTCACTCTTGCCAGTGGAACCGGCTCGCTGGCTTTGACCCGGCTCGCCACCAACGGCCAGCAACAGGTGCTAGACTATGTTGACTATCAAAACATAAGCCCGAACGATTCTTACGGTTCTGTTCCAGACGGCCAAAGTTTCAATCGTCAGGAACTTTTCCAGGCGACACCCGGTGCATCCAACAACGCCACCGCCACCCCGGCACATTCTTTCGTTGATTACAGTCAGGCAGGTTCAGTCTATACCCAGAACTTTGACACTTTGCCTGATCCTGGAGCAACTTCGGTGAACGCCAACAGTCCAGTAACCATCAATGGTGTTACTTATTCCCTGGCCAATCCATATGACTTCGCCTATCCGGCCATTGCCACTGGCAGTAGTGGTGGATTAGGCATATCAGCCCTGGCCGGCTGGTATGGCTCTAGCGTGGCCGCTGCCCAATTCGGTGCGACTTACGGCGACCAGACCACAGGTGGCCAGATCAGTTTCGGCCTAACCAATAGTCCCAATCGGGCACTTGGCCTGCTGGCCACGAGCTCAACGAAGGGAACAGCGTTCGGCGTCCGCTTCATCAATGGAACAACCATTACATTGAACCATATGAATCTGCAATACATTGGCGAAGTGTGGCGTCAATCAAATCTGCCCAAGACACTACAGTTCTATTATTTTGTAGATTTGACCGGCACCAATAACTTTGCCACCAACATAACAGCCTTTATTCCCGCGTTGAATGTCAATATACCCACCATGTCAGCGGATTCGGGTGGAGTCGCGGTTGACGGCACTTCGACGCTCAACCAGACCAATTTGGGCGTCCTTAACCAGACCATCACCAACTGGCCATCGGGTGCTGCCTTGTGGCTAGTGTGGCAAATGACGGATTCAACGGGAAAAGCTCAAGGTTTGGGAATTGATAATTTGAACTTCTCAGCTAGTTTCATCAAATCAACGCCTGTATTGAAGACACTGCCTACGGCCTCGGCAATCATTTACGGCCAGATGTTGGGCGCCTCGATCTTGAGCGGTGGCGTCGTCACCAATGCGGCGGGCACTGTTGTGCCGGGCAGCTTCGCTTTCACCATACCGTCCACGACACCAAGCGCAGGCACAGCCAGCCAGACGGTGACATTCACCCCGACCGACACGACCAACTACAACACCATCAGTTTCAATGCGAGCGTGACAATCAATCCGCAGACACCTGCATTGCAAGCCGCACCGACAGCTTCTCCGATCACCTACGGCGAGGCATTGAGCGATCTCATCTTGAGTGGTGGCGTAGTTACCAACACGGCAGGCACAGTTGTGCCGGGTAGCTTCTCCTTCACCATCCCATCCACTACACCAAGCGCAGGCACTGCAAGCCAGTCGGTGACTTTCATCCCGACTGACACGACCGACTATAACCCGCTCACCATGAATGTAATCGTGATGGTCAACACGGAGCCGTTGATACCCCTCATCACTCTCAACAGCAAGACTTACGACGGCACAACTGCCGCCACGGCAATTGCCACCCGGACATTGACCGGAGTGATCGGCAGTGACGATGTCAACCTCGGTAACAGCGGTGTTGTGGGTGCGTTCACGAACAAGAACTCCGGCAGCTATTTGATCACCATAACGGGCTTGAGCCTGTCCGGGACAACGGCCGGGAATTACGCGCTTACCTCAACCACAACCACGGTCACGGGCATTATCACCCCGGCCAATTCAACCACAACCATTAGTTCTTCGAACAATCCGGCAGCCTACCAAGGCGATGTGACGTTCAGTGCGACAGTCACCGGCGTGGACACGCCCACGGGGAATATGCAGTTCCAGACCAACGGTGTGTTGTTTGACACAGAGGTGTTGACCGGAGGTGTGGCAACGAGCGTGGACACGACAAATTTGCCGCCGGGGACGAACATGGTCACAGCGGCGTATTCGGGGGATGTCAACTATCTGCCGAGCACGAACAGCTTGAACCAGGTGGAGACGGTGGCGCAGTTCAAGGCACTGAACTTGGGAGGGAGTGGCTTGGTGCTGGGCGGATCGGGCGGATTGCCGGGTGGGACTTATTATGTGTTGGTGTCCACGAACATGACCGCGCCGCTAGCCGACTGGACACCGGTGCTGACCAACCAGTTCGACAACAACGGCGATTTCAACTTCACCAACGGCATGAACACCAACCTGCCACAGGGGTTCTATATCATCCAGGTGCAGTGAGGCGAACCGAATCGTAAAACGTGGTTCGTCTGACACATACAAAGAATCGAGTTGTCAAAGGACCAGCATCCACATTCAATTTTTCGTGCGACGTTGGCGATTTTCGAGGTTCATGCCCCAGACCGCAATGCAGTCACAATATCAGCCAATTTCTACTGTCTGGCCGCAATTTGAGGCTTTTCCGCATCATCTACTCCAACCAACCCCAATCCCTTCCATCAACGCCTAGTTTTTGTGACATTCTTGAAATCGAGCAACGGAATCAAAAGCGGCTCAGACCATCATTCCAGCAAAACCTCACTATTCAGGGCCACATCCTTCCATCCATGCTGATATCGCCCCTCCACTACCAGATCATTTCGGAGACAAATGTTAAAACTTTCCCTCATCAACGGCTTCATCATCTCCTTAAACACGCTCCTCTTTATCGGTTCCAACTCCTTTTCTTTGACCAGAGCAGCAAATCGTTCATAAGCCGCACCAACCAGCAATACGTGGCCAGGACTCGAAACCAGACCCTCACAAAACATCCTCGCCAATCTCTCGTGCATCTCAATCCCGTTAACTCTTGAGCAGGGTGAGGTGGACGAAAAGTAATCATCTGAAGCTAGTAGAATACTTTTGGCTCTATCTACTATAGTTTTGATGATCTGGTCATGGCAAAATGTAGTGAACAAATGATAAACATTCACGTCTTTTTGCATCTCCATCGCACACCTCTGAAAATAGCCCCTCATTAAATCCCCAAGTTTCTGGTCCTGAACTGAATGATATTTCTGGTCAATGGGGTCAAAATAATAAAACTGACAATCCAAACCATAATAAATCACGGAGTTTTGAATTGAATCGTCGTGTCCCAATACCGCAGCCATGAAACTTGGATTTGGTGCGATGGGTGACGAGATGCTGAATCCATCTACCGACGAAAT
>Ga0181525_10001620_pt1 | contig 19078 bp, 14 predicted proteins | sample PEATcosm2014_Bin_48_FD_121100 | JGI IMG/M metagenome (GOLD analysis project Ga0181525, IMG submission 121100) | Peatland microbial communities from MTU Mesocosm Facility, Houghton, MI, USA - PEATcosm2014_Bin06_10_metaG | ecosystem: Environmental > Terrestrial > Soil > Wetlands > Peat | place...
CTCTTTCATTCACTACTTCACGCCGGTTTATCCCGACGCTATCCAGGCGTGGACGCCTGCCCCACAAGCACACTAGAATCGTACTAATGGATCGCCGCGCCGACCCCACCTTCGCCGAAACCGTGGCCGCACCCTCCAGTTCATCCGTCTCGCATATCTCTTCCTCCTCCGATGTCGACGAAGGGCGCTTCGTCCCCGGCACCCTGCTGGGCGGACGCTACCGCATCATCGGGCTGCTGGGCCGCGGCGGCATGGGCGAAGTCTACCGCGCCACCGATCTCGCGCTGGGTCAATCCGTCGCGCTGAAGTTCCTGCCCGAAGAAGCCGCGCGCGACCAGCGCCTGCTGGAGCGCTTTCACGGCGAAGTCCGCATCGCCCGCCAGGTCTCGCATCCCAATGTGTGCCGCGTGTACGATATCGGACAGGCCGAAGGCATGCCGTTTATCTCCATGGAGTACGTGGATGGTGAAGACCTGGCGTCTTTGCTGCTGCGCATCGGGCGGCTGCCCGCGGATAAGGCCCTCGAAGCGGCCCGCAAAATCTGCGCCGGAATCGCCGCCGCGCACGGGCGCGGCATCGTTCATCGCGACCTGAAGCCCCAAAACATCATGATGAACAAGCGCGGCGATGTGGTGATCATGGACTTCGGCCTGGCCGCCATCGCGGATCGGCTTTCGGGCGCGGAGGTCCGCAACGGCACGCCCGCCTACATGGCGCCCGAGCAGCTCCGCGGCGCGGAAGTCACCGCCGCGAGCGACATCTACGCACTCGGTCTGGTGCTCTACGAAATCTTCACCGGCAAACGGCCTTTCGACGCCAACAATCTGCAGGCCATGCTGCGCCAGCAGGAGTCGGCGCAAATGACCAGCATGGCGTCCATCGCCCCCGATATCGACGCGGGCGTGGAGAGAGCCGTCCGCCGCTGCCTGGATCCCGATCCGGCCCGGCGTCCCGCAAATGCTCTGTCCGTCGCGGCCGCGCTGCCTGGCGGCGATCCGTTGGCCGCCGCCTTGGCCGCCGGGGAACTGCCTTCGCCGGAGCTGGTGGCGTCCGCGGGCAAAGTGGAAGGGCTGGCCCCCAGGTACTCGATTCCCTGCCTGGTCGCGATCGTGATCTGCCTGTGCGCCGCAGGGGCATTGCGCGCCCGATATTGCGCCGTGATGCATACGCCGCTCGAAAGTTCGCCCGAAGTACTGGCGCACCAGGCGCGCGAGATGGCGTCGTCGTTTGGCTACACCCGTAAGCCCGCGGATTCCGTGTTTTCGCTCGAAAACCGAGCTGGCTTGCTCGACCACCTGAAGCAACTCCCGCAGCCCCGCCGATGGGACGAATGGCTGGCGGCCGAGGCGCCCATCCTGGCCAACTATCGCGAGAGCCTCTCTCCGCTGATCGCCGATCCGTACGGCGAAGTGACGCCCACGAACCCATCGCCGACCGAGCCGGGAATGGCCCGCGTCGCCGTGGATGGAGGCGGCCGGCTGCGCGAGTTTCAGGCCAACCCGTATAAGGATGCGCAAGCCTTGTCGCCGCCCGTCGCGCCCGCAGCCGTCTTCCGGGCCGCGGGCCTCGACATCGCCGCGTTCACCGAAGTCCCCCCGGCCTTCGTGCCCGCCGGCGCATCCAGCGAAGTGCATTCCTGGAAAGGGCCGCATCCCCGTATCCCCGGCCTGAACCTGACGGTCGATCTGGCCTCCTGGCAGGGGCGCGTCACGCAGGTGGCCATCCACTTCGAGTGGCCAAAGACGGGCGACCCGTCGCCGCCCGCCCGCTCAGCCGGATCCCGCCTGCGCGACGCCGCGATGCTGTTCCTCGCCGCTATCGGTTTGCTGGCCGTGGTGCTGCTGGCGCGACGCAATTGGAAGCTGGGCCACGTCGACCGCCAAGGCGCGCTGCGTCTGGGCGTGGCGCGCTGCCTCTTGGGCCTGATCGCATGGATCGGCGCCATGCACCCCGTGCCCGATGCGGCGATGATTCCTTTCTTCTTCGCGAACTGCGCCACATGGCTCATGTGGGGCGCCGATCTAGCGCTGCTCTACATCGCCCTGGAACCCCTGGTGCGGGCGCGCTGGCCGCACACCATCGTTACCTGGAACCGCTTGCTGGCGGGGCGCTGGCTGGATGCGCAGGTTAGCTCCCACATCCTGATTGGCGCGACGGTCGGCGCCACTGTTTGGGTGGCGGCCGAGTGGGTCGCCGATTGGCAGTCTGGCGCGTTGGGCACTTTTGGCGGGGTGGATGCCGCGCTGGGAACCCGCCAATGGATGGCCGCTTTCGCCAACAACATGCAAGGCGTGCTCTTCTTCGGATTGCTGGTCTTCTTCGCCATATGCGGACTGCGCCGGCTGGTTAGAAAAGAAGCGTTCGCCGCCATCCTGGCCGCATTGCTCCTGTTGCTCGGCAACGGCAGTATTTTTGAATCGCCCGATTGGAAAGTATCGGCCGCGATTTACCTGGTCATGTACGCGGTGCTGGTCTTCGTGTTGCTGCGGCTCGGACTGGTGGCCACCATGGCTGCTGCATTTTATATCGACGGCACCAACCTGGTTTCACTCGGCCCCGACTGGAGCACCTGGTATGCCCCGGCGGGCCTCGCCAGTTTCCTGCTCTTGCTGGGCATCGCCGTCTTCGCCTTCTGGCGTTCGCTCGGTTCGCACGAGTTGTTCGCCCCTGGCACCAACCGCTGATGAACGACAACCTGATTCTCGATTCCGGCGACGCGTCGCTCTACGATATGCGATCCACGGCGCCAGGCCCCGCGGGCGCGGTGCCGGTGACGGCAGAAATGCTGCTCACGCGCCCCTCCGGCGACCTGTTCGGATGGAGCCAGAATGCCGGCATGGGTTGGGACCCGCGCGCGCTGGGCGGCAAGGAAATCCTGATCCTCTCGACGCACGGCGGTATGCGCGACGCCGCGGGCGCTCCCATCGCGCTGGGGTTTCACACCGGACATTGGGAGGTCGGCCTGCTGATGGAAGCCGCCGCCCGCGAGCTCAAAGCAATGGGCGCAATCCCCTTTGCGGCTTATTGCACGGACCCCTGCGACGGGCGCACGCAGGGCACCACCGGCATGTTCGACAGCCTGCCGTACCGCAACGATGCAGCCACCGTATTCCGCCGCCTGATCCGCTCGCTGCCCACGCGGCGCGGCGTGATCGGCGTAGCCACCTGTGACAAAGGGCTGCCGGCCATGATGATGGCGCTCGCTTCCATGCGCGATCTGCCCTGCGTCCTGGTGCCCGGCGGCGTGACGCTCGCGGCCGCGGACGGCGAAGATGCCGGGCGCGTGCAAAGCGTCGGCGCGCGTTTCGCGCACGGCCAGATCACCCTGGAGGCGGCCGCCGAAAACCTTTGCCGCGCCTGCGCCGCTCCCGGCGGCGGCTGCCAGTTCCTGGGCACCGCGGCTACTTCCCAAGTAGTCGGCGAAGCTCTGGGGATGTCGCTACCGCACTCCGCGCTGGCGGCCTCCGGACACCCCATCTGGCTGGATATGGCGCGCCGCTCAGCCCGCGCCGTTCTCGCGCTGGAATCCCGCGGCCTGAAGATGCGCGATATCTTGACCGATGCCGCCGTCGCCAACGCCATGGTGGTGCATGCGGCTTTCGGCGGTTCCACCAACCTGATCCTGCACCTGCCTGCCGTGGCGCACGCCGCCGGCCTACGGCGCCCTACCGCCGCCGATTGGACCGCCACCAACCGCCGCGTCTCCCGCCTCGTGGATGCGCTCCCCAACGGCCCGCGCTCGTTTACTACCGTGCAGGTCTTCCAGGCAGGCGGGGTTCCCGAAGTGATGCTGCACTTGCGGCGCGCCGGCCTGCTCGATACCTCCGTTCTCACTGTCAGCGGCCAGACGCTCGGCGCGGCGCTCGACTGGTGGGAAGCATCCGCGCGCCGCGCCGCCTTGCGCCGCGCATTGCAGGAGCGCGACGGCATCGACCCGGACGATGTGATCATGGACCCCTCCAGCGCCGCCCGGGCCGGCCTGACTTCCACGGTTACATTTCCACACGGCAATCTCGCGCCGGAGGGCTCGGTCATCAAGAGCACGGCCATCGACCCCAGCGTGGTCGGCGCAGACGGCGTCTACCGCAAGACCGGTCCCGCCCGCGTGTCCCGCACCGAAGCCGCCGCCATCGCCGCCATCAAGAGCCAGGGGATGGACCGCGTGCAGCCCGGCGACATCATCGTGCTGATCTGCCGCGGGCCCATGGGCTCCGGCATGGAAGAGACTTACCAGATCACTTCGGCGCTGAAATATCTGGATTTCGGCAAGCACGTGGCGGTGCTCACCGACGCGCGTTTCAGCGGGGTTTCCACCGGCGCATGCATCGGGCACATCTCGCCCGAAGCGCTGGCCGGCGGTCCTATCGGCAAGGTGCTGGACGGAGACGTGATCGAGATCGTGGTGGACCGGGTGAACCTGGAAGGGTCCGTCAACCTAGTCGGCCACGGCGCGGATTTGTTCGGCGCGGCGGAGGGCGAGCGCGTGCTGGCGGCGCGGCCCATGCGTGCCGATCTGGCGCCGGATCCCGCGCTGCCTACGGAGACGCGCCTTTGGGCTGCGCTGCAACAGGTGAGCGGCGGCACGTGGGGCGGGTGCGTGTATGATACGGACGCTATTTTGAAAGCTCTCGGACGATAGGATAGTATCCGACTGTTCCGGGTTTCCGGCGCTCAATCGGTGGTTACCAGCGATCATTTGAGCGGAATGCCCGCGGCATCTGCGAAGCGACTCTTGAAAAGATCCCAGTCCTCGCCCTCCCTAGCCAGGACATGCGCCACGTCGAACCAATCGTTTGTGGTTGGCGACTCCGATTTCAGCTTCTCCACATTCAAGCCTGCTTTCGAAATAATGGCCCAGTAATCGCGGAAGCCTCCTTTTTTGGCCTTTTGATGGGACTTTTCGGCTTCGCCCGCTCGGTTGTGAGCGTTGCTCACGTCAGTGCCGCCTTTAATCTCAATGGCGACCTTGTTGCGCAGCCGCCCCTCACTAAACTCTTCTTGGATTCGGATATCGGGATCCGTGGCCAAGGCAATGACGACCTTGCGGCCCGAGGCATTTTGGATCATGATCTGGCGCTCGTCACGCGAGGTGATGTAGTCCTTAACCAGCTCCGATACCGCCAGAAAAACGTCTACGGTCGCCCGCTTTCCCAGCGCGTTGTTGTTGCCGCCCTGGTACTGGTAACCTAGCGCGAGGAGTGGCAGTTCTGTGAGGTCGCGGTTTGAAATGGGCGGAGTCATCTGACGCACGAGTTCCGCCAAGCCCTGGGACATCGCCACACAGAATCCTTCGCGGTCGGGGCGCTTTGTGGGCTTCAACTGTCCGCCAGTTTCCATGCTCTTGAATTGCCCCATGCCGGTTCCGCCCTTGTAGAATCCCTTCTGCCGAACGCCAAGAAGCAAGCGATAGTATCCGACGAGGGTTGGCTTGGCCTCGAGCAGGGCCGGCACAGGGAACACATGTTCGTCGCGGATGCCCGTGGCCGCAAGAATCTTCTGGACATCCGCGGGGACAAGCCTCGAGATTTGCTCCTTCACAGCATTTGGGTCCGCGGCGCCTAAGGCGTCCTTGAGGGCGTCGACCAGCCAGCTCTTCCGGGCCGCGACAAGCAACTGGTGAAAGACAATCTGCCGACCCGGGCTTGGGGGCTTAATCCGGCCGCTGGTCACTCGCATTTCGTTGATTTTCGAAATATAAGCCAGTAGCAGTGCTGTCTTCGCGTATGATGGGCGGTTTTCCACCTGGGATCGATGATTGGTCCCTTTCGCGTTTTTATAATGCAGTCACAAGCGCGAAACCCAGCCTTCCTGGCAGCGTCGATAAAATCGATATGGGCCCAATTGTACCGGTGGTGGTGCACGTAGTCGGTGATCTTGCAAAATAATACGCCTTCCGGCTTCAGGACACGGTAGGCTTCCGCCACAAACATCGGGTAGGTATGCGCAAAAGTATACTGATTCTCTTTCGCTGAGCGGACAACCAGCCCAAACCGCACATTGAAGTCCTTTTCGTTGTCCTTGCCCTGGTTCGGGATATGTGGCGGGTCATACACCACCACTTCGAAAGCTGAATTCCTAAAGGGCATCCGCGTGTTGTCCGCGACGATCTGCGGCTGGTGCGAAATGTCGAGGTCGAGCCCGTACACTGGCCTCTTGCTATCCCGCCAGAACCGTCCGCCGTTGACCGTTGCGTCGAGAATCCGCTTCGGCCGCTTCCTCGGGTAAAAAGCGAGCATAAGTTCCAGGAGTTCCGCATCGTCCCCAGCCCAGACCGATCCAAGGGGCTGATAACCCGTTTGTCCGACGCGTGCGGTAAAGGGTTGCGTGGCCATTGAGGGGAAGACAGTCTGGCCCATTGTATCAGGCAGTGCCACGATTGATTATCGGCTCCTCGTGCAGACTTGAGTAGGCTGAGGCGCGTTTGACACCGCCTCAGATGACCGAAAAGTTGGCAAACCTCTGCAAGCCGACTAAAAGTCGGCTGCGGGCAAAATTGCCCGCCCTCCCAGGCGTCAGGCCACGCCTTGCGCGCGCATCAACGGCCCGAAGACTACTTCCTCCACCGGCTGCGCCGTGGATACTCCGGCGTAACGGCCGCTATTGCGCAACGCCAGCTTGCGCATGGCGGCGGCGTGCTCGTCGAAAGCCTCGGTATACCTGGCGCGCGCCGACGGGTCGAACTGCACCTTCAGCCGGCCGCCTGTTTCGGCATCCTCCAGCTCCAGTTCGCCGTTCCAGGGCGGAGTGCGATCCTCTTCCGACCAGATTTGCAGCAGGAGCAGTTCGTGCCCGAAATCCGCCAGGAATTGCAGCGCCCGCTCGCAGCCCTGGTCGTCCAGGAAATCGGAAATCAAGATCACCAGGCCGCGCTGCGAATAGCGCGAGATGAACTCGCGCACCACGGCGAAGAAGTCCGTCTGGCCGCCGGCTTCCATGGCGCCAAGCGAGTCCAGCACGGGACCGAAGCGATGCCGCCCGCCGGTACACAAGAACCTGCGCCCCAACTTATTGGAGAACGGGTGCAATTCGATGCCATCGAGGCGCACCATGCCCACGTAGCATAGCGCACCCGCCAGACGCCGCGCGTAATCGAACTTGCCGCCGGCCTGCATGGAAGCGCTGGTATCGAGAAGCATGCGCACGGGCACGCGCGGCTCGACCTGGAACATCTTGAGGAACAGCTTTTCCAGGCGCAGGTAGGCGCGCCAGTTGACCGCGCGCAGATCGTCGCCGTGATGGAAGCTGCGATGGTCCAGAAACTCCTGCCCGGCTCCGGAAAAACGCGACGGATTGTGCCCGCCGACCAAGCCGGGGAAGGACTTTTGCCAGCGCAGGGCCAGCCGCTCCAGCTTCTCCAGAAACTCGCGGTCGAGAATAGGCGCGGAGTCCATTGGTGTGGCGGAGTGGCCTACGCGGCGGCGTGCGCGGTGACTTCCTGGATGATGGTGTCCAGGATGGTTTCGGGCGTTTGCCCATCCGCATGGGCATCGAAGTTGAGAATGATACGGTGACGGAGGACGGCACGGGCCACGTGCCGCACATCGTCTATGGAGAGATGGTAGCGGCCGCGCATCAGCGCCAGCACGCGCCCGCACTCCACCAGCGCCTGCGCGCCGCGCGGAGAGCTGCCGTAACGGACGTACTTGCGGGCCACTTCGTGCGCTTCGCGCTGCTCCGGCTGGGTGGTCATCACCAGCTGGATGGCGTACTCCTGCACGTGCGGCGCGACCAGAACTTCGCGGCAAACCGAGCGCACTTCCATAATGGCGTCTCGGTCGAGCACGGCGCTCACGGTGGCCTCATCCCGCTGAATGGTGCGCTCCACGATGCGGTTCAATTCCTCGCGGGTGGGATAGGTCACCAGGATCTTCATGAGGAAGCGGTCGAGCTGCGCCTCGGGCAGCGGATAGGTGCCCTCCATCTCGATGGGATTTTGGGTGGCCATCACCAGGAAGGGACGTTCGAGCTCGTGCGTGGTGGTGCCGCTGGTGACGGTGCGCTCCTGCATGGCCTCCAGCAGCGCGGACTGAGTCTTGGGAGTGGCGCGGTTGATTTCATCGGCCAGCACCAGGTTGGCGAAGATCGGGCCAGGCTGAAAGCGCAGGAATTTGGCGCCGTGGTCGCTGGTTTCGATGATCATGCTGCCCACGATGTCGGCGGGCATCAGGTCCGGGGTGAACTGGATGCGGGAATACTTCAATTGGAGCGCGCGCGCGAGGGTGCGGAGCAGGGTGGTTTTGCCCAAGCCCGGCACGCCTTCCAGGAGCACGTGCCCGGAGGCCAGCAGGCAGATGAGCACGCCCTCCACGACGTCGTCCTGGCCCACGATGATTTTGGCGATTTCGGCTCGAACGCGTGCCAGGCGTTCGACGGCCACTTCGAGTGCCGCTTCGGTTTCCACTTTACTATTGTAGAGCAACGCGGGTCCGCAGGCCGCGTATGCGCATGGCTTGGTAATGGCTTGGTATAAGAGTATGTTGAGTATGTCTTCGCTCACTCCCGAACTTGCCGAACTAGACCGACAATTCGCCGCGCTGAAGGTGGACGCGTCCGAACTGGTGCGCGGGTTGACGGGGCCGCAATTCAATTGGCGTCCCAGCCCGCGGAGTTGGTCGATTGCGGAGTGCCTGCTGCATCTGAACATCGCGGGCGACCGTTATGTGCACGTGCTGGAGAACACGCTGGAGGAGGCGCGGGCGCGGGGGTTGGCAGGCCAAGGTCCCTTCGGCTACGGCTGGCTGGGGAAGTGGATACTGGCCAACACGGAGCCGCCGCCGAAGCGCAAGTTCAAGGCTCCGCGTTCGTTCATGCCGACGGAAGACCAGCCCATCACGGCGGTGCTGCCGACTTTTCTGCACCTGCAGGAGCAACTGGCGCTACGGCTGGAGCAAGCCAACGGATTGGATTTGGCACGTGTAAAGATACCGGTGGTTGGATACGGGCCGGTGAAGCTGAACCTGCACGCCACGTTTGCCTGGATCGCGGCGCATGAGCGGCGGCACTTGTGGCAGGCGCGGCAAGTGCGGGATCGAGCGGATTTTCCGGTCGCGGGCTGATCCGGTCTTATCCTAGACGTCTCGCGCCACGCGAAAGCCAATGTGGCCCGTAGACGTGTCCGGCGGGGTCCCTGTGCGCGCCGCGCTGCGATAGCGGCGGCAATACGATTCATGGCAGAGGTAGGAGCCGCCTTTCGTGACGCGGGTAATGCCGGAGGGCGGCCCAACGGGGTCCGCGCTGGTCGCCTGGATGTGCCAGAGCGGGTCGAAATAGTCGGCGCACCACTCCCAGGTATTGCCCACGGCGTTGAACAGGCCGAAGCCGTTGGGCGTAAAGCTATCCACCGGCGCGACGCACGCGAAGCCGTCTTCGCCGAGATCGGTATCCGGGAAAACGCCCTGCCAGATATTGCACATGTGGCGCCCGCCCGGAGTGAGTTCGTCGCCCCACGGGTAGGTCTTGCCGTCGAGGCCGCCGCGCGCCGCGTATTCCCACTCGGCCTCGGTGGGTAGCCGGTATCCCGCCCATGCACAATAAGCCAGAGCATCGTTCCAGGAGACGTGCACGACAGGGTGATTCGGGCGGGCAAGGACGGAACTATCCGGGCCTTCGGGATGCGCCCAATCCGCGCCGTCCACGCGAACCCACCAGGGCGTGCCGGGCATGGCCGGTCCCCTGACCGGCTCCGGCACATGATTGCGGAAGACGAACGACCAGCCGAAGCGCTCGGCTTCGGTGCGGTATGCCGTCTCGCGCACGAATTCCGCGAACTGCCGGTCGGCGACCGCGAACTTCGAAATATAGAAAGCGCTGAGGCTGACTTGCCGCACCGGACCTTCGCCGTCGGCGGGGAAAGCCTCCGCTGCTTCGCTGCCCATGTGGAAGCGCGCGGCATCGAGTCGGATCATGTCCTCCAGCGATCCGGCCGTGGCGCGGGGCCGCGCGGCGGAGGAACGGATGGAAGCATCCAACTGCGCGAAGCGCTGCTTGCTGGGCACGCAGCAGGGGGACGGCGGAGGCGGCGGCATGTCACACGGCCACGGCCTGCGCCGGGGCGTCCCAACGGATATCGGCGCGGGAGCGCAGATCCGCGACCGCCCGGAGATAGGCCTGGTGCTGGTTCTGCATGGTGAGGACGCGCTCGATATCCGCGCGCACTTCCTCAAAAGTGGCTGGACACGCCTCCGCCTTGGCGCGCAACTCGGCAATGTGGAAGCCGAAGGGCGTAGTGAAAATGCCGGTGCGCTGGCCCGGTTCGAGGGGCCGGATGGCGTCGTCGAACTCCTGGACCATTTGGCCGGCCGGGAACCGTCCGAGATCGCCGCCATTGCCCTTGCAATCCGAATGGCGCTCGGCGACTTCGGAAAATGGGTCGCCGCGCTCCAGTTCCGCCAGGGCCGCCTCGATCCCGACGCGCGCTTCGTCCGCGCCGTGCTCCCGGTTGACGTGCTTCACGATGTGGGCGGCATGGAACGATTCCGGCATGCGGAAGTTTTCGCGGTTCGCCTCGTAGAACGCCTCAACCTCCAGCGCCGCCGGCGGGACCGCTCCGGCCGTCATTTCCGCGTGCAGGCGTTGCAGGCGGAATAGGCGTTCGACCTGTTGGCGCAGGAGGCCGTCATCGAAGGCGGTGCGGCAGTTGCCGGCCTGCTTCTGCCGCTGCACTTCCTGTTCGATGGCCTGCGGATCGATAGGCCGCGGATCTTTCGCCGCTGCTTGCTCGACTACCATTCTGTCGATAGCCGATTGCTGCGCGGCGATTCGCAGTTGCCGCGCGCGCTCGGCTTCGTCGGCGATGGACTGAAAGCGCAGGTCGCGGCCGAGGCGTTCCTCTTCCTCCCGGATCCACGCTTGCGGCACAGGCTGCCAGTTGACCAGGTATGGCATAAGGCTATTGGGCGGGCTTGCTGGCAGGCGTTGTGGTGTTGATCAACACCATAACTCCGCCCGTGCCATCCGGGGCGACTATGTCCGGCAGCCCCGCGCTGGCGGCTTGCCCGTGCAGGTTCTCCGTCAGGATGTCGGCGGGGCCGGGCCCCGCGCCGATGTAAAACGGCGCGGTGTAGGTGCCATCTCCGTTGCCCAGGAAAATGCCCAGGGTGCCGGCCTGCATCATGCCGATGTCCGGGACGCCGTCCCCGTTCACGTCCCCCACCATAATCGGCCCCGTTGCCATGAGCACAGCGCTCAGCGACGACTTCTCGGTGAATCCGCCCTTGCCGTTGCCCAGATAAATCACCGCACCCCCTGCCAATGCTTCCCCGACGACTATGTCCAGATTCCCATCCCCGTTCACGTCGGCCAGTATGACCTGCGACGGGGAGCAGTAAGGCTCCTTACAGGCGATGGTGCTCTCGGTGAACCCGCCGTGCTGGTTGTTGAGCAGAATGTAAATTGTTTCCGTGTAATACCAGTTGGTGAGAACCAGATCGGGCCAGCCGTCGCCGTTCAGGTCGCCCGCGGCGATGTTGGTGAAGCCGCCCGTCGGGAGACTCGCCACCAGTGGCACGGGGGTCTTGAATGTCCCGTCCCCGTTGCCCAGCGCCAGCACGTTGGCGGAGGAGGCGAAATCCAGTTTGCCGTCCCGGTTAAAATCTGCCAGCGCTACATACCCCTCCGTAGCGACCGGCGTGGAGCTCTTCAGCGTGAACGTGCCGTTGCCATCGCCGAGATAGGCGTCGACCGCGGTGGCGGTGGGCACCAACAGGCCGGCATTGCCGGACCCGGTCAGATCTCCGGTAACCAGACAGCCCGCGCCGCTCAGCGCGATGGGCGTGCCCAGCGTGAAGGGGGCGCTGGCCGACCCGGTGCCCAGCAGGATGGAAATTCCCTCCGAGGTATTGACGGCCAGATCGGGTTTGCCGTCGCCGTTGTAGTCCGCCGCCGCGCCGCAGCCCGCCGGGCTTGGCAGCGCCGTCCATCGCCCATCCTCGAAGCCTTTATTGTCCGTGTTCAGCAGCACGGAAACCGCCCCGGTGCCCTGCACCACCAGGTCCACGAAACTGGCGCTCCGCAGGTGCGCGGCAACCACGCTGCCACCGACGGTTTCGATGGAGTCCTCAACCGGGTAAAGCACCGGCGCCTTGAACTTACCGCCGCCTTCGCCCAGCGCGACATAGCCGTATGAGCTGACCAGGTCGGGGATGCCATCGCCATTCACGTCGGCGACCACTTGTACCGCCTCGCCGGGCATAGAGACGTAGACGGGCTGGGAGAAACCTCCTTTGCCGTTCCCCAGGTAAACAGGAACCTGGCTCAGGGAAGCACAATTCGCGACGATAGCCGGATAGCCGCCGCTGCTGAGGGGTCCCACCGCGAAGTCGCAGGGGTTGTTTCCGGGGTTCTGGAGGTTGGAGAAGTTCTGCTGCGGCTGGAAAGTTCCGTCGCCATTGCCCAGCAGCACGGCGAAGCCGGTGAGCGTGCTCGCCACCAGGTCCAGCTTGCCATCCTTACGGAAATCCGCCGCCGCCAGATCGCCGCCAAGCGGTCCTCCGGGATTGAAAGGTATCAGCACGCCGGGATTGAATGCGCCGCCGCCCTTTCCGGTAAACAGCCAGATGCCGCTAACGCCCGCCGTGACGGCGTCGATAATTCCATCGCCGTTGAAGTCCCCGAGCGCGATCGCGCTCGTGTTCGTGTCGCTGCCCGCCGGGTAGAAGACCGCAGTCTGGAAGGTGCCGTCGCCATTACCCAGGCAAACGCCGATGCCCCACGCATAATCCTCGTTTTGGCCGGCCATCACCAGATCGACTGTGCCGCCGGTAAGGTCTGCGGTGGCGAAGCTGGGGGCGAAACCCATGCCCGTCCGGGTCTCGGGTCCTTGCCTGAACGTGCCGTTGCCGTTGCCGAACAGCACCTGTACCGAGCCGCCGATCGATTCGATCAGATCCGGGATTCCATCGCCGTTCGTGTCCGCCACGGCGGCCTGATTGAAGGCGTAGTCCGGGTAGTCGCGCCGCGCGAAGAACGTGGGCTTTTCGGGGCTGGCGGCGCTGACATCGATCGGGCCCGCCAGTAGGCACGCCGCCAGGACTAACCTTGGTCCCATGGTGTTCTCCTTGCGTTTGCCTGCGCCGCCGAGCTATTTCTGCCAGGTCGTTTCGGTCGATGCCGTTCCTTGCGCCGAACTCCAGTAGGTCAAATACGTGTTCAGGGCGGTGCTCTGCGCGTTCGTGATGTAGGTGGGCAGAGGAGCGCCGTTTGGCATGGAAAGCCCGTAGAGCTCGGCCGGCGCGATATTGTTGAAATCGGTCAGGTACTGACCCGCCGTACCGCTGGGAACGCCGCCGGAGATGGTGACCTGGTTCCCCGTTTCGCCGTAGTTTAGCGATGGCGAGGAGTACTCGTAAAACTCGTATTGCGGGGCCGGCTGCCCGCCGGCCGGACAGGCGCTGGGGTCCGGTTGCGTCGGAGGGATGGCGCCTCCTGGAGTGTCGTTCCAGTAGTTGTACATCCCCAGCTTGCCTCCGCCGTAGGGTTGGTTTGGGGCGGCCGGCGGCGGGGGTTCCTCGGAATAATCCACCGTCCGGAAGGCGATGGCGTGACCGGGCACGGCTTGGCCTGACGGGAGGGTGTGGGTCGTGAATCCCTCGTCGGTGGTGTGCAGGATGTATGGCTGATCGGGAAAGCCTGCCTTGGCGGCGGGAATCGTGGAGACACGGTGCTGCGCTACGGGGAACGTCTTGGAGAGGATGAAGTCGCTTATGGCCTCCCGATTGTATAGGTACCCGACCAGGTCGGCGGAGTTCGACCGCCAGGAGGCGTTGCCGATCGCCATGGTGTACAGGAAGGGAAGAATGTCCACGCTTGAGCAGGCGTAGGGAAGTGGTAATGCGCTCTTCTGGGTTGGGAACTTGATGTAGAGGGGCACGTTGATGGTCTCGTCATACAGGGCAAAGGCCTTCCCGTGCAGCGAGTGCGACCCGGCGTAGTCGCCGTGATCCGACAGAAAAACCACGATCGTATTGGACGCAAAGGTGGAGGCGTTAAGGGCATTCATTACGCGGCCCACCTGCACGTCCACGTTGGCCTGCATCCAGAAGTAGTAGTTCAGAAATGTGAACCACGCATTCTGGTTCTCCACCGTCCCGAGTTCCTTTCCCGAATTGCTCTGGTAGGCCCATTGCAGGCTCGGCTTGCCGTAGACCCCACTGGTCGGACCATAGGGCAGCAAGGAGGGGTTGTCGGGGTTGTTCCAGGTCTGGCCCGCGTACGCGGGATGGAACGGCCCGACGGGCGCAGTCCCTCCTGGCTGGTAGGTTGTCGTCATGGCCACGACCTCCTCGTCCGCGCCGTATGGCGGCGCGGGGGGCACATCGAAGCCGGTGGTGACCGGCGTGACATACCCGGGGACCCCAGCCGTCGGGCCGCTGCCGAAATCGCCCAACGTCGCTGACTGCACGCCAGCTAGCCCATAGCCGTATGGGAAGGCGGACATGTCGTGGGGATTGATGAGGCTCACTGCACAGAACCACGGCTTGGTAATGCTCGCTTGGGCGTATTCCAGCCATGTGGTAAACGCATGGGCGATGGCGCCGTCGCCAAGGGCCAGATAGCCCGGATCCGTAACGAGAGGCTGGGTGAGCGGTGCGGGGAGGGTGGTCGGGTAGTCCTCATAGACGTAGGTGGTTCCGTAAAGCTTGGTGTCGGTATCGCCGGTGTACGGCGTCAGCAGTGCTCCGCCGACGCCCTCATTGGCCGCCGTTCCGTCCGGAGAGGGGTACGCCAACGCCGGCCCGCCGGATGTGTAGTACTGCTCCGGGGTGATGTTCGGAATGCAGTACGGATCGTTAAAGCCGTATGCCGCCGGTCCGGGCGTCACGCCCCCGGGCGAACACGAGCCCTTCGCCGGCGCGTTGCCTGTCGCGGAGACGTGCCACTTGCCGATCCAGACTGTGTCGTAGCCCGGGCTCGTTCCGCCGCCCTCGATGGGCAGTTGCTGGGACAGCACGTTACCGATCGTCGGGAATCCGGTTGGCGTTGAAGCATTGTACGGCAGCAGTTGAGGTTCGCACCAGTTTTCCAGGGTGCCGAAGATATAGGTTTGCTGCGAATACAGCCCCGTGAGCAGCGTAGCCCTGGAGGGAGTACAGGCGGTGGCGGCCACAAAGTAGTTCGGGAAGGCGCAGGCCTTGCTTATGATCAGGCTGTTGATGTTAGGCAGCGTGGGCGTGGGGAGCCATCGCGGCGTGCCCAGTTGGTCCACCATGATCATCAGGAAGTTGGGCTGTGTATAGTCCTGGGTGACATACGTTGGGTAGCTGGTGTCGGGTGAGGCGCCCTCCGACCCGGCAACCGGCGCGCCCGACGGGATCGGCGGCGGGACGATCCCGGCGGCGAGCGCCGAAGGGCTGGCGGGCCCAATGTTGCCGAACGAGTCCTGGTATAGGACGGACGGCGGGGTTGGGCTTGGGCTGGCGCCTTCAGCGCGGCCACCCCCCGACTCCAGGAACATGCCCGCGGCGGCCGTCGCTCCGAGGGCGCCAAGGAACTTCCGTCGGTCCAGGCCTGACCGGGCTTCTTTGTCGCGTTCGTCTTCCATCTTTCCCTCCAACGTTTTTGAATTTTGGCCCGGTCCGAGGTAGATTGTCAAGTATTTTTTCCAATTTTCTTCAGTTTTTTTGCTTTTATTTCAGGGGACAGCCGCATCCTTCGCTCACCGCCGGAGGGATAAAATAAATGGCCGCACTTGCGCGCGATCAATTTTATTGAATCCGATAGATCTGCGTGCCCTGAGGACAGAGAAGGATTGAGCCAGGGAAGTTGTGAAGACGGGTGGGACCGAATGTGGTCCAGCTTTAAATGTACAACCTGAAACTTGGGTTTGTGGCCTGCTTTCGCGCAGGTTTCGCGGTTAGCTTAGCTGGCTAGCTAAGCTAAGGCCGCCCATGGCGGTTCCCCAGCGCCCTTATTTTGGGCCGCTCTTGGGCAGCGAAAATGCGTAGAAGGTGTTGCTGGCGGTGCCCATTGGGTTCAGAGCGGGGAAGTTATGATACCCGGTACCCCAGTACAAAACGCCGTTTACGATGGCTGGCGCGGCGTTCACCGAACCCGGCGCCAGGTACGACCACAGCGTCGCGCCGGTGGCCGCGTTCAGCGCGTACATGTAGCCCGACATGGAAGCCACGTAGACCACTCCGTTGGCCACCGTGACAGGCGCAATGGCCAAAGCATGTTGGCCGGCGTGAACGGTGCTCATGCCGGGATCGGGAACCTGCCAAATAATCGCTCCCGTGGCGGGGTTCAGCGCGGCCCAGGAAGCGCCGCTCCAGGAGGTCCCCGAGGGTTCCAGCGTGTAGGTTCTCTGGGTGGTATTGCTCAATGCGACGTAGATGCGCTGGTTGTCGGATGCCGTGCCCCACTGCATTCCGCCGACTTTTCCGCCCGGCCCCACGGCGGTCTGCCACACTGTGGCTCCGCCTTTCGGCGAGAGTGCCCAATAGGTGCCGCTTTTTTGGCCGGCGCCGACCAGCGTGGTGGAGACGCCGCCGATGGTGGTGGTGAAAAGGTTGGCGCCCGCGCCGAAATCATAATCGTCCCCGGCGGGATCGGGGCAAGCGCTTCCCTCATCGGTGCAGGCGGTGATCCAGGCGTCGTCCGGCGAGCACCGGGATCCCCACTTCACGGCTCCAGTTGTGAGATCCAGCGCCACGATCGAATCCTCATAATTATCGGTCGCCTGGCACGCCAGAATCGACTTCGGGATCCCGATCACGGCCTGCTCGCAGACCTGAACGGAAAGCGGCACCAGATAATTATTGCCGGTGGTTACGTAGATCTGGCTGTGCTTGACATCGATCACCGGTGTGCTGGACCATACCGGAGTGCCGCTGTAGCCCTCCGGCGTGAAGTACGTCTGCCAGAGGATCTGCCCGTTGGTCAACGAGATCGCGGCCAGGCTTCCGCGGAACGTCGGGGCGGTCAGCTTTTCCTCGGTGGAGGACACTCCCATGTACGCGATGCCATTGTAAATAACGGGGGAAGTGGTCGCGAGAGAATTGAGGTCGGGATCGAGAGCGGTCTTCCATAGCAGATTCCCGTTGCTTGCGTTAAGGGCCAGAAGATATGAGCCATACGGCTGTGGATTCCCGAGCGTCGAGCTGGCGCCGATGATTACCATGTTGCCCGAGAGCGTGGGCGTGGTGCGCGACATGGTGCCCGAACTTAAACCATAATCCGTCATGGTGTGCTGCCAGATGACAGCTCCGTCGGCCGTGCTCAATTTGTATAGATTTCCGGACCAGTCTGGAAAGTAAACGTAACTGCCCGTAGAATCCACCGATGGGGTCGCGGAAACGTCGTTTTGGGTGGTGAACTGCCACAGGACGGCAAGGCCGCTCACGTTTCCGATGTTCAGGGTTGTCTCGGCGGAAGCCCAGCGGTTGTCATTCAGATCGTAGCCGGCGGAAGGCCATCCGCCAGGTGGTTGCGCAAAGGAGGGTACGGCGAGCACCAAAATCGCGCTCAGCGCTTCCATGACGCAGCGATAGTTAGACATTATGGCTGTGGCCCTCATAGGTTATTTACCTGCTGGTTCTGTTTAGGTTACCACGGCTGCTTGCGGATTGTGAATTCCGAAAGGATAGCAGGCCACGGATTAGTCCTGTGCGTACTGGACGGCTGTGATTTTCTTCCTCAGAGACAGACCCGCACGACTTTTCGTTCGATGGCCGCTCCCAGTTCCCGGAGGATCGGTTCCGGTAGCCGCGATTGAGCGAGTTGGAACAGATCGTTTTCCTCGCGCCGGATGTGCCCGGCGAGCAGGCCGCACAGCCGCTCCAGGAGCGCCGTGGTGGGCGCCGAACGCAATTGCGCGATGAGGTTTTCGGCCTGGCGGTGCTCAGCGACCAGGTCCGCGACCAAGGGCAGTTTACCAAGGGCATCTTCAATGGCCGGGAACAGGATTTGCTCCTCGATCTCGAAGTGATTGGCAATCTCGAGCTCGTAACGATCGAGCGCACGCCGGGCGAGATTGGCCACGTTAGCCGGCGCGGGATCCTCGCCCAGCGAACGGCGCGTCAACACGCACATGGCGAGGACATTGTGGTGCTGGTGCGAAAGCGGAATCAGATTGGGGTCGCGCAGCATGTCCTCGACCGTTAATCCCAAAAACAGCAGTGAGGCGGGGGCATCGGCGAGCCGGCCAGGCTGCCGATGACCTGCCACCCAGGAATTGACGAAATGCGGCGTTGAGAATTAGCTTCCACCTCTCTCCTTGCCTTAACCGCTCCGCAGTCGCTTTGATGCGCTTGAGAAACGCGCTCACCTTGGTCAGCGCCTCCGCAATCTGCGCGGCCTTGACGTGCGTGCTGGTGGATCTCCACCGTGGTCTGATTCCCGTGCCGGATTTGCCGGGCGACGCCCTGCAGCGCCAACGGCCGCGAGGTGATGGCTTCGGCGTGTTTCCCCGGGATTCCCAAGCGCATGAAGATCGTCCACCAGTTGTAGACCAAGGCGATCACCCGCCCCATGATCTGGCAGCGCTTCCGGTCTTGGGTCGTGAAACCCGCCCATCCCCACTGGTTCTTCAACTCGTCGAAGTTATTCTCCACATCGCCCCGATCCCGGTAATGCTGTGCGATGGTGCGCACCTCATCCGTGAGCGAGTTCACGCGGCTGAATTGGCGCGTATCGGTCAGAAGGACCTCGATTCCGCGACTCGCCAGCAACTCATACAGCGGTATCCAGTAGACCCCCGTGCTCTCCATCGCCACCGACTCCAAGTGCGACTTTTGCAGCCATTCCAGGAGCGCTTGCAGATCCGGGGTGGTGCCTCCGAACACGCGCATCCCGGTGCCCCCATCGCTAGTCGGGGCGCACACGAAATGTTGCTCGCTACCAACATCAATGCCGGCCACCAGCGGCCGGATTTTCCGCAGTCCGGCGTCGGCGGGCTGTTTGGCTGGCGCCAGATTCTTTGGTTTCTTACATCTCTTTCCGCGCTTCATCTGTTCTCCGCCGGGTTGGGATGGAAACGCAACCGCCCGCTTGGCGAATGATGGATTCTCATCTGGGGGAGTGCCGATACCGACCTCGCCAATGTGCAAACGCCAGCGGAGCCACGCTAAAGCAGGAGCACGTA